>Ga0364894_10065_pt1 | contig 54907 bp, 51 predicted proteins | sample ExccelJu500001D4_FD_206942 | JGI IMG/M metagenome (GOLD analysis project Ga0364894, IMG submission 206942) | Enriched cells from Trout Bog Lake Hypolimnion, Wisconsin, USA - BchlTB.July16.5000.01.D4 | ecosystem: Environmental > Aquatic > Freshwater > Lake > Hypolimnion/Profundal zone | place: USA...
TGGTCTGTGTGCTGCTCCAAGTTACATTAGCAGCATCTTTAAATTCAGACTTTAATTGTTTAAAAGCAACTGTGTTGGTAGCTGATGTGCCTTTTGCAAAGGCGCCGATAGCAATAGCGAGCGATGCTGCCGTTGCGATGAATAATTTTGATTTCATAATTGAAATGTTTTTTTGATGTAGATTTTGTTTGTTTTAATTAACGATGTAAAAATAGCAGGCCTATAATAACAACTAAACCCAATTGTGACTAAAACAACGTAATGCATGTTGTACTGTTATGAACGGTAGAAAAGCCAACAAGAAAGTCATTTTGAAAGTTACTGCTGAAGGTTCAGTATCGGTTTTTAAATAGGTGAGAGGTTGATGTTCAAGTGTAAAAGCCCTGCAAATATGCGGGGCTTTTGCAATGTAGGGTGGTTAACGTGAATCATGAAACGGCAAACGTGAATAGGGGAGTCCATAGTCCATGGGCCATGGTGAAGGAAATCGTCAATGGTGAAACGGGAAACCTGAATAAGGGAGAAGTCTTCAGCCCATTGTCTTTAGTCTTTGGTGAAGGAAATCGTGAAATTGCAAATGGAATGGTTGCAAACTACGCCAAGTGTAAATCGTTAAAGAATGGATAGGCAAATTATAAAGGAACCATGTTTATTGCCGCAAGCGCAATTCTTAGGTAGCTTTATGGTAAAATTTATGTACCATGCTGCCTATTAAAGTACCTACCTACGCCGAGGTGGATGAACCCGCCAAGCCCGCGTTTGACCAATTTACAAAACTAACAGGTAAAATGCCCAACCTGTATGCTACCATCGGCTACTCGGCCAATGCGCTTAACGCATACTTGGAATACACCCGCCAGCAGGCCAGGGGTACCTTTCATGCACGCGAGCGAGAAGCTGTTTACCTTATTGTTTCCCAAATTAATGGCTGTAAGTATTGCTTGGCCTCGCATACACTGTCTGCCATAAAAGCCGGGTGGAAGGAAGAGGATATCCTGCTATTGCGTGCAGGCACACACCCAGATAGCAGGTGGCAGGTGATTTACAATGTAATACACTCTATTATTGAAAACAAGGGAGGGGTGGATGACGGCCTGCTGGCTGAGTTTTTTGGTTTGGGTTATAACGAAGCAGCGTTAATTGACCTGTTGGCATTAATAAATGTGATGAGTTTTACCAATTACGCGTACCGGCTTACAAATATTCCCATTGATTTTCCGGAAGCGAAGCCGATTTAGGAACGTGAATCGTGAAACGGCAAACGTGAATGGTGGGGGAGAAGTCCATGGTCCATAGTCCATGGTGAAGAAAACCTACGCTCCGCGGAACTTGCAGTTCCGAAGCACTATGCTGTCGCCTTCGGCGACGACTAAAACATCGCCAAAGGCAACAACATAAAACTACGGAACTGCAAGTTCCGAAGAGCGGAGAGCCCCAAAGAGCAAAGACTCAATTCCAAAAATGAAAAAGCCCTGTAACTGCGTGTTACAGGGCTTTTATAATATAACTGCAGCGTATTACACCAAGTTCTTCTTGATGTAATCGTAGCTTTTTTGTATGCTGTCAAAAGGTGAACCGGGGGTAACATCCTGCTCCACAAAAAAGTATTTTAAGCCAGCTTTGTGGCTGTAGCCGAGTATCTTCTTAAAATCGATGGTTCCGTTGCCTACCTCGGTAAAAAAATGTTTTGGTGTGCTGTCCATGTCCTTTAAATGCATTAAAGGAAAACGGCCTGGGTGCTTTTCAATCAACGCTATGGCATCCTGCCCGGCTTTGCTAACCCAATAAAGGTCCATTTCCATTTTTACCAACTCCTTGTCGGTACTATCTAACAAAATGTCATATGGGTAAACGTCGCCGCCTTGTTTATCAAATTCAAAATCGTGGTTATGGTAACACAATTGTATGTTGGCTTTTTTACAGGCCTCGCCTGCTTTGTTTAAATGTTCCGCCAGTCCCTTATAGTGGTCAATATTACCCCTTTCGGCTGGCGAAAGCCATGCGCAAACCATATATTTTAAGCCAACTGCTGCTGCGTCATCCACTGCCTTATCCCATTCATGTAACAAAGTTCCATTAATGGGGCTGCCAGCTGCGGTATCTTCCCCAAGCCTGTAATGCAAGCTTGGCATTACAAGGCCGTTTGTTTTAAGCAGCGCAGCAAAACCTGCTGCGTCCATCCCATAAAACTTTTGTGTACCGGTATAGGTGGCAGCCTCAACAGTTGTAAAGCCCACGGAAGCAACTTTGGCCAGCGTGCCTGCAGGGTCTTTGCCCATGGCATCGCGCACGGTATATAACTGTAGCCCAATGTCAGTTTTTTTAAACTTGCTGGCAGCACCCGGAACAATTAACAACCCGGCAGAAGCATATGAGGTTTTTTTGAGAAAGGAGCGTCTTGAGATCATATTTTTATTTTTTTGTATGGCATACATTTTCATCCTAAAACCACGTTTTAAGACTAATAGCAAAGGAAAGGTATTAATTTATTGCATGCGCCGTAAATGATTATGTTAATACATTAACTAAAAATATAATTAGCCCAGCCCATAAAATAGCATATTTGCAAAAAAATTGAAGGAAGGCAAATATTATTGTGGCCGGGCGCAGGTAGCAAATATGTTAACCCAGCCCATGTTATTTTGCCGGTGGCAATAGTTTTGCATAAATTTTGATAACAATAGTAAAACAGCTAACTATGGATATACGTGAATACGGACAGGCTGACATTGAAGTGGTGCTTAATAAAGTACGTGGTATTAAAAAAGATATAGGAACTTATCAACAGCATGTATTTACTGACTACGGTGATTATATGGTACGGCTTACCAATGGATCGATACGAATTTACCCCGAAGAATTGCAATTTAGCAAGGAGCTTTTTCACGAAAGATTAAAGGATATCTCTTTCAGGTTCAGGAATAAATAGCGTGCGGGGAAATAAATCTACACTTTCATGCTTGAAATATATATTTAATGTTGGACTAAGCTTTGGTAAGCTTTTTGTTTTTTATAGTGAAAATGCCACACAATGAAAAACATTAACAGAATAAGGTGCGAAATTGCTGAGCTGCAATACGAGAACGCTTACGGGTGCGTGGAACTAAAACTATTTTTATTGGGTTTGTTACAGGATATTTCGAAACAATACCAGCAGGCGAGCGTAAAGAGTGAAGTTAAGTACTTATTACGATCATTTAAAGAGTTGGAAGGGTTGTATAAGAGTTTTGATATTATTACAGAAGATCCAAAAGGGAATTATAAGGCGCAATTCGAATTTGCCAAGGCACTTATTACCGACCATGTTGACAGGCTGTACCCTGCACAACAAATGATGCATGTGGCATAAGTTATATAACAAGCCGGCCCCTGCAACATTGCAGGGGCCGGCTTGTGTTTGTTATTTAGGGGCGGTACTACCCTTGTTTGGTTTTTGAAGTATGTATATCTGTCATGGTTTCCGTGCCATTATAATGTTTTTTAGTCCTGTATTTTATATGGTCGCCCGCATACTCAAGGTATTTTTCCTTTAGTTGTTTTTGCAATGCATCCGGTTGGCGCACATCATTTACAATCAATTCTGTATTATTTAAAGTAAAGGAAAGTTCATCTGTGTTGGTTATTATTCCTTCACTTTTTAACAACGACACGATTTCTTTAATTGATTTATTTTCAACAGGTGGCACAGGTGGTACAGGGGCAACGGGAGGTATGGGTGCCACTGGTGGTGTAGGTACCATTGGCGTAAAAGAGGTTGGCGGCGTAGGTGCTATCGGCGGGGTTGGAGCCACCGGCGGAATTGGCGCTATTGGCCTGAGTGACATTGGTGGCATGGGTGCGATGGGCGGTATGGGCGCAATAGGTGGTATTGGTGCCATCATAAAATACTTGTCAGAATCCTGCGACATCTGTTCAAATTGTTGATGCTGTTTTCTAAATTCCTGCTGCTGCCTAATAAATTGCTTTTGTTGTTCGCGAAACTGCTCTTCCTGTTGTCTAAACTGCCCCTTCATTTGTTCTTGTTGCTGCCTAAATTCGCCATTTCTTGCTGTGTCCAGCTGCCGCCGCATTTCCTCTTGCTGCCTGGCAAACTGTTTTTCTTGTTCCCTAAATTGCTCTTGTTGTTGGCCAAATTGCTCCTCTTGCCGCTTAAACTCCTCTTCCTGCCTAGCAAACTGCTTTTTCTGTTGCTCTTTCAGTTCAGCCCTAATTTTATTTAGCGTTGGTCGGTACTGGTCAATTTTATCGCCCGGTATTCTGTCACCGTTTACAAACAGGGCTGTTAAAGTATCGTCATCCACAACAATCCTATACTCCTTCCCTTCATATTCGGTGTTAAAATTCATGTGGTTTCCGTCGTGGCCAATATATGTGCTGGTGCCATGTTGCTTTTTTGTTTTTGTGGTGTCGCCGTCAAAATCGGGGTTCGTGGCCAATGTGGTGTCGCCAATATTATCCGCAGTGGTGCTGCCATCTATATTTTCTTGCCCCTTGCCAGCTTGGCTGTTTTGTGCAAGCTCCGCCTTTTTTGCATCCTTATGTGTTTGTTTGGCGTGGGCGAAGGCAATTGTTATAAAGCTCAATATAACAATGCCTGTTGCCAATAATGTTTTTTCCATATTGTTTAATGATTTATTGTTGTTTGTAATAATGCGTTTTACGCGGTTAAGCAGGTGGTCTTTCCTGCCGGGGAAGCCCACCGCATAGTTGGTAGCCGCCAGGTTATATTCCTGGAAGGAGATAAGCGCGTGTATAAATTGCTTTTTGTTTTTTACAGTGCCTATGGCAATATCGTCGCAGCAATTTTCCCTTTCGTCTTTTATAAGCGATGATACCCACAGTACGGCCGGGTTGAAGAAAAAGATAATCTCGCAAAGGTTCTGCAACATGTTTACCAAGTAGTCCTTACGCCGTATGTGTGCAAGCTCGTGCAGCAGGATGGCTTCAATCTCGTCCTGCGGTAAAGCGGTTAATACACCCAAGGGCAGCAGAATTATGGGTTTTAGGTGGCCGGTTACCATGGGTACTTTTGCAATGGCCGATTGCATAAGCAGCACCGGTTTTGTAAGCTGTATGCTGGCAGCAAGCTGGTTAAGCCGGTTAACCCAGTACCCGCCAGCATCACTTATGCCTTTGTGCCGCAGTATATAAATGCCCCTTAAGCCGATTAGCATCTGCATACAGCGGAAGGCGATAATCAACAGCCACCCAAACACAATAAAGCCTGCATTGGCGGTAAGCCAGTTAAGAATAATATTAGTAAACGAAGCCGGTTTTGCTTGTAAAGCACCGGGCTGAAAAGCCTCAAAATTGCCTGTTACCACCACAGCGTTTAGGTGAATTGGTTCTGCAACAACGGCCCTGCCGGTAACACTGCTTAACTGGTAGCAGAATGTACAGCCCACGCCTGCCGCAAAAACAACTAACAACGCTGTTAGAATATTATACCTTACCGCCGCGCGCAATTTTTTTGTTAGCAACACAACAACACCCGCTGCTACGGAGAGCAGCAAGCCCTGCCAAAGCGAATGAAACAAGGTGCGGCAGATTGCCTGGACGGTTTCGTTTGCCGAAAACTGCATACAAAAATATTTAGCGGTTAAGTATAATAAAATAAGCTTCAAGCTATAAGCTTCAAACTACAAGCTGTAAAATGTATTGGCCCTTTCGCCTTTGTTGGTGTTTTCACCAACAAAGTATCCATCGCTGTAGTGTTAACCGATTGAGAATCGTTGTTGGTGAAAACACCAACAACGGCGGATGACACTCCATTGGACAAATTGTAATTAATTAGGCAATTGAGTACGGCAGTAAACGGTATAGGTGTTAATCTTCACAAACCCAACACCTTAAACCTTCTGCCTTTAGCCTCATACCTTACACCTTACTCTTCCAATTTCCTCAACAAGTCTTTGATTGCGTCCAATTCATTTTTCGAAGCTTTTTTATTGCCCAACAATTGTAATACAAGGCTGCCGGCACTGCCATTGTACATATTGTCAACAAATTTATCCAACAGCAGGCCTTTCATTTTTTGCTCGTCCATGGCTGCGCTGTATATATGTTTCATGTTGCTTTCGTCGCGGGTCAATAGGTCTTTTTCCGTCATTATCTGCATCAGCTTAAGGGTTGATGTATAATGCACTTCGCGTTTTTGTTGGTTCAGTTGCTCGTTTACAAAACGGACGGTGCTTGGGCCGTGCTGCCATAGTACCTGCAATATCTCCAGTTCAGATTTTGTAGGCTCCTGCTTCTTGTTTTGTTCTCTTTCCGGCTTCATATCGTAAAGGTAGGAAAAATTTCGTACGAACAAATTTTTATGTGTTTTTTTTGAAAATATTTGTGAAGGGGTTGGAGAGAATTATAAAATGAGGCATAAAACAAACCCCACTAGCAGGTAATGGTGTATTGATGGTTTTAGTGTCCCATTTGCCGCCCTTTTTGTAACATTGTGCCACGTATGATTATACATAGTAAGCTGCCCAACGTGGGCACCACCATTTTTACAGTAATGAGCCAATTGGCCGCACTACACAATGCCATTAACCTGGGGCAGGGTTTTCCTGATTATGCCATGAGTGGGGAGCTGATTGAACTGGTGGTGGCGGCCATGCGCAACGGCAATAACCAATACCCGCATACCAACGGACTGCCCTTGCTACGCCAGCGGCTGGGGGAAAAAGTAAACAAATTGTATAACACCCAGGTAAACGGCGAAACGGATATAACCATAACCGTCGGCGGTACCTATGCCATGTATACCGCCCTTACCACTATTTTGCAACCGGGCGATGAGGTGATTGTGTTTGAGCCTGCTTTTGACAGCTACCTGCCCAATATTGAGGTTAACGGCGCCATACCGGTGCTTATTACCCTGCAATACCCCACCTTTAATATACCTTGGGATGAGGTGCGGGCTAAAATAACCGGCAAAACGCGCGCGATTATTATTAACTCGCCGCAAAACCCCAGTGGAGCTGTGTTGTCGCCGGAGGATATTACTCAACTGGAAACTATTTTGACCGAACACGAAAATATTGTTTTGGTAAGCGACGAAGTGTACGAACACCTAATATATGATGGTAAACAGCATTTAAGTATTCTGCGCTACCCCTCACTGGCAGCACGCAGTTTTGTATGCTTTTCATTTGGCAAAACCTACCACTGCACCGGTTGGAAAATGGGGTATTGCATTGCCCCGCCGGATATGATGGCCGAATTTAGACGGGTGCACCAGTTTAATGCCTTCTGCTGCCCGGCGCCCGTGCAGGTAGCTTTGGCGGAGTACCTATTGAATGAAAACGCCTATCTAAGCCTGAGCAGTTTTATGCAACAAAAAAGAGACTATTTCAGGGAGAAAATGCAGCCAACAGGGTTTAAACCTATACCGTCGTACGGAAGTTATTTTGAATGCTACAGTTATGCTGATATTAGCGAGGAGGCTGATAACGATTTTGCCATGCGGCTGGTAAAGGAGAAGGGGGTGGCTGTTATACCGATGAGCAGTTTTTACAAAAGCGGCCTTGACAATAAATTATTGCGTTTTTGTTTTGCCAAAAAGGAAGAAACACTGGCAGAGGCGGCCAAAAGACTTTCTGGCGGAATGTAAGATTGTTAATATTCAGTTTTTGCTTCTACTGTTTTTGCTACAATTTCCTTAATAATATAATCCAGCTTTTCGGCTTCATGCTTAAGGGCGCTACGTAGGCTTTCATCTGCAACGGTGTCTTCTAACAAAGTGGCGATGGAAAGTATATTCGCCAATGGTGCACGCGCAATATGCGATTGTTTCCATGCAATTTCTTTCAAAAGGGCATTTTGCCTGTTTATTTTGTCTTCCGCTTTTTTGCTTGCTGTTATATCTGCGGCGGTATATGCACAACCGATTATATTGCCGCTTCTGTCGTAGGCTGGTAGGTAGTTCACCGTCCAAAATAATTTTTCTTCACTTGTGCCTATCTCTGCCTGCCTATTTCTGATTGCGTTGCCTTTTATCGCTTCCGTGGCAAAATGTATAAAACTTTCCTTTAGGGGGCTCGGCAGTTTGGCCGGCAAATAGTCACCAACGGCAGCAGTAGTGCGCATTATTTCTCGCAGAAAATCTTCGGCCACTTTATTAAATGCCAGAATATTTAAATCTTTATCTACCAATAGGTGAAGGTTTGCTGTAATACTAAAAAACGCATTTAGCTTAATTTCCGAATTACGCACCGCTTCCTGCTTTTCTTTTAGCTCGGTTATGTCTGTTTCCACAACAACATAATACTGTAGGTTGCCCGCTGCGTCTAACACAGGCTGCCCGTCAGTTAGCAGACAGCATTCCTTACCCTCTTTTGAGTAATGTATAATCTCCGTTTTAAATGGCAACCTGTTGTCAATCGCCTCTTTTATAAACTGGGTTGTTTCGGGTTTGCTGTTGGGGCCGTGCAAAAAATCGCCCGGTCTTTTGCCGATAGCCTCGGCCATGGTATAGCCGGTTAACCGGGTAAAAGCGTCGTTAACCCAAATTATCTGCCTGTCCTTATTTAATATCATCACCTCGCTGGCGGTAAGCTTTGCCACCAGAGAGAGTTTTTCCAGTTCTTTTTTTGATTCTGTCAATTCCAGGTTTATGTCAACAAGTTGCCTATTTAACGTAGCCACCTCGTTTTCCTTTCTTTTACGCTCTGTAATATCTATCCTGAAGGAGAAAATTTTTTCAATATGGCCGTTATCATCAAGTATGGGCATTATAAATGAGTCTGCCCAATATGTTTCACCATTCTTTTTACGGTTGCAAACCTCACCCCTCCAGGTATTGCCGGCCATCACTTCCTTCCACATATGCTGCCAAAAACTGGCTGGGTGGTAGCCCGAATTTATGATGCTATGCTTGCTGCCAACCAACTCTTCTCGGCTGTACCCGGTTAATTGGATGAAGTTATCATTGGCATATTCAATCACGCCCCATTTATCAGTTATGGAAATAATCGAGCTGTCGGTTACTGCCTTTTTATATTCCGTCAATTCCTTATTTGCAATACGCAGGGCTAACTCTTGTTCTCGGTATTGTGTAATATTATTTATAGTTGCAAGCCTTGCGGCCATACCATTATAACTAACGGCCATACTGGAAAACGTTATCCATATTACCGACCCATCCTTTGTTAAATGCCTCCACCTCTTGTTGTCGTTAGTTGTTAAGGGTGCCGTTGAAACATATTCTTCCATGGCCATAACGTCCTCGGCAGGCCGTAAATCCTTTATGGTTAATGTAAGAAACTCTTCTTGAGAATAGCCATACGTTTCCGTAGCAGCCTCATTTACCTGTAACACACAAAGGTTAAGCGTATCAAAAACCAGCATGGGGGATGGGTTGCAATGGAAATAATGGCCAAAAAAACCACTGCTTGTATTAAGCTCTTGGATTGTTGAAGAATGTTTGGCCATGAATTGTAGTGTAAAAAATACGCTCTAAAGATAATATCCAATATTTACGGCGTTACTTAAACAGTTCTTAAACCTGCTTAAATGTTTTTAATGTGGTTTATAGCAACAGGGTAGTCCATGTGTAATTTGCCAAACAAAATATCCATCAACCTATTTTGCCGTTCATAATATCCGTGCTAACCAGTGTTTTTCATAAATATCTGATAATCAATAAAATAATATTAAGCCTATATCCATCCAGTGCAAGCATCTAAAAAATAGTTGGTACTATGTATTGCATAGTAATATATTTTTCCCATCTTTGTGTTGTGATAGTAAAAACGGTATTTCTGATTTGGTGATTTAGTGATTTTGGGATGTGTTTTCAAATCCACCAATCTTCGCACAATCGGCAATACACAATCTAACATAGACAAAAGAAAATAATTTTTAACACGGTCTGCCATCCTGTACATTTATGGTACATGCAGGCAGGCCCCAAAAACTCCGGTTATGGATATTCAGAACACACAAAGCCAGATGCGGAAAGGAGTATTGGAGTTTTGCATTCTTTCCATTATTCGCCAGGGGGAGGTTTACCCCAGTGATATTGTGGAAAAAATGAAAGCCAGTAACCTGCATACGCTTGAAGGCACATTGTACCCCTTGTTAACCCGCTTAAAAAATGCGGGCCTGTTAACTTACCGCTGGGTAGAAAGCAACTCAGGGCCACCACGCAAATATTTTTCAATGACAGCGGATGGCTTGGATTTTTACAGCGAGCTGGAAAGAACTTGGAACGAGCTGGCAGACGCGGTAAAAGCACTAACCGAACCAACCAACGGAACTGAAAAAACACAATAACCCCCACCAACCAATAAAATATTTGATATGAAAAAGGTAATTAACATAAACTTCCAGGGGCGGGTAATACCCATAGAGGAAGCCGCCTACGATATATTGAAACAGTACGTGGAAAGCCTGCGCCGTTTCTTTGTAGACGAAGAAGGGAGTGACGAAATAATAAACGATATAGAAGGGCGTATAGCTGAGCTTTTTGGCGAAGTACTTAAAAAAGGCAGCACCTGCATAACCGAGACAGACGTGCATGCCATTATAGCCAGCATGGGCAGGCCCGAAGACTTTGATGATGACGAGGCGAAAGTAAAAAGCCAACTGGGCGGCCAAAAAGGCCAGCAGAATAGTTCATCCTCATCTTCTTCATCCACCTTTAGCAACAGGGGCTTTACAGCCACTACAGCCGGCGGCCGTTTTTATAGGGATGAAACCCAAAAGGTTATTGCAGGCGTATGCAGCGGCATAGCCAACTATTTTGGCATTGACCCACTGGTGGTGAGGATACTGTTTGTAATATTTGCGTTTGGCTTTGGCTTTGGGTTTGTAGTGTATTTTGTTTTGTGGGTGGCAGTACCCAGCACTGCATCAAAGGTTATCGGCTCGGTTAAAAAACGGCTTTTCCGCGACCCTGATAACAAATTGATAGCAGGCGTGTGCAGCGGCCTTAGCAACTACTTTGGGGTAAATATTTGGATACCAAGGGTACTTTTCCTGATACCTTTTATTTCATTCGCATCACGCTGGTCCCATTGGGGGTTTGACAATTTTCCCAATTTCCTTAGTCTTTCATTCAGCCCAGGTACATTGTTAATATATATTATCCTATGGCTGGTACTGCCAGAAGCGGTAACCACTTCTGAAAAGTTAGAAATGAAAGGGGAGCGGGTTGACCTAAACTCCATCAAAAACACTATCCAAAATGACATGGATGGCTTTAAGGATAGAGCGGAGAAATTTGGTAAGGAAGTAGGCGAAAAAGCCCAGCAATTTGGTAAAGAATTTGGCGAAAAGGGCAGGCAGTTTGGCCATGAGGCCGGCCATGTTGCCCGGCGTGGAGGCAGCGGAATTGGTTATATAATTGGCCTGTTGGTTAAGGTATTTGTATACTTTATAGCCGGTAGCATATTGTTTGGTGTGGTGGTAGGGTTATTTAGCCTTGGTATTGTACTTACAGGTTTTCTGCCAGTAAAAGACTTTGTGATATCCGACGGGTGGCAAAACTTGTTCGCCTGGGGTGCATTGATATTGTTTATTTGGGTACCTGTGATAGGGATTATAACATGGATAATACGGCGCTTGGCCAAAATGCGCAGCAACAGCCGCACTATACGTTTTACTTTTATATCACTTTGGCTACTTGGTTTGTTTTGTTTTGTTGGCCTGATAGCTTCCGTGAGGGATTCCTTCAGGTACCATACGACAAACGTAACTGAACAAAGAATTAATATCCCCAACCCTGGTGTAAAAAGGCTTGACATTAAAATGGCCAAGCAAAAATGGTACAGTGCCCATAACTATTTTTTCCACTTTGAACCATTTGAAAGCATTGATGACGATACGGTTAATATTAACAACTTAAGGCTGCGGTTTGTAAAGTCAAACAACGATAGCTTTCAAGTTACCCTTGCTAAAATGGCGAACGGCAAAACTATATCACAGGCCAACGATATAGCCGCTAGGATAGTGTATAATATTTCGCAGGAAGATTCAACCCTGCTGCTGGATAGGGGCATTAAAATAGCCCGTGCTGATAAAATTCGTAACCAGGCAGTGTTTGTAACCGTAGCAGTGCCAGTGGGTAAAAGGATTTATGTGGACGACAACATATGGTCTAACAATTTCGACTTCCATTTTGGATGGGATGATGACTGGCGTTACAGGGATGATTTTTACGACCAGGGTGAAGGCGCCCAAACAGGAGTTGAGTTTGTTATGACCAAAGAGGGCCGCCTTAAACGTACACACCCCAAGATGGAAGATAACGATGACGACAACACTGACAACAGCAACAACGTAAAACCCAATAGCGGTACGGCAACTGACAGCAGCACATACCATTACAAACAAAATGACCAAAAACCAAAAGCACCGGTTAAACCTACCGCACCCAAAAAAGATACAACGGGCGTAAAACAGGCACAAACCAGCGCGGGCGGAAAGGTTATTACGGCATTACCCACAATGTTTATAGAAAGATTTGCTATATAAACTCGGTTAGGTTGGGAGCAAATAAGAACCCTCTCCTGTTCCCAGGCGGGGTTCTTCCCAATTTTCTTTCATTTGGTTGCTCCTGTGCAATTTCAAAACGCTCAATACCCAATGAGCAATAAACAATATTCAAGAAAAATGCAGCGGTTTTTTTTTGATTGAATATTGAGCATTGAATGTTGCTTATTGAATATTTGATATTCACTTAGGCAAACCGTTAACATTGCCACCATTTAAAAATCACTAAACTTACCTATATTATGGAACGCCGTAAAGTTGACGTTGTGGTGATGAGCGACTTTCATTTGGGCACATTTGGCTGCCGCGCACAGGAAATTGCCAATTACCTAAAAAGCATACAGCCCGGTATATTGGTGTTAAACGGGGATATCATCGACGGCTGGCAGTTTAACAAACGCTATTTTCCCCTGGCACATGTTGAGGTGATAAAAGAAATAATGGCCTTGTTAAGCAAAGAAACCCGGGTGATTTACATTACCGGCAACCATGATGAAATGCTGCGGCGTTATAGCGATATGGAACTGGGTAATTTTCAACTGACTGATAAGGTGGTGATGGAGATCAACGGGCAAAAAGCCTGGATTTTCCACGGCGATGTGTTTGACGCCACCACCAAAGGAGGCACAAAATTGCTTGCAAAGCTCGGTGGCCAGGGTTATGACCTGTTGATTTACATTAATTGTTTTGTAAACTGGTGCTTGAAGGCCATGGGCAGGGAAAAAATGAGTTTTAGCAAAAAAGTGAAGAACAGCGTTAAAAAAGCGGTTGCCTGGATAGGAGATTTTGAGCAAACCGCCGCAGAACTGGCTATTGAAAAAAAGTACGATTATGTTATATGCGGCCACATACACCAGCCACAAAAAAGGGTAATAGAAACAAAAAACGGCAAAGTAGTATATTTAAACAGCGGCGACTGGATAGAGAACTTAACCTGTCTGGAGTATAACAACAACGAATGGAGTATATACCAATACAACGAGAAGCAATTTGCTGCTAAACCCCTGACACACAATACCAAAAAACTGCCCAAGCTGAATGTTGTTACAGACGAGGTACAAATGTTCACCCTATTGGAAGGTATGGCCGCCAACGGCGAAGGTTTTGCAAGCCTGCTTAAAAAGATAACATCCAGTAGATAACAGCCTCCCTTTTCTTAGCATATATCCTCCACTAGTAGCAGTAGCGCTTATTAATCCACAAATTTTAAGTCTGCACACTGGTTAAAGTGTTTACTTAACAACCGGGCTTATGCATAAAAGCGCTAAAAAATCAAGTAAAATTTATACGGTTCACAGTAATGTCTGTTGCTTATATGGCGGTACCCAAACCCGTAGGGCATAAAAAAAGATGTTTAAAAAATATATTTGCATATACAAATGAAATGCATTTACCTTTGTCAAAACTTTTAAACCAGTAGGAGAATTAGCATAAATGAAGACATCAGAAAGCAGATACCGAAGGTGCATGTATTTTTCATCCAACGCATTGGCGCGGAAGATGGAAAAGCTTGCCAACGAAAGCTGGTCGAAAGTAGAATTATCGCCCAGCCATGCTTACTTGTTGATGATAGCCATTGAAGAACCCGGCGTGCAACCCGGCACACTCGCCGGCGAATTACAGCTAAAACCTAGCACTATTACACGTTTGATTGAAAAATTAGAGGAGAAGAAATTAGCAGTACGGGTTACGGAAGGCAAAAACACCAATGTGTACGCCACCCCAAAAGGGCAGGAACTATTACCCAAATTAAAAAGGTGTGTGGAAGATTTTTATATGGGCTATGCAGATATATTGGGCTTGGATGAAAGTGCCAAGATGGTTCAGCATATGAACAAACTTTCAGATGCTTTGCCTGACTAATTTTTTTACCAAATCATTTGTACATACAAATATTAATTATAAACAACAATCATCTTTACAAGCCAAGTAAAAATTTTTTTTGGACAGGGGGATGATTTAAAACCAGCAATCATGAAATACATTATCACAGGTGGTGCGGGCCACATTGCAAAACCGCTTACCTTCCAGTTATTGGCAGCGGGCCACGATGTTACTGTTATCGGCCGCAGCCTAGCCAACCTTGCAGCTGTTGTTGAAGCCGGTGCCGAAGCAGCCATTGGTTCGGTAGAAGATGTAGATTTTCTTACAAAAACCTTCACCGGTGCCGATGCGGTGTACACCATGGTACCGCCAAATTTTGGTGCCACTGACTGGAAGGGGTACATTGAACAGATTGGCAAGAATTACGCGGCAGCCATTAAAACAGCCGGGGTAAAATATGTGGTTAACCTTAGCAGCATAGGCGCGCATTTATACGATGGCGTTGGCCCTGTTAGTGGGTTGCACCGCGCAGAACTAGCCTTAAACACCTTAACCGATGTGCATATTAAGCACCTGCGCCCTGCTTATTTTTATGAAAACCTGTTTGCCAATATCGGGTTGATAAAACAAGCCGGCATAATTGGCGGCAATTATAGCACCCCTCCCAATGGCTTTGTTATTGTGGAGCCGGCTGATATTGCTGATGTGGCCGCAGAAGAGCTGCTTGGCTTGGGTTTTGTAGGCCATACAGTAAGGTACATTGCGAGTGATGAGGTTACTGCAGAGGCTATTGCCAAAGCACTTGGGGAAGCCATAGGCAAGCCCGGGTTGCCATGGGTTGAATTTACCGACGAGCAGAGTTTACAAGGCATGCTGGGTGCAGGCCTGCCAAATGAAATAGCCACAAACTATGTTGAAATGGGCGCTGCCTTAAGAACCGGCATTATGACGGAAGATTATTGGAAGCACCACCCAACAACATTAGGCAAGGTAAAATTGGCTGATTTTGCAAAAGTATTTGCAGCGGCTTTTAACGCGTAAAATATTGCAAAAGGCAATGGATTAGCCCGTTATATGCACAGGCTGTTTATAAGCCCTGAAGCTGCGGCATCTGTTAGCGGTGGGTTGTTTGAACGAACGCTGTGTGAAGCGTTCTCGCTTCACACAGATATTCTATCGCCTCTGGCGATTAAAGCAGCATGGTTGGTTATTAGCATTGCAGGCGAGTTATACTATTTGGGGCATAGTTACAATAAAGGGCAAAGGGTAATCGCCCAAGGCGATAGAATATAGGTTCGCGGCGAAGACGCCACGAACAGCGCGCGGTCACCAAAAGCATAGCTAGTTGTGTGGATGCGTAAAACCTAAAACAATCAAAATCCGCCAAGGCGGCTTATATATGAAAGCGATAATACTGAAAGAAAAAGGCTCCATTGAAAATTTGTTGGTGGAAGACATCCCAAAACCGGCCGTGCAGCCGGATGAGGTGTTGGTAAAAGTGTATGCCGCAGGGGTAAACCCCGTGGACTGGAAGGCCGCCGTGTATGGTTATTTTGAAATGCCCCATATTTCCGGCACCGACATTGCGGGCGTAATTGAGGCGGTGGGGAGCGCGGTTACAGCGTTTAAAGCCGGAGATGAAATAATTGGTTCGCTGGAGTGGAAAAAACAGGGTGCTTTTACGGAGTATGTTGCCACAAAACCGCCATACATTACGCACAAACCGAAAAACCTTAACTGGGTGGAGGCTGCCGCTGTTCCATTGGCATCACTTACGGCCTGGCAGGCCCTGTTTGACCACGGGCATTTGCAGCAGGGCCAAAAAGCGGTTATACAGGCCGCGGCCGGTGGTGTGGGTTTGTTTGCCGTGCAGTTTGCCAAGTGGAAAGGCGCTTACGTGGTTGGCACAGCCTCTGAAGTAAACGACGCTTTTGTAAAATCGTTCGGGGCTGACGAAGTGGTGGATTACCATACCACCAAGCTTACCGACAAGGTAATGGGTGCCGATTTGGTATTAGATAGTGTTGCCACATCCGAGGTGCAAGAAGAAAGTTTCAAGGCGTTGAAAAACGGGGGACATTATGTCTCCATCACTGCCGGGCCGAGGGAGGAAATTTTAAAGCAATATGATATTAACGCAACCAAGTTTCTATTTATCTCCAACCCCGTACAACTGCAACAAATTGTCGCTTTGATTGAGCAGGGCATTGTTAAGGTACATATTGATAAGACTTTCCCGCTGGTACAAGCCAAGGAAGCATTGGAGTATGTACGCAAAGGCAGGACGAGAGGCAAGGTGGTGCTTACTGTGGAATAACAAAACTTACATGGGTGGCTTGTTGCACTATAATTTTGAGTGAATGCGAAATATTTGAAACTTAGACGGCCCGCCGATTGGCGGGCCGTTTTATTGGTGCCAAAGTAATTTAAACAACTGTAAAAATGATTTAAGCATTCGTAAAGCCGTGGCTGCGTCATATCCGCCGCAGCAGATAGGTATCACCCAAATTATAAGCAAACAGGGTTAGCTTTGGGAGATGCCCGCCTCAGCAGGCATGACGGCTTAGGAGAGCGGCAACAACTTTTGTTCTATCTTTCACGCTACCTGGAGTGTGAAAGAAACTTTAGTTCCCTAAGTTTCTATTAAATTTAATGGGGAAACTTTATCGGAGTAGTCGGTTTCCCTGCTATTTTAACAAAATGCTGCTGAGATATTTTTTCTTTTGCCGACCACCAGTGCCGTTGCCTATCGCATGAAAAAACAAATCCAGAGTCATTTAATTCACTATCCAAATAGTAAAATTGCCTATAAACATGGTCATAAATTTCCACTGTGATTTTTTTTTCTGTAACCAAATACAAGCAAAATTGCCCGTTCATCATTTCATTAAAATCCCGGGCTTTCGGCATGTTTTCATCGCTCTTGCTTATAAATGCCACCCCATCCCCTGAGAATCTTATAAAAGAATATACAGTCGTTAATTGGGTCGCTCTACTTACATACCAATTTCCCCTGGCCAAGTAAGCAACTGACGTATCGACTTTTGGATTAAATTGAAATTTCTTCCTTGAAAAATGGTATTGGTCCCTCCTAGGTTGTTCTGGATATGACTGGGATAGCACCTTTTTTGGAATTGTATAGCACGAACTTAAAATGCATAAAATCAAGCCAGATATCAATATTTTTCGCATAATAAAAAATGTATTAAGCCGACTCCCGTTGACAAAAATAAAGGGTTCTGTGAAATGTTATCATGAACAAAATTTTGAGAATACATATTCCCGCTGCCGCCAACAGAACCCTGATATGTCGAATTTCCTCCTGTTACGTTTAGGATGATCTGGCCATTATTAACCTCTTGTTCGCCAAGGGACTGTGTGTTACTCCCCACGGCTATTGCATACTTTAATCTTTTGCTCTTTAACCACTCGACACAGCAGGGTTTTTATTTAAACTCCGCAGGTGCAGCCATAGGGAGAGCGGCCACCAGCTTTTGTTTTATATTGCACCCTGCTTTGAGTCTACACTTATTATTTGCTTTATCGCATTTAGCCAATCATTCCATAACGCTGGGTCCATCGGCTTAGAATCAAATAAATTAATATCCATCGACCCTAAAATAACTGCCAAATCATCCGAGTTTGTCCTCTTTTGTAGGCCGTCTAAAAATCCTAACATCGCTAAATATGCCTGTTGCTCAGTTAACAATATTTTTTCCATAAAAAATCAAGGTCTTTTTACTGTCTCAAAAAGAATTCGACATTTTTTTCTGTCTTAAGAACTAATGTCTTTCCTGTGTTATTAAAACAAATAGAGTAGTGAAAAATTTTAGACCTACTAAAAAAATTTGAAGAATCCATTCCTGAAAATTCTATCTCATAATTGATGCTATCTAAATGGTATTTAAACTTAGTGAAATCCCCGGCTGTATAATAAATGCCGTCTGAATCATTCTTAAATGTCATTTTTGGGCAAATATTAAAAACTGTTGACCTCGTCCCATTACTAATCTTACACAAAACCCAATCGCCAGAAAATATATTTGTACCCTGAGCTGATATTTTTATGTTTGGGATAAAGTAAAATAAAAAGACCAATCCCAGGTATTTGATTTTCATCTTCAAAATAATTTGTATCAACATGATGAATAGTTATGCTTAGACCCTCGCAATATAATGTGGGAGCAGATGCTTTTGCTTAAGCAAGTTACTGAGAGCATAGGGGATACGAATTTTCAACGCTTTACCTCATAATCCCCGTGGAATATGCAGGACACGCGATGCTACTTATAAAGATTGTTTCAGGTGCCACATCCTATCGTGATATTTATATCTCACTATCTGCACTTTGTTTTTAGAGAAATCTTTTTTGAATTTGGGGTTTAAAATCTCTAATGTTTCTAAATACCCAGTTAAATCACGCTGATGTATTACCAAAAGATTTCTTCTTCCTTCCTTTATGTCAGAACTATCAGGATGATACTCGTCATTTTTTTCAAATAAAAAATAGAATTGTTTAGGGTTGCTTCTCTCAGCGCTTTTTATCAATTTGTTGTACGTATTTACGTCTCTTTTTTGAAATGAAGGATTGCCTATTATTAATTTAAAGCCATAAAACTTGGAGGTGTCAAAGGCATAAATATCCCATAGTCCACCCTTTCCAGAATTAGCAATATCCGTGATACTATCCATGTAAAAATATTTATATTCTCCTTGCAAGTTAGTATTTTGACTTTCCGCCTTGAGACATATTAAAACTGAGATAAAAAAAATAACCGTCTTCATATTAATTTTACTTTTTCTTCTATCTGATCATCAATATAAAGTTATCAAAATATACCTGTGCATACCCCTCATTACAAAAAATAAATCGTAGCTTATGCATACAGCAATTGCCTAAAACATCAAACGCCCCGCCAACAGGCGGGGCGTTTGATCACAACCGTAATAACTTATTGTATGCTACCCAAATAAGCAGCCAGCTTATTAATGGTATCGGCTATCAAAACAATTTGTTCTTGCGCTTCCTTCCAACTGCGCTGCTCAATCGCTTCGCGAATGCCGGGCATGGTTTTAACGCCGTAACCGGTATAAAAGCCGGGGGCATATAAGGCGTGTTTGTACCAGCCCCTGCGCGGCAAGCCATTCACCAAAAGCAATTGTTGTTCGGCCTCATACAGCTTTTTGTTAAGGGCATCATGGTCGCCGGCTTTGGTAATTGCCTTGGCAGATATTGCGGATAAAGAATCTGTGCTCTTTTGCAATGCAGCCACGGCATTTTGCAAGGGTGAAAAATCAAGGTACGGCACAGTTTCCTTGGTGGCAGGCACAATAAATGTCTTAAGCGGGTCGGCGGCCAGTTTGTAATCGCCGGAGGTGATTAACTGGTTTTCCAGTTCCGTGCTTTCCCGGGTTTGGTCTTGTAAAGCTATAAGCTCGTTTACGTATCCGCTTATTTGTTTGCTTAGGTCTTTAAATTCAAACGGCAGTACATCGGCATCTGCCAACCGTAGGGCAGTATGGCCTGCTGTTTCAGACAAAGCAACCCCATAATGGAACCCAGAATCCTTAAACCGCCTATAATCGTCGTAAGAATCGTAAATGGAATGGTATTCGCCGCCGGGGTCTTCACCGCCGTAACCCATATTCAGTGCGGGTACGCCAAGGTGTTGCAGGAACGCCGAAAAATCAGAACCTGAGCCAAGCGCACCTAATTCAAGCCTGCTTTTGCCAAGTGCATCCTTTTTTGCCTTGGTTGAACCGGCGCGTACGGCTTCCTCGGCTTTTGCCCTGGTAAATACGCTTACACCAGTTTGAGGGTCGGTTACACCTTTAGCCACTTCATCAACCATCACGGTTAATGCGGCAGAGCCACCGGCACCTAAAAATCCACGGCCATTGCCGTCGGAGTTAATATAGGCAACACATTTTTGCTGCAGTTCATCGGCGTGCTGCTCTGCCCATTCTGTTGAACCCAACAAGCCCGGTTCTTCACCATCCCAGGCACAGTACACCAATGTACGTTTGGGCTTCCACCCGTCTTTTACCAGTACGCCGATGGCCTTTGCTTCTTCCAGCATGGCGGCCTGCCCGCTAATGGGGTCGCCCGCGCCGTTTACCCAACCGTCGTGGTGGTTTCCACGTATTACCCACTCATCAGGATAATCAGAACCTTTAATCGTACCGATTACGTCGTTGCAGGGCACCAATTTCCAATCAAATTCCAATTTCAAATGCACAGTTGCTTTTCCGGGGCCCACATGGTAGGTGATGGGTAGAGAGCCTGCCCATCCTGCGGGGGCAACCTGCCCATCCAATGCTGCCAGCAGGGGCTGTGCATCGTGGTAGCTTATCGGCAGCACGGGTATTTTTAATATGGTGGTTGCATCTGCCCTGTCTAAACGTTTTGCGCCTTCAGTGGCACCAATGCCGGGCGTTAATGGGTCGCCGGGATAGATAACCATATCCATCACCGAGCCACGCTGAACACCGTATTCATTTTTAAAAGCCCCTTTAGGGTATACATCCCCTTCGGTGTAGCCGTCGTCCATGGGGTCTGAATAAATAATACAGCCAATCGCGCCATGTTCATAAGCCACTTTCGGCTTTATGCCACGCCAGCTACGGCCATACTTGGCTATTACTATTTTGCCTTTTACATCAACCCCAATTTTTGCCAGTTGCTCGTAATCATCGGGCAGGCCGTAGTTTACAAACACCAACTGGCCGGTTACATCGCCATCGGCACTCCAGGCATTGTAGGTAGGCAGTTGCCCTTCCTGGCCGGATGTTGCATCTTCTTTTAACGCAGGCTCTTTTAGTAATGCCTTGTATATATTGGGGGCAGTTAGTTCTAACACCCGTGTTTTTGGGCTGGGGAATAATACCTGGAAGGTTTCAATATGCGCATCAAAACCGTAACTTTTTAGTTTTGCCAATATCTCGTCAGCTACTTCTTTACCTGCTGGCGACCCTACATTGTGTGGTTTTGCAGCCAGCAACTTAATGGTACTGCCTATATTGGCAGCATCCAGTTGCGCATCAAATTTCTGCTCGGTGGCAGTTTGTTGTTTTGAAGATTCGGTGGTGAACCCTGAAATGGATTTTTGCGCTGTGGCAGCATGCACACACAATGCGCCGGCAACGAGAAGTGGGATTTTGAGATTTTGAGATTTTGTGATGTTACTGAAAATACCGAAATGGCGAAATCTTGACATCAGCAATCCGGTACTGCTGTTTGCTGTTTTTTTTCTCATGTTATATATGTGTTCTGTTAATTATTGACGATTTACACCCATACACGGCAATAGCCCGGCATGGCTTCAATACTTTAATGTTGGGTAAATATACAGGGTAATTGTGAGGAAAACATGCATGAAAATGCTTCAGTTATTGTAGAAATGAGAAGAAAGGATTGTTGATACCCGCTGGTATTACCGCCTTCTGGCTTTGCGCGGCACCTATCGTGGATATTTGCAAACTCATCAGGTGTCATTTATGTTGTAATTTTGCAGTTAAATATCGGTTATGGAAGATATGATTGTAAACAAGGTGGCAGAGAGCGGATTGATGACCATTGACCTTGAAGACTACTACCCAAAAGGGGAAATAAAAATATTCGACCTGAAGGATTATCTTTTTATGGGGCTGATTTTGAAGGAAAAAGATTTTAGGGCAGCATTACAAAACAAAGACTGGCAAGAATACGAGGATGCTTTCGTTGGCATAACCTGTACTGCTGATGCCATAATACCCGCATGGGCGTATATGCTTGTTGCCAGCTACTTGCAACCGATAGCCAAGGAAGTAAGTGTTGGGGATGAAAGAACGCTGGTGAACAATATTTTTATCAAAAGGATCGGCGCGATAAACGGCGCTGATTTTGCCGACAAGCGCGTAATTGTAAAAGGCTGCGGCGATGTACAGGTACCCGAAACCGCCTATTTGGAAATAACCAATACGCTGAGGCCCTATGTAAAAAGCATTATGTATGGCGAAGCCTGCAGCAACGTGCCGGTGTATAAACGGAAGTAATCGCAAGCACCACCAGCCCCTAAAGGGGGGCTTTAAGCTAATTGCAGAAATACAACAGGTGAAAATTTGTATCTCCTGCCCTTGCCGCCTTTGCGAATGTGGTTCTCGAGCAACGATGAAGGGAAATAATTCAAGCATTGCTATTCATAGCGTAAAGCATCAATAGGATCAAGCCGTGATGCTTTTAGTGCGGGATAATAACCAAAAAATACACCAGTAAGCGCGCATACCATAAACGATAATATAATGGATGACTGGGATACCAGCGTTGGCCACGAAAGAAAAATGCGTATAAGGCTTGATGCGGCAATACCCAACAGTACCCCGATAATGCCACCGGTAATACTTATTAATATCGCTTCAATTAAAAATTGGTACAATATGTCAATGCCCCTTGCCCCAAGGGCCATTCTCAAACCGATTTCCTTAGTGCGCTCTGTAACAGATACGTACATAATATTCATAATACCAATGCCGCCAACCACCAACGAAATGGCGGCAATGGCCGTTAACAATATGGTTAGCAGTTTACTGGTGGAGCTGAAAGTATTGATAAGCTCGGCCTGGGTGCGAACGGTAAAATCATCCGCATCGCTTGGCTTTAGCCGGTGCGAAGCCCGTATTATGGTGGAAATTTCATTGGATGCAGAATCGGTGACCGTTTCGTTTTTGGCCGATGCATAAATATTTTGCAAATAAACAGTCGCCATTATCCGCTTCATCACGGTGGTATAGGGGGCAATGATAACATCATCCTGGTCCTGCCCAAAGGCATTTTCACCTTTTTTGCCCAATACGCCAATTATTTTAAAAGGTATATGGCTGAACCGGATAACCTGCCCCACCGGGTCTTCACCGTTAATAAAAATATTATCCACCACGGTTTGCCCTATCAAACAAACTTTGGCAGCCGAACTTACATCTTTGTCAGTAAATACAACCCCGCTTTTCAAGGGCCAATCCCTAATGTCGAGGAAAGACGGGCTTACCCCTTGTAGCGTAGTAGACCAGTTGAGTGAGCCGTTGATTGCCTGGCCTTTACTTGATACACTGGGTGATACAGCACTCATATATTGCCCCTGCTTTAGCAACGCCTGCACATCGTCTAATGAAAGGGATTGTACCGAAGTTGCATCCAGCCGCACGCCGCCGGCCACGTTGCTGTTGGGCCGTACGGTAACCATGTTGCTGCCCATGGCCGATATTTGTGCCTGTATGCTAGCCTTGCTGCCTTCGCCTATGGCCACCATGGCTATTACGGCCCCTACGCCTATAATTATACCGAGCATGGTAAGAAAAGCTCGCATCATATTATGTTGCAACGCCCTAAAGGCAATCCGTAATAGGTTTGATACATTCATAACTGCTGCTTAAATTTTATCGTCTTCATTAACAGGCAATGCCTTCAACACTTCCACGGCAGAGCGCTTGCTATCATTCCTGAAGTCTTTAATTATCCGGCCATCCCTTAATGTTATCGTGCGGGTGCTAAAAGTGGCAATGTCAGGCTCGTGTGTTACAAACACAATCGTTTTGCCTTTATCATTCAGCTCCTGAAAAACGGTCATAATCTCGTAAGACGTGCGGGAATCCAAGTTGCCTGTGGCTTCATCCGCCAGTATCATCACGGGGTCGTTCACCAATGCCCTGGCGATGGCCACCCTTTGTTGCTGCCCGCCGGAAAGTTGGTTGGGCATATGCCCCATCCTGTCGGCCAGTTTTACCTGTTCCAGGGCATGTGTGGCCTTTTCCTTTCTTTCCTTGGTGGAAATGGCACTGTTGTACATCATCGGCAGTTCTACGTTTTCTAAAGCTGATGTTCGCGGCAACAAATTATACGACTGAAACACAAAACCTATTTTCTGGTTACGCAGCCTTGCCAGTTCGTTGCGGGACAGTTTTTTTATGTCAACCCCGTCCAGCAGGTAGGTGCCATCCGTAGGTTTGTCCAAGCAGCCAAGTATATTAAGCAACGTGGTTTTGCCTGAGCCGCTGGTGCCCATAATGGTCATAAATTCCCCGGCCAATACATCAAATGAAATGCCTTTAAGGGCGTGAACGGTTTCTTCGCCCATAGTAAAATCGCGCTTCAGGTCTTTTATTTCTAAGGTCTTTTTTTCCATCAGTGGTGTCATTTACTTGGCCGCCGGCTTTTTGCCCCTGCCCATTTGCGGCATAAAAGGGCTTTTAACCGCAGTGGCATCTGCTTTTTTAATGTCTGCGGCAGTTTCAATACCGGTTACTACTTCGTCGTTTTCCGTCAATCCGCTTAATATTTCAACATTGGTATCATCGTTCATGCCCGTTTTAATTTTTTTCTGTATCAGCGTGTCGCCATATTTTACCCATACCGAGGCAGTTGTTCCATGCCTTACCCCGCCTATTTTTTTAGAGGTGGTATCTTTTGCTGTATGGTTTTTTACTTTTGGAGTTGTGGATGCCTGTTGAATAGTGGTGTCGGGTACAATTATATAATGCTTTAACAAGGTTGCATCGGGCGTAAACTTCAATGCTTTTACCGATATTAAAAGGGCATTGGAATCCTCTTTTGTATAGATGGTAATATTGGCAGTCATGCCTGGTTTAAGTTTTAAGTCCTTGTTGGAGGTATTGATGATGGTGGTATAGGTAACCACATTGGACGATACGGTTGGCTGAAGCCTCACCTCCGACACTGTTCCGTTAAATACGTCTTTGGCAAAAGCATCCACCGTAAACGAAACACGCAGCCCGTTTTTTACATTGCCTATATCTGCTTCATCCACTGCGGCCTGCACCTGCATTTTGGTAAGGTCGTTGGCTATGGTAAATAGGGTAGGTGTGTTGAAAGATGATGCAATGGTTTGCCCAACGCTAATGCTGCGGGTTAGCACCGTACCCGCAATGGGGGAATAGATACTGGCCAGCGAAAGATTTTTTTGCGCACCTGCCAATTGCGCGGTTATGCTTTTAACATTGTCTTGTGCTGTGTTGCGCTGGTATAAAGCTGTTTCATAGTCGGCCTTACTTATTGCACCAGCATTATACAATGTATTTTGCCTATTGTAGTTACTTTCAGCATACACCAATTGATTTTTGGCGGACTGTAAGTTCGCACTGTATTGGTCTACTTGGGCTTGCAACAAAGTTTTGTCAAGTTCGGCAATCAGTTGGCCTTTCTTAACCACCGAATTAAAATCAGCATACAGGTATTTGATAGTACCCGAAACCTGCGAGCCAACAGCCACTGTGTCAACCGGCTCCACTTTGCCTGTTGAAGTAATAGTATTTGCAATATCTCCGTAATATGGTTTTTCAGTGGCAACCGTTACCGGCACCTCTTTTTTATAAAAAAACCAGTACCATATTGCAAGGCCGGCTAAAACAGCAACAACCAATATTATCAGCCATCTATACTTTTTCATTCGTAGGTATTTTATAGTGTTACGGGTTCGCCCATGTAAAACGCATATATTTTAATATATAAAACGGTATTGTATTTTGCCTGTGTGTATACTTGCAAAGCCTGTAAATAGGCATTTTTCTCCAGCAGCAATTGCACGGTGTTAACAGCCCCGGCCTTCAGCTCCTCATTGGCTATGCGGTAACCTTCCTGTGCCGCCTTTAATTCTTCCACCGCTGCATCGTACTGGCTTTCTGCATTTTGTACATTTATGTATGCCTGCTCCACCTGTTGGGATAATACCGTTTTGGTGTTTTGAAGGTTAAGTTCTGTTTGGGCGATGGCTATTTTACTTTTCTCCACCGCTGTCCTCGGCACCCGGCGGCTAAATATGGGTACGGAAAGAGTGAGGCCTAGTTGCTGAAAAAAGTTATTATCCAGCTGCCGGAAGTATTCTCCAGACTGGCTTGAATTGCTAGTGGAAGCAGACCCGCTGGCACTTAACGTTGGCAAAAGCCCGGCTCTTGCTTTTTCAAGGTCTAGTTCGGATATCCGCACGCCCAACTCACCGTTCTTAACCTCAGGCCTGCTTTGTAATGCGGCATTTACGGCAACACGAAGGGCAGGGTACATCCGCTGTACATCCACCGAATCTGGCGCCGAAACATCAAATGCGGTGTCAAAAGGTATCAGTAACAGTTGTTTTAAGGTTAGGGCGTTTTGCCGGTAAACGTTTTGCTCGGTAACAAGGTTGTATTTGTCTGTGGCATTTTGGGCCTGCATCTGCACCAAATCGTTTTTGGCAATACTGCCGGCGTTGTATAACAGCAGTTCCTGCTTAACCTGTGCATCCGAGGTGTTTACTAAATCCGTCAAGTATATAATATTTTCCTTGGCCAATAGTATATTAAGAAAGGCCTGTGTTATTTGCAGTGTAATGTCGTTCTCCCCTTGCAAAATATTAAGGCTTGCCGATTGCACCAATAAGCCTTTTTGTTTTATATCGTTGTTTATATAAGCGCCATTATATAGGGTAATGGAGGAATTAACTGAGTAGCTGCCAGCAACATTCGTTTGGTTTTGTATGCTGCCTGTATTTGAATTGAAATTTTTACCGTTGCTTACGGTTTGGCCCGCCGTGCCGGTGAGATTAGGTAGCTTGGAAGCCTTGGATGCCATCAGGTCCTGTTGAGCCGACTGCTGGCTTAGGCGGTAAGTATTGATTTCAATATTACGCTGTTTTGCATGCTCAATACATTCCTGTAATGTCCATTTTATGCCTGCCGTTGGCGAAACTTGCTGCGCATGCAAGCCGGCAATGGTAAATACACAGGCGAACGCAAACCCTATAAGTGTTTTTTTGGTAGCCATTTTTAACAACATTGGTGTTATTGCATCAATAGCCTTTAGGGGATGCCAACAGTATTTTACTGTGGGTGTTTGCAAAAGGTTTGATTAACCAAAGTAATGCACTTATAATGCCACGTTTTATGACGAACGTTAGTTTATAGGTTGATTTCGGTGAAGGATGAAATTTTATTGGAACGTGTATACAACAAACTGCCAAGCAAATAGAATGCTTGGCAGTTTGCTTAAAGGCTTTATACAGGATGGCTTTATTGCAGCTTATTTTTTAAAAATGCCATGGTAAGTGCCCATGCCTCGGTTGAAGCATCCGCGTTATAGCTGGCTCGTTCATTATTATTAAACGCATGCCCAGCCGCTGAAAACACAACACTGGTATAGGTTTTATTATGCAGTTTCATTGCGTTTGTAACCGTGTCTATGTGTTCAAGGGTTATACTTTTGTCTGACCCACCCCAAAAAAACAATTGCGGGCCGTGGGCTTCTGTTGCCATATTGGCAAAGTTGTGCAAACCGCCCCCGTAAAAGGAAACAGCTGCACTTAAAGGTAGTGTACAGTTTGCAATAAACGATACGCGGCCACCCAAACAAAACCCAATGCTGCCAATTTTATCATGTAACACATTCGGTTGCTGTAAAAGCCATTGGTATGCTGCCCTCGCATCGGCTTGTAGCCCCGGCACCGTAATGGCCTGGAAATGAGGTGTGATAGTACCCCAATCGTCGTAACTAAAAGTAGCACCCGCTTCTGCCGTACGGTGGAACAGCTCCGGGGCGATAACAATATAACCTGCCGCCGCCAACTGGTCGGCGATGCCCCTTATATGTCCGGTAAGGCCAAAAGCTTCTTGAAACAATATTATGCCCGGAAAAATGCCATCCCCCTCCGGGGCTGCGGTATAAATATTTATGGTTGTACCGTCATCAACAGGTAATACGCTAAGCGTGTTTTGTGTTTGCATACAGTTATTTAAAAATATTATCGTCGAAACCTTTGTTTATTATGTAGTTGTCGTAAGCAATTTCAACCTTGCCCTTTTTGTTCTTTGCATTATCGGGCACGGTGCTTTTTGGGTCGTCGTCAAACTCCAGCGTAACGCCTTTGGGCAGCTTGTAGTTTTTCGTGTTAAAGCTGAACACCACTTTGTCGGCCAGGCCGTAGCTGGTATACTTGCCATAGGTAAGGCTAATGTCGTAGGTTCCGTTCTCCCGGGTGGTAATGTTTGCTTTGCGCACTAATAAGTTTTTTTCGTCAATGTATAAGGTTGCCAGCACAAGGTCGTTGGCATCATCTCCGGGTAGTACCTTTACAATTTTAACAGCAAAACCATCCACCGTTGCATCGCCAGCGGCAAGTGCCACAAAATTGCCCAAGTCAATCACGTTGTTTAATGTAACACTTAAACCGCCTTTTGGCAGTATGGATATGCCGCCATCCTTCACCAACCTGAAACGGTTAGGTTTTTTAAAATACACCTTTACTTTACTTACCGGTGCCTTTATAAATGCAATATCGGTTTTAAGCACACCAGTGGCTTGGTAATCGTTCACCTGGTCTAGTTTGGCCTTTAGCTTGTTCACCAGTGGGGTCATATCCTGTGCAACGGCCACTGTTGAAATGCAAACTAAAAACAATACAAGTAATTTGTTCATCAAAAAGTTATTTTCGTTTCGTCGTAATTGGTATTTCAATTCGTGCAATAAATGCCTGTGAAATTAGGAAAGCACATCCTTCCTTTTAAATATAAACACCGCCAATCCCAGCAACCCCAAGGTATGCGCCAGCAATACCAATGCCGAGTTTATAATACGCTGCGGGTTTTGTATGGTGCCGCTGATGGCCGAATTATTTATATCAACCTTTTCGTCGAAAAACTCCTTCCAATTGTTCATATGTGTAACAAACAAGTAGGGTTTTATGGCACTGTACAGCGGTATGTTCAGGGTGCTTATCACCGTAAAAAATACAATAATACTCATCGTGCCAACAATGGGGCCGATGGAGTTTTCCGCAAAAATGGAGAGTAAAAAACCCACGGCGGCAACGGTTGTCATGGCAATAAATGCAAACCCAAAAGCACCTATATAGCGCCAGAAAACATCGTTGCTTTTTATAACAACAATGTAATTGCTTTTAAAAATAACCATGTCGCTAACCCCAAACAGCAGCATGTTTAGCAACAAGGCAAACAGTGCCAGCCATACCAGCAACAAAAAAGTGTATATAACGGTAGCCATAAACTTGGCAATAATTAGTTGTGCACGGCTGTAAGGCTTGGCCAATAAAAACCGAAGCGTACCCATATTGGCTTCGCCAGAAATCATGTCGGCTGAAATAATGGTTACCAGCAGCGGCACGTTTATTAACAGCATCATCAGGGTTATGTAACAAACCAGGTAGCCGTTTAGCACATTGCCGCCCAGTTCAAAGCCAGGCACGGTGCTTAGCATAAAGTCAACATACTCCTTGCCGTCCAGCTTAAGGCCAAACTGCACAATCATGATGAGAGATGCTATGGTGCCAAACGCTATATAAGTGCGCGGCCGTTTAAATATTTTGTACAGTTCAATTTGTAAAAGCTTCCACATGTTGTTTGCCTGATGTTACCTGTAAAAAAAGATCTTCCAGCGAATGCCTTGGCTGTACCCCCATTACCTGTATGCCCTGTTGCACCAGCCATGCATGCAACTGCGGTATAACGGTGCGGTTTAGCTTAAGTATCAACGTGCCGCTGCGCCGGGGCTGTAAAAATGTCGCCCATTGGCTTTGCTGCAATAGTATTAAAGCGGCCTCGTTGTTAACGGTATCCAACTCCAGCACAGTTTGGGCGGGGTCGAACAGTTCGGCTGCGCTGCCCTCAATAACTTTTTTGCCTTTGTCAATAATAATGACGCGAGTGGCTACCTGCTCAATCTCGTTCAGCAGGTGGCTTGATACCACGATTGTTTTTTTTCTTTCCCGGCTAAGGTGTAGTATCAGGTTGCGAATGTCGGCAATGCCCTGTGGGTCAAGGCCGTTGGTGGGTTCGTCCAGCACAATCAGCTTGGGGTTATGCACCAGCGAAGTGGCTATACCGAGGCGCTGCTTCATGCCCTGAGAAAAGGTCTTCACCTTGTCGTGCTCTCGGCCGCTGAGGCCAACCATATCCAATTGCTGCATCAGTTGCTCCTGGGTGGGTTTTATACCGCTCAGTTTGGCAAACAATTTCAGGTTTTCGTAGGCGGTAAGGTATTTGTACACGTCCGGCTTTTCAATCACGGCACCGGTTTGCTGCATTATTTGCCGCCGGTGCGTGTTTAGGTTAAGCCCGAACAGCTCGATATTGCCCGCCGTTGGGGCGATCAAAGTCAGCAGCATACGCAGGGTGGTTGATTTACCCGCGCCGTTCTGGCCCAGAAAACCATATACATCCCCCTCGTTAACGGTAAAACTTAGGTTATTTACAGCCGTAAGGTTATTAAATTGCTTGGTTAGGCCTGTTACTTGTATAATGTGTTGCATCGGCAATATAATAACGCAAAATTAGGGGTAGAAGTTGGGTGGGAATGATAAATAAAATAGAAATAAGGTGTTGAGGAAGAACAAGACAACGAGGTACAAGGCTTGTCGAACGAATATTTCTACAGAGGTGTTGACATTGTATATTGGCACTTTCGTGCCTAACATAGATCTACAAATTAGACCAATTCTAATCTGAAGATTCAGATTTCCGGGCCCACAGTTGAGTGGTTTTGGTGTTTAGCTGATATTGCTTGTAGGCAAAAGAATCCCTATTTATAAGAAAGATTTATCTAATCCATTTAGGAATATCGGTAACATTACATCAAAGTCTCCTCGATAAGCCCTACAATCTGGCTTACCTAAACGCAAATTGTGTAATCTGTATTCTACACCTGTGCCAATCTGCAATCTTATTACCTTTGCCCCCGATTATGAGCGTTACTTCCAACAACAATAAAAAAATATTCGGTTTTTCGGTTTTGCGCAGGGTGTTCAAATTTGTTAAGCCATACAGGCTGCATTTTTTTATAAGCCTGGTTTTGGCAATACTGCTCGCCGTTATTACGCCGGTAAGGCCATACCTTATACAATTAACGGTTAATAAAGCAACCCATAAAGGCGGGCCTGTACCGGGCTGGTTGCAATGGTTTTTATTCGGCACCGATATTACCAATGCCGGCCAATTTATTTATGCCATAACCGTACTGCAGATAGCGTTGCTACTGGTGGAGACCGGCATGCGCTTTTTGTTTACGTTCCTTACCTCCTGGCTAGGCCAAAGCGTAGTTAAGGATATGCGTGTTACCGTATACAGCAAAATAATGAGCCTTAACCTGCGCCAGTTTGATACCACCCCCATTGGCACCCTAACCACCCGTACCATTAATGATATTGAAAGTATTAACGATATATTTTCCGACGGGCTGATACCCATTATTGCGGACATGCTGAGCATAGTGGTAATTTTTGTGGTGATGTTTTGGACTAACTGGGAACTTACGCTCATTAGTTTTATCCCGATACCACTATTGCTTATTGCTACATATTACTTTAAAGAAAGCGTAAACAAAAGTTTTATAAAAGTGCGCAACGCTGTTGCCGCACTCAACGCTTTTGTGCAGGAGCATATTACCGGCATGCAGGTGGTGCAGGCTTTTGCAGCAGAGGACAGGGAGTTTGACAAGTTTAAAAAGATTAACAAGGAACACCGTAACGCCAATATAAAATCCATTTTTGCTTATTCTGTATTCTTTCCCATTGTGGAAATTGTGTTGGCAGTTTCCATGGGTTTGTTGGTTTGGTGGCTGGCCCGCAAGGCAGGTCTTAACCCGGGTAAGGACCAAAACTTGGCGGGTGAACTGGTGGCCTTTATATTATACCTAAACCTCATTTTCAGGCCGTTGCGGGTGATTGCCGATAAGTTTAACGTGCTGCAAATGGGGATGATTGCCGCCGAAAGGGTTTTTAAAGTATTGGATAATGGGGATGTGACGCCAACAACAACGACGCCCCCATCCCCTAAGCCCCCATCCCCTAAAGGGGGGCTCACAAACAGCGTGATGTTACCAAATCTTTCGATGCTTAATGACAGCACAAATATTTCGCATTCTACCATAATAACAAACAAAAACGTTGATGGAAGCAAGCCTATTGAACCTGCCCAAATAGCCCTCAGCCGGCTTATAAGCCCCCCTTTAGGGGATGGGGGCGTAGATGGCTCAGCGGCTATACGTGGCGAAATTGAATTCGACCATGTTTGGTTTGCCTATGTGGACGATAATTATGTGTTGAAGAACATCAGTTTCCATATAAAGGCCGGTGAAACCATTGCGTTGGTTGGGCATACCGGTAGCGGAAAAACCTCTATCATAAGCCTGCTCAACAGGCTATACCATATACAAAAGGGAGCTATAAAGGTTGACGGGCTGAGTATTGACGAGTACGATTTGGATAAACTGCGCAGTAGTATCGGGGTTGTGTTGCAGGATGTGTTTCTTTTCTCCGGCTCGGTTATGGATAATATTACCCTTCGCAATCCCGCCATCACCAAGGAGCAGGTGGTGCAGGCTGCCAAAATTATCGGCGTGCACGATTTTATTATGCGGTTGCCCGGCGGTTACAGTTACAATGTTATGGAACGCGGTAACACCCTAAGCATGGGCCAGCGCCAGTTAATTTCGTTTATCAGGGCATTGTTATATAACCCCTCGGTGCTTGTATTAGACGAGGCCACCTCCTCCATTGACACGGAGAGTGAAATGCTCATCCAACATGCCATTGACACCTTAATTGCCGACCGTACGTCTATTGTAATAGCCCATAGGCTGTCCACCATCCGTAAGGCAAACAAGATAATTGTGCTTGACAAAGGGGAGATACAGGAAACCGGCACCCATGAAGAATTGCTTGCACTTGGCGGATTTTATAGTAAATTGCATAACATGCAGTTTGAAAAAAAGAAAGCAGCTGCGGTATAATATGGAAAGGCCTGAAACACAACAAATAGGCAAAAGCCAATGCCAGGTAATAACGGATGCCGATTATGAAAAGGCTGAGATGGATTTGTTGCGCGATGCATTGAAGAGGAGTTATAAAGAGCGGTTTTTGATGATGACACAGTTGATAAAAGATGATATGAAGTCCAACCCTGAAAAATACCCTTATCGAAAACCGGGATTGTACATAGGGGGCGTTTTATGGGAAGAAGGGGATGCTATAATAACTGGCCACGATGGGTTGCCTCATATATTAAAATCTTATTCTTGCCACTGATTTCATAATCCCTCAAATTGATTTAAAGTAAATTGCATAGCCTTAGGTTTGAATATTGACAAGGTTTTAAAATTTTATAATATGCAAACTATAATAGAAAAGCAAGATTTAGCACCTGGGGTATCAAAACCTAAACCAAAAGTAAGAGGCTTCGTTACCATCTCCGAAGATGAGAGGCTTATTGAAGATTCCAAAAGACCAGGGATAGAAAAATTACAACTTTTTACAAAAATGTTGAGAAGAAATGTGATGTTTGATAAAGCCACTCGCTTTGCCGAGACTAAATAAAGTTTTATGGATGTAATGGATGAGGAGTTAATTGAATTTTGGAAAAAACTGAATGGGAATGGTGTTAAATATATGATGGTGGGTGGACTTGCAGCGCGTTTTCATGGATATAACAGGACGACTGACGATTTGGATATGTGGTTAGAAGATACACTCGAAAACAGGAAAAGTCTAAGAAAGGCGTTTGTTGACTTGGACTATGGGGATTTCGTTTCTATTGAAACAACTCAATTTGTACCAGGCTGGACAAGTTTTTATGCGGCAGGAATTGTTTTAGATATTATGACCGAAATGAAAGGGCTGGAAGATTTGTCATTTGCTGAATGTTATAAAGAAGCTACTTTTTATGATATTGGTGGAAATTCTGTTCCTTTTATAAATATAAGTCACCTGATTGCTAATAAAAAAGCAGTAAACAGAGACAAGGATAAGTTAGATGTGATATACCTTGAGAAAATTAAAAGGCTCCAAGATGAAGCAGGCAAAACACCACCTACCCTTTAACTTTTTCTTAAAATTCCAATTGGCAAATTCAATTTTTAGTCCCCCAAACCCTTACCTTTGCGGCAAATTTTGAGGATGGGTATGGTATCAAAAAGCCTAAAATCTTTACTGGTAACGGGTTTCAGCTTATTTCTACTTGGTTTCTATTCCCCTGTTTTTGCAGGTGACAGTACCGAAAACAAAACTGAAAAAGCACAGTTTGAACCTGGAAAAGTGTTAATGGAGCATATTTTGGATGCCCATGAATTCCATTTTTTAACAGTTGGCGAGCAAGAAGTAGTATTGCCCCTGCCCATCATAATCTATTCTCCACAAAAGGGTTTTGACGTATTTATGTCTTCCCGTTTTGAGCATGGCAAAGCTAGTTTTGACGGCTACAAACTGGAAGAAGGCAAAATTGTGGCGGAAGACGCATCCGTAAAATTGTACGACCTTTCCATAACACGCAACGTAGCCCAAATGTTTCTGGGGCTTATTATACTCGTTTGGTTGTTAATATCCGTTGCCAATAAATACACCAAAAACGGCTCCATGAAGGCCCCGTCGGGTTTTCAAAATGCGGTGGAGCCTGTAATTACCTTTATACGCGATGAGGTGGGCAAAAGCAACCTCGGCAAAAAGTACGAAAAGTATATGCCGTACCTGCTAACGGTTTTCTTTTTTATACTCATCAACAACCTGTTTGGGTTAATACCAGGTTCGGCCAACGTTACCGGCAATATTGCCTTTACCGTGGTATTGGGCGTTATTTCTTTCTTCGTTATCATCTTTAATACAAACGGCCATTTTTGGAAACATATCTTTAACCCACCGGCCCCTGGTTTTGTAAAACCAATATTGGTTATAGTGGAGTTTCTGGGCATATTTACCAAGCCAATAGCCTTAATCATTCGTCTTTTTGCAAACATGGTGGCAGGGCACATGATTATTACTTGTTTAATCTTCTTGATATTTATATTTGGTACACTTAGCGTTGGAGCTGGTTACGGATTTTCGCCCGTATCGCTTGCTTTTGCCATATTTATATACCTCATAGAAATATTGGTTGCATTTATACAGGCTTTCATTTTTACCAATTTAACCGCTGTATTCATCAGCCAGGCATTTGAAGGTGGCCATGACCATGATGAAGACCACGGCCACGGGCACGATGAAATAGTTTCGACAATTTAATAATAACCTTTTTTCATAAAACAAAAACCCAATACTATGACTGTATTGTTAGATGGATTAGCTAATGCAGGTGCCGCTGTTGGCGCAGGTTTAGCCGCTATAGGTGCCGGTATAGGTATCGGCCAAATTGGTAAAGGTGCTGTTGAAAGCATCGCACGCCAGCCAGAAGCAACCAATGATATCCGCGCAAGCATGATCCTTACTGCGGCTTTCGTGGAAGGTGTTGCTCTGTTCGCCGTTATCGCTGCGGTATTAGCTATTTTCGTGAAGTAATCACATCCAATTATTGCTGCACTTAATGCACAGGGCAAAGGGTGCAGCAATTACATTTGGCTGGTTTGCTGTAGAAGCTTAACAAAACTCTTTTAAAATTTTAATAGAATACCATGGATTTGTTGAACCCCAGTTTTGGGTTACTCATTTGGACCTTGATTGCGTTTTTGATAGTGTTTTTTATATTGAAGAAATTTGCCTGGAAACCAATCCTTTCTTCTTTAAAAGACCGTGAAGAAGGCATTGCCGATGCCATTGCCACTGCTGAAAAGGTAAAGGCTGAAATGGTGTTGTTGAAAAGTGAAAATGAGGCTTTGATGGCCAAAGCCAGGGAAGAAAGGGCTGCTATGATAAAAGAGGCCAAGGAAGCATCAGACAAAATGCTTGCCAACGCCAAGGAAAAGGCCAAAAGTGAATATGACAGGATTGTTGCCGATGCACAACAGGCCATTCAGCAGCAAAAAAATGCAGCTTTAACTGATGTAAAAAACCAGGCAGGCATACTTATTATTGAGGTAGCAGAGAAAATATTGCGTAGGGAATTGAATGACAGGGCAGCACAGGAAAGTTACATTAAGCAATTGACTGACAACGTTAAATTAAACTAAACAATTTGAAAATGTGTTAATTTGAAAATTTGAAAATGGGAAAATACTGTCAGTTTACGGCGGGAATTTTCAAATTTTCAAATTTTCAAATTTTCAAATTAGAATATTATGCCCAATCCAAGGTTAGCAGCACGGTATGCAAAAAGTTTGATTGACCTTTCCATCGAGAAAGGGCAGTTGGAAGGCGTATATGCCGATATGCAGTTTTTACAGGCAGTTTGCAAAAGCAACCACGATTTTGTGGTTATGTTGCGCAGCCCTGTAATTAAGGCTGATAAAAAGAACAGTATTTTAACGGCAATTACAGCAGGTAATATAAACCCGTTAACTGCTGGCTTTAACCGCCTGTTGGTTTTAAAAGGCCGTGAAAGCGACCTGCCTGAAATTGTCGATGAGTTTATTAATCAATATAATACAATAAAGGGCATACACAAGGTAAAACTTACCACTGCCACTTATGTTGGTGAAGACCTGAAGAACAGCATTGCTGCCAAAGTGAAGACCGAAGCAGGTTTGGAAAATATAGAATTGGAAGTGGAAACCGATGAGAGCCTAATTGGTGGGTTTATGTTGGAGTTTAATAATAACCTTATTGATGCCAGCATAGCTCGTGAGCTTAAGGATATTAAGAAACAATTTACCGGCAACGAGTACGTGCATAATATAAGATAAGTAAGCTCCCATCCCCTAGAGGGGGGCAATAACAAAGAATGATTATATTCGATTAAATTTCATATAATTATAAATATCCGTAATACCCCCCTTTAGGGGATGGGGGCTTCGGCCAAAATAAACAATATGGTACAAATTAAACCTGATGAAATTTCAGCGATATTAAGGGAGCAGCTAAGCAACTTTAGCTCTGCCGCTGAACTGGAAGAAGTTGGCACCGTTCTACAGGTGGGTGATGGTATTGCCCGCGTGTATGGCTTAAACAACGTACGCAGTGGCGAACTGGTTGTTTTTGAGAACGGCACCAAGGCAATTGCGCTTAACTTGGAAGAAGACAATGTTGGTGTGGTGCTTATGGGCGAAAGCGGCGATATTAAAGAAGGTGCCAAGGTAACCCGCACTGGCCAAATTGCCTCCATAAAGGTGGGTGAGGGCTTAATTGGGCGTGTAATAAACACACTTGGTAACCCAATTGACGGTAAAGGCCCTATCACAGGTGAATTGTATGAAATGCCATTGGAGCGTAAAGCACCGGGTGTTATTTACCGTGAGCCGGTTAAGGAACCTTTGCAAACAGGTATTAAAGCTATTGACGCGATGATACCCATTGGCCGTGGCCAGCGTGAGTTGGTTATCGGTGACCGTCAAACCGGTAAAACTGCCATCTGCATTGATACTATCATTAACCAGAAAGAATTTTTTGACGCAGGCAAGCCTGTTTATTGTATATATGTGGCTATTGGCCAAAAAGCATCTACTGTTGCCGGTGTTATGAAAACATTGAACGACAACGGTGCCCTGGCTTATACTACCATTGTTGCGGCTTCAGCCAGCGACCCCGCCCCATTACAGTTCTACGCTCCATTTGCTGGTGCTGCCTTAGGTGAATTCTTCCGTGATACCGGTCGCCCTGCATTGATTATATATGATGACCTGTCAAAACAAGCGGTGGCTTACCGTGAGGTTTCCCTATTGTTAAGAAGGCCTCCCGGACGTGAGGCATACCCTGGTGACGTTTTTTACCTGCACAGCCGTTTGCTTGAAAGGGCGGCTAAAATCATCAACAACGATGATGTGGCGCGTAGCATGAATGATTTGCCGGCATCAATTAAGCACCTTGCCAAAGGTGGTGGATCATTAACAGCGCTGCCTATTATTGAAACCCAGGCTGGTGACGTATCTGCATATATCCCTACAAACGTTATATCTATTACCGACGGACAGATATTCTTGGAAGGTAACCTGTTTAACGCAGGTATACGCCCGGCTATTAACGTAGGTATCTCTGTAAGCCGTGTGGGTGGTAATGCACAGATAAAATCTATGAAAAAAGTGTCTGGTACGCTTAAGCTCGACCAGGCCCTTTACCGTGAAATGGAAGCCTTCTCTAAATTTGGTGGCGACCTCGATGCGGCTACGAAAGTAGTAATAGATAAAGGTGCTCGTAACGTGGAAATTTTGAAGCAAGCACAGTACACCCCATTTGCGGTGGAAAAGCAAGTTGCCATTATTTACCTTGGTACCCAAGGCCTTTTAAGGGAAGTAGCCGTTAAAAAGGTAAAGGCTTTTGAAGAGCATTTCCTGCTTGAAATGGCTAACAAACTACCTGAAGTGCTGGCTGACTTTAAGAAAGGAGCCTTGCCCGATGAAGGCTTGAAAAAGATGGTTGAGCTTGCAAAAGGCTTGATACCACAATATAAATAAGCGGTTACTACAAAATAATGCGAGAGGCTGTTCCTAAAAAAGGGGCAGCCTTTTTGTTTTCCCAAAAGTCTACCTGAAATGACTTTGGCCAATTTTTTCGATACGTGTTAGAAAAGAAGACTGTCATTAAATCAGGCTAACTGTTAAGCCTGTTGCCCGCTGGAATCCCCATCTTTACCGACCATTTTCACCGTTCATCAAATCCAGCCAAATAAATTTAGTAAATAGTTTGGTTTATAATATAAACTACTCTACGTTTGTGTAATCAAAGCAACAGTATTATGAAAAAGCTTATTACTTTATTAACCATCCTACTAATATCACAACATTATTTATACGCCCAGGTTGTTATAAAAGGCCGGGTGAAGGATAACCGCGGCAGGTCGCTGCCGAGTGCCAGTATAACCCTAAAGGATACTTACGATGGTGCTACAGCCGACAGCTTGGGCAATTTTAGCTTTACAACCACCGAAACAGGTGCCCATATACTTTTAGTTACTAATGTGGGCTACAAGCCTTTTGAGCAGGCGGTAAATATTGCCAACCAATCGATTGTGCTGGAGATATTAATGAAAGAGCAATTGGACGAGTTGCGCGCGGTAACAGTAACTGCCGGGTCATTTGCGGCAGGCGATAACAAGCGGGGTACGGTATTAAGTTCCTTGGATGTGGCAACTACCGCAGGCAGTAATGCAGACATAACCGCAGCTTTAAAAACATTGCCTGGTACCCAACAGGTGGGTGAGAAGGAAGGTTTGTTTGTAAGGGGTGGTGCCGGTTATGAAGCAAAACAATATATTGACGGAACGTTGGTGAACAATCCCTATGCGTCAAGCGTGCCGGATATTTCGAGCCGTGGCCGCTTTTCACCTTTCCTGTTCAAAGGTACGGTGTTTAGCACTGGAGGATATTCGGCGGAATATGGGCAGGCGCTCTCATCCGTCGTATTACTGGAGTCTATTGACTTGCCGGAACGGTCGGAGGTGGATGCGTCCATTTCACCGCTTATGGTAGGTGCGGGTACGCAGCAGCTGGCAAAAAACAAAAAATCATCTTGGGGCGCAAGCTACAATTATGTAAACGTGGGCCTGTACTTTAGTTTGGTAAAACAAACGCCTGATTTTTTCAAAATGCCTCAGTTTCATAGTGGCGATGCAAACTTCCGTATAAAAACAAAAAGCGGAGGCATGATAAAGTATTACACCACCTTCTCCTATAGCAACCTTGGTTTGCGCAGGCAGGATATAGATAGCCTTGATTTGAAAGATGCCTTCTCTCTTAAAAACCTTAACTGGTATAATAACCTAAGCTGGAGGGAGAATTTGGGCGGCGGTTGGCGCATGAAGCTTGGTGCCAGTTACAGTACCAATAAGGATGATATAACCCAGCAGGTGCAAAACCAAATGAACCAACCCAAACAGTTTGACCCATCGGTATATTGGATGAACTATAAAAATTTCGTTATTGGGGACAGGCAGGATCTTACACAGCTAAAAGCTGTGTTCGAAAAAAAGCTTGCCGGTATAAGCTCCATCCGTTTTGGCAGTGAATACTGGTACAACGCCAATAAGTTTGTTTATAATGATACTGCACGCAGACTGGTGGATAATTTTAGCGGAACGTTTGTAGAGGCAAATATCTTCCTCACCAACGACCTGGCCGCACAAATAGGTTCCCGTTTTGAGTACTCATCAGTAATTAATAAAGCAGATATAGCGCCACGTATTTCGCTGGCTTACAAAACAGGAAAAGATGCACAAGTATCCCTTGCTTATGGCCAATTTTACCAAAAGCCAGAAAACACCCAGCTGTATTACACCACCAATGTGGGTTTTACAAAGGCAACACACTACATTATCAACTATCAAAAGATGAACACGGAACGCATCTTTCGTGTGGAAGCATATTACAAAACGTATGACGATTTGATAAAGACGGTGCCTGTAGGATACAACTTTAATAACTACAACAACAGCGGTTCAGGATACGCCAAGGGGGTGGATGTGTTTTTTAGGGATAAGAAAACCTTTAAAAACTTTGATTATTGGATAAGCTACTCATATGTGGATACAAAGCGCAATTACCTTAACTATACAGCCCAGCTGCAGCCCGACTATGCGGCCACACACACGGCATCGTTAGTTATGAAACGTTTTTTCACTAAGTTAAAATCAGGGTTTAATGCAACTTACACGTATGCAACAGGCAGGCCTTACTACGATTTTTTAATTAACAATAGCGGTAAATATTATTTGGGCGACCAAGGTAAAACAAAGCCGTACAACAGCCTTAACTTTAGTGCCGAGTATGTGCCGAGTATAGGCAAAACCAAAGCAAAATCATTTGTTGTGTTGTTTGCCAGTATCTCCAATGTGCTTGGTTATAACGCGGTGTACAGTTATAATTATTCGTACAGCGGGGCATACAAACAAGCGGTTGAGCCAACAGCGAAGCGTTTTTTCTTTATCGGGTGTTTTATAAGCTGGGGTGTTGACAGAACCCAAGATGCTATTAACAATAACCTTTAGCAAGGGTTAGAAAGTTTACGAGTTCCTGTGTTCACGGGTTTTGGAGAGAATTAAAATGGATATATAGAACTTGGCAACTCGTAAACATTGAAACTTGTGTACGCACAAACTCTGGAACTTGTGAACATAGGAACTTTAAAACTCGCAGACATTGAAACTGAAAATCTCCCAACCAATATGGATAACCAACACGAAGAAGAAGAGTTAACACCGCAGGACAGCCTGAAGCTGATTACAAAAATGCTTGATAAAGTGCAGGATGATGTACTGTGGAAGGTGGCCAAAAAAAGGTCGGCTTTCAAAATATCGGTCGCCATATTTATTGTCATCAATGCATTTTTAGTGGGTTTATGGTATTTCACCACAGGGCTGCATTCTTATTTTTGGCCAGCCTGGGCTATGTTGGGATGGGGATTGGGTATCGTTTTTCAATTTGTGGATGCCTATATGACGAACGGCCTATTTTCAGAAGAAAAGGAGTTTGAGAAACTGAAGAAGAAAATGAGGGATGAGGCCAGAAAATGAATAAGAAGCTGTACCTGAAACTCTTTGCAGCATTTCCATTGCATTTATCAATCACTTAAATATTTCTAAAATGTATTCAACAATTAAAACCACTGATATGAACACCGAAGAACAACGGGATGAGCTGCTTTGGCGCATCGCCAAAAAAAAGGGCAGCCTTTAAGCAAGCATGCACTATTTACTTTTTTCTTAACGCCTTTTTGGTAGCCATTTGGTTTTTTTCAACAGGACCTTTTGCTTATTTCTGGCCAAAATGGCCAATGCTGGGCATGGGTTTTGGGTTAGCCGTACAATATTTTGATGCTTACCAAGGCAATGCTATCTTTTCTGCGGAAGATGAATATAAAAGAATGAAAAGCGAGTAAAACACTTTCAAAGTTTACGGGTTCAACTGTTCACAAGTTTGGTGTAGAATATTTAAACACCTGAATTAGCAAGCCGCACATTTGCAAACGGGGTTGGGTAAACGAACTCGTAAACTATGGAACTTGTGAATCCAAGAACTCCTTAAACTCGCAAACTGCTTAACTCATGAACTTTTGAACTAACTAAAACATAAAACAACAATCATATGAAACGTTTCATGCTATCAATCTTATTTTGTTCTGCAATTTTTGGTGCTTTTGCACAAAGTGACCGCTATGCAGGGGCTATGAAAAAATACCTTGCCATGTTTGATTCTGCAAAATCAGCAGCCCAGTATCAAAGCCTTTCCGATGCATTTGTTAGGATTGGCGATGCTGAAAAAACACAGTGGCAGCCGTATTACTTTGCCGGCTTGGCACTTTCAAGCGCAGGCTGGATGCCTGGTGTGGACAAAGATGATAATGCTGGAAAAATAAACATGCTTTGTGATAAAGCCGAAGCGCTCGCTACTGCCGATGCAGACAAGTCGGAAATATATGCCTTGCGCAATATGAGTGCCACACAGCAGATGATGGTTGACCCACAAACACGTTGGCAAACAAGTGGCCAACAGGCCGCCGCAGCATTGCAAAAAGGCATGCAACTTAACCCTAACAACCCAAGGTTGTATTACCTACAGGGCATGAGCCTTTTTAATACGCCTGTACAGTTTGGCGGCGGCAAGGACAAGGCAAAGCCTGTTTTTGAAAAAGCAGTAAGCCTGTTTAATGCCGAGCAGCCAACAGGTTTTAACCCACGGTGGGGTAAGCCACAAGCTACTGCACAGCTTGCACTTTGCCAGTAATGAGTTGCAAATAGAAATTAGTCCCGACAAAGTCGGGGCTAATTTTACATTTAAAATGTTTTATGGAAAATAGTGAAAAAGATTTCTCCCCAGAGGAAAGCCTGCATTTGATTGAGAGCATGATAAACAAGGCCAAGGATCGCTTTGGGGAAGACGGCCACCTGTATATACTATGGGGGTGGCTTGTTTTGATATGCAGTGTCACCGAATTTGTTTTATTTCATTTTTTCCAATACGAAAAACACTACCTCGTTTGGTCGGTATCTTGGGTATTGCTGGTATATCAGATATATTACCTCGTGGCAAAATACCGCAGGCAAAAAGTGCGAACCTACACGGCACATATCATTGGCTATGTGTGGATAACATTTGTGATACTATCCTTCCTCATCGGGTTTCTTAACGGACGGCTAAGCGGCGACAATCGATATTTTTATCACATTTTCCCATTGCTTTTGGCCTTGTACGGCATGCCCGTTTTTTTATCGGGTATTATCATCCGTTTCAGGCCTTTGGTTTTTGGGGGAATCTGTTGCTGGGTATTATCAGTTGTTACATCTTTTTTGCCGTACGATTACCAGATGCTTATGTTGTCTGTGGCCATGATTTTGGCTTGGTTGGTTCCAGGGTATTTGTTGCGGGCAAAATACAGGGCTGAGTAAAAATATGGCCTTCGAGTGATTTGCCTTTAACGGGTAGTTGCGACTGTTTATTTAGGTTGACAATAAATATTTAATAACTTATTAGGTATGGAAGATATAAAAACGCTTTCAGAGGAAGAAAGCCTTAAACTGATAGCTAACACAATACACGAGGCACAGGGCTACTTTCATGAAAGCGGCACGGGGGCTTTGTTATATGGTTTTAGCATCGGGATATGTAGCGTGCTTACTTATTTGAGAGAGGTAAATATTATTATCTTTCCATTCCATCCCTTTTATTGCATAATACCTGTTTTTTTTATCCAAACATGGCTACAGGTTAAGGAAGAGAAAAAGAAGAAAGCAAAAACGTTTACCGACAGTGCCATTGATTATGTGTGGCACGGCTTTTTTATAGCGAGCCTTGCCGCTTGGTGTGCAAACTTTGCCGGCTTGGAATACATTGCCATCGCTATCATACTGTTCCTTACGGGTTTTGCTACTTTTTTAACCGGCATGATAGCACAATTTAAATACAGCATAATTTGCGGCATAGCTTGTTTGGGCTTGGCTGTTTTCTCGTTTTTCAGGCTAAGCCCATCTATATATTTATTATTTGGCCTAACGGCAGTATTTGTGTGGGTGATACCGGGTTTTATTTTAAGGGCAACTTTTAAAAAGCTACAACATGCTGGAAGAGGATAAGCCAATGACCGAAAGTGAGAGCCTTGCGTTGATTACCGCAATGATAAACAAGGCGAAATGCGAGTATCAAGATACCGGCATGAGTACGTTGTTGTGGGGTGGTATTATAACAATATGTAGCTTGGTGCATTTTGTAGGCCTCATGTTAAAAATAAAAGGCACAAGTAATGTTTGGCTTTTAACGTATGTGGCCGTTGTGGCGCAGGTTTTTATTTCTATAAGAGAGCGCCGACGTAAAAAGTTTACCCGGCATGAGGATAGCGCCATGGGTGGCATTTGGATAAGTTTTGGCATAGCCATGTTTATGATTTCGTATTATGCCAGCATTTTTAACGTTCCGTCGGTTACCACAATCTTTCTAATAGTGTATGGCATACCTACCTTTGCAACGGGTTATACGCGCAGGTTTAAGCCTATGCTTATTGGCGGTTTGGCCTGTTGGGTGTTTGCCATAGCCAGCATGTATACCCCGCCCCCCTATGTTTTATTGTACACCGGTGCATCAGCACAGTTGGCATGGTTTATACCGGGCCTGATTTTGAGAAGAAGATACCTGAATGCAAAAAACGGAAATGTTTAAAGAATTAGACCCCATATTACACTCCCAATTACGGCTTGCAGTAATGAGCTTACTTATAAGCGTTAAGGAGGCTGAGTTTACTTTTATTAAAGAGAAAACTAACGCCACCGCCGGTAACCTTAGTGTGCAAGTGCAAAAGCTTAAAGAGGCCGGTTATATTGAAGTGGTTAAAGAGTTTAAAGACAATTACCCCAACACCACCTGCCGCATAACCACCGTAGGCATAAAAGCATTTGAAGAGTATGTAAAAGCCCTGCAGGAATATTTAAGGGCAGGGCAGCCAAAATAGCGCGCCATATACTACATGTTAATCTTCTATTGCCTCAATACCTTTTTCTTTAAGTTTTGCTAATCCGTCTTTCATTGCTTTTACTTGTTCTGGTGCGTGTTCTTGCCAAATAGTAACCTCGCCAACTACTTTAAACGGATGTTTTGAACGGTAAGACTTTGTTGGATTACCTGGGAATTTTTTGTCAGTTAAATTGGGGTCGTCCTCAATTGTACCCGTTGGCTCTACTAAATATATTCTCCCACGCCCTTCGCCCAAGGCAAGCTCTGCGCCCCAAATAGCTGCGTCAAGGGTAGCAGTTAGATAGATATATTTGGCTTCTTTTTTTTGCCCATAATTCGAGTTGATACCAATTTTAATAAAGTCGCCAATTTTTAGATCAGCCTTTGTGCCGTGGAAGTATGTTTGAGAAAAAGGAGTTTGGACTGATTCGTTAGGTTTGTTTTCACTTTTGCTTGTTTCCATTGTTGTTATATTGTTTGTGGATTCTGTGAAAAAAATACACTACTCCAAGTATTCGATTTAAGTCCTATCTCCCCGCCACCAATATTTTTTCAGTTGAATCGATAAAATTACATTGGCCACTTATTGCAGGCCAATTTTTTTTCTGCAAACTTCGCACAATCCCGTTTCGTTATCTTGGTTTAAGCTGCCTTCGGCATCGGCCATAATACAATGTTTGTTTGGGCAATGGGGCAGGCCGAAATTATGCCCCATTTCGTGCAGCACTGTTTTGAGAAGCCTTTGAAATAGCAATGCCGGAGTGGGGTTGCCTTTTAGCAACCGGAAAGTTGACACCACACATACTTTGCCTGGTTGGAGGCCCAAACCCATTATGCCATAGTCTGCATTATTTCCTTTTTTCGTGGAAATATCCTTGTCTGTTATGCCTACAACGCTCCTTAATTGTGCGGGTTTTATGGATTGAAGAAACCCCAATATAGAGTCAGCTTTATATCTTTTGCGTGGCGGGTACCATGCATTGGCGGGCAGGTTAATACTGGTTGACAGTGTTACAGAAACCGGGTAATATTTTTCAATAGAATCCATGAGTCCTGGCAGCAATTGCCCATTGTACGACAACGGTTGCAGCACTACAAGAATTTTGATTCCTTTTTGCTGCAACCTATTAAAATCAACCTTAGCATCCTGCTGCCCGCAGGCTGATAACAAGCAGTAACATACCAGCAGGAGACACGGCTTCATACAACTATGCAATTGCTGTTATGGCAGATAGGCGTGTTGGTGCTTGCATGCTATTTATAATAAGGTGTGTGGGTATCCGTAAAGGATTTTTCAGTGTCGTTCCAGTTTTTAATAATCTGGTTCTTATTATTGTTTAAATCAGTGTTTACCTGGTTATATTTATTAACGCCCGCATTCATCTCTTTTACAGCTTTGTTATATTCATCCACATCCTGTTGGGTGTGCTCTGCTTTTGCATCCATCGCCTTTTTTATCTTTTCAAAGTTTTCTTCCTTTAGTAAAAAATCGGTGAGTTTGTTTATTTCGGTTTCGGCTTCTTTCTTAAAAAAGGTAAGCGCCTGCCTGCAAGCAACCGCCATGGAGGGGTCATTTTCAAACGCTTTCAGGGTATCGAGTGCGGTCAGTCCCTCAGTGGCATATTTGCCTAAAGCATTTCTGGCCTCTTCTATTTTAGTTACATTTTTTTTAGAAAGGGCTTCGGCAAGTTGGTGGTCTTCCCAATTGCATTTAAAAAATAGCAGGTAAACGTTATCCCGGTATTTGCTCAGTTTATCGTTGGCTTCCATTTTATCCCCCAACTCCGACTTTTCTGAGGTAAGTTTAATATTATACTTCGCTGCAAAATCAGCCAATGCTTTCGTCATCCGGTTGCCAGCAGCTTGTAACGTGTCGTTGGTGGCCTCCTGTAACAATAGGTATGCCTGCATTTCATCAAAACTTTGTTCTGATATCTCCTCCATATTTACAAGGTGGGCATAGTCCTCGTTAAATACTTTATAGCACACCTGCACATAGTTAATGCTGCTCTGGCGCAGAGAATTATCGCCTTTGTATATCGGCAGTTCAATTATTTTGCCTTTTGTGTCTATAATACTTGTAATGGCCTGCTGCCGCATTTTTTCTATTTTACGCTTACGGCTGCTGTGGGCGGCGGCGCTTACATATGCCATGTACGTTTTATTCATATCAGTCTCGGCATTGTTTATCGCATCAATATAAGCGCCAGGGTCACTTGCGGGAGATTGTGCCTTAATATGGTTACTGAATGAAGACACAAATACCGTTAAACAAAAGAAACGTGTAAATATTTTTTTCATGTAAAATGCTTTTTTAGCTGTTAGGGATTGTTGTTTTTTTAAGGCATGGTTTCTACTATTACTTTTTTCTGCGCATAATAAATTACATTGATTACAGCGTGCTATCAGTAATAAGGCACATGCGCATCAGTAAATTTTTGGTCAATATTGTTCCAGTTAACAATAGCCTTGTTTCGCTCGGCCAACAAACCTTTATACGTTTGGCTAACTGTCGCAAAGTCTGCAGTCAGTTCTTTTTCAGCTTTGTCATAATTGTCTTTGTCCTCCTTTGTTTGTGTGTTTCTTGGTTTGGCATCAAAGGCGGCTTTTAGTTTGGTAAAGTTTTCCTGCTTCAACAAAAAGTCGGATATTTTGGGTATGCCGGTTTCCGCTTCTTTGGTAAAAAAAGCAAGTGACTGCCTACAGGCTCCCGCTAAAGATGCGTCGTTGTCATAAGCGCCAACCGTGTCAAGCGCCAAAGGCCCGTCGGTGGCATATTTAAGCAAGGCACTGCGCGCCTGTTCAATTTTTGTAATGTTCTTTTTATCAATTGCGTCCATTACTTGGCTTTCCTGCCACAAACATTTAAAAAACAACAGATACACTTTATCGTGGTATTTGCCCACCTTATTGGCAAGTTCCATTTTTTGCGTAGCCTTGCTCCTACTATCGGTAAGGGGTACGTTATATTTAGCGGCAAAGTCTTTTTCGGCCTGTTCCATCCTATCGGCTGCGGCTTTTAAGGTGTCATTTATTCTTTCCTGTAAAAGCAGGTAGAGTTCCATCTTGTCAAACGACTGGTCAATGATTTCTTCCATGTTAACTAAGTGTTTGTAATCTTCGTTAAACACTTTGTTTAGCAGCCACAAATAATCAATATTGCTCTGCCGTAATAAGTTGTCGTGCTTATAATAAGGCAGGTCAATAATTTTATACCTGCAGGTAGTAATATTATCCTCAACCAACTGCCGTAGCCGTGCTACTTTACCTGCGCGGTTACTGTGCCATGCGGCACTGATATAAGACATATATACTTTATTAAAATCAGCCTGTGCATTGTTTACCGCTTTCAAATAAACATTAGGGTCGTCGTAATCTTGGGCCTTTACATGCAATGCCGGTAGCAGCAGCAACATCAGTAGTAATGGTGAAAGATGCTTTATCATTTTTCTTGTTTAAGGTTTATAATTAATAGAAGTTATTTTTTTAACCGGCTAAGAACATCGTAACTTATGTTGATATAAGGGTCTGTGCTAATAATTTGCTTAAAGCCGTCGTTAAGCTGGTTTAAGTAACTATCTGCCCGCAAAATACTTAATTCATATTGGTTATTTTGTACGGTAAAGTTTTTCGACACAAATCTTTTATCCCTTAAAGTACTCGAATTTTCTTCATCGTCGTCGCTGGTGATAAAGTTGTTAAGCGTTAACAATATATCTTTTGGTTGGTTCTTTTGTTTGTAGGCTGCCAGAAGATTTCGTACTTCCGTAAAGTAGCTGCTGGTGTCAACTTCTTGCTTTACAGCGGCGGCAAGCGCCGTAACTGGCAATGCTGGGTAAGGTTGAAAATATTTGTTGGCATCAATAACATCTGGCTTCAAGGCCAAAGCTTCATCACTTTCCTTGGTAATATGTGCGTCCAACATATCGGGCAATAAAATATCTGGCTGCACGCCTGCAAACTGTGCCGTAGTGCCATTAACCCTATATAGTTTGTTAATGGTTATTTTTATGTAGTTCTCGGTTTGCTTTTTTGCAAAAGTTTCGTAGGTAACGGTTGTATCCATGGGTAAAATAACCTGTGCTGTTGCTTTGCCGTAGGTAGGGGTGCCTATTATAACGGCGCGGTTATAATTTTGCAGGGTACCTGCCAACAACTCCGATGCCGATGCGCTGTAGCCGTTTACCAACAACACCAAAGGCCCGTCGAAAATGGTACCCCTGTCAATATCCTTTAACGTAAAAGGCTTGGGTTCCCGGCCTTTTTCCTGTGCTACCGGGCCTGCATCAATAAAAATGCCCGCCAATTGCCTTGCCTCATCTACCGAACCCCCTCCGTTATAGCGGAGGTCTATAATAAGCCCGTTGATGTTCTCCCTTTTTAACTTTACAATTTCCTTGGCAACATCATTGGCGCAACCTGCATTTCCATTGTCGCCAGTTTCCCAATCTTCGTAAAAAGCAGGCAAATAAATATAACCAATGGCCGAACTTCCTTTCAATATAAAGCTTTTTACTTTATTGTCATCCTCGCTTACATCCTGTTTGGCCTGCTCTTTTAGCAGGGGTACCTGCACTATAGTGCCGCCGCTTTTGCGCATGGTAAAATAAATGGTATCATGGTTACTCTGGCTTATCAGGCTGCTGAGCTCATCCGGGGTGGTGTTAGATACATCCACGGGTTGTTTGCCTGCCCATTGTACTGTTATAAATTTATCGCCCTTGTTAAGCTTTCCGCATTTAAAAGCAGGGCTGCCGGGTTTTAAGTTACTAATTATTACCCCGCCATCCTTATCTTCCTCCATGGTAAAGCCAAAGCGAAATGGCTGTTGCCCCAGTTCACTTTCGAAATTTTCCTTTTTTGTTTTGGGCAGGTATTCAGTATGGGGGTCAAAACAAAGGGCAATAGTTTCGCAATACATGTTGCCCATGTATTGTGCCATACCATAAGGGTTTTGCAGAATATTGTTTATTTTTCTTTTGAAAGAAGCCAGCCGCTTTTTTCGAAATGCAGCTTCTGCTGAATCAAGGTATTTCTTTTGCAGCACCGTTGTTAAGGACTTATAGTCATCGGGCAGGTCGTCTGCAATTTCACTAAGCACGCCCATTTTAAATAATTTATATAACTTAAGCTGAGCGGCGGCCGTATTAGCCGGAAAGCTTGTGTCTTCTGTAACCGTTAGCTTTTCAGCAAGGGTTATATTAAAAGGCTTGGCGCAAACCACACTGGCCAACGAATCCACCTGTTTTAGACGCTGTAGGTATGTGTTGGTAAAAAGGGTTAAAAAATCAGTATTTTTTTGTTTTATCTCGTCATCAATAAGGGTTCTGAATGCCGAAAACTTCGCAATGTCGTCCTTCGTGAAAAACTCCTTGCCCTCATCGGCCTTTATTAGCATTTGGTTATACACATCGGTAGAAAAGGAGTCGTTTAGGCTTCTTGGGGCCACATGAAATTTGGCCACCATGCGGGTAACCACAAAGGCTTCATTAGCGATTTTGGACGTGGTTTGCGATAATGCAAAAACTGGTATTAGAGTTATCAGGACTAAAAAAAAGGGTTTCATGCCATAAAAATACGGGTTAAGGTATAAAGCAGCGCAAGGCGTGTATTAAAATTTAAAAAGAAATATTAATACTGTAGCAGTTTCTGCACATAACCATGCAGCCGACCCTTTGCCATATAATTTTTTTCCAGCTCCATATTAAAGGGGATGGGCGTATCCAAGGACGCGCAACGCATTACGGGGGCATCCAGCAGCCTAAAGCAATGCTCGCCTATCCATGCAGCCACCTCGCCTCCAATGCCGCCAGTAAGGCTGTCTTCATGCAATAGCAATACCTTGCCTGTGCGTGCAACGCTGGCTTTAATGGCATCATAATCCAATGGAAGCAGCGTGCGCAAGTCAAGTATATCAAAACTGATGCCCTCGTGGTGTGCGGCATATTCTATGGCCCAATGAACACCTGCGCCATAAGTGATAATGCTAATATCCGTACCCTCGCTCACCTGCCTAGCCTTGCCAATTTCAATGGCGTAATAGGCTTCCGGCACTTGGCCGCTTATGCTTCTGTAAAGGGCTTTATGCTCAAAGTAAATTACTGGGTTAGAGTCGTTTATCGCGGCAATCAATAAACCTTTAGCGTCGTCTGGTGTGGAGGGGTATACCACTTTAAGGCCGGGTGTGTGTACAAACCAAGCCTCATTGGTTTGCGAATGGAAAGGCCCCGCACCCACGCCACCGCCTGCGGGCATGCGTATTACCACATCGGCTTGCTGCGCCCAGCGGTAGTGCATTTTAGCCAGGTTATTAACTATTTGGTTAAAACCTACGGTGGCAAAATCGGCAAATTGCATTTCCACCATACTCTTAAAGCCTTCAAGGCTTAAGCCCAAGGCGCTGCCAATTATGGCGCTTTCGCACAGTGGTGTGTTGCGCACACGCTCCTTGCCAAATTGTTCCAAAAAACCTTCGGTGATTTTAAAGGCACCGCCATACTCTGCAATATCCTGCCCCATTAAAATTAGGTTACTATGCTGTTGCATGCTTTGCCACAATCCCTCTTTAAGGGCGTCTATGTAGCGGAGGTCTTTGCGGCCAATGGCAGTCATTAAGTCATTGGTCATTGGGTCATTAGTCAATGGGGGATTGGCCATTAAGTCATTTGTCGTTGGGGCATTGGGGGGGCGTTCTGTGTCATTCACGACTGACCATTGACCACTGACTGTTGACTTTACCTCATTGACCATTGACGATTGACTATTGACCTCAGTTGCGTACACATCCCCCAGTTCCTTCTCCGTATCTGGATGGATAGTAGTTGTTTTATTGGCTAATTCTAATTCTTTGTCTATAACCAACTTTATATCGTTGCGTATAATTTCAATGGCAACCTCATTCAGCACATTAATCTTGGTAAGGTACTCTTCATAATTTTTTATGGGGTCTTTCTCCGCCCAGGCATCAAACAGCTCCTTTGGCACATATTTGGTGCCGCTGGCTTCCTCATGCCCCCGCATACGAAAGGTCATGCACTCCACCAAAAACGGCTTTTGTTCCCGTATGCAATACTCCCGCACGCCGGCAAGGGTGTCAATTACTGTTAAAATATTATTGCCGTCTATTTTAACGCCGGCCATGCCATACCCTTTGGCTTTGTCAACCAGGCTTTCGCAACGGTACTGTTCGCTTATGGGTGTGCTTAGGGCGTACCCGTTGTTTTCAATCAAAAAAATCACGGGCAGATCCCACACGGCGGCCACGTTTAATGCCTCGTGAAAATCGCCTTCGCTGGTGCCGCCGTCGCCGCTAAACGCCAAGGATACCTTTTTTTCTTTCCTAAGCTTGTATGCAAGGGCCACGCCGTCGGCAATGGCCAACTGCGGCCCCAAATGGCTTATCATGCCGCATATATGGTGTTCGGCACTGCCAAAATGAAAACTGCGTTCCCTGCCCTTGCTATACACCTCAGGGTTGCCCTGCCACTGCATAAAAAGCTTGTGCAGCGGCATGTTACGGGTGGTAAAAACACCCAGGTTGCGGTGTAGCGGCATAATCCATTCGTCCTCCTGCATTGCAATGGCTGCGCCAACCGCAATCGCCTCCTGCCCTATGCCACTAAACCACTTGCTTATTTTGCCCTGCCTAAGCAACACCAGCATTTTTTCCTCAATCATCCGTGGCAGTAAAAGCTTTTTATATATTGAAAGCAGCTCTATTGTAGCAAGGCTTTTTTTATTGAATTGCATGAAACCAACTAATTTGTGCATGCTAAGGTAGCAGTTAATAAAAGAAAGCCAGCTACCTAATTTTACATTTTAAGCGGCTTAAATTAAAGATACCTTTGGCCTTAGTCCTTAAAAACTAAACCTTGTAATGAAAATATTTGGCAGTATTACCGGAACCCTGATTGCGATATTTTGCATAGCTGCATTAACTGTGGGTTGTTCGCTTGGCAAAAAAACACCCCCTCCCAAGTACTTTTTTGCCTTTATGGACAGCATTTTTAAAAACACCAAAAATGCAGAAGCGTCCATTTGGGTGGTTGACTCACTGTACAAGGTATACCCCGATGCCGGGGTAGATTGCAAGTTTGAGTTTTATGGCGATGCTATTTACATTTATTACTTTTTAAAAAAGGACTACCAGAAGGCAATGCAGTATGCGGACAGGCAGTTGCTGCTGGTGCGCAACAACCCTACCATAAGCAACTACCACAAGCTGTACTCCGATGCCAATATTAGCAAGGCCGACATATATTTTAACACAGGGGACTACGACGAAGCTTTTGAATACCTTTTTCAGGCTAAAATAGCAGCGGAAAAAAGCAATGACCCCTGCGCATATTTTTTACTCAGCTACCGGCTGGGCATGGTAATGTTTAAAACCAACCGGTTTGCAGACGCAGCTGTATATTTTAAACAAGCATTCGGCGAGCCATCCAGTTGCGGGGAAGGTTTCGGTTATTTTTATAAGCGGCAAAATATGATAAACTTTACCGCTTTAAGTTACAACAATTATGGAATGTTAGACAGTGCCCTGCTATACAGTAACAAAGCGTTGAACTTTATTACAGCCAACGAACAAAAATATACCAACCCCAAACAGCGTATTAAGATTGATGTAGCACTTGGCATAACATACGGCAATATTGCAAAGGCGTGTGCAAAAAGTAACTATGCAAAAGCCGAAGAAATGTACACCAGGAGCATTGAAATAAACAGCCGACCTGGGAATGACGCAGGCGATGCCTTGCAAAACGAGGTAGGCCTGGCCACGTTATATTACCACAACAAGAACACTGTAGGGTTCTTAAACATGATACAGCGTATTAAAACCGGCTTGGATACCCTTAAAAATCCGCATGTGCTTACCGAACTGGCCAAATTGGAGCGGGAGTATTATAATGACAAGAAAGACACGGCCGCAGCCTATACCCAGCTATTGCAATACGATAAGCTTAAGGAAGAGGAGGACATGGGTAACAAAAACCTGAACAAGGCTGATGTAATAGCGCAAATAAAAAACTTGGAGGCACAATATAATGTGGGCCTGCTTACTGAGGAAAACAAGCTTAAGCGGCTTTATTTAGCCGCAGCAGTATTACTAATTGCCATGGCCGTTGTAATATTGGTGATGCTGATGCGCAACTGGCAAAAAGCCAAGGGCAACCTGCAGGAACTAACTGAATTACACAACAAGGTACAATTACAGAAGAACGAATTACAAGAAGCATTTGAGGAACTGCAAAACAGGAACTACGAAAAAGACCGCATAATGGGTATACTGGCGCACGACCTGCGCAACCCCATTGCGGGTATCAGCTCCCTTATTGATGTGGTGACTGAAGAACAGCAATATGGCAAAGACCAACTGGAACCAATTTTTACGCTTATACGCGATGCCTGTACAAACAGCCTTGCGCTGGTTAACGAAACGCTGGAATTTGCTGCGCACGGGGCGAGCGCCAACGATATTGAAGCACAGCCTGTTGACATAAACCTGATTGCTGCCAACTGTGTAAGGATGATGCAATTTAAAGCACAGGAAAAAAGGCAAAAGCTTAGGCTGAGCTTATCTGGCACCCCCGAAATAGTACTGGCCGACCCGGCAAAAATATGGCGGGTAATAAGCAACTTAATTACAAATGCTGTTAAGTTTAGCCCGGTTGGCTGCAAAATAGATATATCCACCCGGCATATTGCCAATACCGTGCAGGTTGCAGTAAAAGATGAGGGCATCGGTGTACCCGATAACATAAAACCCCACATATTTGATGCACATACACTGGCAAAAAGGCCGGGCACCAATGGTGAAAAACCATTTGGCATGGG
>Ga0364894_10067_pt1 | contig 54816 bp, 46 predicted proteins | sample ExccelJu500001D4_FD_206942 | JGI IMG/M metagenome (GOLD analysis project Ga0364894, IMG submission 206942) | Enriched cells from Trout Bog Lake Hypolimnion, Wisconsin, USA - BchlTB.July16.5000.01.D4 | ecosystem: Environmental > Aquatic > Freshwater > Lake > Hypolimnion/Profundal zone | place: USA...
GGTCGCAAGACTGGTCGCGGCGTTTATACCTACGATAAATAATCTTTCAACTAACCCTTACCTAGAAACTTTTTGTGAATCCTTTATCACCACTCATACGTAAATTAGCCTATGCCGGACTAATTCCATTTGTCGCATTAGCCCTCATGGTCCAGCTGGCGCCAACTCCTGTGAACTATCTGAGCGCAGAATCTTTGGCTGGCTATGGCGCCATCATCACATCATTTATGGGTGCAATCCATTGGGGAGCAAATTTACATACTCTAGGCAAACCTTTGAGTGGCGATCGTTGGGTAGATCGAAATGCATGGATCTGGGGTGTTATTCCAGCGCTGGTTTCTTGGGTTGCCTTGCATATCTATATCCCTGTGGGTTTACTCATTCTTGCAGCGACCTTAGTCATCCAACGCAATATCGATCAAAACACCTACTCGTACTATTTTGAGAGCGATGAAGCACGACAGGCGTTTATGAGCATGCGCAAGCATCTGACCACCGTTGCTGTGGCTTGCTTGATTTGGGCGGCCATCGTTATTCTCTTTATACAGGCGTAATTCAGCTCAGTAATGTCCAGCCTGTTTGATAGCACACCACCGCCACCTCTAGCGGAGGCTTTGCGTCCAAAAACGATTGAAGAAGTGATTGGTCAGACCCATTTATTGGCATCTGGCAAACCACTCAACTTAGCCTTTGGTTCAGGCCAGCCCCACTCTATGATTTTGTGGGGGCCTCCAGGCGTTGGCAAAACAACGCTAGCCCGTTTGTCCGCCAAAGCTTTTGATCGTGATTTCATTGCCATCTCAGCGGTCTTGGCTGGCGTGAAAGAGATTCGTGAATCGATTGAGCAAGCCCAGCAAAACATGGCGCAATATGGCCGCCAAACAATTTTGTTCGTGGATGAGATCCACCGCTTCAATAAGAGCCAACAAGATGCTTTGCTACCGCATGTGGAATCTGGTCTCTTTACCTTTATCGGTGCCACTACTGAAAACCCTTCATTTGAAGTCAACTCAGCCCTGCTATCACGCGCACAGGTATACGTACTAAGGTCTCTAAGTTCTACAGAATTACGGCAGCTCTTTGACAGAGCACATCAGCATGCCATGCCCACCATTGAGTTTGATGCTGCTGCAATCGATAGCCTTATTACCAATGCGGATGGTGATGCTCGTCGCCTGTTGAACTTGGTTGAACAAATAAGCAATGCGCTTTCCGGTATAGGCGCCTCAATCACCAAGATTGATCAGGCATTCATTGACAATGCGTTAACGGTTCATGCAAGACGTTTTGATAAAGGCGGTGATCAGTTTTACGATCAGATTTCTGCGCTTCATAAATCCGTGCGGGGCTCCAATCCCGATGCAGCCCTGTATTGGTTTTGCAGAATGCTCGATGGCGGTGCTGACCCACGTTATTTAGCCCGACGCATTATTCGCATGGCTTGGGAAGATATTGGCCTGGCCGATCCCAGAGCGATTCAATTGGCAAACGATGCAGCTCAAACCTATGAGCGGCTGGGCTCCCCAGAGGGTGAGCTAGCACTTGGGCAGGCGGTAATCTATTTAGCGGTCGCATCGAAGAGCAATGCCAGTTATATGGCCTTCAATGCCGCCCGCGCATATGTTGCAAATGATCAAAGCAAGCCTGTTCCCAATCATTTGCGCAATGCACCGACTAAGCTGATGAAAGAGATGGGGCATGGAAAAGAATATCGCTATGCCCATGATGAAGCGCATGGCTATGCGGCCGGAGAAAGCTACCTGCCTGAAGGCATGAATGAGCCACATTGGTATCAACCGGTTGAGCGTGGACTAGAAACCCAGATCGCAGAGAAGATGGCTTTCTTAAGAAAACTAGATCTGAAGGCAAAGAAGAAATGAGTTCCAAACTAAAAGCCGTCTTTTATTACGACATCATCTCTCCTTTTTCTTACTTTTACGTCATGCAACGCCAACGTTTAGATCAATATTTAGATATCGTGCCAGTTCCCATTCTGTTGGGCGGACTATTACGCTCCACGAATAATCATGGGCCAGGCGAAATCGCTGCTAAAAGGCCCCACACCTATCAATACTGCATTTGGCTGGCTAGTAAATTAGCGTTGCCATTCAAGTTTCCCGCACACCATCCATTTTCAACTGTTGCTGCACAACGCTTACTAGTGCAGATTAATGCCGATTGGAAAACAGTTGAGCGCGCCTTTACATTTGTTTGGGTTGAAGGCAAAGATCCCAATTTGGCCTGGTCAGAATTTTGTCTCTATTTAGGCGTATCAGCAGATACCGCAATCCCTTCATCTCTAGAGGTTAAAGAAAAGCTCATCCTTAATACCAATCAGGCTCAGAGTGACGGCGCCTTTGGCGTTCCGAGTTTGGTTGTCAACGGGCAATGCTTCTGGGGTGTCGATACAATAGATTGGACTTTAGATTTTCTGAAGCATCCAAAGATGTTTGATGAATCAGCCTATCAGAGTGCTAAACACATGCCCAATGGCTTTTAACCACCCACTATTAGGACAACCATGAATAAAATAATCGCAGCCCTGTTGCTCACTATTGGCTGCTCCCTGAGCGCCCTGGCTTTAGCTGGCCCTAAAGTGGAATTCAAGACCAATATGGGTAACTTTGTCGTTGAGCTTGATTCTGAAAAAGCACCTAAGACAAGCGCTAATTTTCTGAACTATGTCAAAAGCGGTTTTTATAACGGCACTATTTTTCATCGCGTCATTGATGGATTCATGATTCAAGGTGGCGGCTTTACTCCGGATATGAATCAAAAGCCAACTAATGCACCGGTGGCTTCAGAAGCTCAAAATGGTTTGAAGAACCAGATCTATACCATTGCCATGGCTCGCACCTCTGATCCTGACTCTGCAACAGCCCAATTTTTTATTAACGTAAAAGATAATCAAGGTCTTGATTACCCGAACGCAATGGGCAATGGCTACACAGTATTCGGTAAGGTGATTTCTGGCTCACAAACCATTGATGCCATTCGCAAAGTACCGACCATAGTCGCGGGTCGCATGTCTGATGTACCAAGTAAAACTGTCATCATCGAGTCGGCGACTATTCTCAAATAATGAATCAACTCTAGGTAACCGAGGGTTAGCAATGATTTTGCTAGATGATTCGCAAAGTAGCTCAAGCAAACCCTCGAGTCGCCTTTATGAAGATGCGTCTCACTCTTGGTGCATTTACCCAAGCAATACTGACGAACAGTCTTGGCAAGATATTAATCATTGCCTCACAGAAATCTCTAGCGCATTGAGTCGTGGAGAGTTTGTAGTAGCAGCCTTTGCATACGAACTTGGGAATCTCATTCACCACTTACCATCGAGAGCTTCAAAACACCCCCTCATTCAGGCATGGTCTTTTAACACTTATCAAGCGCTTTCAAAAGAGCAAGTGGATGATCTGATCACAAGTCGCTTAGTGGCACTCGATCCAGCAGATCGCATTGCTGGCGTATCGGATGCTCATGAATCTCTTACTGAAGAACGCTTTGCTACTGACATTGAGCGTATTCAAGAATATATCCGTTGCGGCGATACCTATCAGATCAATCACACCTATCGCATCCAAGGAAAATCCTATGGTTCACCAGTGGCTCTGTATTCTCTGCTACGCAAACGTCAGCCCGGTCGCTTTGGTGCGCTGATTGAAAACAACCCGCAATTTATTCTTTCGCAATCACCTGAACTGTTTATTCAACGCCAAGGCAATCTGATTACAGCGATGCCAATGAAAGGCACTGCCAGTGCTTTAGATAGTTCAGCGAATCAGCTATCGGATGACCCAAAAAATCGCGCAGAAAACTTAATGATTGTCGATTTGCTGCGCAATGATCTAGGTCGTCTCGCCATTCCTGGATCAGTCAACACTCCAAAACTCTTTGAAGTTGCCAGACATGGCGATGTTTTACAAATGACCTCAACCGTTCAGGCTGAACTGAAGCCAGAAACCAGCTTGTCCGATATTTTGCAGGCCGTCTTTCCTTGTGGCTCAGTAACGGGTGCACCTAAGAAACGCAGCATGCAAATTATTCAGGATTTAGAGCCAGAAGATCGCGGCTATTACTGTGGAGCATTAGGTTGGCTTGATCCCAATGGTGATTTTGCCTTAAGCGTTCCTATTCGGACTATTGAAATCCAACAAGATCCCGATACACATGCAACCACCCTCTCTCTTGGTGTTGGCGCAGGCATTACGATTGATTCGATACCCAAGCAAGAATGGCAGGAATGTCATATCAAATCTTCATTCTTAACTGATCTACCCAGCGGTGTTGGTTTATTTGAAACCATTCTCATTAAAAATGGCGCGCCTCAGTTACTCGACTCGCATCTAAATCGCATTAGCAGCTCCGCAGCATCGCTCGGAATTCCCTTTCAGAAATCCGACGCTAAGGAGCTGATTGCTGCAACTTGCATGACAGTCGACTCGGATGAAGCATGTCGCTTACGGCTTGATCTCGAAGTCAGCGGAAAATTATCTTGCACATTGGGATTGCTTCACCCCCTACCAGCTAAAGTCAAAATCTTTTGGGCGAAGGATCTCTTAGAAAATCCAGCAGATGCCATTTTGCATCCCGGCAATGCGCTCTTACGCCATAAAAGTACGCACAGGAAGATGTATGACGATGCCTGGCAGGCGGCAGTGACTAAGGATGGCTTTGACGCACTCTTTACCAATGAGCAGGGCTTCGTAACGGAAGGTGGCAGATCTAGCATTTTTATCAAGCTTGATAATTCTGACGAATGGCTAACGCCACCCTTATCTGCTGGCGTTCTCCCGGGAGTGATGCGTGCCAGCATGCTTGCTAATCCTCAATGGAATATCCGTGAAGCCAACCTGACTATTGATGATGTAATAAATGCAAAAGAGATTATGCTAAGTAATGCTTTACGTGGTCCTATCTGTGCTTATTTTTAGAAAGTATTCATGAAGTTCTGCTCCAATTGCGCAGCACCCATTACGATCCGAGTTCCAGCTGACGATACTCGTGAACGTCATGTGTGTGACGCTTGCGGCAGTATTCATTATCAAAATCCTCGCAACGTCGTCGGCAGCATCCCCGTTTACGGAAATCAAGTATTACTCTGTCGTCGCGCCATTGAGCCTAGACTTGGCTATTGGACCCTCCCAGCCGGATTTATGGAGCTTGGTGAAAGCACTAGCGCTGGCGCTGTGAGAGAAACCCTTGAAGAAGCTGGCGCTCTCGTAGAGATTGGGCCTTTGTATTCACTACTGAATGTGCCGCATGCTGAACAAGTTCACCTTTTTTATCTCGCCGCCATGTCAACTCCCCATTTTTTGGCTGGTGAAGAAAGTCTCGAGGTAGCACTCTTTGATGAAAAAGATATCCCTTGGGCTGAGATTGCCTTTCCGACGGTGAAACAAACGCTGGAATGGTTTTTTGCAGATCGTGCTGCCGGTCTATTTGAGGGTTCAATCGAGCTCAATGTGCGTAGTCGCGATGTCTTGCGCGGCGAGAAGATTTAAGTTTCTAAGGCTATGGCTCAAATACGTTGGCTAGGTTTAGATGACGCCTTCCCCAACCCCTTTTATGAAGAAGATCCAGACCCTAGCGTCCCGGGCTTAATCGCCGTTAGTGAAAAAATTTATCCTGGACAATTATCAGCAGCTTATCAATTGGGCATTTTTCCTTGGTACTCAGATAATCAACCTGTACTGTGGTGGTCACCAGACCCAAGGATGGTGTTAAAGCCGCAGAACTTTAAGTGCAGTGACTCTTTAAAAAAATCCATACGCCATTTTTGCAACGATTCGCATTCACAGATTGTGGTGGATAGCGATTTTGGGGCTGTGGTGCGGGCTTGCGCTACCAGTAAACGCAAAGAACAAGATGGCACATGGATCACCCATGAAATCATGGAGGCTTATACACAGCTCCATGAACAAGGTCATGCACATAGCATTGCAGTAATAGAGCAAAACCAACTCATCGGCGGTCTGTACTGCGTTTCCTTTGGCGGGATGGTGTTTGGTGAATCGATGTTTAGCCGCCAAACCGATGCCTCTAAGCTAGCATTGGCTGCTCTGTGTGCGTGGTGCCAGCAGCATCAAGTAGCGATGATCGATTGTCAACAAGAGACCCAACACCTGAGTTCTCTGGGGGCTGCACCGATTTCCAGGGAAGCATTTTTGCGCCAAATGCAGATTTCATTAAATCAAACTAATATAGACATAACTTGGGATTTTGGAAAAGATATTCTGAATCATTGGCTATGACGCAACTCAAAGAACTCCCTCTCACCGCATTGCAGTTTTATGCCACTGCACCCTACCCTTGTAGTTATTTACCAGGTAAAACAGCGCGCTCCCAAGTTGCTACGCCCTCACACTTAATTCATGCTGATATTTACGGCGAACTCGTCAATGCAGGATTTCGTCGTAGTGGCTTGTATACCTATCGCCCATATTGTGATGAATGCAGAGCTTGCATTGCTACCAGAGTCTTGGTCAATCAATTTAATCCTACTCGTAGCCAACGTCGCGCGTTCAAAAAACACAGCAACCTAGAGGCGCACGTTTTAAAGCTCGGCTATCAGGAAGAGCATTACCAACTCTATCAGCGCTATCAAAATAGTCGTCATTCTGGTGGCGAGATGGATCAAGAGGATCAAGATCAGTACATGCAGTTTTTATTGCAAAGTCGCGTGAACTCCAGAATTGTGGAATTTAGAGATGGCGCCAATGATCAGCATCCGGGCCGACTTCGGATGGTCAGCATGATCGACATCCTGGAACAAGGTATTTCCTCGGTTTACACCTTCTTCGATACCGAAACCAGTGGGGCAAGTTACGGCAGCTACAGCATTCTTTGGCAGATACAGCAAGCCATAGACCTCAAGCTGCCCTATGTCTATCTTGGCTACTACATTGAAGATAGTGAAAAGATGTCTTACAAATCCAAGTATCAACCCGTCGAAGGATTGATCAATGATCACTGGCAAGTCATCGCTGAGCCATAATATCTACCCATGATCGACAGTTATTCCTTTTTGCGCCCTTGGCTTTTTTGTCTAGACCCAGAGCGTGCGCATAACCTGACATTAAGCAATATGGATCGCGCCTATCGTTGGGGCCTACTTGAACGCTTTGTTACGCAACCAGCGCCAGATCCTCGTTCGATCTGCGGCATTGCTTTTCCCAATCCCGTTGGTCTTGCTGCTGGATTGGATAAAGATGGCAAACATATTGATGCCCTAGGTGCATTGGGTTTTGGTTTTCTGGAAATTGGTACCGTGACACCTAGGCCGCAACCAGGCAATCCCAAACCCAGAATGTTCCGCCTGCCCGAGGCACAAGCGCTCATCAATCGTATGGGCTTTAATAATGATGGTGTGGATGCTTGCGTCGCACGTGTTCGGCGCTCTCGCTATTGGCAAAATGGTGGGGTAGTAGGCTTGAACATTGGTAAGAATGCCAGCACCCCTATTGAAGATGCTGCAAGTGACTATGTCTTGGCGATGAATGCTGTATATGAAATCGCCTCTTACATTACCGTGAACATTTCATCACCAAATACCCAGAATCTCCGTGCCTTGCAGGGCGAAGAAATGCTCCGCTCATTACTCGGCAGTCTTGATGTTGCAAGGGAAGAGCTGAGTGATCGTTTTGGTGTGCGCAAGCCCCTCTTCTTAAAAATTGCTCCAGATCTGGACGTAGCAGATATCAATTTAATTGCTGACCTCCTGTTGGAGTTTGGTCTTGATGCCATCATTGCTACTAACACCACGGTCTCTCGCACTGCAGTCGCTAACTTAGAACACGGCAACGAGGCGGGTGGATTATCTGGCGCCCCCGTCAGAGCCGCCTCGACCGAGGTGATTAAGACTTTAAAAGCTCGTCTTGGCAATGATTTACCGATTATTGGTGTTGGCGGGATCCTCTCTGGACAAGACGCACAAGAGAAGGTTTCTGCTGGGGCTAGTTTGGTACAGATCTATAGCGGTCTGATCTACAGAGGTCCAGACCTCGTTTCTGAGTGTATTAGCGCCCTGCGCAAATAAAGCCCCTTAGGCTTACTAGGGCTTCATGCCCCAAAATGGGATTTCATAATATGCAATCCTCGGCAGAATCGCTACAATTGCAGTTATGAATACAAGCAAAGTCCAAAGAGCTCAAAAAGTACCTGGGGAGGCTGGCAAAACAGCTATTCAGGTAGTTGAGCGCATGATGAATTTGCTAGATGCCCTTGCTGAACATGAAGAATCTGCCAGTCTGAAGGTATTGGCCGAGCAAACAGGTCTACACCCCTCCACAGCCCACCGAATTTTGAATGATATGGTTGCCTGCCGCATGGTGGAGCGTGGCGATGGCGGGACTTATCGACTGGGCTTGCGCCTACTAGAACTGGGTAACTTGGTCAAAGCCAGACTCTCCGTTCGCGAAGCGGCTCAAGCACCAATGCGGGCACTGCATAAACTGACCGGTGAAACCGTCAATCTTTCTGTTCGCCAAGGCGATGAGATTGTGTATGTTGATCGCGCTTATAGCGAGCGTTCGGGCATGCAGGTGGTCAGAGCAATTGGTGGACGTGCACCCTTGCATCTCACCTCGGTTGGTAAACTCTTTTTAGCCAGTGACGATGCTAGCCAAGTTCGTGCTTATGTAACCCGTACAGGTTTGTCTGGGCACACTAGAAATAGCATCACCGATTTATCTAAGCTAGAAGTTGAACTCAATCAAGTTCGACAATTAGGCAACGCTAAAGACAATGAAGAGTTGGAACTTGGTGTGAGTTGTCTGGCTGCTGGCATTTTGGATGACACCGGAAAATTGGTCGCAGGTCTCTCGCTGAGCGCACCAACCGATCGCATTCATGCGGACTGGTTACGCGCACTACAAGATACCGCTGTGCAAATTTCTAAAGGCATGGGCTTTAAACCCAAATCGAGCGAACCCGGCAGCACTAAAGACTAAATTCCAATGTTGGGCATCGGAATGTGTTTTACATCAAACGACGTATTGGCCGAGGCTCACCTGAAGGCATGCGCTCATACCAATCACGCACTCTGACCGCATCTGCAAAGCGTGATTGCGTGCCAACAGAATCCAAAAACACTAGCAACAATGGTGTGTTGTTGACTCTAGCCTGCATCACCAAACATTTACCGGCAGCATTGATAAAGCCGGTTTTTTGCAAACCGATATTCATATCACCTGATCGCACCAAACGATTGGTGTTTAAGAATTTTTGTGGGCGCTTACCAATCACCATAGTTAAGTCTGGCCAGGTTGAAAACTCACGAATGGTTTTGTACTGATAGGCGGCGCCAAGCATGCGCGTTAGATCCTCAGCACTGGCGACGTTTTCACTCATCAGCCCGGTGGGGTCTGCAAAGTGTGAGTGGTCCATATTGAGCTCTTTGGCCTTGTGATTCATCGCCTCTACAAATGCTGAAATGCCACCTGGGTAATTTCTTCCCAAGGTATACGCAGCACGGTTTTCAGAGGACATTAAAGCCAGATGCAAGGCCTCTTCGCGAGTGAGTTCAGTGCCACCAGCAAGGCGAGATGTTCTGTAGATATGCACGTCATCCGCGTTAATGATCAAAGTCTCATCAAGCGGTAATTTAGAATCCAATACCACCATCGCTGTCATCAACTTAGTGATGGATGCAATGGGCAAGCTAACTGAAGGATTTTTCTCAAAATAGACTTCTTTGGTATCTTGATTCATCACAATGGCAACGCTAGATTTCAAACTCAATTCATCGTGCTGGCCACGCAAACCTAAGGCAGTAGCAAATGAGGGTCTAGCTTCAACCACGGGAGTTTCTGGGCGGGTTACGGTGATACGAACAGTTTTCGGTTTTTTAGGCGCCTTAACAACTACCTTAGTAGTCGCTTTTACAGGCTTAGTTGCCTTGTCTTTAGATGCTGGTTGAGCATAAATAGCAGTACTTGTCATCCACAGACAAGTGAAGATAAAGAGCCAAAATCGATTCAAATGCATCCCCAAACAACCTTCCAAAACTTTCGACATACGGAATGATAAATACTTTCGCGCGTTAAGTCGGAATTATTCGCCCCACTTTGACGAATTCAACCCCTTAGTGACCACTATTCGGCAATTGTTGCCACGGTATTCGATTGACGAGCGTTGACCAGCACTACGCCAGTCATCGTCAAAGCTAGGCCAGCAGCCATCATCAGATTAAATGGCTCATCGAACAAAAGCCAAGCCATCAGCGCAGTGGTTGGTGGCGTGAGATACAGCAGACTTGTCACCTTGGTAGCGGCACCTTTGCGAATCATCATGAACAGCAAACTGATCGATCCAATGGATAAAGGGAAAATCGCCCAAAGCAATGCCCCAATCACTGAAGCATTCCACACCATCACACCGGATTCAAAGAAATACATACAAGCAAAACAGAGAACAGCCGACACCCCAAACTGAATGGATGAGCCTGCACGTAGGTCAAACACTGGGCAGTACTTCTTCTGATATAGCGTTCCAAAGGTAATGGATAGCAATGCAGCAAACGCCAAGACGTAGCTTAAAACTGGGATATGGTTAAAGCTAATCTTCTCTAAAACGACCAATGCCACACCAGCAAAACCAAAGCCCAATCCTATCCATTGTTTTGGAGAGACTTTTTCTGAAACCCATGCGGCAAACCAAGCGGTAACGATAGGTTGAAGACCCACGATGATGGCAACCAACCCTGCAGTCATCCCCAACCGAACGGCAAACCAAACTCCGAGCAAATAACCAAACTGCAATAAGAGGCCAGCAACCGCAATATGGCGCATCTGTGACCGACTTGGCCAGGTAATTCTCCAGACGAGACTGAGCGCTGCCATGGCCATCAAAACCCCTGCAAAACGCCAAAAAAGGAAGGTGGCTGGCTCCACATAAGGCATCGCCATTCGTGCAATCACGAAACCAGTGCTCCAAATGAGGACAAATATTGGACCAATGAAGGTTTCGAGTTTAAATTTCATAAGTAACTTATTGAATATATTAGATTTTTTATATAAGATCTTATTTTAGGCTGTTTTAAAGTTGATAATCAAAAAGCAAAGCCTCATAGCAGGAAACAAGTGAGTCCAATTGAAAGGGATGGAAATGAACTTAACACCAGAACAGATTGCAGCAGCACAAAAAGCAAATCTAGAAACCTTGAGCGGACTCACAAATCAAGCGCTCCAAAGTATTGAAAAATTAATAGAGCTCAATATGCACATCGCCAAGCAAAGTCTTGGTGACAGCATGAACAATGCAAAAAAAGCTTTGGAAATAAAAGATATTCAGCAGCTTCTCGCCCATCAAGCTGAAACTGTTCAGCCTATGGCAGAAAAGATCATGGCGTATAGCCGTCATCTCTACGAGTTGGCCCATGAAACGCAAGCGAGCTTTACGAAGTCAGCAGAAAAAGAATTTCAAGCGGGTCAGAGGAAAATTAACGCATTGGTTGAAGACTGGACTAAGAATGCCCCAGTTGGCTCTGATGCTGCTGTTCAAGCAATGAAGCAAGCCATTGCCTCAGCAAGCAACGTATTTGAAACTAGCCAAAAAGCTGTGAAGCATGCTGTTGAAGTTGCGCAAAGCAACCTGACGAATGCCACCGACACAGTCATGAAGGCTACTAAGAAAAAGTAATCTGGTTTAGGGTTTACCTATTAAAAAGCCCCGACTGATCGGGGCTTTTTAATTTCTAGCAACTAGCTTAAGACTTCTTTTTGACTGGTGGTAAATCAGTACAGTGGCCGTGCGCTGCTTCAGCTGCAAGACCTACTGACTCGCCGAGCGTTGGATGCGGATGAATCGTTTTACCGATATCCACTGCATCTGCACCCATTTCAATTGCCAAGCAAACTTCGCCAATCAGATCGCCCGCATGAGTGCCTACGATGCCGCCGCCAATAATGCGATGTGTGCTGGCATCAAACAGGAGTTTAGTGAAACCTTCATCACGTCCATTAGCGATAGCGCGTCCACTAGCAGCCCATGGGAACAAACCTTTTTCATAGGCAATCCCTTGTGCCTTACATTGCTCTTCAGTTAAACCAGCCCAAGCTACCTCTGGGTCAGTGTAAGCAACAGAAGGAATTTGCTTGGCGTCAAAATAAGACTTTTGACCAGCGGCCGCTTCTGCTGCGACGTGCCCTTCATGAACCGCTTTATGAGCCAACATCGGTTGACCAACAAGATCGCCAATCGCAAAGATATTGGGAACGTTGGTCCGCATCTGTTTATCTACTGGAATAAATCCACGCTCGTCTACTTGCACGCCTGCAGCCGCTGCATCGATCTTCTTACCGTTAGGCGTGCGCCCTACCGCTACTAAAACTAAATCGTAGGTCTGTGGTTCAGTTGGAGCATTCTCGCCCTCAAAGCTCACCTGAATACCATCAGGCTTGACTTCGGCTTTAGATGCACGAGTCTTGAGCATCACTTTTTCAAAACGTCCGGCATTGAATTTTTCCCAGACCTTTTCCAAGTCACGATCTGCGCCGGCCATGAGACCATCTAACATCTCGGCTATATCAATGCGTGAGCCAAGCGTGCTGTAAACGGTGGCCATCTCTAAACCAATAATGCCGCCGCCAATGACTAGCATGCGCTTTGGAATACTCGTTAACTTCAGAGCGCCAGTGCTATCCACAATCCGCGGATCTTCTGGCAAGAATGGCAATTTCACGGGCTGACTGCCGGCGGCAATAATCGCCTTCTGAAAACGAATCACTTCTTTGGAACCCGTGAGATCTTGTCCATCACCGCTAGTGAGTTGAACTTCAACGTGGTTAGCATCTAAAAAATGTCCTAGGCCACGCACGACTTTGACCTTGCGAGCCTTAGCCATACCAGCTAAGCCACCAGTTAACTTGGCAATGACAGATTCTTTGTAGCCACGCAGTTGATCGATTTCAATTTTGGGTGCACCAAAGGTGATGCCATGCTTGGCCATTGTCTTGACCTCGTCCATGACAGATGTGGTGTGCAACAAGGCTTTTGATGGAATACAGCCAACGTTTAAGCAAACACCGCCCAAAGTGGCATAGCGTTCCACCAGTACTGTGTTCATACCCAAGTCAGCGCTGCGAAAGGCTGCGCTATAACCACCAGGGCCAGCACCTAGAACTAACATCTCGCATTCGTGATCTACCTTACCGGAGTATTGACCGGCGACTGGAGTGGGAAGCGTCGCAGGAGCAAGTGCAGCTACTGCAACTGGAGCTGGAGTCGGAACCGCAGAAGCGGCAGGCTTTGGATCTGCCGTTGCGCCACTCACTTTAATCTCGGCAATAACGCTGCCTTTGGTAACCTTGTCACCGATCTTTACAGAAATAGCAGTCACTGTTCCAGCTGCATCAGCAGGAACTTCCATGGTGGCTTTATCAGATTCAAGAACCAATAAAGGCTGCTCCTTTTCAATGACATCGCCAACTTTAATCAGCACCTCAATCACAGGCACATCTGCGTAATCACCAATATCTGGTACAAGGATCATCTGTTTTGACATAGATCCCCCCTTACAGAATTGCGCGACGGAAGTCGGACAAGAGTTGCGCAACATGGACATTAAAGCGAGTAGCAAGCGCACCATCAATCACACGGTGATCAGCAGTTAACGACAATGGGCAGATCAAGCGTGGCACGAATTGCTTGCCATCCCAAACCGGCTTCATAGCAGCTTTGCTAACACCTAAGATGGCTACCTCTGGAGCATTCACGATCGGCGAGAAGTAAGTACCACCAATGCCACCCAATGAAGAAATGGTGAAGCTTGCACCTTGCATTTGATCAGGCTTAAGTTTGCCTTCACGTGCCAGCGCAGCTAAGTCAGAAGTTTCTTTGACAATTTCAAAGATGCCTTTTTTGTCGACATCCTTAATGACCGGAACAACCAAACCAGTTGGCGTGTCGGCAGCAAAGCCAATATTAAAATATTTCTTGATCACCAAGTCATCGCCATCGAGCGAGCTATTGAACTCAGGATATTTTTTCAGTGCTGCAACGGCGGCCTTCATGATGAACGCCAACATTGTGATCTTGACACCCCTCTTCTCATTCTCTTTATTGGTGAGAACACGGAAAGCTTCTAAATCAGTAATATCTGCATCTTCGTGATACGTCACCGCCGGAATCATGACCCAGTTGCGACCCAAATTGGCAGCAGTCAGTTTCTTAATCCGATTGAGTGGTTGACGCTCGATCTCACCAAACTTAGCAAAATCCACTTTTGGCCAAGGAATTAAATTCAAGCCGCCTAAGCTTCCGCCAGATGCAGCGCCAGCATTACCGCCACCACTCATCGCAGCTTTTACATATGCCTGAACGTCATCTTGAGTAATCCGGCCTTTTGGGCCAGTTCCCTTGACTTGAGAAACTGTCACACCAAGTTCGCGCGCAAACTTGCGTACGGATGGACTTGCATGACTAACGTTGTCATCTACTGGAGGAGGTGTATTGCTTACTGGTGGTGGAGGTGGAGCCAATTTAATCGGAGGCTCTACAGCAGGGGCTTTGGCTTGAGGCACGGCAGCGGCTACTGGAGCTGGGGCTGCCGCAGGAGCAGCAGTAGATGAAGCACCCTCTTCCAGCATGATCACTACCGAACCTTCGGAAAGTGAATCACCAATCTTGACCTTTACTTCTTTAACCACACCGGAGTGACTCGAAGGCACATCCATCGTCGCTTTGTCAGACTCCAACACGACGATAGACTGTTCTTTTTCAACGGTATCACCAACCTTAACCAAGACTTCGATCACAGGCACATCTTTGTAATCCCCAATATCGGGGACTTTAATTTCTATTATTTGGCTCATGTTCAGTCTCTTATTAAACCGTCATTGGGTTAGGTTTAGCTGTATCGATGCCGTATTTCTTGATGGCTTCAGCTAGCTTTTGACGATCAAACTGTCCAGCGTCAGCTAAAGATCTCAAGGCAGTCAACACCACCCAGCGACGATCTACTTCAAAGAAGTCGCGCAATTTCTCGCGAGTATCAGAGCGACCAAAACCATCCGTTCCTAGAACTTCATAACGACGACCCATGTGCTGAATAGCTGGACGAATTTGTTCTGCAAACAAACGAACATAGTCAGTGGCGGCAATCACAGGACCTGTTGTGTCCTTCAAGCATTTTTCTACATGCGACAAGACAGGTGCTGCAGCAGGATTGAGAAGATTGCTGCGATGAACAGCTGTCCAATCACGGCCTAGCTCTGTAAAGCTTGGGCAGCCCCACAGATCAGAGGCAACGCCCCAATCTTGATGCAACATCTGTGCTGCTTCAATGACTTCACGGAAGATCGTTCCAGAACCGAGCAATTGCACACGCAGCTTGGCATTGGCATCCCCTACTGATGTCAACTTGTACATCCCTTTAATAATGTCCTGTTCAGCGCCCTTCGGCATGGCTGGATGGGCATAGTTCTCATTCATCAAGGTGATGTAGTAATAAACGTCTTCTTGAACTTCTAACATGCGACGCATGCCGTCCTGAATGACTACCGCTACTTCAAACGAGAAGGTTGGGTCATAGCTGATGCAGTTTGGAACGGCAGCGCTCCATACTTGGCTATGGCCGTCTTCATGTTGCAAGCCTTCACCGTTCAGAGTGGTTCTACCTGCAGTACCGCCAAGCAAGAAACCACGACTACGCATATCGCCAGCAGCCCATGCTAAATCGCCGATGCGTTGGAATCCGAACATGGAGTAGAAGATATAGAAAGGCAACATGGGAACGCCATGCGTAGAGTAAGCAGTAGCTGCAGCGATCCAATCGCACATACCACCAGCTTCATTAATGCCCTCTTGCAGAATCTGACCGTGCTTATCCTCTTTGTAGAACATCAGTTGATCATGATCTTCTGGGGTGTAAAGCTGGCCGAGTTGATTCCAAATGCCCAGTTGGCGGAACATACCTTCCATACCAAAGGTACGGGATTCATCTGGAACAATCGGCACGACTCTCTTACCTAGGACTTTGTCACGCAAGATGGTATTGAGCATACGCACAAATGCCATCGTCGTAGAAATCTCACGCCCATCTGTGGTTGCCTCTAGCATTGGAGCAAACACTTCCAAAGCAGGAACCGGCAGACTCTCAGCCTTGGTGCGACGCTGCGGTAAATAACCGCCCAACTCTTGACGGCGTGCCTTCATGTAATCAAGCTCAGTGCTGCCATCAGCAAATTTCACTAATGGCATTTCTTCTAACTGATCATCTTTTACGGGGATTTCGAAACGATCGCGGAAGCGACGTACGTCATCGGCATTCATTTTTTTGGCTTGGTGAGCAATATTCATCGCCTCACCAGAACCACCCATACCGTAACCTTTAATAGTGTGAGCCAAAATAACCGTAGGCTGATCTTGATGGTTTACGGCTGAGTGGAAAGCGGCATAGACTTTATGGGGATCATGACCACCACGGTTGAGCGCCCAAATCTCGTCATCACTCCAGTCATTTACCAATGCTTTCAGTTCTGGAGTATTAAATACGATCTCACGAACATAAGCGCCGTTCTTAGCCTTCATTGTTTGGTATTGACCATCAACGATTTCGCCAAGACGCTGCATCAAAATGCCCTTCTTGTCACGAGCAAACAAAGCGTCCCACTGACCACCCCAAACTACTTTAATTACATTCCAACCAGCGCCACGGAATTCACCTTCAAGTTCTTGAATGATTTTTCCGTTGCCCCGTACAGGACCATCTAAGCGTTGCAAGTTGCAGTTAATAACAAAAATGAGGTTATCGAGTTTTTCACGGCCAGCCATACCAATGGCACCCAATGATTCAGGCTCATCTGTTTCGCCGTCACCCAAGAAGGCCCATACTTTGCGACCTTCTGCTTTGATAAAGCCGCGGTCTTGCATGTAGCGCATGAAACGGGCCTGATAAATTGCCATGATGGGGCCCAAGCCCATTGATACGGTTGGGAACTGCCAAAAATCTGGCATCAACCATGGGTGCGGATAACTGGAGATTCCCTTGCCGCCAACTTCTTGACGGAAATTATTCAACTGCTCTTCGGCCAAGCGTCCCAACATGTACGCACGAGCGTATACACCTGGAGCGGAGTGTCCTTGAACAAAAATGAGATCGCCACCATGTTCAGGCGATGGTGCATGCCAGAAATGGTTAAAGCCAACGTCATACAAAGTTGCTGCAGACTGGAAAGAAGAAATGTGGCCACCGACGTTGGTATCTTTATTGGCACGCAAGACCATGGCCATTGCGTTCCAACGAGTGTAAGAGCGAATCCGATGCTCAACGTTTTGATCACCTGGTAAGCGCGCTTGCTGCTCTACAGGGATGGTATTGATATAAGGTGTCTCAGCATGAAATGGCTGATTGACACCATTCACGCGAGCATGAGAAATTTGTTGGTCTATTAAATAGGCTGCTCTTTCTGGTCCTTCAGCCTTGATAACACCATCAAGCGCTTGTAACCATTCTTGAGTCTCAGCAGGATCAGCATCCTGAGCGCTTGTCTTACCTAAAATTTGTTCTGGAACCGCTGCCATAACCTGCCTCCATGTGGAATACTGTTTTAACTGTTCACTGTATAGGCAACATTCTAAAAAGGTATATGGGTGTAAACAAGGAATTTTTCACATAATGATAGTATTTCTCATAATGTGGTAATTTATTGCAATGCATCTAAATCATTGAAAAACATAGAAATTTAGCTCTAATAGGGCAAAATAGCGAAATTCCATGAAATTCAAGCGTTTTTCGATCTGGCTACTCAGCCCAAGCAAATGGCTCCGCAAAATACGGGGGTTTAGGCTTGTTTACACCCCACTGCTAGCAATTGTGATCTTTACGGCGGTGATGGGAGTTATTTTGGGGACACTCCAACTCCAGGAAAAAACCCAACAAGAATCCTCTTTATTTAGAGAGCTCTCATTTGCAAAGCAGCGTATTCAACTGCGCTTTTTGAATAACACCGAGTTGCTCATTTCCATTGGTAGAGATTTAGCTGCCAGTACGGATCAGGCAAAGTTACGTGCAAGCGCACTAGATCAAGCTGAAAATTTAGTACTCGGAAATCATGAAATTTCACAAATCATCTGGCTCAATGAGAATAATGCGCGCCAATGGGCGATGCCACAATCAGGCGGTCAACCCGATTGGTATCAAAAAACTGAGGGTGGCCCGCTCATCCATGAGGCACTTAGAAAAACAATTGAATTAAGTAAGCTGGCTAATCGCCCTGCATTCAGTCAATTCATCACACTCAATCTTGCTAGTGACGAACCATTAGCAAAAGAAAGAAGAACTGTTTTCTGGCAGGTGGTGCCAACTAGAAATGGTGGTGAGATTACTGGGGTACTGGCCGCACTCTATACAGCGCAAGGTGTACTAGATGTCATCCCCGGCGAACTCAAAAGTCAATATCGCTTCACACTACTAACTGATAACGAGAAGATGTTGGCGATTTCTTCGGATCGAGATACCCCCAAGCGTTCATTTAGCAATCAAACTAGCTTGGATATCGGCGTATTGAGCCCCAATCTCGTATTGCGTATTGATACTTTCCCGCCACCAACAAACCTCACATTCAGAATGCTGATTGGGGTTGTACTAGGTTTAAGCGCATTTGTGATTTGGAGTTTGTGGTCAGTTCTAAAACAAATGCAAGTGCGCCAAGAAGCAGAAGCCAATCTTCGTACTGAAACCAACTTTCGAAGCGCGATGGAGAATTCGACTCCAGTAGGTATACGAGCGCACGATATGGAAAAAAGAATTACCTACGTGAATCGTGCTTTTTGCGAGATGACGGGTTGGTCAGCAAAACAGCTGATTGGGCTTAAGCCCCCTTTCCCCTTCTGGCCTGAAGGCAGAAAAGATGAGTTGACCGATAAAATGAATCGTGCTCTAGACCTCAAGACCGCTTCAAGCATGAAGGGTGGAATAGAGGGAGGAGTCTTGCGTCGTGATGGATCACAAATTCAGACGCGTACCTTCATTGCACCGCTCATTAATGAAAAAGGCAGTCAAACCGGATGGGTGACGTCCTTAATTGATATCTCTGAGCCTAGGAAGATTCGTGAAGAATTGGCTGCTTCTCAAGAACGTTTTATTACCGTGCTGGAGGGACTTGATGCCTCTGTTTCTGTGATCTCGATTGAAACTGGCGAACTACTTTTTGCAAATCGTTTCTATCGTGAACGCTTTGGCGATAACCCAAAAGGACATCTCGATTTAGCTGGCGGCGAAATAGCGCATAGCACCATGCAGATGATTGCGGAAGAGTTACAAGATGGCAATCCTGGAATTCCACCCTCATCACTTTATCAAGAGTCAGAATCGGAAGATGTCCAGCTTACGGAAAACGGCATCAAGTGGTATGAGGTTCGGCGTCGCTTCATTCCTTGGGTGGATGGCCATTTAGCACAACTCTTAATTGCAACCGATATCACACTTCGTAAAGCGTCTGATGATCTTAGTCGTCAGCAAGAAGAGCGCATGCAATTCACGAGTCGTTTGACAACGATGGGTGAGATGGCCTCATCACTCGCGCATGAATTAAATCAACCTCTTTCAGCAATCTCTAATTACTGCATGGGTGTTGCTAAACGTCTGAAGGCGCAAGCTGATCCTGAAATTAGTAAAGAAATATTGCCAGCACTTGAGAAAGCAGCAGAGCAAGCAGTTCGTGCGGGTACCATCATTCAACGCATTCGGGGCTTTGTAAAACGCAGTGAGCCTGTTCGTAAATCATGCTCTATTGGCGACATCATTAATGATGCAGTTGGTCTAGTAGAAATTGAAGCCCACCGACATCGCTTAAATATCACCTCCCATGTGGACGAAAATCTTCCCAACGTAGACCTTGATCCTGTCTTGATTCTGCAAGTCTTGGTCAACCTCCTCAAAAACTCTTTAGATAGCCTGCGCGATGTTTACCCCCTATCCTCCCGGTGGTCGGCCCCGCCGGTCAAAATATCGGCCGATCTAGAAACCAGCACCTTCCCGGCCATGCTCCGGATCCAGGTAACCGATGCTGGTGCTGGGATTGCAGAATCCGTCACCCAGCGGATGTTTGAGCCCTTTTTCAGCACCAAGGCTGATGGCATGGGAATGGGCCTGAATATTTGCCGCTCGATCATTGAATCCCACCATGGTCGGCTTTGGGCCAAAAATCACATGGATCCAGAACATACCAAGTTGGTTGGCTGCACCTTTACAATATTGATACCCCTAGAATCACCCGATTCCAAGGCAGCTGTTTAACTACCGTTTTAAGGCTTACGCGCGAGATCCCATATGAATATCAGCACAGCGACAAAACCAAACCAAGCCGAAGTAGTCTACGTTGTAGATGACGATGAAGCTGTGAGAGATTCCCTTACATGGCTGTTAGAGAGCAATGGCTATGTCGTTCGCTGTCACGCTAGCGCGGAACGCTTCCTCCAATCATTACAAAGTACTGATAAGTCCACCATCTCCTGCGCAATTTTGGATGTGCGTATGCCAGGAATGTCCGGCCTAGAGCTTCAAGAGCGTTTGCTCAGTGAACATGTACCAATGCCAGTTGCCTTCATCACCGGTCATGGTGATGTCTCTATGGCGGTATCCACCATGAAACGTGGTGCAGTAGATTTTATTGAAAAGCCATTTAAAGAAAATGACTTATGTGGCTTAGTAGATCGCATGCTTGCAAAAGCCCGTATCGATTATTCACAAGCAAGTCAACGCAAGATTACCCAAAGTCTATTAAGCAAGCTCACTGGACGTGAGCGCCAGGTCCTTGAAAGAATTGTTGCTGGTCGATTAAACAAACAAATCGCCGATGATCTCGGTATCTCCATTAAAACGGTTGAAGCGCATCGCGCCAACATCATGGAGAAACTGAATGTCAATACGGTCGCTGACTTGCTCCGCTTAGCGCTATCTGACCCTCAACCCAACTAAGCACTTGTCTACAGTTATGCCAGCGCAACTCCTTGACGGTAACCTCCTCTCTAAGAAACTTCGAGCAGAGATTGCGGCTCGCGGAGCTATTGTTACCGCAAAAGGCGTCAGACCTGGTCTTGCCGTCATTGTGGTTGGCGATAACCCTGCTAGTCAGGTATATGTTCGCAACAAAGTAAAGGCCTGTGAAGATGTAGGCTTTCATTCTGTTTTAGAACGCTATGCAGTCGAGTTAGGCGAAGAAGAATTGCTCGCTCGCATTGCAACACTGAATGCTGATCCCGCTATTCATGGCATCTTGGTCCAGTTGCCACTGCCAGAACATATTGCTTCTGAGCGCGTACTCGAAGCCATTGCCCCTGAAAAAGATGTTGATGGTTTTCACGTTGCCAATGCTGGCGCCTTGATGGTTGGCCATCCAGAATTCAAACCATGCACCCCTTACGGCTGTATGAAGATGCTTGAAAGCATTGATTACCCAATACGTGGTGCTCGCGCGGTGATTGTTGGCGCTTCCAATATTGTTGGTAAACCCATGGCGATGTTGTTATTGCAGGCTGGTGCAACAGTTACCATTTGCAATAGCAAAACCCGTGACTTAGCGCACCACACTAAAGATGCAGATATTTTGGTAGTCGCTACCGGTAAACCCAGGATGATTAGTGGCGACATGATCAAAACTGGCGCCGTTGTCATTGATGTGGGCATCAATCGCCTGCCTGATGGGAAGCTATGTGGCGATGTGGATTTTGATACAGCTAAATATATCGCCGGTTGGATGACGCCAGTTCCTGGTGGCGTCGGTCCGATGACCATCACCATGCTCCTCATGAACACCCTCGAGGCAGCTGAAAAAGCAGCAAAAAAGTAGCTCAGCGCTAAGGGTCATTTAGCAAGATTGGCTGCATTACAGTAAGCTAGAGGGATGACTATTTCTACTCCATCCCACCTGCTTCAAAATCCACTGATTACATTTGGCCGCGGCATTCCTGCTTATGCTGAAGTAAAGCCTGAGCATATTGATTCGGCAATTTCCTATTTATTGAAAGCAGCAGAAGCGGCAGTTGATAAAGCCACTGATGTCAATACCCCTTGCACTTGGGATGCCTTGGCTGAACCGCTGGAGGATGCCACAGAATCCTTAGGTAGATCATGGAGCGTCATCTCCCATTTAAATAGTGTGGCGGATACACCGGAGTTACGAGCTGCCTATGGCGAGATGCTGCCGCAGGTCACAGCATTCTTTTCCAGTTTGAGCCAGAACTTAGCGCTCTACGAAAAATTTAAAGTCATTCAAAGTAGTTCTGAATTTTCCAAACTTGGCATGGCACAGAAAAAAGTCATCGAAAACGCCTTGCGCGATTTTCGTTTGGGCGGTGCCGAGCTTACTGATGCACAGAAACCCCGCTTCGCCCAAATCCAAGATGAGCAAGCCATTCTCGGTAAAGCATTTTCCGATCATGTCTTAGATGCTACTGATGGCTTTGTTCATCTCATCACAGATGAGGCAGAGCTAGCGGGATTACCAGAGGATGCGATTGCCGCTGCAGCAGATACCGCCAAGCAGAAGAATCTAGAGGGCTGGGCATTTACTTTGCACTTCCCTTCTTACTATCCCGTAATGCAGTACTCAGAAAATCGTGCCTTACGTCAATTGATGTACCAGGCCTACGTGACCCGCGCCTCTGAATTAGCCCCCCAATTTACCAATGGCAAGTTAGAGTGGGATAACACCGAGAATATGTTGGCGCAACTGCGACTGCGCGATGAAGAAGCTCGCATGCTGGGCTTTGCAAACTACGCTGCACTGAGCATAGCGCCAAAGATGGCCAACACTGTTTCTGAAGTGGATCAGTTCTTGGGTGATATTGCCAAGAAATCAAAACCGTTTGCCCAACAGGATTGGGATGAATTGCAAGCTTTTGCAAATACTGAACTGCAACCTTGGGATATCCCGTATTACTCAGAAAAACTCAAGCAAGCGCGTTACTCTTTTTCTGAAAATGAACTCAAGCAATACTTTCCATTGCCTAAAGTGCTAGAAGGTTTGTTTGGAGTGATTCAGACGCTCTTTGGCGTCAAGATTCATCAGGCTGATTTACCAACTTGGCATGCTGATGTCCAGTCCTTCTCAGTCAGTAATGAGGATGGACAAATTGTTGCCTATTTTTACTTGGACCCCTATGCACGTCCCGGTAAACGTGGTGGCGCTTGGATGGATGATGCGAGGGGTAGACGAGAGCTTGCCAATGATGAGATTCAGATTCCGGTGGCTTACTTGGTTTGTAACTTTGCCCCACCAGTTAAAGTAGATGGGCAATTACGTCAGCCTACCATTACACATGATGATGTCATCACCCTCTTTCACGAAAGTGGTCATGGCCTCCATCACCTCTTAACTCAAGTTGGCGCCTTAGGAGTCTCTGGCATCAATGGGGTCGAATGGGATGCCGTTGAATTACCAAGTCAATTCATGGAAAACTTCTGCTGGGAATGGGAAGTATTAGAAAAAATGACCGCTCATGCAGAAACTGGTAAGCCTTTGCCTAAGGCCTTGTTTGACAAAATGTTGGCAGCGAAGAACTTCCAAAATGGCTTAGGCACACTACGTCAAATTGTGATGTCATTAACGGATTGGCGATTGCACTCCACTTTTGATGTCACTAAGGCAAAAGGTGAAGCTGTGCTCGAACTCTCTAGAAACACCGCTACAGAATTTAATATCATTCCCCAACCAGAAATCTCTCGTTGGATTAATTCCTTTAGCCATATCTTTGCTGGCGGCTATGCGGCGGGCTACTACAGCTACAAATGGGCTGAAGTACTTTCAGCTGATGCTTATTCAGCATTTGAAGAAGCAGCGAAACTGAACGGTAGCGTTCTAGATCAGCAAACTGGCAAACGCTATCGCCAAGAAATTCTAGAAGTTGGTGGTAGCCGCCCTGCTGCAGAATCATTCAAAGCATTCCGGGGACGCGAACCTAGTATTGATGCGCTATTGCGTCATGGTGGCTTAGCTTAGGTCTTTTTGATTTCTGCAATCACTGGGGCATGATCAGAAGGCTGTTCCCAGGTGCGTGGCTCTTTATCGATGATACTGGCACTGCATTTTTCTTTGAGTGCTTCGCTCAGCAAGATGTGGTCGATCCTCATCCCTGCGTTGCGCCTAAAACCCATCATCCGGTAATCCCACCAGCTAAACGCTTTAGGGGCTTGCTCGAACATCCGGAAGGAGTCTTCAAATCCTAGTTTCAGCAAATCCTGAAAAGCTGTTCTCTCTTGTGGCGAAACAAGATTCTGCCCTTCCCACGCTTTAGGGTCATGCACATCAGCATCTTGCGGAGCGATATTGAAATCACCTAAGAGCGCTAAACGCTGATTCTGCTGTAGTTCTTTTGTTAGCCAAGACTGTAACGCGTTTAGCCAGTTAAGTTTGTAAGCAAACTTCTCGCTTTCAGGTGACTGTCCGTTCGGAAAATACGCAGATACCAATCTTATCGGTTGCGTTTCCTTGAAACACACTGTGGCAGCTAAGATGCGCTGCTGCTCATCAGCATGATCAGGAATATTTCTAATAGGTTTTAGAAAAGTGGTCTCTAGATCGGTTGCAATAGGCGCTAAGGCAGCACGCCTCACAATAATGGCGACGCCATTGTATGTCTTTTGGCCAGCAGCAAGACTCAGATAGCCAGCCTCTTCTAGTTCCTTGTGGGGATACTTATCATCGGTGAGCTTGAGTTCTTGCAAACACAAAGCATCAATCGGTTTCTTGGCCTTTTCTTGATCACTCAACCAACGGAGAACATGTGGCAAGCGAACTTTTAAAGAGTTCACATTCCACGCCGCTATCCGAACTGAATCAGTCATCTATACCCAATTCTTGCAATTTACGAGTAATCGTATTGCGGCCAATACCAAGACGTTGTGCTGCTTCAACTCTTCTGCCACGCGTCACTTCTAAAGCGGCTTGCAATACCGCCTTTTCAAATTTAGCGCACAGAGCGTCATAAACATTCTTATCACCGTCTTGCAACATCTTGGCAGCGAGGCGACTTAAGCCAGCCTCCCAATCCACCGCTCCACCTCGTGATACAGCTACTCCCGCTTGAGAAGTGTCTCCCTGAGGAGTCATCGGTTGATCATTGACCTCGGCCAAGATATCACCCGGCAGATCGCTGACACCAATTACATTAGAAGGCGTCATCACTGTAAGCCAATGGCACAGGTTCTCTAATTGACGCACGTTACCAGGGAAAGACATCTGTCCGATATCTTTCAGAACCTCATCAGAAAGCTTCTTAGGTTCAACACCCAGAGATTTGGCACAGCTGAGCATAAAGTGACGAGCGAGTAAGGGGATATCTTCGGCACGCTCACGTAATGGCGGCATACGCAAACGAATCAGATTGAGACGGTGCAATAAATCTTCTCTGAAGAATCCAGCAGCAACGCGTGACTCTAAATTTTGATGGGTGGACGCAATGATTCTGACATTCACCTTAATGGGGTCTTGACCGCCAACTCGATAGAAATGGCCATCCGTTAGGGCTCGCAATAGGCGAGTCTGCAAGTCAAATGGCAAATCACCAATTTCATCTAGGAATAAGGTACCGCCATCAGCCTGCTCAAAGCGACCACGACGCAGCGTTTGCGCCCCTGGAAAGGCACCACGCTCATGACCAAACAATTCAGATTCCAATAGATCTTTTGGAACAGCTGCTGTACTGAGCGATACAAATGGACCTCTAGCACGCGGGCTATGCTTGTGGAGCGCCAAACCGACTAACTCTTTACCAGTACCAGATTCGCCGGTAATCAATACAGTGGCATGTGACTGCGCTAAGCGACCAATAGCACGAAACACTTCTTGCATCGCTGGAGCCTGACCAATGATTTCGCTAGCGTCTTGAACAAAAGCGCTTAAGTCTTTAGTGCCCGATTGATTGCGATCACTTTGTTCAATAGCACGGTGAATCAGTTCAATCGCCTTTTCTAAATCAAATGGTTTAGTGAGGTATTCAAAAGCACCGCCTTGAAAAGAAGATACGGCAGAATCCAAATCTGAATAGGCGGTCATGATGATGACCGGCAATTGTGGATGGCTCTGTTTGACGTGCTGCAATAGCTCCAAGCCATTGCCGCGCGGCATCCGGATGTCGGAGATCAATACTTGAGGTGACTCTTTCTCAAGGGCATTGAGGACATCATTTGGGTTTGAAAAACTCTTATGGGGAATATTTTCACGTGTGAGAGCCTTCTCTAACACCCAACGAATAGACTGATCATCATCGACGATCCAAATTGGTTTCATGATTATTTCTCCCGCTTACGATATGGAATCTGAATATGAAAATCTGTACGCCCAGGACGGCTATCACAAGAGATAGAGCCCTGATGCTGCTGAACAAAAGTTTGTGCCAGGGTAAGACCAAGTCCACTGCCGCCTTCCCTTCCTGAGACCAGAGGAAAAAAGATGCGCTCTCGAATATCTTCTGGAATGCCAGGCCCGTTATCAATGACCTGTAAATCCATTGCCAACTTATAACGCTGTTTAGCAATCGTGACTGAACGGGCAACCCGAGTCTTTAACTCTATCTGGGCAGTTCCTGCGGCAATTTCATCTGAAAGTGCTTGGGCTGCGTTATGCGCAATATTGAGTACCGCCTGAATGAGTTGCTCACGATCCCCAAGGAGATCGGGAAGACTCGTGTCGTAGTTGCGAATGATCCGAAGCCCTTTAGGGAACTCCGCCAATACCAAACTACGAACGCGCTCTAAGGCCTCATGGACGTTAAACGCTTCTATGACGTGTGCTTTACGGTGTGGCGCTAAAAGGCGATCTACTAATGTTTGTAGCCGATCAGATTCTTTAATGATGACTTGGGTATATTCCCTCAAGCCTTTTTCTGGGAGCTCAAACTCTAGAAGCTGTGCCGCCCCACGAATGCCACCCAAAGGGTTTTTGATTTCATGCGCTAAGTTCCGCATGAGTTCCTTATTTGCTTCCACTTGTTGTGTAACGCGCTCGTCACGCTCACTACGAAGTTGCTGATCGATCGGAAACCATTCCATCATCAGCAGATCCGGATCGTCAAACATCGCGATGACTACGTGCGCAGGTGTTGATTCGTGATGAATGCTACCCGGCATAGAATGCAAAACCATTTCTTGACGTTGCGCTATGACTTGACCGCTCCGCACTTCCTCAATCATGGAGTTTAAGGGTGCGTTATCCCCAAACAAATCGTGCACGGACTGCCCCTCAAGTGATTTACGCGACAAATCCAGCGCTGCTTCAGCAGCCGGATTAACATAAACCAATTGTTGGTTCTCCGCCTCAAATACCAAGATGGCATTAGGCATCTGATCAAGCAATGTCGGAAAAAAAGGAGCAGCCGAAGCTGCTCCCTTGAACGAATTGCGCAACAGTCCTGCGCTCAAGTTCTCTCCTTCGCTTACAGGGAGTAGTACATATCAAATTCGATAGGATGAGTAGTCATACGGAAACGTGTGACATCTTCCATCTTCAAATTGATATACGCATCAATCATGGATTCAGTAAATACACCACCACGAGTTAAGAACTCATGATCTTTCTTCAAAGCTTCCAAAGCCTCTTCCAAGCTTGCGCAAACGGTTGGGATCTTTGCATCTTCTTCTGGTGGCAAGTCATACAAGTTCTTGTCAGCGGCTTCACCTGGGTGAATCTTGTTCTGAACACCATCCAAGCCAGCCATCAACAAGGCAGAGAATGCCAAGTATGGGTTAGCCAATGGATCAGGGAAGCGAGTCTCAATACGACGACCCTTAGGACTGGAAACGTGTGGAATACGAATCGAAGCAGAACGGTTACGTGCAGAGTAAGCCAACTTCACTGGCGCCTCAAAGCCTGGAACCAAACGCTTGTATGAGTTTGTACCTGGATTGGTAATCGCGTTCAATGCTTTAGCGTGCTTGATAATGCCGCCGATGTAGTAGAGAGCAAACTCTGACAAACCAGCATAACCATTACCGGCAAACAAGTTCTCGCCATTCTTCCAAACGGATTGGTGAACGTGCATACCAGAACCGTTATCGCCAACTACTGGCTTAGGCATGAAGGTTGCTGTTTTGCCATATGCATGAGCAACGTTTTGAATGACGTACTTCTGCCAGATAGTCCAGTCAGCGCGCTGTGTCAATGTGCTGAACTTCGTACCCAATTCGTTTTGGCCTTGACCAGCAACTTCATGGTGATGTACTTCGACAGGAATGCCCAGGGATTCAAGAATCAAACACATTTCAGAACGCATGTCGTGGAATGTATCTACAGGAGCAACTGGGAAATAACCACCCTTTTTACCTGGACGGTGGCCTGTGTTACCGCCTTCGATTTCTGCAGCAGAAGACCATGGCGCTTCTTCGGAATCAATCTTCACGAAGCAACCTTGCATATCGGCACCCCAACGGACGCCATCAAAAATAAAGAATTCTGGCTCTGGACCAAAGTAAGCTGCATCACCTAGACCGGTGCTCTTCAAATAAGCTTCAGCACGTTTAGCGATAGAACGTGGGTCACGATCGTAACCTTTGCCATCAGATGGCTCGATCACGTCACATGTGATGACCAATGTTGACTCTTCATAGAATGGGTCAATGTAGCAAGCTGTTGGATCAGGCATCAACAACATGTCAGAAGCTTCAATACCCTTCCAACCAGCGATAGAAGAACCGTCAAATGCATGACCGCTCTCAAATTTGTCTTCGTCAAAATGGGAGATAGGTACTGTTGTGTGTTGTTCTTTGCCCTTTGTATCTACAAAGCGGAAATCAACGAAAGTACATTCTTTCTCTTTAACTAACTTCATCACATCAGCGACGGTCTTGGTTGTCATGCAACTCTCCTCTATTAACTAAATTTGGAATTCAAAACTTAAGGCATTCACCCTTGTTCATTCCAGGCATCAAACATGCCTAATGGATGTATGTAATTTACTGAAGCAAACAAGTGGGATGTCTCATTATTGCACTATTTAAGTGCTCAAATACCCCTTGTACGGCAGAAAAATGGCTTAATGCACCAGTTTAGTGCTATCTAACGCTAGCTAAGATCATGAATTTCGTAACCCAGTTCTTGCGTGCCCGTTCGAAGGGCATTCCAAGCGCTATCCAGTAGATTGGCGTTGCCCTTAATACCCAATTCGATATGCCGCTCCGCAAAAACACCGCCCTTAGAGGGGTCTCCTACAGACGGCAGGCTAAAGACCTTCACCCCAGGGAAATTGGCCTCGATGCGCTCCATTAGCGGGGTTAAAGCAGACTCCACCCCCTTGGGAACGATAAAGCTCTGCTCAGCCCAGTTTTCTTGATGAAAAAGATCTTTGTAATAGGTATCTAAACACCAGGCCATCATGGGTGCCGCCATCACTGGAAATCCTGGGACAAAGTGATGCTCTTTAATCCTAAAGCCTGGAATCTGGTTATAAGGATTGGGGATGATGTCGCTACCGAGCGGAAATTCACCCATTTTGAAACGGTGTTGATTCTCGGGCGTGTTCAAGTCCGCTTTAATGGGATCACCCTCTGCCGTCGACTGAATCCGGCCCGCAATCAGCTCTCTAGCGGTGGGATGTAATTCTGTTTTAGTACCTAAAGCTAAAGCAGCACATTGACGAGTGTGATCATCTGGTGTGGCACCAATACCACCAGTGCTAAAAACCACATCACCACTCGCAAAACTATCTTTGAGTATCGCGGTAATTTGCTCGGGATCATCGGCTACATATCTTGCCCAAGAAAGACTTAAGCCTCTCTCCGTTAAGAGTTCGATCAATTTACTGAAGTGCTTATCTTGGCGACGACCGGATAGGATCTCATCACCAATCACAATCAAACCAAAGCGCCGTGCTGCGCTTGCAGGAACATCAATAGAAACTGTTTTAACTGCATCAACCATGATAAGGAAGCTCCGATTCAATAACGCGTGTTTCGACGGTGAGCGCTTTCTCCAACTCCTCACGTCGCAATTCTTTTAGCGCCGCCAATAAGAAATGGCTAAACCACAGTGCGGCAAAGACGAAGATCAAAGAGTAGATCCAAACAGCGATAAAACTCACCACTGGAAATAACACGAGCGCTAAGGCAGATGTTGCCCAGAAGAATGTCGGCACCGCACCAAACAAACCAGAAACGATTCCCATCGATAGCAAAGACCAACGATATTTATCAAGTAGAAGATCACGCTCCTCTACGCTGGCATGTTTTGCCAATACGTCATACGACATCAAACGCATGGTTAACCAGCCCCAGAGCAATGGCGGCAGCACAGCCACCAAGGGTGGCATCCACCACACCGGCAATGTCAGCATGACTAACGCTAAACAAATCAGTGCGGACCACAGGGTGTAAAAAAGACTTCCCAGTAAACCACCGCCACGTTTACATTCCAAATCCTTGTAGGCCGATTGGCGTACAACCGTCTTCACAATGGCAGGAACGGTTGTAAACGCAATGAGTACCAACAAGCTGATGCAGATGAGTGGAATTAGCAGCATCACGAAAAATAAAGGGGCAATCCATGCTCTGGCATTTTCAAAGCCAGCCCAGATTAAGCCATCCTGAATCCAACTGGTAAACATCGATGTTGTGAGAAAGGTGCTGAGCATTTCTAGGGCGGGAGTCCAAGTAAGCCAGATCGTGCAACCCCATAACACTGACACAATCAAAAATGGGCGCAAACTCAACCACATCATGCGCGGATGCATTGTACCCACAAGCGCTAAGCCAAAGGATTTGATCACTTGCTGCAAATCTTCCATAAAACTCCTATATGCCAAGTATTGATACTACTTGCGCAGCGATTTTTTAATCTCTCGAAGCGAGAGCACAAAGCATTGCCATTGCTGAATCAAAAGATTATTGGAAACGGATAAGTCTCTCACTCCGGTTGGATAGATCTCCTTGGGGAAGATGGCCGTTTTAAATAAGACATCCCACCAAGGAAACAGAATTCCAAAATTGCATCCGCCTAAGACTCCAGGCTTACCTATCACTTCATGACCATAGCCAACAGCGTGGTGCATGCGATGAAACATCGGGGATATTAAGAGATACTGAAATCTACCCAGGCTTACTTTGATATTGGCATGTTGCCAACTTTGAATGAATTGACTCACCACCACTAAAGCGATGAATTGGCCTGGCGACACTCCAAACAGCAAGGCAAAGAATGCAAATACCACTGCTCGCAAAACGTCGTCGAGGATGTGGTTACGATTATCGGACCATGCCGTCATGACAGTCTGACTGTGATGCAAAGAATGGAGTTTCCACCACCAGTTAAAGGTGTGCGAAGCGCGGTGGTATAGATACTCAACCAGATCAAGCAAGATCAGATAAATTAAAAAGCTGATGAGTGGTATGGATGTGATGGGTTCCCACCAAGATTCAACATTGAGACGCTCAAAGCGAAAGTCGTGCAAGATCGAGTCCATCTCAAAAAAGAATCCTGATAAAGCAATGAATATCAGACCATGAAAAATACCAAGGCGATGAAATAAGGTGTACATCACGTCGGCCTTTGTAGCCGTAGCGAAACGCTCTTGGGTTTCTGCTGGTGCAATGCGCTCCCAGACTCTTAGAACTACGACGATCAATAAGATCTGGATGCAACCAAACAAAAACCAATCTAATCCATCAAACGCATCTTCCGCCCAACCCATGAGGTTGAAATGGTACAAAATGGGGGCAAGGATATTGTCGAACAAGTACTCTTGTACGGCAGCATATCCTGCTGATATCGGCGTGGTGATGAAGCTCAAATCCATGGCTTATTGTGGACTAATTGCCTTACTTTGGCAGGGTAGCAAAACAAAAACCGCGATTCTTCAGATTGATAATCAATTGCTCGAGAACTGCTGGGGCCCAAGGGTCTTTTCTAGACCAAATCCCTAGATGCGCCATAGCGATGTCGCCATCCTGAAGATTGCGGCTCGCCTTTTCTAATAAGACTGAATTGGGGTGTACTTTGGAATCAAGCTCATCCCCCAAAAATCCAGCATGGTTCCAGCCAATATGCTGGTAACCACACTGATTACCCATATTGATTAGACGTGGGGAAGCCTTTCCCCCAGGTGCACGCCAAATTTTTTGAATCGATGAGCCCGTCAACTCCTTAAAGCGATCGTCCACTCTGCGAATCTCTCTACAAAAACTGGCTTCGTTATACAGAATCGTTTCACCAGCTTTGGGACCAAATTGCGGCCTTTCAAACACATCCTTATTGGGTGCATCTTTCAGAAAGTACACATGGTCATAGGTATGACTACCAAAGTGATGCCCTTCTCGCAAACGATCTTGCCAGAATGACTTCCAAGAATCGTCTAAAGCAAAATCGCCACGACTGGTTTTTTCATTGGCAAGAAAAAAGGTGGCTTTAACATGTTGACGATTGAGCACATCAGATACCAGTTGCGCAACTGACATATTGCCCGTATCAAAGCTAAGGTAAACAGTCTTAATGCAAGCAGCGCCCTGGGCCAGGGCTGAAAAAGAACAAGCTAGCGAAACGAAGAAGGCAAAAAGGCGCAACATTTATTCCCAAGCTGCCCGCGGTGTGAAGAAAACGCCATGAGGAGATTTTCCAACGGGAATCGTGGCAATGAGCTTCATGGAAGGAATATCAATCACACCCACTTTTTTTGCAAAACGAAATGTCACCCACATGGTTTTTCCATCGGGCGTGATTTCCATATCGTCTGGGCCAGAAGGTAGGCCTGTGATGTCACCTACTTTTTCAAGAGTCTGCATATTGATTAAGCTAATCGTAGAAGCAATGCGATTACTCACAAAAACTTGCTTCTTATCGCCTAAAGGACGGAAGTTATGCGCCCCTTTACCAGTCAAGATGCGTTTGACTTCTTTGCGATTTTTCCAATCGATCACTTGCACATTATCTTCACCAGTAATGCCAACCAATAAATACTGATCGCCTGGCGTCATCCACAAGCCCGCAGGTGTGTTGCCTGTTGGCATTTTCCAAAGCAGTGTCTGTGTTGCTAAATCAATCGCAGCCAGTTCGCTCGAGTCTTGTAATGTGATAAAAGCAATCTTGCTATCGGATGTATAGGCAATGTGACTTGGTGTCTTCGCCAACTTAATCGTTTTGGCGAGCTTTAAATTGGCGCCATCAGCCGCATAAATGTCAACGCGATCTAAACGATTGCCGTTAGCAATAAACCATTTATGGTTTGGTGAATAGCCGATTTGGTAAGGGTCAATAATCTCCGGAATTTTTCCAGTCAATTCTCCGTTGACTGGATTCATTAACTGAACATCGTTACCCGCTGCATTGGCAATCAGAAGCGTCTTCTGATCTGGGGTGAGCATCAGGTGATGCGGTTCTTTGCCAACTGGAACTGTCTTGATGACTTTTCTGGTCGGCATATCAATCAAGCTCACACTTGCCTCAGCTGAATTCAACACGATGGCGAGTTTAGGTTCGGCCGGAGTGGGCGCTGGAGCTGAAGCTGGAATTGTTTGAGCGAAGGTCAGCGAGGCGCTGGCAATGAGGGCTAGGAAAATACCGGTCGCCAGACTGTGAAAGCGATGATTCTGATGAAATGTATACATACCCTATTGTAAGCAATCCAAGGGGGTCTAAAACCCAGATTTAGCCTAACGTAAGCTCGTCAGAACCTTTTCGAGACGCTTTAATGACATTGGCGTTGGGGTTTTTAGTTCCTGCGCATACAGGGCCACCCTGAGCTCTTCCAGCTGCCAGCGAAAGTCTTGCAAGGCTTGATCTTCTACCATGGCATAGGAGGCTGAACCCTTGCTGCCTTGAAGTAATTTTTGCCAAGGACGTTGAACGGACTCCCAGTCCTTTTGGCACTGAGCATCACGACTTGGGTTAGCGCGCAACTTATCGATCCTCATCGCCACCCCTTTTAAATAGCGCGGCAGATGCACTAGTTGCATGTAGGGGATATCAGATACAAATTTTGGGAACACCAAACCTTGAATCTGCGTCTGAATATCCGCATGGGCTGCAGTAGAAGCTGCCTTTGCTTGGGGGAGTTTTTTCTGTAGGTCTGCGTATGCCTGTAAGGCATTAAGGGCATGGCGAGAAATCTCCTGGGCAATCAACGCTAAACGCGGCTTACCTTCTTGGAGGCGCGACTCAAACAGGCTTGCACTAGTTGGTAACGGGTCCATTAAAAAGGCTCGCTCAACCGCCAAGTTCAGAATCTGCTCTATCAAGTTATCAACAGACCCCACATTAATAAATAAAAGACCCAATTCACGAATGCCTGGTAATTGCTTTTGCAAAGCCTTCAGGGTTTCTTTATTCGATATGGAGAAGAGGCGACGCAATCCTTGCCAGTGCTGCTTTCTGGCTTCCACCAAGTCATCAAACACTTCTAAGTCACATGCATCGATACGGTCTACGAGCGCAGGATATCCAAATAAGGTTCGATTTCCTTTTTGAATCTCCAAGGTTTCTGGCAGCTCACCAAACTCCCAAGACTTATAGCCACCCTGCTCGACTTTACGAGCGGCGTCTCCTGGGGATGCCTTTCCCAATACTGTTGCTGGCTTAGCCTCAACGCCAAGCTCGACCTGTGCGGCCTCTTGAGCAATCGCCTGAAAGGCACTTCTAGCAGTCTCGCCATATTCAGCGCGCAAACGAGATAAGTTGCGCTCCACATCTAATTGACGACCATGCTCATCAATCAGGCGATAGTTCATAGATGAATGGGCTGGCAACGCTTCTGGCCTAAAGTCTGTGCGCTTGATCTCCAAACCTTTTTCTTTGCGAATATCGGCAATCAAGCTATCTAAATAATCTCCCACACCAAAGTGCTTTTCTTCGAGCATGCGCTCCAAAAAGGACTTGGCATATTCTGGCAACGGTACGCAGTGGCGCCGCAGTTTCTGCGGCAAGGACTTCAGCAATAACAAAGTCTTTTCTTCACACATACCAGGTACTAGCCATTCACAGCGACGGCCATCCACCTGATTTAACAGCGTGAGTGGCACTACCAGCGTTACACCATCCTTGGGGCTGCCAGGCTCGAAGTGGTAGGTCATCCCCAACTCTGTACCGCCTACCATCATCTTTTTGGGGTAACGATCCACCGTAATGCCCGCTGCTTCATGGCGCATCAAATCCGCTTTTGCTAGGCGCAGCTGAGTATCAGGTTTTTCACCGCTTGGATCTGGCTTTTTCAACCAGACCTTCATGCCTTCTCTACTGGAAACACTGTTTGGTATGCGCGAGTCATAAAAAGCGAAGAGCAATTCATCATCGACCAAGACGTCAGGCCTACGTGAACGATGCTCCAGAGCCTCAATGTCTTTGATGAGTCTGCGGTTGTGCCAAAAGAATCCAAAACAGTCTGGATATTTTTTCTTAGCATCGGTCTCGGTCTCACGCTCAAGCCCTGGAGAATCCATCCGACCAAACATTTCTTCTTGAACCAATGCTTGGCGTATAAATAGTTCGCGCGCCATCACGGGGTCATGGGGCTCATAGCGCACTCGCCTACCGTGATAAATCGGCAAGCCATACAAAGTGCCCCGTTCAAAGGCCATGACTTCGCCTTGGCGGTTATCCCAAAATGGGTCGCTTAAGGACTTAATGAGGCGATGCGCTGCTACACGCTCAACCCACTGCGGTTCGATCTTGGCAATCGTGCGAGCGTACATCCGATTGGTCTCTTGCAGCTCACCTGCCAAAATCCACGCACCCGCTTTCTTGCCAATGGTTGAGCCAGGCCAAATAAATGGCCGTATCCCTCTAGCGCCGATGTAGCCGCCAGTCTTACTACCGCGCTCTTGTGATTTTTCGTCTTCTTCTTTTTTGGCCACATAACCTAGCAAGCCGGTTAGCAGCGATAAGTGAATTTGTTCATACGTTGCGGCTAGGCCGTTTTCTTTCCAACCCTTCTCACCCAACATCGTATGCAATTGACCATACACGTCGCGCCACTCTCGTAAGCGACGCGGTGACAGGAATTTACTTCTACAGAGGGTTTCTAATTGGCGATTGCTATGTTTATGTTGCAAGGCGTCTTGATACCAATCCCAGAGTTTTACAAAACTGAGAAACTCAGAACGCTCATCGGCAAACTGCAGATGCGCTTGGTCAGCGGCTGCGGCTTGCTCAAGTGGCCTTTCGCGTGGATCCTGAGTGGCAAGCGCTGATGCAATGATGGTGACTTCACGCAATGCATTTTGATCTTTTGCTGCCAACAATATTCTGCCAATCCGAGGATCTAAGGGTAAATCAGCGAGCTGCTTACCGATTGCAGTAAGCCTGAAGTTATTGTTAAGGTCTTTTCCTTCGGCATCTTGCGCTTCATCATATTCAATGGCGCCCAACTCATCTAATAGCTGAACACCATCTGCAATTGCTCTACCCAATGGTTTATCAATAAAGGGAAACTCTGCAATCTTCGGCAGGTGCAATGCGCTCATGCGCAGCAAGACTGCGGCTAATGAACTGCGTAAGATTTCTGGATCAGTAAATTTAGGTCGAGCAAGATAATCTAGCTCGCTATATAGACGAATACAAATACCATCTGAAACACGTCCGCAACGACCCGCCCGTTGATTGGCGGCAGCTTGCGATATCGGCTCAACTTGCAGTTGCTCAACCTTATTGCGATAGGAGTAACGCTTGACCCTAGCTAAGCCACTATCAATCACATAATGAATGTTCGGAACAGTTAAAGAGGTCTCAGCTACGTTCGTCGTCAAAATAATGCGGCGACCGTTGCCAGGACTAAAAACCCTCTCCTGCTCAGCAATAGATTGGCGTGCAAATAAACTTAAGACTTCCGGATGAAAGCGTTGGGCCAGAACATGGTCTTTGCGCAATACTTCGGCGCAATCTCGTATCTCTCGCTCACCAGGTAAGAAAACCAGTACATCGCCAGCACCGGTAGCGCCCTCACGCCATACGTTGGCAATCGCCTCAGCTACTGCATCGGGGATTTCTTTTGCTTCTTTGGATTCTTTTTTGCCGTCAGGTTTGACATCAGGCTCTAAAGGCACGTAACGCTGCTCCACTGGAAATAACCTACCGCTGACCTCAATGACGGGCGCAATCTTGCCATTGATCGTAAAGTGCTCAGCAAAGCGCTGTGCATCGATCGTGGCTGAGGTGATGATGAGCTTGAGATCGGGGCGCTTTGGCAGCAAACGCCTGAGATAACCCAAGAGAAAGTCGATATTCAGACTGCGTTCGTGTGCCTCATCAATGATTAGCGTGTCATAGGCGCGCAACTGAGGGTCTCTTTGGGTCTCGGCCAACAAGATACCGTCAGTCATTAATTTGATGGAGGCATTCGGGCCCGTCTTATCGGAGAAGCGCACTTGGTAGCCTACATCCTGACCCATCGGTGTTCCCAGCTCTTGGGCAATGCGCTTGGCAGTAGCGGTCGCTGCAATACGACGCGGCTGGGTATGGCCTATGAGCTTGCCACCGTTCATGCTTCCTCTGCCCATATCTAGACAGATCTTCGGTAACTGAGTGGTCTTACCTGATCCTGTCTCGCCGCAAACAATCACCACCTGGTGCGACTGCAAGGCATCCTTGATGATTTGACGCTGTCCAGAGACTGGCAACTCTTCCGGAAAGCGGATCTCAAGCTTGCGCGAGGTGTTGGAAGCAGGCACAGGCTTGGCACTCTCTGGGGGTTTTTGTTGGTTTATGGGCTCTTGCACCCTATAATTTTCTCACTATGCCAACAAATGCACCAAACCCCGCTCAAAGCAGCGAAGAATCCAGCTCAAACTTTCCTTTCGTAGGCTGGCTACGCGACGTTGCGCCGTACATTCATAGCTTTCGCGAAAAGACCTTTGTTATTGCCTTTGCTGGTGAACTGGTTCAAGAAATTGGTCTTGAGAACCTGATCGAAGATATCGCCATGCTCCACGCGATGGGCATGAGAATTGTCCTTGTGCACGGCATACGCCCCCAAATTGAAGAGCAACTCATGCTCAGAAAGATTAAAAGCAAGTTTGGCAAGAGCAGCATACATGCCTATCGAATTACTGACGCCGCTGCACTTGAGTGCGTTAAAGAAGCTGCTGGTGAATTGCGTCTCGATATTGAAGCAGCATTTAGTCGTGGCTTACCAAATACCCCGATGGCAGGATCACGCATCTCTGTAATCTCGGGAAACTTTATTACGGCAATGCCAGTAGGCGTGGTTGAAGGGATTGATTACATTCATACTGGCCTCGTGCGTAAAGTAGATTCGACCTCGATCAAGTTATCTCTTGATAGCAACAAGATCGTCTTGCTTTCCCCGCTCGGATTTTCTCCAACAGGACAGGCATTTAACTTAGCATTCGAAGATGTTGCAGCTTCCACTGCTGCCGCATTAAAAGCCGATAAATTGATTTTCTTAAGCCCACATGCTGGATTGAAAGATGAAGAAGGTGATTACATCACCGAACTTTCCATGCCACAACTTCAAGAATATGTAGGCCAACATCATCAAGAGCTCGACTTGGGTATGAAGAGTTTACTCAACATCTCTGGCAGGGCGATTCGCGCTGGTGTAAGCCGCGTTCACTTCCTCCCATGCAATCAAGATGGCGCCTTATTGGAAGAATTATTTACCCACGATGGTATTGGCATGATGTTGGCGTCTTCAGATATTGAGAACTTACGTGAAGCCAACCAAGATGATGTCGGTGGTATTTTGCAACTCACTATGCCTCTTGAAGAAGAAGGCATCTTGGCTGCTCGCGGACAGGATGTGATTGAGCGCGATATTCAACGCTTTTCAGTGATTGAGCATGACCGCGTATTGTTCGGTTGCGCCGCCCTCTTCCCATTCCCTAATGGCGTTGGGGAGCTTGCCTGCTTAGCGGTTGATCCAGATGTACAGGGATCCGGTGATGGTGAGCGCTTATTAAAACGCGTCGAAATGCGTGCCAAACAAGAAGGCATCAAGCGTTTGTTTGTTCTAACGACAAGAACCGAGCACTGGTTCTTAAAGCGCGGATTTAAAAGAGCTAGCGTTGATGATTTGCCTGAAGAAAGAAAGCAAATCTACAACTGGGATCGCAAATCCATGGTCTTAACCAAAGACCTATAAGATCACATTCACAATTTATTAGCCTCACCAATAGATAATTAGTATTTAGAAAGGCATTACAGATGGCACGCATGGTTCAATGCATCAAACTCAATAAAGAGGCTGAAGGTTTAGATTTCGCTCCACTTCCAGGTGATTTGGGTAAAAAGATTTGGAATCAAGTCTCTAAAGAAGCTTGGGCAGCTTGGCTCAAACAGCAAACGATGTTGATCAATGAGAATCGCCTGAATATGGCTGACCCACGTGCACGCCAGTACTTACTTAAGCAAGTTGAAAAACATTTCTTCGAAGGTGGTGCTGACACTGCTCAAGGTTACGTTCCGCCCGCAGACTGAGTGCTGCATCCCAACAATTGATTTAGCGCAACACTTGCAACACATTCTGAAAATATATTTTCAAGACGTGTTGACTTCAGGAATTTGGAAGCATAGGATTGAATCGTGGGTTGACAGTTATAGTGTTGATTCGCATTGGCGAAAGCCACTTTAAATGAGCGCATCTATGCACTCATGGGCATCGGAACAAATTACCTTCCGATTGTCTGCGCCATGATCATCATGGCAAACAGACCCGATGGGAGATTCATTCCCCCGTCGGGTTTTTTAATTAGAGGATGATCCGCGCAACGCCGGCAGCATTACTCACCAGCAGAATGTTGGCCTTCTCTTTAGCAAACAAGCCAACGGTAATCACGCCAGCAATCTGGTTAATTTGAGACTCCATGCTTTTCGGGTCTGCAATCTTCAAGCCGGCAACATCCAAAATCCAGCCACTGTTATCTGTGACAAAAGGCTTCTGCGCCCCTTTTGCTAATCTCAATGAAACCTTGCCACCCAACTTTTCAAGCTCCCTGGTAACAACACCTTGAGCCAAAGGGATAATTTCAACGGGCAAGGCAAAGTTGCCCAAAACAGGTACTTGCTTGGAAGAATCACAAATACAAATAAATTGCTTGGCCATGGAGGCGATGATCTTTTCGCGGGTTAAGGCCCCGCCACCACCTTTAATCATGTGGCCGGCTGGATCAATTTCATCTGCGCCATCTACATAGGCAGGTAAGCCAGTGACATCATTGGGATTGAGAACCTTAAATCCATGCTTTAGTAAACGTTCAGTCGTCGCGTTAGAGCTAGAAACCGTGCCTGCAAAATGATTTTTGTGGGGCGCTAAGGCATCAATAAAGCAGTTGGCCGTAGAGCCTGTCCCAACACCCAGAACTTGCCCGGGGGCGAGCTTAAGCACTTCATCGCGAGCTGCCTCTCCCACCATTTGCTTTAACTGATCCTGATTCATGATGTAGCCAATACCCTTGTAGATTGTGGAGCAAATGCATTATTCCATCTATCATATGATATTCAGAGGCAATCCTAATAAAGAGCGTTCCGTTTCCCTATGACCAGCACTTCAACACTGAGCCAACTTAAGACTTTGACCACCGTAGTAGCGGATACGGGTGATTTTGAGCGTATGCAGGAATTTCAGCCGCAAGACGCCACCACCAACCCATCTCTCATCCTCAAAGCGGCCCAACAGAGCAACTATCAAGCCCTCGTTGCCTCAGTCAAGCAAGCCCATCCGGGCATGAAGCCTACCGATCTGGTGGATTACATCTTGGTCGCTTTTGGATTGGAGATTCTCAAGATTGTCCCTGGCCGCGTATCGACAGAAGTTGATGCTCGCCTGTCCTTTAATACCAAAGCCACCGTTGCAAAAGCTAAGCACCTAATTCAGTTATATGAATCCCATGGAATTCATCGCAAACGCGTGTTGATTAAATTGGCGGGTACCTGGGAAGGCATTGCTGCAGCAAAAGAGCTTGAGGCTGAAGGCATTCATTGCAATATGACTTTGCTCTTCTCTTTAGTTCAAGCTGCAGCTTGTGGAGCCGCTAATGCACAACTGATTTCACCATTTGTCGGACGCATTACCGATTGGTATAAAGCCAAACTGGCGAGCAACTGGAGTGATGTCGATCACGGTGGTGCCAATGATCCCGGCGTGACATCTGTCAAGCGCATCTTTCATTACTACAAGCACTTTGGCATCAAAACTGAAATTATGGGTGCCAGCTTTAGAAACACTAGCCAGATTCTGGAATTGGCTGGTTGCGACTTGCTCACGATCAGCCCAGAGCTACTTGCCGAACTGCAGACTAGTAACACAGCGGTCAATCAAAAGCTTGACCCCAGCAATGCTGCCAAGGCCTTGGCCGATGAAAATACTACTGAGCTTAAGCTTGATGAATCGAACTTCCGCCTGCAATTGAATAATGACGCCATGGCAACAGAGAAGCTTGCTGAAGGCATCCGCAATTTCTGCATCGATACAGAAAAACTAGAAGCACTACTCGCTAAATAATGGAGATTGAGGCTAATACTTATTGAGTGTCTAACACTCTACATCCAGAATCTTCTTTCGAAAGCAATGATGTTTTGCGTGCGTCGTCTCCGTAATGACCGCTACCGACCCGAAGCCGACGTTCAGGGCGAAAAAAAACCACTCCGAAGAGTGGCAATCTGATTCTGCAATATGAGACTCTACTTTGCTCATTAAATAATTTTCTTTTCCCTTAATTGAGTCAGCTCGCCATTACTTAGGCCAAGCCATTCATTTAATACCCCATCAGTGTCCTCCCCAAGCAAAGGGGGTGCTGTCCACCCTGCAGTGACGTCAAACGAGGAATACTTTGTTGCCGACCCAAGCGATGGAACATCACCATACGTTGGGTGATTTAATATCTGATGCATCCCCCGATGTTTTACCTGTCTATGGCTAAAGACCTGCTGCATATTATTCACTGGAGCACATGGTATTTTGGCGGCTTCAAGCTCTACAATTAACTTATCAGTTTGGTGCTTAACTACCTCTGAATCTAAAATCTGATAAAGAGCTTCCCGATTCTTTACACGTCCTGGCATATCAGCAAAGCGAGGATCGGAAAGTAAATCCTCTCTCCCCAATATTTTGCAGAAGGGCTCATAAAAATTTGGGAATCCAGCACCAATAATCGCCCAACCATCTGCAGTTTTAAAACCTTTATATGGAACCTGCTGTGCATGCTCTGAACCCCATTTCTGCGGCTCGACGCCTGTCATTAAATACTCTAGTGCAGCATTAGCAAGAAAAGCAACTTCAGACTCTAATAAACTGGTTTCAACTTTTTGCCCCTTACCGCTAACGGATCGTTGCAGTAAAGCCGCCAGAATTGCGGAATAGCAATTCATCCCCGTCAATACATCAAATGCAGATGTGCCTAGTTTGATAGGTGGACGATCACGCTCCCCAGTAATATTCATATAGCCACCGACTGCCTGAATAGTGAGATCGAATGCGCCCAAGTTCATATCCGGCCCATCAGCACCATACCCTGAAATAGATGCATACACTAGGCGCGAATTATCTTTCTCCAAGCCCTCATAACCAAGTCCAAGACGGGGCATTACATCTGGTCTAAAATTTTCTAAAATAACGTCTGCTTTTAGGCAAAGACTAAGCGCTATCTTTTTGCCTTCATCGGTTTGCATATCTAAGGTAATAGATCGTTTATTACGATTAGTAGCATAAAAAGTAATGCCGTTGCCATGAACAAAGGGTGGTCCTTGAGTGCGGAGGGGGTCGCCATCACCAGGTAGCTCAACCTTAATAACTTCTGCTCCAAGATCACCAAGTAGTTGCGCGCAGTAAGGGCCGGCAAAAAAACGAGTGAAATCAACGACACGAATACCAGAAAGTGGTTTGTTTGTTATTTTTTGTTTTTCAATCATGACGTACAAGATCTCCAGCTTTAGGTTTTTAATCTGACTTAATATTAGCGTCGTTAATTACTTTAGACCAATTAGCTACTTCAGACTTGATTTTTGCTGAGAGAGCATCAGGCGGCAACGAAACAGTCTCAGCGCCTTGTTGTAAAAATGCATCCTTAACATCAGGTGCCTGTATAACCACTTCAACTTCTTTACTGAGGCGCTGAACATACTCTTTCGGCGTACCTTTAGGCACAACAAGACCATACATTGCAACGACATCAAATCCAGTAACACCTGATTCTGCCAGGGTTGGTGCATTTGGAAACATCGACATCCGCTTGGCGCTTGTAACTGCAAGTAAACGCATTTTGCCAGATTTGATCATTGACATCACAGTGGCAATACTCTCGAAAGTAAATGCTGCATCCCCACTAAGTATGCCCACAACTGATGGCCCCCCACCTTTATATGGCACATGGCTAGCATTCACTCCCGTTTCTCGTTTAAATAGTTCGGCAATCAGATGTGGCGAGCTACCAACTCCGGAAGATGAGTAATTATATTTACCCGGATTAGCCTTCATCAAATCTATAAATTCTTTGAAGTTCTTTGCAGGAAAGTCAGCGGCAACTACTAATACATAAGGTGCAACTGCTAAAGTTCCAACCGGTACAAAATCTTCTACAGGATCGTAAGATAAATTTTTATAGAGGGCTGGGCTAGCCGATAACATGATGGAATTAATAATCAACATGTTATAGCCATCTGGTACAGACTTAGCAGCAATATTAGTTCCAACTGTAATGCCAGCGCCAGGTCGGTTATCAATCACCACCGATTGACCTAACCGATCGGTTAATCTCTGCCCAACAATACGTGCAAATATATCGTTGGCACCGCCAGGTGCCATAGGTACATAAAGTTTAAGCATATGATTCGGATAATCTTGTTGTGCAAAACAAGAAAATGACAGCACTGCAGTAACCAATCCTACCAACAAGTGACGCATGAAATAGTTCATGTGAAGCCCTCCATCAAAAGTAGAAAATCTGCACAACAAATAACAATACATTTTGCTAATGCTAATTTAATATCAATATCGCATTTACTTACTGCCCTATGAAAATGGGCTTGCGCTTCTCAAAATGTGCCCTTATCCCCTCTTCGTAATCTTTGGTGGCTTCTAATGGTCGCCTCAATGCTTGATCAACCTCAGCAGCTTCTTCCACTGGCAAATCTGCGCCACGATTAATGGACTGCTTCACTGCAGCAAGTCCCAATGGGCTAGAGCTTTCCATCTCCCGACACAGTTCTAAAACTTCATTAAGCAATTGCGCACGTGGCACTACACGTTCAACTAAGCCAATACTCAAAGCCTCACACGCGCTCATTCGTTTAGCGGTAAATAACATCTGCTTTGCCTTTGCACGCCCGACAATGCGTGGAAGTATTACTGCACCGCCCCCACCAGGATATGCGCCAAGAGTCATCTCTGGCCAACCAAAACGTGCATCATCAGCAGCAATACGTAAATCACTGTAGAGAGCAAGTTCAAGGCCTCCACCTAAACACCAGCCACTAATTGCCGCAATTACAGCCTTCGGTGAATTCCAGATTGCCTGGTTGACGTTCCACAAAGTTCGACTTTGTGCCCACTTCTGATCTGGTGTCAGGTCTTTACGCTGTTTAAGGTCGGTGCCAGCACAAAATGCTTTATCTCCAGCGCCTGTGATCACAATCGTCCGAATATCCTTTCTCTGACCAGCTTCTTGAACTGCTAATAGCAATTGTTCAGCGAGTTCGCTCGAAAGTGCGTTCATCACTTCAGGGCGATTCAGAGTTAGGAGCAATGAGGATCCTTTTTGTTCGCTTAGTAGTACTGCCATTCCATTTTCTCCAATGTGTGTCCGAAAGCCAGAATCGATTTAAATAGAAAATTGAAATTAATCAACGAAGGAGCGAAGGTGAATAGCTGCAGCGACTACCTCACCCCGCTGGTTAGTGCAAGTGACCTGGTTATAAAGTCGCCTTTTTGCGTAATCAATTTCCGTAATTGTATATTCGGTAGTAATTGTGTCTCCGAACTTGACGGCAGCCACAAACCTTAATTTATCGTAGCCCAGCGATACAGTACGGCCAATACGCATTCTGGCCGAAGCGGCAGACATAAAACCAACCATGAGTACACCATGGGCAATACGCTCGCCATATCTACCCTGTCGCATATATTCGGCATCCACATGATTTGGTGAGAAATCACCCGTGATACCAGCAAATAAATAGACGTCTGACTCAGAAACTGTTTTTGTATAGACCAAACTGGTTCCTATCTTTACATCTTCCAGCTTGCCAGACTCCATTTGCACATATTCTACTTTTGTCATGATCCAATTTTCCTCTACCAATATTAACAATGACTACTTTACTGATTGTCCAAACTACATCAATGCTTACCAGCTAGATCCTATTCACCTAAAGAAGATTTATGAAATAGGAATGCTGCGAGAATTTATGCACCCATCTTCTTTCATATCAAAGGCAATATGATTCAAAAAATGTAAATCGTCCATTTGGGGATAATCTGTCCGTTGATGTGCCCCACGACTTTCTGTACGCGTTAAAGCTGCTTGAATAATGATCTCGCTGGTCAAAACCATATTTTTCGACTCAAGTGACCGTATTGAGTCAGTAAATGAATTTGATCTAAGCCCTGCATCTATCTCAGATTGCAAGTTTCTAATTTTGGCCTGGCCATCCAATAGGCCATTCGCATTGCGCAATAAGCCAGCAGATGAGAGCATTGCTAATCGAAGTGCTTGCTTGACATCTTCAGCCGAAGTTTTCCCAGCTTGGCTCGCAACCACTTGAATCTTTTCAGAAGCTTCCTGATGAATCTTGCTCCAATTTCGCTTAGCAGTTGGTTGTTTAGTCTTTGCAGCAGAACGGCCAGCAACTCCTCCGGATACAATGACATCGCTAGCGCCATTACCAGCTATCCGACTGGCACCATGTATTCCGCTACTGGCTTCACCAGCTGCAAACAATCCCGGAACACCAGTCCAATAATCTTTATCTACTTTAATGCCGCCCATGTGGCTGTGCGCTGCAGGCCTAATCCGTGGCAACTCTTTGATGGGGTCTAGACCAGATGAGCGCAAGCGCTTACAGTGATTGACATAGGTTTCTAGCTTATCAATAGGAACTTGGGTGGTATCAAACAATACTGTTTGATCCTCAAGACCCCTGCCCTCATCAATTTCTCGTTGAATGCACAAGGCCATTTTCGCTTTTTCAATTTGTAATTCACCATGGGCAGGGTTATATCGATACATAAAGCGCTCACCCAAAGCATTTAAAAGATGAGCTCCATCACCAAGCATGGCCGTTGGCATTTCCATGCCTTTAGCTCCCTCAGGATATACAACCACTGTAGGCTCAAACTGGACAAATTCCATATCAATCAGTGTTGCTCCTGCTTCTATTGCTAAGGCATAAGAATCAGCTGAAACATCTGCAGGATAAGTGCTATCTGTATAAAGAGCGCCAATACCCCCCATTGCCATGACAACAGATTTGGCATGAATCGCTAGGAGTTCACTGCTATGCCTGTTGGCTAATAAGGCACCAACAATTTCACCATGATCTTTTAATAAACTAACTACCTTCCAGCCCGCATATTGAATAACGCCCGCCTGGCTACAGTGCGCTTTCAAAGTATTTAATGCGATATGCCCTATACCCTGAGGGTGGTATACAGAGCGGGCATAAGTATTGCCAGATAAATGTCGCTGCGCAAACTTATCTCCATTCATTGCAAATGGGACACCGATAGAAACGAGTTCAGCCAATGCACTTTCTGCTCCATTCGCTAAAACATTAACCAACTGACGATCGTTTAGCCGATAGCCGCCTTTGACCATATCGTCAAAATAAGCTTGTGGAGAGTCAGCTGGATTAGCGTGAGCAATGGGGACATTAAAGCCAATAATATATTGTGATGCTCCATGAGCCTGAAAAGCCATGACAACCTCAGAACCAGCAGCGTGAGCTGCTGCCGCGGCACGATAACCTGCGAGGCCCCCGCCTAAAACTAATACATCAGTACTCAGCTCTTGAATGGCTAACTGTTGATTCATTTTCTATTTTCAGAATATGTACATAATCTTGAGCAATCATTCACCTTTAATATTCGCATCCTTGATTACCCCAAGCCACTTTGTTGATTCTGATTGAAGTATGGACTGAAATGCCTCTGGCGTTCCACTTCTGACATCGCTACCTTGTGCATTTAATTTTTTAATTATCTCTGGTGATTTAAGTATTTTATTAAATGCACTATTTAACTTCATAATCACATCATCAGGTGTTCCTGCCGGCGCAACAAAGCCAAACTGCCCAATGATTTCAAAATTTGGATAACCAGACTCTGCAATGGTCGGAACATCCGGCAAAATCGATGAGCGCTTTAAGCTTGTAACAGCAATCGGTCGCAGCTGACCAGCATTAAAGTAAGGCATCATTAAAAATACATTCTCAGTAGTCATTTGTACCTGACCTCCGAGCAAATCTGCGATAGCAGGGCCACCGCCTTTGTAGGGTACGTGTGTTAAATCGATTTTAACGACAGACTTGAATAACTCAGTATTTAAATGCGTAACACTGCCTGTCCCTGCGGAACCGTAGTAAATAGTTCCCGGCTTTGATCGTGCCAAAGCAATTAATTCAGCAATATTTTTTACTGGTAGTTTTGGATTCACTGCAATCACGTATGGATTGGAAGCAACCAGGGCAACCGCACTAAAATCCTTGACTGGATCATAAGAAAGTTTTGGGTAAATTCCTGCAGCAGAAGTATGGGGTACCGTATTCACAATCAGAAGGGTATAACCATCAGGAGCAGATCGGGCAACGCTGGCAGAACCCATTGAGCCACCAGCACCAGGACGATTCTCTACAACCGCTGACTGTCCTAATATTTGACCTAATTCAGGGGCAAATAAACGCGCCAAAACATCATTACCTCCACCCGGAGGATATGGCACAACTATTCGAATGGGTTTGCTTGGCCACTGCTCCGCCATTGCTGTTTGAATAAATGCAATTAGAAATGCCAATAAAAGTACTTTTCTCATAACAATCCTTTAGCAATCACGTTCAAAGATCAATGAAGCTCGGCGAGTACAAGCATCTTATACGAATAATTCACAATGATGACAACAACCAGCCAGTAGCAGTAAATCCACAAAGAGTGGCAATAACATAGTGAAATCGACTGATTTAGAGAGATTTGGTCTCCCCATCACGATTTAAATATGCGGCCTATGGGCTAGAAGAAATATTCATCCCTGTAAGATCTGAAGATATTCATTGCCATCACTCACCTCCAGATCGCAATTGCTTGTGGGAATTTTTTATGATCTATACACACTAATCTCTCTGGAATTAAACAAAACTGGTCTAGATTCTAAGAAATAATGCAAAAATGTATTGAAGTACATAAAAAGGAAATCCAATGGACTTCGACTTAACTGACGTACAGACAATGACATTAGATGGTTGGGAGAAATGCATTACCAAAGAAATTGTGCCTCTAATTGATCAAAAAATTGATGAGCCGTTTTCTAAAAATTTGGCACATAAGTTAATAGAGTTAATGATGCCGTGCGGTGTTGGGTCTGGATGGGTTCCTGAAAATTTGAATGGTTTAGGAGTGGATTTTTTAACCAGCGGCTTGATGTTTGAAAAGCTATCTCAAGCATCCCCAGATGTCGCAGGACTTGCCTGGGTTGCAGAAGGTGCTGCATTAAAAATAGCCAACAATGGCTCAGAGAATATTAGAAACCAATATCTACCAAGAATTATTAATGGAGAAATTTTTGGATGTTCAGCAATTAGCGAGCCGGGCATTGGGTCAAGCGTTAGAGAGATGCGAACTACAGCAAAGAAAGATGGGAAATACTTTCGTATATCTGGTGAAAAAATGTGGGTATCGAATGCCTCTGTAGCTGACTTTATGATTGTGCTTGCTCTCACTGCCGAACAAGAATTTTCTATGTTCCTGGTTGATAAAGAGCAACACGGCTATGAAGTTCGAGAAATTGGGAAACTTGGGCTTAATAGGTGGTCAATGGGGCAAGTCTTATTTGATAATATTGTCGTTCCTGAAGAAAACTTACTTGGAAGTATTGGTTCTGGGCTAAGGGAAACAATGAAGGGATTCGATAGATCAAGATGTTTCGTATCAACATTGGCACTGGGGATCGCGCGCACCGCGCTTGATGAGTCCATTCAATACTCCAAAGAACGAACTCAATTTGGAAAACCGATAGCGGGTCATCAATTAATTCAAGGATTGCTAGCGGAAATGGCTACTGATTTTTCAGCGGCGCAGCTGTTAGTGTATAAAGCGCTCGCGATTATGTCTCAGGGCAAAAGATGTGAGCTGGAGGCGGCCATTGCCAAATCTTTCACCACCGAAGCCGCTCTTCGTATTACCTCTAAAGCAATACAGATTCACGGCGCTTTTGGGCTTACGAAAGAATTCCCTCTAGAAAGGCATTTCAGAAACGCCAGAATGCTAACTATTCCAGACGGCACGACCCAAATCAACCAATTGATCATTGGTCGGAAACTGACCGGCATAGATGCCTTTAGCTAAGCCCAAAGAAAGCTGCCTACATAGTACTATTCAGGTTTAATGCCCATATCCTTGGTTATTCCCAGCCACCTCTTTGATTCAGCGGTCATCATCCCCCCAAACTCAGTTGGGGTTGTAGTGATCGCATGGCCACCAGAAGCAGTAACTTGTTGGACTACGCTGGGAGTGCTCATCGTTTTATTAATCGCAGTATTAATACGGGCAACTAGATCTTTAGGCATTCCTACTGGCCCCAAAAATCCAAAGATTCCAGTTACCTCAAATTCAGGGTACCCCAATTCAGCTACTGATGGGACATCTGGTAAAGATGGAGAGCGCTGCTTACTGGTTACAGCAAGAGGGCGAATGGTGCCCGCTTTAATTTGCGGCATCATTCCAGGGAGATTTTCAAATGCAAGTTGAGTCTCTTCGCCGCCAATTAAAGCGATAAGTCCTGGACCACCTCCTTTGTATGGCACATGAGTGAAATCAACTTTAAAGGTATTTTTAAAAAACTCGCCAACGAGATGTGTTGAGCTCCCAACCCCAGCAGATTCAAAATTGTACTTACCTGGACTAGCCTTCCCCAATGCAATTAACTCTGCCAATGTTTTAACTGGCAATGCAGAATTAACTACTATTACATAAGGAATTGAAACTGCTCCTCCGAGCGGGGTGAAGTCACCAATCGGATCATATGAAAGCTTTGCATAAATTCCTTTTGCAACCGTATGGGGCAATAAACTCATAAACAACAACCCATAGCCATCGGGGGGCATTCTTGCAGCAACGGCAGTCCCTACGCTACCTCCACCGCCAGCCTTATTGTCAATAATAATTGGCTGCCCTAGATTTTTACCTAACTCTGGGGCTATCATTCGAGCTAAAACGTCACTCCCGCCGCCTGGGGCGTAAGTAACAACAACTTTAATAGGTGCACTTGGATAAGATTGTGCTGAAGCAAGGGAAGAAAAAAATAAAAAAACGAGCTGTGATAGTACATATAAATAAGAAACACTAACGAGGTTTTTAGACCGACTCAATCTGGGGCGCTGTCTCATGGCTTTATTTATCTCCCTATTTTTTGATTGTCAACTCCAATATCAAGAACTACTTTAACCGACATCAAATAGATATGGTGACACTGGGTGATTTAGAGGGTTTTGGTCTGCCCAGCACGATTCGAACGAGCGACCTATGCCTTAGAAGGGCGCAAGCTTATTTCTTACAAGCGTCTCTTTATGGCCGACAGCGGACTATCGGCGGTAAAGAAAAGCCACCCCGCAGGATGGCTTTGCTAATTATTTTCATAACAAGGCTGTTAAATAGTTTTATTAATTACTTCTTAGCAGTATTCAAGCCGAGTAGACTGTACGCAGGGCAATTGCCCATCATTCCAGTTACCAGCGGAATGATGCCAATCCAGCCCCAAGCACCTACAATTCCGTACCCAGCAAGACCCATCAAAGTAACGCCAACGGTCATGCGTAGTACACGATCAGTGTGTCCAATATTGCATTTCATATAACCCCCTATTGTTATAACAAGGATAGGACTACTTTGCGGCTTTAGACAAGCGCTGTCTTAAGGCCTCATACAAGCATACGCCACTTGCAACTGAGACATTCAGACTTTCAACTACACCCTGCATAGGAATGCGTACGAGCTCATCGCAAGTCTCACGCGTTAGACGCCGCATGCCCTCACCCTCAGCACCCATCACAATCGCAATTGGACCAGTGAGGTCAATGTCATAGATGGATTTAGTAGCTTCATCATCGGTACCAATCAACCAGACGCCCGCTTCCTGCATCTCACGCATGCTACGCACTAGATTGGTAACGGTCAGTACCGGGATCACCTCAGAGGCACCGCTAGATACTTTACTCACTGTTGCATTAATGGAGGCTGAGCGATCTTTAGGAATGACTACCGCATCCACGCCTGCACCATCGGCAACTCGCAAACAGGCACCAAAGTTATGGGGGTCAGTAACACCATCGAGTACCAAGAACAGTGGCTTCTCCTGTGTGCCCGCAACATCTTCAATGACCTCCGTAATCGTTCGAGATACAGTCATTTTTTCAGCCAAGGCGACAACCCCTTGATGACGATCATGACCAGTGAGCTTATGGAGTCTTTCTGCATCAGCAGCATGCAAGCGTTCGCCCAATACTTCTTCGGCTTGCTTTAAAAAATCACCCATCCTGCGATCGCGACGACCAGAGTCAAAATAGACTGACTTCAAGCTTGCTGGATCTACTCGAAGCCTCGCTTGTACTGCATGAAAACCTACTAATATTTGTTTCATTCTGTTTTACTTACTTTCGCTTAGCCTTGGTACTGCGTACTGGCGGTTTATTGCCGGCGGGCTTACCTGAAGATCTTCCAGGGTTGGATGATTTTCCACCCGGCTTTCCACCTTTGCGGCTTGCTTTACTCTTTGACTGAGAGGCTCCTAGATTGCCTGCTGACTTAGCGGCATTCACATTGACGCCACCATGTTTAGTAGGCGTTTTACTTGAGGGTCGACTCTTCTTGGAAGCAGCAGTCTTATTAGGTCTGCCAGTATCGCTCGCTAAAATCAATTGGCGTCTACTAGATCCACCGCCCTCAGCGCCAGTAGCCTTGACCAGACTAAATTCGATCTTGCGGGCGTCCAAGTCAACGCGGCTGACCAACACATGCACTCGATCGCCCAAGCGATAACGAATCCCCGTTCTTTCACCCCGTAACTCTTGGCGTGCCTCGTCGTATTGGAAATAATCTCCACCGAGTTCGGTCACGTGCACCATACCCTCAACAAAAAGATTCTCCAGCTGAATAAACAGACCAAAGTTAGCGACACCAGTAACAGCGCCCGCATACTCTTGACCTAAATGATCGCGCATGTAGTAACACTTCAACCACGCTTCAACATCGCGGGATGCTTCATCAGCGCGTCGTTCGTTCGATGAGCAGTGAACGCCTAATTGCCCCCAAATCGGTAAAGCCGCATTGGCGCCTTTCGGTAATCTTGTGCCTTTAGCGGCAGCATCTTTTCCATCGCTATGGGATTTCTTGGCATTGACTGCATTCTCCCTGCCTTTGCCCTTACGTGGCAATGTTAGATTCAATGGAACCAACGGAGGCAACACGGGTACATAAGGCTTCTTCGCTAGGATCGATTTAATCACCCGATGTGTGAGCAAATCTGGGTAGCGGCGAATTGGGCTGGTGAAATGAGAGTACGCTGGATACGCTAAACCGAAATGGCCTTCATTGTCTGGCTGATACATCGCTTGTTGCATAGAACGCAGCACAACCGATTGCAACATATTGGCATCAGGTCGATCTTTGATCTCACGCATGAGCTTGGCAAAATCTCTTGGCTTGGGTTTCTCGCCGCCGTCTAGAGATAAGCCGGATGTACGTAATACCTGGCGCAAAGTTACTAACTTCTCTTCCGATGGTTCGCCATGAACACGATACAGACTGAGGTGTTTGTTCTTATCAATAAAATCAGCTGCGCAAACGTTCGCCGTCAACATGCATTCTTCAATCAAGCGATGAGCATCATTGCGCAGACGCGGCTCAATTCTGAGAATCTTTCCAAGCTCATTACTAATAATCTGTGTCTCAGTCGTTTCAAACTCGATAGCGCCACGCTTATGTCGGGCTTCCAGCAAAATGTTGTACAGAGAATAGAGATTGCCCAGTAACGGTCTGAAATCAGCAAAGCGTGCAGCTTCAGGCCCCTTGCTATTAGATAGAATCTCCCACACCGTGTCATAAGTAAAGCGCTGAGCTGAATGCATGACCGCCGGATAAAACTGATAAGCCAAAACAATACCGTTATTGTCCACAACCGAGTCACAGACCATACATAAGCGATCTACGCCGGGGTTCAGAGAACACAAACCGTTGGAGATCTTCTCGGGCAGCATCGGAATCACCCGCCTTGGGAAATACACCGATGTTGCTCGCAACAAACCTTCGTCATCTAATGGATGGCCTGGCTTTACATAATGAGAAACGTCAGCAATCGCCACAATCAGGCGCCATGCTTTGGTTTTGCCGTACATTACGGGTTCGCAATAGACGGCGTCATCAAAGTCACGCGCATCTGCACCGTCAATGGTAACTAAGGGTATGTCACGTAAGTCAACACGGCCTTCAAGGTCAGCTTGTTGAACGGTATCCGGCAACGCGGCAGCTTCTTTCATCGCAGCAGCTGAGAACTCATGAGGAACGCCATACTTGCGTACAGCAATCTCTATTTCCATGCCTGGATCATCAATCTCACCCAACACCTCTACAACCCGACCAACTGCTTGTCGATAGCTATCTGGATAGTCGATGATCTCGACACTCACCACTTGACCTAACTTCGCATTGCCGTGCGCTTTTGGTGGTATCAAAATATCGTGACCGATCCGCATATCTTCTGGCGCAACGATTAATACACCATTCTCATTTAAGAGGCGGCCAATCACTACCTTGTTTGCATGCAGAACAACTTCAACAATCTGCCCTTCAGGGCGACCACGTCGATCAGTTCCTAATACCCGTACATTGACTCTATCTCCATGCATGACGCGTGACATTTCCTTTTCCGAAAGGAAAATATCTTCACCACCATCATCCGGAATCACAAATCCAAATCCATCTCGGTGTCCTTGAACTGTCCCTAAGCGGTCAGCCTCGCGAGGCACCAAGTCTTTTGCTTTACGCATTTAATTCCTTCGGCAATACTTGCCCTGTGTTTATATATATTGATATCTACAGATATCTATTTTTGTTACGAATAAGCCCACTGTATCAAACCATCAAGTCTGAAGGGAAAAGCCATTTGGGTTAGAAAAGTCACCAATTCACCCATCCCTCTATAATAGTGGCATGCCCAGGTGGCGAAATTGGTAGACGCACCAGCTTCAGGTGCTGGCGATCGTAAGGTTGTGGGGGTTCGAGTCCCTTCCTGGGCACCAAATACTCTTGCTAGACCTTATATGGGGGCAAATAGCCCCTATTTCAAGCCCAAAATCGGATAGCCGTAAAGACTGCCATTCCGACAACCAAGGTGAAGACCATTTTTCTGCTGAAATAAAAGGTAATCAGGGCTGCTATGCCACCCCAGATATTCGGGAGATGGATATCAAACTGAGCAGCGCTGGATGCATTAGCTGGCAAAAAGATCTCAGGAGCCAAGATCGCGATCATCGCTGCCAATGGTGCAAAGCGTATTGCCTCTAAAACCAAAGGAGAGATTTTGACTCGCTCACCCAGTATCAGAAAGAAGCCGCGAGTCAAAACTGTCACTACGGCCATCCCGATCAGCAGCAATGCAATGTTCAGATCGATCTGCATTAAGGCGTACTCCCTTTAGGCGACCTATCGGTCATCATGCCTACAATCAATGCTGCCCCAATTGCCAAAACA
>Ga0364894_10069_pt1 | contig 54293 bp, 42 predicted proteins | sample ExccelJu500001D4_FD_206942 | JGI IMG/M metagenome (GOLD analysis project Ga0364894, IMG submission 206942) | Enriched cells from Trout Bog Lake Hypolimnion, Wisconsin, USA - BchlTB.July16.5000.01.D4 | ecosystem: Environmental > Aquatic > Freshwater > Lake > Hypolimnion/Profundal zone | place: USA...
GTGCTCCCGGATTCTGCAGAGCGATATTTGAGCTCCCCATTATTTGAAGGTGTTTTTGACGAGCAAGGACTTCCGACATAAATGAGCTGGCTCATTTTGTGGAAATAAAAAAGCACCTTCAAGGTGCTTTTTTATTGGTTGCTAATCCTTATCAAATGGCAATCGTCAGACTACTCTTCCTCGCGACGCAAGTGCGGGAACAAAATCACATCACGAATATTGGGAGCATCAGTAAGCAACATCACAAGGCGGTCAATGCCAATGCCGCAACCGCCGGTAGGAGGCATGCCGTATTCTAGTGCGCGGATAAAGTCGTGATCAAAGTACATGGCCTCTTCATCCCCAGCCTCCTTTTGCTCCACTTGTTTACGAAAGCGATTGGCTTGGTCTTCAGCATCATTGAGCTCGGAGAAGCCGTTTGCGATTTCACGACCGGTAATAAACAATTCAAAACGTTCTGTGATGCCTGGGCGTGTATCGGATTCGCGTGCAAGGGGGCTGACTTCGATTGGGTAGTCAATGATGTAGGTTGGTTCCCAGAGATGCTCTTCTGCAACGAGTTCAAATAATGCTAGCTGTAAAGCCCCTAAGCCCGCATTTTTGAGGGTGGGGCTATCTGGATTTTCGCCGCCTTTTTTCAATTCAGCGCGAATGAAGTCAGCATCATTGAGTTGCGCCTCGATATAGCTCTTGTTGGACTGTGGGCCGTATTTCAGAATGGCTTCAGTAATAGTGAGACGTTGAAAGGGTTTGCTGAGATCCAATTCACGGCCTTGGTGTGTGAGTACCGCCGTACCTTGAGCATCTTGTGCTGCTGAGCGAATTAAGCCCTCGGTAAAGTCCATCAACCAGCGGTAATCTGTATAGGCCGCATAAAACTCCATCATCGTAAATTCTGGGTTGTGGCGCGGACTGACGCCTTCATTGCGGAAGTTGCGGTTAATTTCAAATACGCGCTCAAAGCCACCAACGACCAAGCGCTTTAAGTAGAGTTCAGGCGCGATGCGCAAGAACATTTGCATGTCTAGAGCATTGTGGTGCGTAATAAATGGTTTCGCTGTGGCTCCGCCTGGAATGGGATGCAACATCGGCGTTTCTACTTCCATGAAATCAGCCGCTAGCATGTGGCGACGTAGCGAAGCAATTGCATTACTCCGTGCCTTGAAGGTGTTGCGACTATCTGGATTAACAATTAAATCTACATAGCGTTGGCGGTATTTTGTTTCGAGATCAGATAGGCCATGGAACTTGTCAGGAAGAGGGCGTAGCGATTTGCTAAGAAGTCGTAGTTGACTGCATTCTACGGAGAGTTCACCTTTATTAGTTTTGAAGAGATTGCCCTCGGCTGAGATAAAGTCGCCCATATCCCAGTGCTTAAACGCATTGTGAGTGTCAGCACCACTGAGTTCGTCGTTGATATAGAACTGAATTTGTCCGCTGCGATCTTGGATAGTAGCAAAGCTTGCTTTACCCATCACACGCTTTAAGATCATTCGTCCCGCTACCTTCACATGAATTTTTTTCTCAGCCAATTCTTCTTTTGAGAAATGGCCGTAATGAGCATGTAAATCCACCGCCAAATGGGTCGGCACAAAATCGTTGGGAAAGGCAATCCCATTCTCACGAAGTTTGGCTAACTTTTCACGGCGCTCGGCAATGATGTGATTCTCGTCAACCGGTTCGGTGGCTAGGGGCGTCTGATTTTTATCGTTCATATCGTGTGGGTGAGGCTGGTATAGGGGATTGGGTTAAACGCCTTGTTTGAGGCTCGCTTCAATAAAAGCATCAAGATCACCATCTAATACTTTCTGGGTATTGGAGATCTCAACATTAGTGCGTAAGTCTTTAATACGGCTTTGATCTAAAACATATGAGCGAATCTGGTGACCCCAACCCACATCAGTTTTGCTGGCTTCCAGTTTGTCTTGTTCGGCGCGTCGCTTTTGCATCTCATGCTCATACAAGCGAGACTTAAGCATGCTCATGGCTTCTGCGCGGTTGCGATGTTGACTGCGATCGTTTTGACACTGCACCACAATCCCGGTTGGTATGTGGGTTAAACGAACAGCCGAATCAGTTTTATTAATGTGCTGACCGCCGGCTCCTGATGCGCGATAAGTATCGGTGCGAATGTCGGCAGGATTTACGTCGATTTCAATAGAGTCATCGATTTCAGGGTACACATAGATGCTTGCAAAGGAGGTATGTCGCCCATTGGATGAATCAAAGGGGGACTTGCGTACGAGGCGGTGGACACCAGTTTCTGAGCGCAGGTGCCCATAGGCGTATTCACCATCGACTTTAATGGTGGCACTCTTGATGCCCGCTACATCACCATCAGACTCTTCTAAAATTTCTGTTTTGTAGCCCTTGCGCTCACAATATTTGAGATATTGTCGATAAAGCATGCTGGCCCAATCACAGGCCTCAGTGCCGCCGGCACCAGCCTGAATATCAATAAAACAATTGCAGGAGTCCATTTCATTGTGGAACATGCGTCGGAATTCAAGATCGCCAATGATTTTGCTATAGGAATCCACATCTTGTTCGATGGCAGCAATTGTTTCAAAGTCACTCTCTTCTTTTGCCATCTCAAATAATTCAATGGCCCCAGTAATATTGGAGTGCAAGTTCGTGAGGGTGGTGACCACCCCATCGAGCAATTTTTTTTCTTTGCCTAAGGCTTGGGCTTTTTTTTGGTCATCCCAAATCGTGGGATCTTCCAGAATGGAGTTGACTTCAGTAAGGCGTCGTGACTTTACTTCGAAGTCAAAGATACCCCCGAAGTGCTTGCTCGCGCACGAGCAGATCGGAGAGGGTGTTTGAAATGCTATTTAAGTGTTCGGCTTCCATCCCGTAATTATAAGGGGGTTATTGCTTATCTCCCTGGAGTGCTTCATAGCCCGGCTTGGTCATGTGCCTCAACCATGAGTTGAACGCGCGCCTGACCTTGGTAGCGATCAGTAGCGATGCGATAGGCCAGTGTGGCTTTGTTTGGTAAGGTTTGGGTGTGGTTGAACCAGACTGCGGTAATTGGCTTGAGGTTTACATGGCCATCTCCAATGGGGCGTAATTGGAGGCGCAAATGCTTTTCTTTCATGAGACTTTGCTGCCCCACTTCAAAGTTGCCATAAAAGAGGGGTTGTGGGAAGCCTTGCCCCCAAATTTCTTCGGCCAAGAGATCGCCTATTTCGGGGGTAAATTCTGCCGGATTTAGAGCCCCATCATGAACGTGTTTGCGTTCAAGTAATTCATCTGTCAGCAGTTCTTGGGATATCTGTTGAAAAAGGGAGTCAAACCTCTCAAAATCTGCCTTACGGATGGTTAGGCCTGCTGCCATAGCGTGACCGCCAAACTTTAGAATTAAGCCTGGATCCCGTTTGGATACGATATCGAGTGCATCTCTTAAATGAAAGCCCGTCAAGGATCTGCCGGAACCTCGCAATTCTTCTCCGGTGGCACCTTCTGCTGGGGCAAAAATAATGGTGGGCCGGTTAAACCGCTCTTTGAGGCGTGACGCAACAATTCCAACCACGCCTTGATGCCATTCTGGATGCCATAAGCAGATGCTGGAGCGATTCTCTAGGGTGCCGGAAAGTTGATCCTCTCCTATGTGGGCCAAGGCTGTTTCTTGCATGTCAGCCTCAATCAGCCGACGCTCGCGATTGATGCGGTCTAGTTCTTGGGCTAGTGTTTGAGCCTCGTGGCGATTATCGCTTAGCAATAGTCGAATGCCAAGAGTCATATCCGCTAGACGTCCTGCGGCATTTAATCTGGGACCTACCGCAAACCCGAGGTCAAATGTCGTAGCCTTTTGAGGATTGCGACTCGCAACTTCAAATAAGGCCTGGACTCCAGCTTGTGAGATCCCTGCCCGAATACGCTTTAAGCCGTTCGCAACCAAGATGCGGTTATTGCGATCAAGCTGGGCGACATCGGCTACGGTTCCTAATGCGACCAAATCCAATAGATTTTCAATCTTGGGCTGATTTTCGGTGGTGAATTTTCCGCGTTTTCGAAGTTCTGCTCGCAAAGCTACCAGTAAGTAAAACATCACCCCCACGCCGGCCAAGGCTTTACTTGGAAAATGACAATGGGGTTGATTTGGATTGACGATGGCAGCCGCATTCGGCAGACGCTCACCTGGGAGGTGGTGGTCGGTGATGATGACTTTTATGCCTAGCTCTCGAGCGCGTTCTACGCCAGCTTCGCTGGCGATACCATTATCTACAGTGATGAGGTATTGAGGTTTGGGTAACTGCTGGGCCGCCAATTCCACAACTTCGGGCGTTAAGCCGTAGCCCATGGTAAAGCGATTGGGTACCAAAAATTGAACAGCAGTCGTTGGGCCCCCTAGCTGTTTCAGTCCGCGCACTGCTACTGCACAGGCGGTGGCACCATCACAGTCATAATCAGCCACAATCAGGATTGGTGCTCTTTGCTCCAAGAGATCGGCCAATAAACTCGCTGTACTAATGCAATTTTTTAGTTCGAGAGGGGATAAAAGTTGCTTCAAATCTAAAGATAAATCTTCTGGTGTATCAATGCCGCGGGAGGCAAATAGTCTGGCTAAGAGAGGGTGAACGCCTGATTGGTGAAGCCAGGTAGCTGTCCTTTCAGAAAAGGGGCGCGCAACGAATTGACTCATGACTCTGTCAGGTTAATTGAGAAAGGGTTTGCCAGGACAGTAATTCTGGTTTTTTCCAGAACTTCCAAGACCGGCTTAAAAGATCTCTGGCCCTGATGGTGCGATGACGAATCACACCATGTGGGAAGTCAATCATCTCTATCTCATCAAGTCGCCCGTCAAAGAGGGCATGACGTAGCATTGGCCAAATCTCTTCGGGGTCGTTCAGCCAAGCAAAGCCATTGGCCAAATGATCGGGATCCACTTGCTCTTGAGATGAAATGGTCAGGTATTTGCCAAGGCCAATTAAAAGGGGGTGAACTCCATAAAGAGTCTGAATGCTGTTGAATAGCATTGGTGTTTTAACGTCGGCTAGGCTACCAATGCCGCTGATCCAAAGGGAGTTAATTGGCAGCAGGCCTTTCTCAATACGTTTTTCATTGACGGGGTCTTGATGCCAAAGCATCTGTATTTCATTCTGTAGTTTTCGCCAACGCTTTGCCACTCCATCTTCTTTTCCGTCTCGCGGCATCCACCAGTCAATGTTGCGTCCATGAGCTTGTTCTATGCTATGAGTTTCTAGACCGGCAAAGGGGCCGGCCTGAATAAACCAGTCATCAATGCCTTCATGAAGTATTGGACATTGAAAATCTGCCTCAATATATGGCAGGGCTGCATGCAGTAATTGGCTGGATTCTTCGCGCGTCAGATGCATCTGATCTTGTTGAATCAAAATTAAGTGGTCGCGTGTGGCGTGAAAGTGAACGGGCTGTAGGCAGGCGACAAGCTCATGCATACCAATGGTTTGAGTCGATTGAGAAAGCAGCAAAATGGGCGCAAGCGCTACCTTCTCCCCAAGCAAAAAGCGCTCGTGCGGCAAGCCTTTTGGCGGGGCTCCATCGATCACTAGATCCGGAGAGTCTTCTCCTGATAGCATGAGAGTGAAGCGCTTTAAAAAGGTGGTATTTGTGCTCATTCCCCTGATTTTAGGTGGCATTTAGAGATTCCAGTGAATTGCGCTTGGAATTCACTAAACTGTAGGTATGTTGAAACTCCCACTTGAGCTTGAAATTGGCCTGCGCTACACACGATCTAAGCGTCGGAAGACGGTAGGTAAGCGGGATGGCTTTTTATCCTTTATTTCCGGAATATCTACCGCGGGCATCGCTTTAGGGGTTGCTGCGTTGATTGTGGTGCTCTCCGTAATGAATGGCTTTCAAAAAGATGTGCGTGATCGGATGCTCTCTGTTCTTTCGCACATTGAAATTGTGGCGCCAGACGGCTTGGCTGATTGGGAATTGCTTGCACAGAAAGTTGGTGCTCAGCCACATGTCCTGGGTGTGGCTCCGATGGTGAGCTCGCAAGGTTTGCTAACGCGTGAGAATGTCATGCGTGGGGTGGCTATTCGTGGCGTACTGCCAAGCGAAGAAGGCAATGTATCGGATTTACCGAAGCAATTTGTTGCTGGAAGTATGGATGATTTACAGCCAGGAAGTTTTGGTGTGGCTTTGGGTGCGCAACTTGCTTCGATGGTGGGTGCACATGTTGGTGATCGCATTAATATGATTGTTCCGGAGAGTGATCTTACGCCAGCAGGGGCGATGCCTAGAATGCGCACACTTCAGGTAGTTGGCATTATTGACAGCGGCCATTATGAATATGACAGCTCGCTAGCGGTGATGAATTGGAAAGATGCAGCTGCTTTATTGCGACTGCATGATCCCTCTGGCCTGAGGGTAAAGGTTGATGATATGCAACGCGCCCCTGAGGTAGCAATGCAGCTGGCAAGCGTGGTTCCTCAAGATTTGTGGATTACGGACTGGTCTCGATCCAATCGCAATTGGTTTGCAGCAGTGCAAACCGAGAAAAAAATGATGTTCATCATTTTGACGCTCATTATTGCTGTGGCAGCGTTTAATTTAGTATCCACTTTGGTAATGACGGTGAATGAGAAGCAGGCAGATATTGCCATATTAAGAACTATGGGTGCTAGCCCAGGCTTAATTCAACGTATTTTTTTGGTTCAAGGATTGGCGATTGGATTATTGGGATCGTTAGCCGGAGTGGCTATTGGCTTATTAATTGCGCTCAATATTGACGTGATTGTGCCCACCATTGAGGCCATCTTCCGAGTGCGCTTCTTGCCCAGGGATGTTTACTTTATTAGTGAGTTGCCATCGGATGTGAGATTACATGATGTCTTAACTGTGGGTCTCATGGCTTTTGGTTTATCGGTCTTGGCAACCTTATACCCTAGCCGTCGAGCCGCACAAGTGCAGCCTGCGGAGGCATTGCGTTATGAGTGATTTAATGGAAAGCATTATCAGTGCGAGCAAGCTGACAAAAAAATATGGTCAGGGCATTGCTGCGGTGGAGGTATTGAAGTCTGTTGATCTCATGGTTGCTCCTTCTGAAAAGGTTGCCATCGTAGGTGCCTCAGGATCTGGAAAGAGCACTTTATTGCATGTCTTGGGGGGCTTGGATACCCCAAGCTCTGGTAAGGTTGTTCTAATGGGGGAGGACCTCAAAAATTTGTCGCCCGCGCAATTGGATCAATTGCGCAATCGTCATCTTGGCTTTATTTATCAATTTCACCATCTCTTAGATGAATTTAGCGCCACTGAAAATGCCGCCTTACCATTGCGTATTCGTGGATTGGGTGTGGATGAGGCTATGGAACGTGCCAGCAAAATGTTGGGTTTAGTTGGTTTGGGTGCTCGTGAGTTACATACGCCTGGAGAGTTATCGGGCGGTGAGCGTCAGCGAGTGGCAGTGGCCAGGGCCTTGGTCGGAAATCCCTCTTGCGTATTGGCTGATGAGCCGACGGGTAATCTGGATGCTGAGACGGCCGATAGCGTTTTTGATTTAATGCTGGATGTTGCTCGCGAACAGGGAACAGCATTTGTGATCGTGACGCATGATCCCGTTCGCGCCAAGCGCTGCGATCGCATTCTTCACTTAGAGCGTGGAGTGCTTAAGCCGTTTTCGCAATGAGTAATGAGTTTTGTTGGGTGGATACCCACTGCCATTTAGATGCTCCAGAATTTTCTGATCGTTTATCGATGGTAGTTTCTAGTGCCCAGCAGTCTGGCCTAAAGGCTATTTTAGTTCCTGCAGTGAGGGCGGGTGATGGAAAGCGGCTTAGCGCCTTAACCACGCAATACCATCAGTCAATTCCGGGCTTGGTATATACCTTGGGCATCCATCCCCTGTATACGCCGACAGCCAAGGAAGGCGATCTCCAGGTTCTCGAGTCTGAGATTTTGCAAGCTTTGACAGACCCACGCTTTGTTGGAATTGGTGAAATTGGCCTAGATTATTTTGTCCCAGAGCTTGATTCTCAGAGGCAGGAGCTTTACTTTCAAGCGCAATTGAGCTTGGCTGAAAAATATCACTTACCAGTTATTTTGCATGTACGCCGTTCTTGCGATGCGATTTTGAAAGCCTTACGTCGTCGATCTATTTCAGGTGGAATAGCCCATGCATTTAATGGTAGCTTGCAGCAGGCTGAGCAATTTATTGGATTGGGCTTTAAGCTGGGCTTTGGGGGCGCCGCAACATACGAGCGAGCACTCCATCTTCGCCGGCTCCTGAAGGACTTACCGCTTGATTGCATTGTTACCGAAACGGATGCTCCCGATATTCCCCCTGCATGGCTGCGCGAAGAGGGAGGCGCTCATAATGAGCCTGCTTTTTTGCCTCGTATAGCGGGAGTGTTGGCTGATATTCGTGGCATCCATCAATCTGTATTGATGGATGCTGTTTGGCAGAATGCCTTGCAAGCGGTTCCTCGCTGGTCAATGCTGCTGTCCAAGCCCCATTCTTTATCAGTAGCTTAATTTTTGCGATTCGCTATTACGGCGTTTATCGCCGGGGGTTCGCTCCTTTTCTTTTTGCCAACGATTCCTTCTTATTGGATGGGAGGTGCATTAGGGATTGGGATGATTTGCTTATGCATGTTGGGTGGAGTTGCCAATACTCACATAGGCAGTATCGTTTATTTCCGTCGCATTGCTTCTATAGGTTTATGTTTTTCATTGGGGATGCTATGGAATGGTATGTATGCTCAAGAGCGAGTGCAAAACGTTTTACCTATTGAGCTTGAGGGACGTGAGTTATTGTTGGAGGGAAGGGTCGACTCTTTGCCTCAAAACAGTTCATCTGGATCTAAATTTGGTTTTACTGTTACTCAAGCCACCCTATCCAGAGAGGCAGTAAAGAATTTCCCAAAGCGAATTTATTTGAGCTGGCGTCCGGCGTGGCGTAATCCAGAGGCTATTCCAGAAATTCGCCCTGGCCAGCGGTGGCAATTTAAGGCTGCTTTAAAAAGGCCATATGGCACATTAAATCCCTACACTTTTGATTTTGAGCGCTGGTCTTTTCATCAAGGTTTTGGTGCAAATGGCTCAGTTAAATCTGGTCAATTAATGAGGGCGCACGATATTGCCAGTACTGAGTTTGCACTCTCGATGGAATACCAACGATGGAAATTGCGCAATAAGATTGAGCGCTTGCTGCCAGGCGATGCGCCATATGCTGGGGTTATGGTTGCTTTGGTTATGGGTGATCAAAATGCGATTGATCAAGCTGATTGGCGGGTTTTCAACGCTACGGGTATTGGTCACCTGATCTCGATATCAGGATTGCATGTCACGATGCTTGCGGGGGTAGGCTCGATGTTGGCATCTTTTTTATGGCGTCGCCACTCTCTTCCTTTGATGATTCCAGTGGGCAAGGTGGCTGCGACTGCAGGGTTTTTAACGGCCTTTCTGTATGCTTGGTTAGCCGGATTTCAAATTCCAGCCCAGAGAACTATGTATATGGTTGGGGTGGTAGCTTTTGCATTGTGGTCTGGAAGAAATCCACGTTCATTTGATATCTGGTGGTGGGCATTGGCATTCGTTTTGATCTGGGATCCCATGGCGCCATATACACCAGGGTTTTGGCTGTCATTCGGGGCGGTTGCGGCCATTCTGTTTGCCATGAGCGGCTCTAAAGGATTGCTGGGCATTCCAACAGGAAAGGAATTGGAAGTATCGAGACGAGAGCGTTTCTTGCAGGCTCTCCGCGAATCCATTCGCTTGCAGGCGGTAGTGACGATTGCGCTATTACCCTGTACCTTATATTGGTTCTATCAATTCTCAATCGTTTCCCCGCTTGCGAATGCGCTGGCCATCCCATTGCTGAGTTATATAGTGACACCATTGGCAATTGGAGGTGCTCTCATGCCGGAATTTTTTGGTAAGTATTTGCTCTTATCAGCCCACGCTTGCATGGAGTACTTAGCTTATTTTCTTAAATGGTTGGCGGAGTGGCATTGGGCTGTGTACTGGTCTAGACAACCAGAGCTCTGGGCTTTAATACTTGCTGTTTGTGGCGTGGTGGTAGCGATTCGACCTGGAAAAATAAGACCTACTTATTGCTCTCGTTTAGTTGGACTTGCATGCCTAGCACCCCTATTTTTTCCAAGCCTCAATGTTCGCGCAATCCAGCATGGAGAGTTTCGTGCAACAGTCTTGGATATTGGTCAGGGTACAGCAGTTTTAATAGAGACTGCTTCCAAAAAATTGCTTTATGACACCGGCCCTGTTTTGGGTGTTAAGGACGATGCCGGTCAACGAACCATCTTGCCATTCTTGAGGGGCAATGGAATAGACCGAATGGATCGCATGGTAATTAGTCATAGCGATAGCGATCATATTGGTGGTGCCGCATCCCTGTTGCGAGATATTTCTTTTGACTCTATGTTGGGGTCACTCCCAAGCGTCAATCCATTATTAAAGCAATTACAGGACCAAGGGGTGCCTAGCCTTCCTTGTCGGCATGGCCAAGAGTGGAAGTGGGATGGCGTTGATTTTTTAATTTGGCACCCTCATGAGAAAACAGTATTTGAGGATCGCTATCCGGGGAAGCCTAATGAGATGAGTTGCGTTCTAGAGGTGCGCAACAGTGATGCCTCATTTTGGCTAACGGGAGACGTTGAGCGCCAAGGGGAGGCGGCGCTGGTGACTCGATTAGACTCAAATGGATTAGAGGGGTTAGATGGAAAGCGGGTAATTTTTATGGCACCACATCATGGTAGTAAGACTTCCTCTTCGCGTGAGTTATTGATGACTCTTGGGCCAGATATAGCGTTTTCTCAAAATGGATATCGCAATCGATATGGTCATCCCCACCCCGCCGTTACCGCTCGCTATGAGGAATTGGGGATTCCGCTTTACCAGACCCCGTTAACAGGCGCGCAGATTTGGACCTTGAGATTAAATGGGGTATTAGAAAGGCAGTTCTGGAGAGAAGATGCAGTTCGTTTATGGCATCGCCACTAGGGTAAGTGGCAATCCTACTTATCGGCAATCTGTTTTACATCCCAACCGCCGCCGAGCGCTGTAATCAGTCCTACATGGGCTGCGATTTGGCGGTTAAGCAGAGACATCAGCGTGCGTTCATTGCTTAATTCAGCTGCTTGTGATGTGGCTACATCCAGGTAGGTAATGATTCCCGATTTATATTGATTCAAGCTAATCCGTACAGCATCTTGAGCGTGCTTCACAGCATTTGCTTGGGACTTGCTCTCGCTCTGCAGAAGTCGTAATGCGACTAAGTTGTCTTCTACGTTTTGGAAGGCCGCTAATACAGTTTGGCGATACAGGGCAACATTTTGATCGTATGCTGCCCCTGCTTGCTGGTAGGCCCCAATACGTAGGCCGCCATCAAATAAGGGCTGTGCAAGCGCCGGCCCAACCGACCAATAGCGCAGTGGCAAACTGAGTAAGCCAGGCAAATCAACCCCTTGGTAGCCTCCCGTTGCTGAAATCGTTAGGGTGGGGAAGAATGCAGCAGTTGCCACACCAATTTTTTGCATTAGCAGCTGCCATTTGGCGTTCTGCAGCAGCAATATCCGGGCGTCGCTCTAGAAGTGAGGAGGGGATGCCCACCGGAACATCTGGCAGCTCAGCAACTAATTTAGAGACCGGGCTAACTACCAGACCCGTTTTAGGGTCAATCGATAGCTCTTGTGGTTTGAGTGAGAAAGAGGAGGGGGTCTGGCCAATCAAAACCGCAATGGCATGCTCCAGTTGTGCGCGAGAAAGCTGTACATCAATGGCAAGCGCAACAGTAGATTCGAGTAGGGTTTTTGCCTGGGCAACATCTAGTTGCGTGACGATGCCGGCATTGTATTGATTGCTGGTGATTTCTAATGATTTTTCATAGGTCTTAATCGTTGCGTCATACATCCGAATTTGCATGTCTGCAATTCGTAATTGAAAGTAGGTTTGAGCCAGGGTGGCTTGCGTTGATAGTCGTAAAGCATCCAATTGCGCAGCAGTGGCTTGAGCGCTCGCGCCGCTTGCCTCTACATTTCGTCTAACTTGGCCCCAGATATCAGGGACCCAGCTAGCGCCGATGTTGGCATTAAAGGTTTGATCAATAGTAGAGAAATTTCCATTTGATCCGCCATTTAATGTTCCTCGATTGCCGCTGCCATTGGCTGTCAGGGTGGGAAAGAGTGCTGCACGTGCTTGTGTTAATAGTGCAGTGGCCTGGCGATACTGAGCCTCCGCTGCAATAATATTTTGATTGTCGACATTTACCTTGTCCATCAATTCATTAAGGGCGGGGTCTTTGTAGATTGCCCACCATTTCGTGCGCAAACCTTCTTCATTTGGCTCCGCTACTTTCCAGCCATCCCCACTTTGGGCACCTTCAGTTTCTTTGTAGCTTGCTGCAGATGGGCTATCAGGTTTTTTATAGTCGGGACCTACCATGCACCCGGTCATGAGCGAAACAATGCTGATATACAGCAGTGTTCTCTTTGGTAAATTTAGACTGTTCTTTTTTAGTGCATTACTCATTTACTCAACTTCCAGGTTCGCAAACGTTCCATGTATAGGTATACCACGGGTGTGGTGTAAAGCGTTAATAGCTGACTCATGATGAGGCCGCCGACAATGGAGATACCGAGTGGGCGATGGAACTCTGCTCCATCGCCTGATCCTAGTGCCAAAGGAATGGCGCCAAGAATGGCTGCCATGGTGGTCATGAGGATAGGTCGGAAACGCAATAAGCATGCTTTATAAATGGCATCATGCGGCGAAAGCCCCTCCGCTCTTTGCGCATGAATAGCAAAGTCGATCATCATGATGGCATTTTTCTTGACAATCCCAATCAGCAGGATGACGCCGATTAAAGCGATGATGCTAAATTCAGTATGAAAGAGCATTAGGGCTAAGAGCGCACCAACCCCCGCTGACGGTAGAGTGGAAAGAATCGTAATTGGATGAATCAGGCTCTCGTACAGTATTCCCAAAACGATGTATACGGTAATCAAGGCTGCCAATATTAACCAAGGCTGATTGGATAGGGATTCTTGGAATGCTTTTGCTGTTCCTTGGAAACTACCCCTTACTGAATTGGGAACCTGTAGTCTATCCATCATGGCAAAAATAGCGTTAGATGCTTGTCCTAGGGAGACATTTTGAGGCAAATTAAAGGAGATGGTATTGGCTGTAAATTGACCTTGGTGGTTGACCACCAAAGGCGTATTGGTTGGCCCAAAGCTTGAAAAAGCAGCAAGTGGTACTTGGCCACCGGTGGTTTTTGATCCCGGGCTATGGATCGCGCTAATGGGGATGGTTGCTGCAGTAATTGATTGAGCGGCGCCAACGGAGAAGGAATTTGGTGCTGGCGCAGCAGTACTGACATAAATTTGCCTCAGGGTTTCAGGGCTTTGCCAATACTGAGGTGCTACTTCCATGACTACATGGTACTGATTTAGGGGGTTAAAAATGGTTGATACCTGACGTTGGCCAAATGCATCATTTAGCGTGGTATCAATCAAGTTTGTGGTGAGTCCCAATTTGGCGGCGGTATCGTGATCAATATTGAGGGTAGTTTGAATGCCCTTATCTTGGGCGTCTGTATTAACATCCACCAATTCTGGTAAGTCAGTCATCGCAAATCGAATTTTTGGCCCCCACGCCCTGAGCTCTTCAAGGCTATCACCAAGTAGCGTGAATTGATAAAGAGCATTACTAGATCTGCCTCCAATCCGAATATCCTGGACTGGCTGCAGAAAAAGTGAGGCACCTGCAACAATGCTAAGTTTGCGACGCAGCCTCCCTAGAATCTCATCCATTCCACCCTGTCTTTGGCCTAATGGCTTGAGGACGATAAATAAGCTGCCAGTATTGGTTTGGCCACCGCCATTGAAGCTCACCACCTTATCTACATCCGGATCTTGCATGACGATCTTCATAAAGTGCGCCATTTTTTGTTGCATGGCCTGAAAAGAGATGTCCTGGTCCGCCTGAACGCTCCCAATAATTCTGCCGGTATCTTGTTGTGGAAAGAATCCCTTTGGAATGGTGATATACAGATACACATTTAGGGCGACAACAGAAAGCAAAATTAGCATCATCATGCGTTTGTGTTGCAATGCATATTCAAGAGAGCTGGCATAGCGTTTATTGACATCGTCAAAGAAAGCCTCAATGCGATGCATGAAGCCGCTATAAGTCTTTTTTGGATGGCGTTTTAATAATCTAGCGCACAACATTGGTGTGGCAGTTAAGGAGATAATTAAGGACACGCCAATAGCTACTGAGAGAGTGACAGCAAACTCTCGGAAGAGTCTTCCAACGATGCCTCCCATTAATAAAATAGGCAGAAATACTGCCACCAATGAGATGCTGATGGAGATGACAGTAAAGCCAACTTCTTTTGCGCCGGCAATGGCAGCGCTAAAAGGCGCCTCCCCGTTTTCAATTCTGCGGGAGATCACCTCCAAAACCACGATGGCATCGTCCACGACAAAACCGGTGGCAATGGTCAATGCCATCAATGAGAGATTATTCAGTGAGAAGCCACATAAATACATGGCAGCAAAAGTGCCTACTAGCGAGACTGGAACGGCAATGCTCGGAATAATTGTTGCCCTGGCATTTCCTAGAAATAAGAAAACAACCATCACAACAAGAATGACAGAGAGAATTAAGGTGCGCTCCACTTCTTTGAGTGACGCGCGAATGGTCGGCGTCCGATCCAGTGCGATATCCATATCAATGGCTGCAGGAATGGATGCCTTCAGTTGCGGTAGGAGCGCTTTAACGCCCTCTACAGTTTCAATGATGTTAGCGCCGGGTTGTCGCCATAAGACTAATAATACTGCGGGTCGACCATTGGCTAAGCCCCCATTGCGAAGATCTTCTACAGAGTTATCCACCTGAGCAATATCTTGAATGCGAATGGGGGCGCCTTTGTGATATCCGACAATGACTGGCATGTAGTCTTTGGCTGTTTTTGAAGTATCGTTGGCTACAATTTGCCAGGCGCGATCTCCGCTTTCAATAATTCCTTTGGGGCGGACTGTATTGGAGGCAGCAATCGCAGTGCGTACATCCTCAAAGCCAATCCCCAATGAAGACATTAGCGTAGGATTAATTTCTACCCGTACGGCTGGTAGCGAGCTTCCGCCGACGGTAACTTGACCAACCCCTTTTGCTTGCGACAATTTTTGCGCCAGGATCGTTGAGGCTGCATCATATAGTTGGGCGCGCGGCATTGTTTCCGAGGTCAAACTCAGAATCAATATTGGGGCGTCGGCTGGGTTGACCTTGCGGTACGTTGGGTTACTGGGCAATCCAGTGGGTAATAGGCTATGCGCAGCATTGATAGCCGCTTGTACATCATTGGCTGCGCCATCAATATTTCGGCTGAGATCAAATTGCAGAGTGATTCTGGTTGATCCTAGCGAGCTCGTTGAAGTCATCTCAGTGATGCCGGCTATTCGGCCTAAGGAGCGTTCAAGAGGGGTGGCAACTGTTGCCGCCATCGTTTCTGGGCTTGCACCCGGCAAGCTAGCTGATACCGAGATAGTAGGGAAATCAACTTGGGGTAGTGGTGAAACTGGTAACAAGCGAAATGCAGTGATACCTGCCAACATGATGGCAATCATCAATAGCGTCGTGGCGATCGGCCGATGAATAAACGGTACGGAGATATTCATCAGTGAGGAGTGCGCGTATTCATATCTTAGGTGCGACGGTTGGCTTGATATTCTTTGAGGCGAGTGGAGAGCCGGTCAAATGCTAAGTAGATAACAGGAGTGGTAAAGAGGGTTAAGACTTGACTCACCAATAAACCGCCAACCATGGTAATGCCGAGTGGATGGCGTAACTCCGATCCTGTTCCGGTTCCCAACATTAGGGGGAGCGCCCCTAGAAGGGCTGCCATAGTAGTCATGAGAATCGGGCGCAAACGCAATAGGCACGCTTCATAGATTGCATCGCGGGGAGACTTCCCTTCCGTCCGCTCTGCCTCAAGGGCAAAGTCAATCATCATGATGGCATTTTTCTTGACAATACCAATCAATAAAATGATTCCGATCACACCGATAATCCCTAAATCATTGCCAGAGATTATTAATGCCAAGAGTGCACCCACCCCAGCAGAGGGAAGGGTGGACAAAATTGTGATGGGGTGAATATAACTTTCATATAAAACCCCAAGCACGATATACATGCAGATGATGGCGGCAAAGATCAGTGTGATGGTATTGCTTAGCGAGGCGTTGAAAGCTTTGGAAGCTCCCTGAAAACGGGTAATTAAACTTGCCGGCACTTGGAGTGCATTTTGAGCCTCGGTAATTGCTTGCACGGCATCACCAAGCGAGGCTCGGCGACTGAGGTTGAATGAGACAGTGGCAGAGGGAAATTGTCCTTGATGATTGATATTGAGCGAACCATAGCGTTCTTCAATATGAGCAATAACGCTCAGAGGAATTTGTTTGCCTCCGGCTCCTGGAACATAGATGTCATCGAGTGCATTTAGTCCTGGCTCGGCACTTGGGGCGGCTTCTAGGACTACGCGATACTGATTGGTTTGGGTAAATATTGTTGAGATTAAGCGTTGGCCATAGGCGTTGTATAGGGCGTTATCAATGGAGGCAATGGTGACGCCAAGTCGACCAGCGACGTCGCGGTCAATATCGATAAACGACTGGAGCCCCTTATTTTGCAGATCGCTTGCGACATCACTCAGTTGGGGGAGGGAATTGAGTTTCTCAATAATTCTTGGGGTCCACTCCTCTAGTTCTGTGGCACTCGCATCTTCTAGCGTAAATTGATATTGCGTGCGGCTGACGCGATCTTCGATCGTCAGGTCTTGTACTGGCTGAAGATAGAGTTTGATGTCGGATAGTTGATCAACTTTAGACTGTAGTCGCTTTAAAACAGTCTTGACATCTTCGCGCTCATCATGTGCTTTTAGGTTAATGAGCATCCGACCATTGTTTAAGGTCGCATTAGTGCCATCAACGCCGATAAAGGACGAGAGGCTTTCTACATCCGGGTCCTTGAGGATGATGTCAGCCAGTGCCTGTTGACGATTGGCCATCGCCTGATACGAAATGGATTGAGGCGCTTCTGAGATGCCTTGAATCATGCCAGTATCTTGAATTGGAAAAAATCCCTTAGGAATAAAGATGTATAGCAAGACAGTTAGCGCCAGGGTGAGTCCAGCAACTCCTAAGGTGGCTTTTTGTCGATCCAAAACCCAATTGAGTGCCAAACTGTATTGGTGGATTAGGCGATCAAAAAGTGCGCCGCTCCAATGGTAGAACTTGGATTGTTTATGTTCAGGAACATGGCGCAATAAAAGCGCGCACATCATTGGAGTAAGTGTTAATGACACAATCGCTGAAATAATGATCGCCACAGCCAGTGTGACTGCAAACTCCCTGAACAATCTGCCAACCACATCGCCCATAAAGAGCAGTGGAATGAGAACTGCAATCAAAGAAATTGTCAGGGAAATAATCGTAAATCCAATTTGTTTGGATCCCTTGAGGGCGGCTTCTAGGGGTTTATCACCTTCCTCTATGTAGCGAGAGATATTCTCAATCATCACAATTGCATCATCCACAACAAAGCCAGTGGCGATGGTTAGAGCCATGAGGGACAGATTGTTAAGTGAAAATCCTGCTAAATTCATAATGCCGAAGGTGCCTATGAGGGATAGGGGAACGGCAAAGCTTGGGATGATTGTTGCCGGAACACTTCGCAAAAATACGTAGATCACCATCACCACTAAAAAGATGGAGAACAGTAGCTCAATCTGTACATCATTAACGGAAGCGCGGATAGTGCTAGTCCGGTCGGTCAGAATTTTTACTTCAAGAGATTGGGGGAGGCTGGCAGAAAGTTGGGGTAGCAACTTTTTGATTTGATTGACCACCTCAATAACATTAGCGCCCGGTTGACGTTGAATATTGAGAATGATGGCGGGTTGTTGATTGGCCCATGCCCCTAAACGAACATTTTCTGGGGCGCTGACTACTTTTGCAACATCAGATACTCTGACTGGTGCTCCATTGTTGTAGGTGATGATGAGATTTTGGTAGCCTTCAGCAGACTTAATTTGATCGTTCGCATCGATGGTGGAGGATTGGTAAGGTCCATCAAAGCTGCCTTTTGCGGAGTTGATATTGGCATTTCCAATGGCCACCCGCACATCGTCTAAGCTTAGGCCTTTGCTAGCTAGTGCACGTGGGTTGGCAATAATTCGGACGGCTGGCCGTTGCCCCCCTGAGACGCTAACTAAGCCCACGCCTGGTATCTGAGAGAGTTTTTGTGCCAAGCGCGTATCGACCAAATCTTCCACTCGCGTTAATGGCAATGTAGCAGAGGTGATTGCTAACGTAAGAATCGGTGTGTCTGCAGGATTAACCTTGTTATAGATCGGGGGTGCTGGCAGATCTCCGGGCAGGAGCGAATTGGCTGCATTGATGGCGGCTTGCACTTCTTGCTCCGCGACGTCCAAGCTGAGGTCGAGCCCAAACTGTAGAACAATGACGGAGGCCCCACCTGAGCTTACGGAAGACATTTGATTGAGTCCTGGCATTTGCCCGAACTGGCGTTCAAGAGGCGCCGTGACTAAGGATGCCATGACGTCAGGGCTTCCCCCGGGGTAGAGTGTCACCACCTGAATCGTTGGGTAGTCCACTTGTGGGAGCGATGAAATTGGCAAATTCCGGTAAGCCAAAATGCCTGCTAACAAAATTGCCACCATCAATAATGAGGTGGCAATCGGGCGAAGAATGAATATCCGAGAGGGATTCATGGTGACCTTAGCTTTTGATTGCTGAGTAGTGCATATTTTTGAACTAAGATTTAATTGGCTTGGGAGGGATTTTTCTGTCTTTGCCCATTCCTTGGATACCCATTAGCATTAGGATTAGCGGATACGGATGCTTGACCTACAATGACTTTTGCCCCATTGCGTAATTTGTCAGTGCCGTCAACCACTACGATATTTCCAGGGCTCAGGCCCTCTACAACCTGTACATTTTCGCCATCTACGGGCCCTAGTTTTACTGGCACAACTGATACGGTATTGTTGGTGTTAAGGCGATAAACAAATGTGCCTGGAGTGCCACGCTGTACTCCTGGCACGGGAATCACCACAACATTCGGGAGCACATCTAACACCACGCGCACATTTACGAACTGATTAGGGAAGAGCGTCATATCTTCGTTAGCAAAGATGCCTCTTAGCTTCACGGTACCCGTGGTGACATCAATTTCATTGTCAATGCTTTCTAAATAGCCAGTCGCTAATTTTTTCGAGCTATTGCTATTCCATGATTCGATGGGAATGACCACCTTCTCGGTGGCGGCATCTGTTTTTACCGGACTTGCTGGCGATAAATCTGGATGGGCGTGCTGCCCCTTTTCTGGTGCCGCGTTTGCAACTGGCTGTAAATCTGCTTTGGGTGGTTCGCTGTTTGCCACTGTTTCTGCAGGCGGTGGCTCCTGTAAGAATTTTTTAAATGACGGAATAGTATCTTGCGGCACCGAAAAAAGTACTGTGGTGGGTTGCAATTGGGTGATCACAAACAATCCATTGGTGCTGCTTGGTTGAACAAGATTTCCTGGGTCGACTAAACGCAAACCAATACGCCCATTAATGGGGGAGGTGATGTGTGCAAACTCCAGCTGCAGCTTGGCATTGCTTAGCGCCCCCTCATCCGTTAAGACATTCCCCTTGTACTGCTGCACCAAGGCTTTTTGGGTTGCGTACACCTGATGTGAAATCGAGTCTTGCTTGAGAAGTGTGTCGTAGCGCTTCAAATCTAATTCTGCATTGGCTAAGAGAGCCTTATCTTTGTCAAGGGTTCCCTGGGCTTGTTTGAGGGAGGCTTCATATGGTCGTGGATCAATTAATGCAAGCAGCTGTCCAGCTTGAACAAGATCTCCTTCTTTAAAAAACACTTTGCTCAGAATGCCACTCACTTGAGGGTAAACGGTAACCGTGTTGCGGGGAGTAACTGTGCCCAATGCAGTTTGAATCACGGTGATTTCACCGAGCTTTACTGGTGCGGTTACTACCGATACTGGGCGCATGCGGGCATTGCGTGCATTGGAGTCCTCGAGCAAGCCCCCAATAAAATGCCAAATGAAACTAATGACGATGTAGATAGCAACATACACAATGATTTGCGTGGCTTTTGCGCTAAGAGTGAATGCCGTATTTTTACTTACCCGACGAATCAGCGTTTCTAATTTTGGTTGCGTGTAAGCAACCATTTTTTGGTTCGCTGCGCATACTTTTTGATGTGCCAAAAGATATCTGGCTTTGGAGGCGGCAGCAAGTGTCGCCCATTTGGGGCTGTTGCGGATAGATGCCCAGATTTTTTGGGTCAGCGCACTCAATTGTTCAAGTAGTTTTTTCATTGATTCAATATTATCTACTACATAATTTCATAGGTTAAGAGCACTACGGCAATGCCCATGACGATCAACGCCAGCATAAAGACTTTGTCAGCAAGATCCTCAAAGTAGATTTTTTTGGAATTGCTGCGGATCGAGAGGTATGAAAAGACCGAGCTTGCCAAAAAGATTAATGCATCTAAGGCCAGTAGGTCATCCACCCAGGAAGAAACACCACGCCGAGCTTGGGTTAATTTCACAATACTGATAACCGTCATGCAAACGCCCAGCATAGATCCGGAGGTGGGGAGAATATGGCCGCTGAGGCTTCTAGGTTTTTCCATTAAATAAATGTATCGATCTCGGTGTTCAATGGCTATATTCCGAAGGGGGAATAGCCGGCTAAATCCGGTAGGTTGTGATGGAGTTGATTAGACCCCAATTTTTGGTGTCTTGCAGCAATAAAGTTGGGCTCGTTGTTGTTAAATGGGGCTTTCAGGCTAGCATTTGATGTCTTATAGGATATCTTGACTATTGAGCTTCCATCATAGGGGTGATGGTAACAAAGCTGTTGGGGTGGGTAAGTAGCAATCATTTTTTGATAATCGAGGGTCTAGAGTTGCTTAGACGAGCCTTTTATTCCAATGCTTACGATATTCATGAGAAATATCTTGACTCCAATCATAAGTTTGTTGGAGGTCTGAGCGTCTAAGTAATATCAAACAGGAGAATGAAATAATGAAACGAGTAATGCAAGGCCTCATGATGGCCAGTGTGTTGATGGTGGCAACAATTGGCTTAGCGGCTGCTGCGTTGCCTGAGCCACAGGATCCTCAAGTGGTCGCAAATATGAGTTTTGAGCAGCGATTGCAAATGTCTAAGGACTTGCGCGAACAGTTTAAGCAAGCCACTCCAGAGGAACGTCGCGCTTATCGTCAAAAATTGCATGCCAAATTTAAGGCATTAAGTCCTGAGGAGCGTAAAGCGTTGCGAGATAAGATGCGCGCTCAATGGGAGGCTTTGACTCCAGCGCAGAAAAAAGAGTTACGCGACAGTCGTAAGGCCATGATTGCCTCAATGACGCCTGAAGAGCGTGCCGAGATGAAAAAAGAGCGCGCAGAGTGGGCGCAGGCCCATCCAAACGATAGTGACCATTGGAATAAGCCGATAGGGAATTAGGGCTGAGCTTGAATTTATTCCCCAATAGGCAGCAGCGCGAGGAGCAGGACTTATTAGCGAAAGCGGTTTCAGGTGATCGTTTTGCCTCTCAAGAGATTATTCGCTCACTGAGTCCGTCTGCCTACTCCTTGGCTTGGAAGATGGTCGGTCGCAAGGAGGACGCTGAGGACGTCGTGCAGGAGGCCTTTATCCGTCTTTGGAAATCCTCTGGCTCATTTTCGGGTAAGGCATCCTTGCGGACTTATTTTTATGCGATTGTGAGTAATTTATGTTTAGATCGGCTGCGCGCCAACAGCAAGGGTGCTTTTGAAGAGTTTAATGAGTTCGAGCATGCCTCAGGGGCGTCTGTTGATTTGGGGGTTGAGTGTCAGTGGGATGTGGCCGAGATTCAATTAGCTATTGAGACTCTCAGCGCAAAACAACGGATGGCGATCTTGATGTGGGTATATCAGGATTTGACTGCCGCCGAAATTGCGAAGGCGATGGGGATGAATAAGAATAGCGTAGATCAATTGCTGTTTCGTGCAAAGATGAAGTTGAAGGTGGAGCTTGAAAAAAAAGGGGGTATTCGTGAGCTCAAATGAAAAAAAACAATTTCTGCAGGTATTGGATCAACTTCCTGTACAGGAGCCCTCTGTTTATTTTGAGCAACGACTACATCAAGATTGGGAGCGTACGATTCTCAATCGAGTACCCAAAAAGCACTACTTGTCGAGTGCTATTGCCTTGGCAAAAACGCATCGTCGGGTAACTGCCTTGCTTGGGATGGTGGTGATTACCGCTTCGATTTTATTGAGCCACTATGCCCTGAACTCTCAGGAGGAGGATCTACGTCAGATTGATACCTTATCTGAGTTAAGTCTCTCCACCATCTAACGTTCTGTTGTTCCTGGGCTGCCAGCGTGCTTTGCTTGCTCCCGGCGTTGTGAGCGGTAGATGCCACTTTTTCCCGAAAAGAGATAACTCACAACGCAGGCGATTGCGGCATAGATGCCTACTTCTGCGCCAAATAACTCCATCGCCATTACCATCGATGCAATTGGAGTATTGGCAGCGCCAGCAAAGACGGCAACGAATCCAACACCTGCCAGCAGTGAAAATGGCATATTGAGGACTGGTGCTAGAGCATTGCCAAGAGTGGCCCCAATGTAAAAGAGGGGTGTGACCTCGCCCCCCTTAAATCCACTGCCAATAGAGGCGATGGTAAATAGTAGCTTGCCCACGAAGTCGTATGAGGCTAGTGGCTTCTCGAATGCTTCGACAATGGTGGGTACGCCAAGTCCGATGTAGCGATCACTGCCAATCACCCAGGTTGCCGCAATGATCAGTAAACCTCCGATGAGTGGGCGAAGGGGGGCATAAGCAATATGGCGTTTAAATAGAGTGCTGGTGTAGTGCGCAAGTTCTGCAAATGCTTTTCCGGTGAAGCCAAATGCAACCCCTGCAATCATGGTTGCGCACAGCCCCCAAGCGGTGATGCTGGGAATAGTTTGAATGGCATAGTGCGTGTGGTGCACCCCCCACAATAACGAAACCTGGTCGGCAATAATCGCCGCTACCGTGCAAGGGAAGATCGCTTCATAGCGCATTCGACCAATTATCAATACCTCAAGGCCAAAGATGGCGCCAGCTAAAGGGGTTCCAAAAACTGAAGCAAAACCGGCGCTAATGCCAGCCATGAGAATCATTCGGCGATGCTCTGGATCGAATTTAAAGAGATATGCCATTTGATCAGCTAAAGCCCCGCCCATTTGAACGGCGGTGCCTTCTCGACCAACTGAAGCACCAAACAAGATGGAAACAATATTTCCAAAAAAAACAAATGGGGCCATCCTAAAAGGGATGATTTTTTTGGGGTCGTGTATTTCGTCGATGAGTAAGTTGTTGCCCTTTTCCACATCTTGGCCAAAACGAAGATAGATCCAACCCACCATGAAACCAGCTACGGGTAAGAGCCACATCAGCCAGTGATAGTTTTCATGGGTGCTGGTAGCCCATTCCAAACCAAACAATAAAAAGGCAGAAGCGGTGCCTGACAGAATGGCTACGACGATGGCAATGAGGAGCCATTTACCAATGTAGGGGAATAGCTCAAGCTGTTCTGAGTAGTGAGATTTAGGCATATTGTGGATTATTCTAAGGGCTCTAGGCTCGCAAGCCTACCTAAGAATGAAAAAAGCTTCTAAGCCGATGGACCTAGAAGCCTTTTAAATACTGGTTGCGGGGGCAGGATTTGAACCTACGACCTTCGGGTTATGAGCCCGACGAGCTGCCAGACTGCTCCACCCCGCGTCTGAAGCGTAAATTCTACCATTTTTTGATGTTCCCTGTCGATATTCCATGGCAAAAGAGTCATAAACACATGGTTTGATGGGGGTAAATTCACTCCTTACTCAATAGGTATAAGGAGTAACATATCGCCACGTAACAACAGGACAGAATAACTATATGTCAGTTAGCAAGCCGGAATTTTCAGAGTCATCGCTATTAAGACCCGTGGAGATCTCACGCGAAGAGCATTTGCCAAAAAAAGGCGCCTCTTTGGCGTTGATGCTCGCTGCCATTGGGGTGGTGTTTGGTGATATTGGAACGAGCCCCTTGTATGCCTTGAAGGAGTGCTTCAGTCCCGATCATGGCATCCCATTTTCTGCGGATGCCGTTTATGGTGTCATTTCAATGGTGTTTTGGGCGTTTGCTATTGTTGTTTCCCTTAAATATGTTTTATTTGTGATGCGCGCCAATAATCATGGCGAAGGCGGCATTTTGGCATTGATGGCCTTGGCTTTGCGTACCGCTCCCATTGGATCAAAAAGAGCCTCTTTGATCATTATGTCTGGCGTTTTTGGCGCCTGCATGTTTTATGGTGATGCAATTATTACCCCGGCAATTTCTGTTCTCTCGGCAGTTGAGGGGATGGAGGTGATTTCTTCGGATTTCACGCGCTACGTCTTGCCTGCCACAATTTTGATTTTGGTTATCCTCTTTTTTATTCAAAAGACGGGTACTGCAGTGGTTGGCAATCTTTTTGGGCCGGTGATGATGGTCTGGTTTGTCGCGATTGGATTGATGGGGTTGCATCAAGTGATTCAAAATCCCGCTATTTTTGCTGCAGTCAATCCCATCTACGCGGTGCGTTTTATGCAGCAGCATGCCTTGCAGGGATTCATCGTATTGGGTGCGGTATTTTTGGTGCTGACGGGTGCTGAGGCGCTTTATGCTGATATGGGCCATTTTGGAGCCAAGCCAATCCGCATGGGCTGGTTCTTTGTGGTGATGCCTTGCCTTATTCTGAATTATTTTGGCCAGGGTGCAATGTTCTTAAGCAATCCTGAGGCTATTGCTAACCCATTCTTTTTGATGGTTCCGGAAGCGTTTGTATTTCCGTTGGTAATTCTGGCTACAGTGGCTACGGTGATCGCCTCTCAGGCTGTGATTTCTGGGGCATTCTCAATGACCAGCCAAGCAATTTTATTGGGCTTTGTGCCACGCATGAAGGTGCGCCATACTTCCGATAAAGAGATCGGTCAAATTTACATGCCCTTGATCAATTGGACGCTCTTAGTCCTAGTGGTGGCAGTGGTTTTGGCATTTAAAAAATCAGAAAATTTGGCGGCCGCTTATGGTATTGCTGTAACAACCACCATGATCGTGACAACCTTTTTAGCGGCCATTGTGATGCGCGTGGTATGGCGTTGGAATACCGCGTTGGTTACCCTGGTGATTGGCGCTTTCCTGGTGGTGGATTTTGCTTTCTTGCTTGCTAATTTACTGAAGATCATGGAGGGCGGCTGGTTCCCACTCTTGCTTGGTGCGGCGTGTTTTGTCTTATTGATGACGTGGTATCAAGGCCGACATTTGCTGCGTCAAAACGCAATGGACAACGGGATTGAGCTCAAAGGCTTTATTGATGTGTTGATGCAAAACCCCCCACATCGTGTAGAGGGTACCGCGATCTTTCTTACTGCTCATGTTGATTATTTGCCCGTATCGTTTCTGCATAACTTAAAACATAACCATGTATTGCATGAGCGCGTCTTCTTCTTGAAGGTCAGTATCTGGGATGTGCCTTATGTCAAGGATGAAGAGCGTATTACGCTGCGTGATTTGGGTAATGGTATTTATGTTGTGCGGGCAGTGTATGGATTTAACGAAACACCTGATATGGCAAAGATCTTGGAGCTAATCGAGCAGTCTTCCGGCTTAAAATTTGACTTGATGAATACCTCTTTCTTCTTATCTCGGGATACGATTGTTTCCACAGAGATCCCGGGGATGGCGTTATGGCGTGAGCGCCTGTTTTGTTGGATGTATCAGAATGCCGGCCGTCAGTCCGATTTCTTTAAGATCCCCGCCAATCGCTTGGTGGAATTGGGTGCAAAGGTAGAGATTTGAGAGTCCGGTTCTCGATGCGGAACAGAGTGTTTTGCGGAATACTCCTCTGGTCTTGTGGCTTCAGCGCTCAGGTGCTTGCTACCCCTGAAGAGGAGGCTCAGTTGGTACGCTTGGACCAGATTAATCACGATCTCGAGTTGCAACGCGAGTGGGCTAAATACCGTTGGGGCACAGCGGTTACGGAATGTTACCAACACTATTTTGTTGGTCATTGCTTGAGTAATGCGCGCGCTCGCTACCGTCAGGAGATTGATCCTATTCAGGAGCAGGAAGTCGCACTTCATGCAGATCAACGCACCCTCAGGGCAAGCCTCAAAGACCAGGATGATGCTAAACGTGCGGCTGATCGAGCCTCACCAGAAAAAGCGGCAGAGCGCGCTAAAAATCAAAGTGATTACGAACAGAAGCAAAAAGATGCAGCAGCTCGAGCAGCTGATCTAGAGCAGCGACGCAAAGATGCGCCTAAGCGCTCACAAGAAAACAAAGCAGGTACCCAGCTCGATTAATGGGTATTTATTTCACTGGTAATTTTTCTGATTAGGTCATGTTTTGGCTAAGGTAAAAACGCTTTATATCTGCCAGTCTTGTGGTGGCACCTCCGCAAAATGGCAAGGGCAATGTCCCGCCTGTCAGGCTTGGAACACAATGGAAGAAGGGCTTCCTGAAGTCACTTCGAACGCACGTTTTCAGGGTTTGGCGCAGTCTTTGCCACGGCAAAAATTATCGGCCATTACCGCTGAGGATTTGCCTCGATTTACCACTGGCGTTGAAGAGTTCGACCGCGTTCTCGGTGGCGGTCTGGTTCCGGGTGGCGTGGTATTGCTTGGTGGCGATCCCGGTATTGGTAAATCCACCCTGCTTCTGCAAGCTTTGGCTGAAATGAGTGCTGCCGGAATGAATGTGTTGTATAGCAGTGGTGAAGAGTCTGCCGCGCAAATTGCACTCAGAGCAAAACGAATTGCGCTTGATGCGCCGCAATTAGAGGTGCTGGCAGAGATACAGCTGGAAAAATTGCTTTCGATCATGGATACCGTCAAGCCGCAAGTGCTCGTGGTGGACTCTATTCAAACTCTATACTCTGAAGTACTCAGCTCCGCTCCGGGATCGGTTGCTCAGGTTAGAGAGTGCGCTGCGCAATTAACGCGTGCCGCAAAATCGAGTGGTATTTGCGTGCTGATGGTCGGCCATGTCACTAAAGATGGCCATCTGGCTGGTCCGCGCGTGCTGGAACATATTGTCGATACGGTTTTATATTTTGAGGGCGATACCCATTCCTCGTTTCGCTTGGTCCGCTCCATTAAGAATCGCTTTGGTGCGGTAAATGAGTTGGGTGTTTTTGCCATGACTGAAAAGGGCTTGCGTGGCGTGACTAACCCTTCGGCAATTTTTCTTTCTCAGCACGCTGAAATGGTGCCGGGCGCCTGTGTATTGGTTACTCAAGAAGGGAGTCGTCCGCTTCTGGTGGAGATTCAAGCCTTGGTTGATACGGCACACATTCCCAACCCCAGAAGATTGGCGGTCGGCCTAGAGCAGCATCGCTTAGCGATGCTATTGGCCGTATTGCACCGTCACGCAGGGGTTGCTTGCTTTGATCAAGATGTGTTCTTAAATGCAGTGGGTGGCGTCAAAATTTCAGAGCCAGCAGCTGATTTGGCTGTCTTGTTGGCAATTCAATCTTCTATTCGTAATCGTGCACTGCCAAAAGAGTTGATCGTGTTTGGTGAGGTTGGTTTAGCGGGTGAGATTCGTCCCTGCCCGCGTGGACAAGAGCGCCTTAAAGAGGCTGCTAAGTTGGGCTTTACAGTGGCTATCATCCCCAAAGCCAATATGCCGAAGTCAAAAATCCCAGGTTTGCGAGTGATTCCCGTTGAGCGCATTGATCAGGCGATTGCTGCAGCCGCCGAGCTTTAAATGCGCTCTCGCTAAATGGTTAACGTAGATCTTCGGCTTGAATCAATAAAACTTGCTCTTCGCCCGCAGAAACTTCCATCCAGATGGCGGGTATTTGGGGAAATGCTTTTTTGAAATTCTCATACTCATTGCCAATTTCAATCAGTAAAGCCCCGCGTTCGGTCAGGTAGTCTGGGGCCCCCGCAATAATGCGCCGAATGAGGTCCATACCGTCCTCGCCGCCAGCCAGGGCTAATTCAGGTTCTGCATGATATTCCGCCGGAAGGGCGCTCATTGATTTGCTGTTGACATAAGGGGGGTTGCACAGAATTAAATCAAAACGATTGTCATCATTTGGCTCCGGTAGCGCTGCCCATAAATCCCCGTTGAGGAGGTCAATTTGAGAGCTGAGGCCATGACGATCTAAATTTCGGGATGCCACAGCAAGCGCGGGAAGGCTGATATCACACGCGCTTACTTGAATATCTGGACAGGCAAGCGCCAAGAGAATAGCTAGAGAACCATTGCCGGTACATAGATCAAGGGCCTTGCCGTCTGCTGGCAACCACGGCTCTAGCGAGTCGTTTGCAATCAATTCTGCAATCCAAGAGCGCGGCACAATGCTTTGTTCGCTGCAGAAAAAAGGCACACCCATTAACCAGGCCTCACCCAGGATATAGGCAAGCGGTTTGCGCGTTTGAATGCGGGCGCTAGCAAATCGAAAGGCAGCCGCTTGATCTTTTGGGTCGATTACATCATCTAAGTGATCGAGTGCTTCTACTGGGCTGAGATCAAGTTGCTTACTAACAATCCACAATGCTTCGCTTTGCGCATCAACTGCGCCATGACCGTAAAACAAGTTGGCAGATTGTAGCTGTGCTGCAATTTGTTCAATGCAGCGGTCTACAGTCATTGTGGGTTGGGGATCAGGATCCATTGGGAGGGTATTTTGTAGGTGCAAGTTAAGCAACTAATTGCTCAAGGGTTTTGCGGTAAATATTCTTTAATGGAACAACATCATCCACTATCACGCACTCATTGATCTTGTGGCTGGTAGCATTCAGGGGGCCAAACTCCACTACTTCATTGCAAATTTTTGCGATGAAGCGGCCGTCACTTGTGCCGCCAGTTGTTGAGAGCTCGGTTGTTATGCCGGTTTCCGCCTGGATCGCGTTGCGTAAGGCGCCCGCCAGATCGCCATCGCCAGTAATGAATGGACTGCCACCTAAAACCCAAGAAATCTCAAAATCAATGCCTGCCGTTTTCAAGACTGCTTCTAGCCTATGTTGCAATTGTTCGGGCGTGCTTTCTGTAGAAAAGCGGAAGTTGAAATCAATCGTCAGCTCCCCCGGAATAACGTTATTAGCTCCAGTGCCAGCATGAATATTGGAGATTTGAAAGCTGGTTGGCTGAAAATAGCGATTGCCCGTATCCCACTCCGTAGTCACCAATTTTTGAATGACTGGGGCCGACAGGTGAATGGGATTTCTGCCCAAGTGAGGGTAAGCAATATGGGCCTGAATACCTTTAATGGTTAATTTGCCAGACAAAGAGCCGCGCCGACCGTTTTTAATCATATCGCCGAGCCGATCTACCGAGGTTGGCTCTCCGATGACGCAGTAATCTAAGCGTTGGCCATGTTTTTGCAAGCGCTCGCACATGACTACCGTGCCATCGTGCGCTGGACCTTCTTCATCGCTGGTGATGAGGAACGCAATAGACCCAGAATGGTTTGGATGGGTCGTTACAAACTCTTCCGCAGCAACCACAAATGCAGCTAAGGAAGTTTTCATATCCGCTGCCCCACGCCCAAAGAGATAGCCATCTCGAATGGTTGGGGTGAAGGGGTCGCTGTCCCATTTTTCGAGAGGTCCGGTCGGCACTACATCAGTGTGCCCGGCAAACATCAATACCTTGCCTTGATCACCGGAAGCACCTTTTTTAATTGCCCACAAATTGGTTACCTGGAAGCCATCAGGCCCACTCACAACACTTTCGGTGTGAAAGCCCAGCGCTTGTAGTCGTTTGGCAATTAATTCTTGGCAGCCACCATCGGCTGGAGTTACCGAGCGACAGGCAATGAGGGCTTCTGTTAGTTCAAGAGTGGCGCTCATATGGATTCTATTTAGTCGCGCAACAACTCATTGATTGCAGTTTTTGCTCTAGTTTGTGCATCCACTTTCTTTACAATAATGGCCGCATATAGACTGTACTTTCCGCAAGCTGAAGGCAGGGAGCCGGGAACCACTACAGAGCCTGCTGGAACCCGTCCATAATGCACTTCACCAGTTTCACGATCGTAAATTTTGGTGCTTTGGCCGATATAAACGCCCATCGAGAGCACAGCGTTTTCTTCAATAACCACGCCCTCTACAACTTCAGAGCGAGCACCAATAAAGCAGTTGTCTTCGATAATCACTGGGCCGGCTTGGATGGGTTCCAAAACACCCCCAATGCCTACGCCACCAGAGAGGTGAACGTTTTTACCAATTTGCGCGCATGAGCCAACGGTAGCCCAGGTATCAACCATAGTCCCTTCGCCGACATACGCCCCAATATTGACGTAAGAGGGCATGAGGACGGCATTCTTACCAATGAACGAACCCCGACGGGCGACTGCTGGAGGAACCACTCGGAAACCGCCTTTCGCAAAATCTTCTGCAGTGTAGTTTTCGAACTTGCTGGGAACCTTGTCATAGAACTGGGTATAGCCGCCAGCCGCCATTGGTTTATTGTCTTCGAGGCGGAATGAGAGCAAAACAGCTTTCTTGACCCATTGATTCACCTCCCATTTGCCTACGCTCTGGCGTTCGGCTACCCGAATTGACCCTGAATTGAGCCCTTCTAGGACTGCATTGACGGCATTGCGGATTTCAGTGGGAGCAGCCTCGGGAGAGAGGTTTGCGCGGTTTTCCCAAGCTTGTTCAATGATGCTTTGTGGTGATTGGCTCATGCTTTTTAGTTAACTATCAGATTGTTAAGGGATTTTGACCCTGAATGTAGATTTATCATTATATCGATGGGGCAAAAACCCGTGCGGGAAGCCTTAAGCTTGCTATCATCTTCCCACTTTAGATTTAAATAAATAACCCTTTTCTGACCCTTTTTCCCTGCAAAGTACGCCGTGCAACTGAAATCCATCAAACTTTCCGGCTTTAAGTCTTTCGTTGACCCTACGCATTTTGATATGCCGGGTCAATTAATTGGTGTTGTTGGTCCTAATGGTTGCGGGAAGTCGAACATTATTGATGCGGTTCGCTGGGTGCTGGGCGAGTCCCGCGCCAGTGAATTGCGCGGTGAATCGATGCAGGATGTGATTTTTAATGGCTCGGGATTACGTAAGCCGTCTGGACGCGCGAGCGTTGAATTGATTTTTGATAATGCGGATGGTCGCGCTCAGGGTCAATGGAGTGCATTTACAGAGTTGTCGGTAAAGCGGGTATTAACGCGCGATGGAAATTCTAGTTATTACGTTAATAATCAAGTCGTCCGTCGCAAAGACATCCAGGATATTTTCCTGGGAACTGGAATGGGGCCACGTGGTTACGCGATTATTGGTCAAGGCACTATTAACCGAATTTTGGAAGCAAAACCAGAAGAGTTGCGCATCTTCTTAGAAGAGGCTGCTGGTGTTTCTAAATACAAAGAGCGTCGTAAAGAAACCGCTGCACGTTTAGAAGATACCAAAGAGAATTTAGTGCGTGTTGAGGATATCTTGCGCGAACTTGATCAACAATTAACTCGTTTGGAAAAGCAGGCTACGGTGGCTGAGCGTCATGCAGAGCTTTCTGTACAGATGAAGTCGCAGCAGCAATTGTTATGGTTCGTCCGTCAAACAGAGGCGGGGAAAGAGCAAGAGCGGCACGCTAACGGGATTCGGGATACTCAGGTTGGTTTAGAGGAGCAAACTGCAAAATTACGCCATGCCGAAGCAGAGTTGGAAACGATGCGTACGCAACAGTACGTTCTTCAGGATAAAGTGTCTCAAGCTCAAGGGGATCTTTACCAAACCAATTCAGATGTGAGTCAGGTTGAGTCACAAATTCATTATGTGCAAGAAGCACGCCAACGTTTGCAACAGCAAACTCAGGACTTGCAAGCGCAGTTGCAGCGTTGGACCATCCAAGAACAAGAGGCTGCTCATGCCCAACGAACCGCAGAGCAGGAATTAAGTATTGCCTCTGAAAAAGAGACATCATTGCTTGCTGATTTGGCAGGTTTGCAAGAACAAATGCCTGGGTGCGAACAAGTCTATCAGGCGGCAGTACGGACATTAAATGATGCGCGCGATAGTCTGGCAAGTATTGATCAGCGTTTAGCAAGTTTGGGTGAACGGGCTAGATCAATGATTGCCCAGTTGGACGAATTAAAGGGTCGTGAAACCCGCTTAAATGTAGAGCTCGACGGTATGCGTAGGCCGGATGCTGAGGCATTGCAAATGGCGATTGACCGTCAGGTCATGGCGCAGCGCAAGGTCGAAGAATCGCGAAATCGTGCTATAGAAACGCAGCAGCGCGTACCTGCTGCCGATGAGGCGAGAAACGTTGCCCAACAACAAATTCAGGCCGCCAATCAAGAATTGGCGCAAACCGAAGCGAAGCTCACCGCCTTAACCGCTTTACAGGCTAGCGTTCAGGCTCAAGGAAAAATTGGGCCATGGCTGGAGAGTAAGGGCCTCAAGGAAAGCAAGCGTCTTTGGCAAGAGCTCAAGGTGGAAAGTGGCTGGGAGGCAGCCCTAGAGTCGGTATTGCGTGAACGCTTGGCGGCTATTACTGCGAAAAGTGTGCAAGAAACCTTGGCCTTGGCTAAGGATGCACCCCCCAGTCGTTTAGCAATTTTGTTGGCCGATCAGATTGCTCCCGCACATACCGCTAGCCCTGCCGATTTCATACCACTGCTGACGCGCGTTCAAAGTGCTGGTGCGCCTGGTGTCTCCTCTGTATTGGGGGAGTGGCTCGACAATGTGTATATAGCTGATAGCTTAGAAGATGCTTTAAATCGCCGTGAAAAATTGCCCGCTGGTGGCGCATTGGTAACTCAACAGGGTCACTTAATTAGTCGCGTTGGTGTTCAGTTATATGCCGCAGATTCTGAGCAAGCCGGCATGTTGGCTCGAGCTCAGGAGATGGAGGGCTTGGAAAAGCAATTGCGAGCTCAGCGTTTAATGCAGGGTGAATTGAAGAGCGAGTTAGAGCAATGTACGGCAAACTATCAAGCCGCACACCAGGCGGCCGAACAAGCGCGCGTCAATGCTGAGCATGCCGTACAAGAGGCACATGGTTTTGAGGTAGAAAGAATGCAGTTAACTCAAGCTGAAGAGCAATATAGTCAGCGAGCCGCGCAAATCCAGGGCGAGTTAAGTGAATTGCGGGAGCAAATGGGGCAGTTGACCGCAAACCAAGAACAGTCTGCAGCCGAGTTGCTGCAATCCGAGGAGTCCAGGCAGGGTTTAGTGGAGAGCTTGGCGGTTGCTCAAGAAAAATTAGAGCTTGCAACTCAAGAACGCGATCGCTTGCGCGAGTCCTTGCGTGCTGCAGAGATGGCGGCCCAAGAGGCTGCCTTTGCAACTCGTTCATTACAGCAACGCATTAGTGATTTGCAGCGCGATCAAAGCACTGCTCGCACCCAAATCATGGAGATTCAGGATAAGCATGCCTTGGCTGAACAAGAGCTAGAGTCTTTGAGTGATGCTGAGGCGCAAGAAAAACTTCAAGGCTTGTTGCTTACTCGCAGTGAGCGCGAGAGCTTATTGGCTAATGCCCGTACAGAGCAGGATGCTTTATTACACCAATTGCGTGAGGCTGATGAGGTTCGGATGCAGCTGGAGCGTAGTTTGCAGCCGATGCGTGACAAAGTGGTTGATTTGCAACTTCGTGAACAAGCGGCGCGCTTGAACTATGAGCAATTTGCTACCTTGTTGGCTGATGCAGAAGCCGATTTAAGTGCGCTGGAGGCTAATTTTAGTGCGGACCTGAAGGTGGGCGCGCTTCAAACTGAAGTGAATCGACTGAATACTGAAATCCAATCACTGGGTCCTGTAAATATGGCCGCATTGGATGAATTGGCTAGCTCGCGAGAGCGCAAGTCCTTCTTGGATGCCCAGTCGGCGGACCTAAATGAGGCGATGCAAACCTTAACTGATGCTATTGCGAAAATTGATGCTGAGACGCGTGATTTATTGCAAGGCACATTTGATCAAGTCAATACGCACTTTGGCCGCTTATTCCCCGAATTATTTGGCGGTGGTCATGCCGAACTAGTCATGACGGGTGAAGAGATTTTGGATGCTGGCGTGCAGGTGATGGCGCAACCGCCTGGCAAGAAAAATAGCACTATCTACCTCTTGTCTGGTGGTGAGAAGGCGCTTACTGCCATTGCCTTGGTTTTCTCTTTATTCCTCCTCAATCCCGCTCCTTTCTGCTTGCTTGATGAGGTTGATGCACCTTTGGATGATGCTAATACCTTGCGTTATGCCCAGATGGTTGCCAAAATGTCAGACAAGACCCAATTTGTATTTATTTCTCACAATAAGATCACAATGGAAATTGCCCACCAATTAATTGGCGTAACCATGCAGGAGCAGGGTGTTTCAAGAATTGTTGCGGTAGATATTTCTTCTGCTGTATCGATGGTGGAGGCTGCATAAGTGTCTTTGGCGCAGATCATGGCGACCCTTGGGTTGTCAGACTTGCAAATTTCCCTAGCCGCCATTGGGGCGCTAATTTTATTGTTGGTGCTTGTCTTAAATATGAGATATGCACGTGCACGCCGTAAATCGCACGCACAAAATGAGGTCGCTTTAGACGATCATTTCGTGACGCGTGAACCTAGTTTTGGTCCCGGCTTCGCAGATGCCAGCAATCAAGAGCGCTTGGAGCCAAGCTTGGGGGAGGTTGTTGCGGCCATTGAATCTCCGCTTGGATTCACTATTGATCCCCGCATTGACTGCGTCATTACTTTGCGCTTTGATCAGGCGATTGCTGGCTCTGAAATACTGGCAGAGATGAAGGGGTGGAGTAATCCCCGTGATTCACTCTTAGTGTGCTCGATCTGTGAGGGTTTAAATGCTGACCTTGATGCTGCAGAGCGGTGGGAGCCATTGCAGGCTGCTGCCAGTTATTCTGAGTTGCAGTTGGCTGCTCAATTAGCGAGTCGTCGTGGCGCCATCGGGGTACTGGAGCTTTCTGATTTTTGTTCTCGTGCTCAAGCATTGGCAGACACCTTGGGCTCGCAAATTGATATGCCCAGTGTGAGCGCTATGCTAGAGGCGGCTAAAGAGTTGGATGCGATTGCTGCAGAAAGCGATATACAGCTTAGCATTAATGTGGCATTTGATCACTCCATGCCCTGGGCGAACTTTGATTCATTAATGCGTCAACGCGGGTTTAAATTAGCGCGTAATGGCAGGCAATATGAATACCTTGGTCATGATGGTGTGCTTTTTAAGAGTGCTGATTTTGATCCGAATCAGTCTATTTCTCAATTGACTTTGTTGCTTGATGTTCCTCTGGTAAGTCCTGAGGAGCGAGCATTTGAGCGGATGCTGGGTGAAGGCGTTGAGATTGCTCAAGAGGCGCATGGTCGCTTGGTAGATGATAACGGTAGTAATTTGACCGAGAATGCAGTCATTACGATTCGTCAACATCTGGATTTGCTGTATTCAAAACTTGAGAAGGCCGGTATTTCTGCTGGGTCTTCTGCTGCCAATCGCCTATTTAGTTAGGAACCCCTTTTGACGTCTTCTGGACCGATAAATTTAGCGGAGCGCTATGCCTTCTTGCAGAACGAGTTGGCGCGCCTCGAGCATGCCTACTACGTACTTGATGATCCTTTATTGCCTGATAGCGAGTATGACCGCTTGTATCGAGAGATGCTGGAGATTGAAGCGACCCATCCTGAGTGGGTTACACCGCAATCTCTCTCTCAACGGGTTGGAGGAGCGGCTCTCAAAGAGTTTGAGACCGTGCAGCATGCGGTGCCTATGTTGTCGCTCAATAATGCATTTGAAGATGCTGAGTTAATTGCATTTGATCGCCGGTGTCGTGAGGCTCTCCATGAGGAGCAGGTCACTTATGCGGGCGAGCTGAAATTCGATGGGCTTGCAATATCACTGCGTTATGAGGACGGTATTCTAGTTCGGGCAGCAACCCGTGGCGATGGTACTAGTGGCGAAGATGTGACTGCAAATATCAAAACCATTCGCGCCATTCCTTTGCGGTTGATGGGTGAGTCAATTCCTGCGGTATTGGAAGTGCGCGGCGAGGTATTAATGTATTTACGCGATTTCGAGAGAATGAATCAGCAGGCATTGGCGCTTGGCGAGAAAGCATTTGCCAACCCGCGTAATGCGGCAGCTGGTAGTTTGCGGCAACTCGATTCAAAGATTACTGCTAAGCGGCCACTTTCTTTCTTTGCTTATGGTCTGGGCGCTTTAGAGCCTCAATCTTGGCTTCCTGCCACGCATGAAGGGCTGTTAGATGCCTATGTAGAACTTGGTTTGCCAGTGTGTCCAGAGCGCCGCTTATTGCGTTCGGTCAAAGAGATTTTGGCGTTCTATCACGAGATTGGCGCCAAGCGAGACGCGCTTCCATACGATATTGATGGAGTGGTCTACAAGGTCAACTCTTTTGCAGAACAGGCAAAGTTAGGCTTTGTTTCTAGGGCGCCTCGCTTTGCTTTGGCCCATAAATATCCCGCCCAAGAGGCATTGACTACTGTATTGGGTATTGATGTGCAAGTTGGGCGAACGGGGGCGATTACGCCTGTGGCTCGCTTGGCTCCTGTTGAGGTGGGAGGCGTCACGGTTACCAATGCTACTCTCCATAATGAGGATGAGGTTAAGCGCAAAGATGTTCGTATTGGCGATACCGTGTCTGTTAGGCGAGCCGGGGATGTTATTCCTGAGGTAGTTTCGGTAATTGCGGATCGCAGGCCAATTGATGCAGCAGAATTTGTGATGCCTATTCAATGTCCAGTGTGTGGTTCCCATATCGAACGCCTTGCTGATGAGGCGGTTGCTCGTTGTAGTGGGGGCTTATTTTGCGCTGCTCAACGCAAGCAGGCTTTAATTCATTTTGCTCATAGACGAGCCATGGATATAGAGGGATTGGGCGAGAAGATTGTAGATCAACTAGTCGATCTCAATTTGGTTCGAACACCTGCGGATCTTTACCGATTGGGCTTTGCAGCATTGGCTAACCTGGAGCGAATGGGTGATAAGTCGGCGGATAATCTGATTAATGCCATTCACAAGTCGCGTGACACGACCTTAGCGCGATTTATTTTTGCCCTTGGCATCCGTCATGTAGGTGAAACTACTGCCAAGGATTTGGCAAATCACTACCAATCGATGCATGGCCTGATGGAGGCTTCACTTGAAGACTTGCTGACCGTGAAAGATGTGGGGCCTGTTGTAGCCGGGTCAATTGTCAGTTTTATGCAAGAATCGCATAACCGCGAAGTGATTGAGCAGTTGCTGGCATCAGGGATGAAGCTCTCTGTAGAAGAGAAAATCATCAGTGCTGCCGTTGTCGGCAAAACGTTTGTCCTCACCGGCACATTCCCTACCTTGACTCGCGATGAAGCAAAAGATCTTCTTGAAAAAGCGGGCGCGAAGGTGGCTGGATCAGTTTCTAAAAAGACGGATTATGTCGTTGCCGGGGTGGAGGCAGGCAGTAAACTGGCCAAAGCAGAAGACCTAGGTGTGCCAGTAATCGATGAGGCAGGGCTTTTAACTCTGCTTAATCGAAATTAACTCGCGCCAAGTAGGTATACCTGCTGAAATTTTTTTTGATTAACTCCTTACTGATCAAATAGGGAGTAACCGCATCAAGGATGCTTTGATGATTTTAGGCCGCCAAGGCGTCCAAGAGTTCGGTCTCTAATTGAATCTGCAGTTTGGGATTCTTGCTTAAGTTTGCAGCATCCAATAACAGTACATCTTCTACGCGTTCGCCCAAGGTATTAATGCGAGCTGTGTGCAGAGAGATGTGATGTTTGGCTAGCACTCTGGAGATTGCATAAAGCAGACCAGTTCGATCGCTCGCAGAGATGGCTAGAGAATAGTAGCGACCACGGTCATCCGGGATCATATGAACGCGCGGTTGAATTGGAAAGGTGCGCGATTGTCGAGATAATCGACCCATGTTGGCGTTCGCCAGGGGGGCGGTATTGAGAAGGGACTCGGTTAACTCAAACTCAACTAGTTGAATGAGATCTCGGTAACTGCCACCTTCGCTCACCAAATTGCTTCCTGAAATCTGGAAAGTGTCCAATGCATAGCCATGATTGGTGGTGTGGATGCGGGCATCCCAAATCGAGAAACCGTGCCGTTCAAAATATGCACAGATGCGAGAGAACAAGTCCTCTTGGTCTTTTACATAAACTGCCACTTGGAGTCCTTCGCCGATTGGCGAGAGGCGTGCACGCACAATCGGACTCTCGTTATCCACCTTATTAAAGAGGTGTCGGGTTAGCCATGCAATATCGCCCGCATCTTGACGCAAGAAAAATGCCACATCCAGGTGCTTCCAAAGATTTTCATAGGCAGAGTCTGCTATTCCGTAGAGGCGCAATTTGGCGCGAGACTCTTCCTGATGCTGCGCTAACTCAGATGAGGCATCTGGTTTTGCCCCACCCAACACTCTCAAAGTTGCGCGGTAGAGGTCTTCAAGCAACTTTCCTTTCCAAGCATTCCACACTTTTGGACTGGTTCCGCGAACATCAGCTACCGTCAGAAGGTAGAGGGCGGTTAAGTGTCGTTCGTCTCCAACTTTCTTGGCAAATGCGCGGACTACATCGGGGTCGGTAATATCTTGTTTCTGGGCCACCTGGCTCATATTGAGGTGCTCAGCAACCAGCCAAACCAAGAGCTCAGTATCTTTTTTATCAAGACCATGTTCTTTAGCAAATTTTCGAGTGTCAGCTTTGCCTAGCTGCGAGTGATCGCCCCCGCGTCCTTTGGCAATATCGTGGAACAGGGCTGCAATTACCAGTAACCAGGGTTTTTCAAAATGGGCAATTAAGCGGCTGCAGAAGGGGAACTCATGAGCGTATTCGACGACCATAAAGCGACGCATGTTTCGTAGGACCATCAAGATGTGTTGATCTACGGTATAGACGTGAAATAAATCGTGCTGCATCTGGCCAACGATTTTCCTGAAGGCTGGCAAGTAACGGCCGAGGACGCTTGTGCGATTCATTAGCTGAAATGCGCGACTTACGCCCTCTGGTTGTTTTAATAGCTCAATAAATAGTTGGCGGTTTTTGGGGCTGGTGCGCCATTGCGCATTCATCTTATGGCGCGCGTTATATAGCGCTCTAAAAATAGTAGCTGATAAGCCCTTAACGCTTGCGGTTTTCGCAAATACTAAAAAGGTCCTGAGAATTTGCTCGGGGTCTTTTTCATAGAGCTGTGGGTCGGTGATATCAAGTACTCCTTGGCGCTCAATAAAATGCTCGCTACCCTCCCCTTGAATGGGGTAGGTTGTTTTGGATTCTTGAGGAAAAAGAAGTGCCTCTATGTTCTGTAATAGCACATCATTTAATTGGGTAACTGCTTTTGCAGCCCAGTAATAACGCCGCATAATAGCTTCACTGGCGGTCCGGGGCGATTCGTTGGCATTCCCCATTGCAGCGGCTAATGAGGCTTGCAAATCGAAAGCTAGTACGTCTTGTCTGCGACCGGCAAGCAAATGCAAATTGGCGCGTAGAGTTTCTAAGAAGCGTTGGTTGCGATGAAGCTCCGTGAGTTCGTGTTTGGTGATGACACCTGCTTGGTGAAGGTTTTGGTAAGTATTTCCAAGGTGTGCGGCCTTACTCACCCACGAGATGACTTGAAGATCGCGAAGGCCGCCCGGACTCTCTTTGCAATTTGGCTCTAGAGAGTAGGGCGTATTTTGATATTTATAGTGGCGTTGAATTTGCTCTGCTAATTTCGCTTGAAAAAAGGCTTTTGGGTCTAGTGATTTTTCAAATGCGTTCTCAAATTCTGTGAAGAGGGGTTTGTTACCGCAAATTAAACGTGACTCCAACATCGATGTGCGGACGGTAATGTCTTGTTCTGATTCGGAAATACATTCTGGAAGAGATCGAACGGAGGAGCCAATCTCTAAGCCAGTGTCCCAACATTTGGCAATAAAGGTTTCAATCTTGGCAGCCAGAACGTTCTCAAAATGCTGCTTGTCATCCGGCACTAAAATCAGAATATCAATATCAGAAAATGGAAATAATCCACCCCTTCCGAAGCCTCCAACCGCTATTAGTGAAGCTTGATTTTTAAGGTCGCATGCAGCCCATAAACTCATCAGCAACTGATCACTGAGTTTGCAAAGTGTCTTGGTGAGCCTGCCGACAGCTTGGGTTTTGCGGAACTGCTCATAAGCTACTTCGCGAGCGCTTCGTAAGCTGGCGATATCGGTAATACGAGGGTTTGACGCTCCCGATGACATTTTTGTTTTAAGTCTTTGCGGTTATTGGCAGGAATGACAATCCCTTGACGCATTCCGGGGGAGGGTTGCTGCCCGCCGACCAAGTTAAGACCTCTACACCGGTTGAAGTCACTAGAAGGGTGTGCTCCCACTGCGCCGAAAGACTGCGATCTTTGGTCTTGACAGTCCACTGATCGGGCATCGTGCGGATTTCACGGCGACCAGCATTGATCATCGGTTCAATCGTAAAGGTCATACCTTCTTTTAATATTTCGCCGGTGCCGGGTCGGCCGTAATGAAGAATTTGTGGGTCTTGGTGAAAAACCTTGCCGATGCCATGGCCGCAGTACTCCCGAACAATGGAGTAGCCAGCATTTTCTGCATGGGTTTGGATGACGTGGCCAATATCGCCCAATGTCGCACCTGGCTTTACCTGAGCAATACCGAGCCAGAGACACTCAAAAGTGATTTGGGTCAGGCGTTTGGCAATGATGGAGACATCGCCCACCATAAACATTCGGCTGGTATCGCCGTAATATCCATCTTGGGTAATGACGGTGATATCTAAATTGACGACATCCCCCGTTTTAAGGATTTTCTCTCCCGGAATCCCGTGGCAAATCACATCATTGACTGAGGTGCAAATGGATGCGGGGAAAGGGGGGTAGCCAGGAGGCTGGTAATTCAGGGGGGCTGGAATGGTTTTCTGGATATTGACCATGTAGTCATAACAGATCCGATCGAGCTCGCCCGTAGTCACGCCGGCTTTTACATGGGGGGTGACGTGGTCCAGAACTTCGCTGGCTAAGCGGCCAGCTTCGCGCATCCCTTGGATGTCTTTTTCTGCGGTAAATACACTATTCATGTCTTGATTATCAACGACTTGGGATAATTTGTCGGGTCTGCAATGCCTATTTTCTAGGCGCAATGCGCTATTTTGGTGCTTCTATTGGGGTATGGAGAGCTGATCCCTGCTCGCTGATTGTGGCTAGTGGGTTGATATATAAGATATAATTTGGCCCTCAAGTCTATTTTGGTCTTGAAATCGCGGGTTGAGCCTTCCAGGGTGGCGTTTTTTAGCGCAGCTAGGACTCAATCTCAGAAAATAACCCTTAGGAGAAGTTATGTCAGTAACAATGCGTCAAATGCTGGAAGCCGGTTGCCATTTTGGTCACCAAACCCGTTTCTGGTCCCCTAAGATGGCCCCTTACATTTTTGGTCATCGCAATAAAATCCACATCATCAACTTGGAAAAGACATTGCCAATGTTTCAGGACGCCCTGAAATTTGCAAAGCAAGTTGCTGCAAACCGTGGCACGATTTTGTTTGTTGGTACTAAGCGCCAGTCCCGTGAAATTATTGCTGAAGAAGCAACGCGTGCCGGCATGCCTTATATCGATAGCCGTTGGTTGGGCGGTACGCTCACCAATTTTAAAACCGTTAAAGGTTCCCTCAAGCGTTTAAAAGACATGGCAGTTGCTAAAGAAGCTGGCGACTGGGAAAAGCTCTCTAAAAAAGAAGCATTGACCAATGACCGTGATCTCGACAAATTACAAAAAGCGCTTGGCGGTATTCAGGATTTGAATGGCGTACCTGATGCGATTTTTGTGGTGGACGTTGGTTACCACAAGATTGCTATTACAGAAGCCAATAAATTGGGTATTCCAGTGATCGCAGTAGTAGATACCAATCACTCTCCAGAGGGTGTTGATTACATCATCCCTGGTAACGATGACTCTAGCAAAGCTGTTTTGCTGTACGCGCGTGGTATTGCGGATGCGATTTTGGAGGGTAAATCCAATTCAGTCCAAGAAATCTTGACGGCCGTTAAAGAGGGTGAAGAAGAATTTGTGGAAGAAGGGAACGCTGAATAATGGCCGCTATTACCGCTGCAATGGTTGGCGATTTACGCGCCAAAACAGATGCTCCGATGATGGAGTGCAAAAAAGCTTTAACAGAGGCTGATGGTGATATGGCTCGTGCAGAAGAAATTCTGCGGGTAAAGCTAGGTAGCAAAGCGGGTAAGGCTGCCTCACGTGTCACGGCTGAAGGTATTGTAGCTTCTTTTATTGAGGGGACTACAGGCGCCTTGATGGAAGTGAACTGCGAAACCGATTTCGTATCCAAGAATGATGACTTTTTGGCATTTACAAAAGAGTGTGTCAAGTTGGTTGCGCAACACAATCCTGCTGATGTGGCGGCGCTTTTGGCTTTGCCACTAAACGATTCAACTGTGGATGCTGTGCGTAGTGCGTTGATTGGAAAAATTGGCGAGAACATCATGCCTCGTCGCTTTAAGCGTTTTTCTGGAAGCAATCAGTTGGTCTCTTATTTACATGGCACGCGTATCGGCGTGATGGTTGAATTTGAGGGCGACGAGACTGCTGCAAAGGATGTGGCGATGCACATTGCTGCGATGAAGCCAGTTGCATTGTCTATGGCTGACGTACCTGCTGAAGCGATTGCTGTTGAGCGTAGCGTTGCCGTTCAAAAGGCTGCTGAATCCGGAAAGCCACCTGAAATCGTTGAAAAAATGGTTGAAGGCTCTATTCAGAAATACCTTAAAGAAGTTTCTTTATTAAATCAAACGTTTGTTAAAAATGACAAGCAGACTGTTGAGCAAATGCTGAAAGCAGCCAACACAACCATCAAGGGCTTTACGATGTTTGTTGTAGGCGAGGGCATTGAGAAGCGTCAGGATGATTTTGCGGCTGAAGTTGCCGCTCAGGTGGCTGCTGCCAGTAAAGCAACGGCATAAATACCTGGATACTGATTGGGCTTGTCTCAGTCGGTGAATAATCTACAGATGGGCATAGAAACCATGGTTTCTATGCCCTTTTGTTTTATCTGCCATAAGCCCTTTATAATTTAGCCAAGACATTAAAAGCACTTAAAGATCAATAAGCTAAGAGTTATTGGCTTAGCAAATTACGGAAATCAAAAATATGCCAGGCTATAAACGCGTCCTTCTCAAATTATCTGGTGAAGCCCTGATGGGAGATGATGCATTTGGCATCAATCCAGTCACCATCGATTCCATGGTGAAGGAAATTGCTGAAGTGGTAAATAGCGGTGTTCAATTGGCGATTGTGATTGGTGGCGGCAATATTTTCCGCGGTGTTGCGGGTGGCGCAGCAGGGATGGACCGGGCTACCGCTGATTACATGGGAATGTTAGCTACGATGATGAATTCTCTGGCTCTGCAAGATGCCTTGCGGCAAAAAGGGGTTGAAGCTCGAGTGCAATCTGCTTTGCGCATGGATCAGGTGGTAGAGCCCTATATTCGTCCGCGCGCTATTCGTGCTTTAAGCGAGGGTAAAGTAGTGATCTTTGCAGCGGGTACTGGCAACCCCTTCTTTACGACTGACACAGCTGCAGCTTTACGTGGTGCAGAGATGGGTGTTGAGATTATGCTCAAAGCCACGAAAGTGGATGGTATTTACAGCGCCGATCCGGTCAAGGATCCCAGTGCCACTTTGTACAAGACTATTACCTTTGATGAGGCCTTAATTAAAAATTTACAAGTAATGGATGCAACTGCATTCGCTTTATGTCGGGATCGTAAGTTACCAATCAAAGTATTTTCAATTTTGAAACCAGGCGCATTGATGCGCGTAGTTCAGGGTCAACCTGAAGGCACCTTAGTACACGTTTAATAGGAGGCTTGATGTCTGCAGCAGAAATTAAAACCAATACTGATCAAAAGATGCAAAAGTCTCTTGAGGCATTGAAAAGCAATTTAGCAAAGATTCGTTCCGGTCGTGCAAACCCTGGAATTCTGGAGCATATTCAGGTGGAGTATTACGGAAACCCAACCCCTTTAAGCCAGGTTGCTAGCTTGGGTTTGGCTGATGCCAGAACGATCAATGTGCAGCCTTTTGAGAAGACGATGGTGGCTGCTGTTGAAAAGGCAATTCGAGATTCAGACTTGGGCTTAAACCCAGCGTCTCAAGGTACGGTGATTCGTGTGCCTATGCCTGCATTAACGGAAGAGCGCCGCCGCGATTTGACCAAGGTGGTTAAGAATGAAGGTGAAGAGGCAAAAATTGCCGTGCGAAATTTGCGTCGAGATGCAAACGAACATCTCAAGCGTTTAACCAAGGACAAAGAGATTTCGGAAGATGAAGAGCGTCGTGCTACTGATGACATTCAGAAAATGACGGATCGCGCTGTTTTAGATATAGACAAAATTGTTTCGGAAAAAGAAAAAGAGATCATGACGGTATAAATGACCGGCTGATACTATTTTTATTTCATGACGAGTCATACCAGTTCTACGCTCACTATCCCCAAGGTTAGTGCCATTCCGCGTCATGTGGCCATCATCATGGATGGAAATGGTCGTTGGGCTAGCAAGCGCTTAATGCCTCGTGTTGCGGGTCACTCCGAGGGTCTTGGTGCAGTCCGCAAGATTGTAGAAGAGTGCCGCAGGCTTGGCGTTGAATACCTCACTGTATTTGCTTTTAGTTCTGAGAACTGGCGCCGCCCTCCTGAAGAGGTGGGTTTTCTGATGAAGCTTTTCCTGAAGTCTCTGAAGGGGGAAGTTTCTCGTTTAGCAGAGAATGATATTGCTTTGCGTCTGATTGGCGATTTAAGTCGTTTTGATCCTGCTATTCAAGAGATGGTTCAGTTCTCTGAGGCAAAAACAGCGGACTGCAAGGGGTTGACCTTTACGATTGCGGCAAATTACGGTGGGCGCTGGGATATTTTGCAGGCGATGCAAAAATGTTTGGCTAGTAATCCAGACTTGAAGCCTGAGCAGATCAATGAAGAATTATTGCAGGCTAACTTATCGATGGCCTATGCCCCCGAGCCAGATTTATTTATTCGTACTGGTGGCGAGCAGCGAGTCAGTAACTTTCTACTCTGGCAATTGGCTTATACCGAGCTTTATTTTGCTGATGTGTTGTGGCCAGATTTTGACGAAACACATTTACGGCGTGCGTTTGATTGGTTTGCCCAGCGTGAACGTCGGTTTGGTCGTACTAGCGCTCAATTAGTTTCTGAGCATATTGGTAACGCCGTTTAATTTTCATTTCACTACAAGATGCTAAAAACCCGAGTAATCACTGCCACCATTCTTCTGGCGGTGCTTCTGCCAATCCTATTTTTATTGCCGGCGATTTATTTGGGCGGTTTTTTATTACTTGCTCTTTGTATTGGGGCCTGGGAATGGTATCGCTTGCTGGTGCCAGTCGCCCACTTATCTGCATGGTCTTATGCAGCATGCTGTTTGGCGATCATTTTTATCTTGTTTGCTTTGAATGATCCTACTTGGCAATTTGGTTTGCTATTGCTGTCGGTGCTATTCTGGTTTTTGATCGCACCTTTTTTATTGGCTCGAGGTATGAGTTTGGTCTTGGAGAAGTGGCGCTATTTTTATATGGCAGCTGGTTGCATTGTGCTGCCAGCAACTTGGTTTGCCTTGATCTTTTTGCGCCAAATTGGCTTAAGTTTTATGTTGACCGCTATGGCCCTGGTTTGGGTTGCAGATATAGGCGCTTACTTTGTTGGTAAAGCTTTTGGTAAGCGTCGTCTTGCCGTGCAGATTAGCCCCGGTAAGTCGATTGAGGGCGCGTTGGGCGGTTTGATCTTGTGCTACGGTTATGCAATCGCCTGCGTGTTTTATCTCCCCCTGGAGGCTAGCTTATTTGGCGCCTGGGCTTTCCGTTTTGGATGGATACCCATGTTGTTGATGGTGACGGTGCTGGTCGCATTTAGTGTTTTCGGCGACTTATTTGAGTCCCAATTAAAGCGCTTGGCTGGGGTCAAAGATAGTAGCCACTTATTGCCAGGTCATGGCGGGATTTTAGATCGCGTAGATGCTTTGCTTCCTGTGATGCCGCTGGTTGCATTGTTGGCAGGATTTATTTGATGGCTCTTCGGCGCGTTGCCATTTTAGGTTCTACTGGGTCAATTGGCGTAAATACGCTCGATGTGATTCGTGCGCATCCTGATCGATTTAAGGTGACTGCATTAACTGCGGCAAAGCAAGTGGCGCGCTTGGCTGAGCAGTGCATTGAATTTGAGCCTGCTATTGCGGTGGTTGCGGATGTCGATGGCGCTAAGCGTTTAAAGGAGTTGCTTGATCGCGAGCATTCCTCTACTCAAGTGATGTACGGATCGCAAGCCTTGATTACGGCAGTGTTGGAATCTGCTTGTGATACGGTCATGGCGGCAATTGTAGGGGCGGCCGGTTTGCCGCCAACATTGGCGGCCGCAAAAGCGGGCAAGCGCATTTTGTTGGCAAACAAAGAAGCGCTAGTGATGTCTGGCGATTTGTTTATGCAGGCAATGGTGCAGGGTGGCGGCGATTTATTGCCAATTGATAGCGAGCACAATGCGATTTTCCAATGTTTGCCGCCCGATTTTTCTAAGGGGCCTGAGGCGCGCCGTGGTGTTGAGGAGCTTTGGTTAACCGCTTCCGGTGGCCCTTTTCGTGAAACCCCTCTTGCGGAGTTGGGGGTTATTACTCCGGAACAGGCTTGTGCTCACCCAAACTGGGTTATGGGGAGAAAGATCTCGGTGGATTCTGCCACGATGATGAATAAAGGATTGGAAGTAATAGAGGCATTTTGGTTGTTTGGTCTACCGTTGGAAAGTATTAGAGTATTGATTCACCCGCAAAGCGTAGTGCATTCGATGGTGCGCTATTGCGATGGTTCGGTAATTGCGCAAATGGGTCAGCCTGACATGCGCACTCCTATCGCTTATGGTTTAGGTTGGCCGGAGCGCATTGATTCTGGAGTGTCTCGGCTCGATCTCACGCAACTTTCGGCACTTAGTTTTTCTGAGCCAGACTTCGGTCGGTTTCCATGTCTTAGTTTGGCTTTTTCTGCGGCCCGATCTGGGGGTACGGCCCCGACGGTATTGAATGCTGCTAACGAGGTAGCGGTCGCTGCTTTTTTGGATGAGGGTTTGGGCTACCTAGCAATTCCCAATGTGGTGAGTCAGGTTCTCGAGCGCATTTCGGTAACTGCCGCTAGTTCTATAGAGCACATCCTTGAGATAGATGCGCAGGCGCGTCGTGTGGCGCGCGAGATCGTGGATCAACTACGTTAATTTCGGAATATTTTTGCAAGCATTGATTACGCTGATTGCTTTTGTTGCCGCCTTAGGAATTTTGGTAGGTTTTCATGAGTTCGGCCATTTCCTAGCGGCTCGCTTGTGTGGCGTGCGAGTCTTGCGATTTTCATTGGGCTTCGGAAAGCCACTTTTGACATATCGATCTATGCGTTCAGCGCATTCCACCGAATGGGTGGTCGGCTCCATTCCCTTTGGGGGTTATGTGAAATTACTGGATGGTCGAGATGCGCAGCAGGTGATTCTTCCAGAGGAGCGGCACGGCGCCTTTGATGCCCAGCCGCTATGGCAGCGCTCATTCATTGTTGCGGCAGGCCCAGTGGCTAATTTTGTGCTTGCGACAGTGTTATTTTCGGTGATTTATGTGAGTGGCGCGCCGCAAATGCCAGCTCGGCTCCAGACCCCTCCTGAACAATCTTTAGCTGCGCGACTGGATGTGCGGCAGGGCGATCAGGTGATTGCCTGGAAGAATTTAGGGGTCAATGTGAATTCGATCCCTCAGGCGGCGGAGCTTTCCCCGGTGCTTAGTTGGAATGCCCTCCGATGGGAGCTTCTAGATGCCATTACAGGCCACCAGGACTTTGCCATCGAGGTAATAGCCCCTTCAAAAGAGGTTTACCTCAAAATCTTTAAAGAAGCTGATTTGTCCAGCCAAGAGTTAAAAAGAGACCCTTTTGGCGCAATTGGGCTTATTCCTGCATCTACCCCCTTATCGGAGTGGCAAGATCTTCGTTTGAACCCCTTAGAAGCCGTGATTTTTGCTAGCAAGCGAGTCTGGCTGATTAGCAAAGTCTCCACCAGAATGATGGTGGGGTTTTTTACAGGGGATACCCCGTTGAAGCAGTTGGGAGGCCCCTTCAGTATTGCCGATATGGCCGGGAAGTCAGCCCAGGTTGGTTGGCAGGCTTTTTTGGGGTTTTTAGCACTTCTGAGCATCAGTATTGGCCTATTGAATTTAGTGCCTTTTCCAATGCTAGATGGGGGTCAGCTCCTGTATGATGCATGGGAGTTAGTTTCCGGTAGGCGAATTTCGGTATCCATGCAAGAGCGCTTCCAAAAAATAGGCCTTTTCTTGCTGATGTCACTCTCCCTGCTGGCTTTGTTTAACGATTTGCAACGCTACCTTTCATCTTGAATTTTTTAGCCTCCTCCCTCCGCGCTATTGCACGTTTTGCTGCCTTGGTTGCCTGTATTGGCATTGCCACCCTGTCTATGAATGCCCATGCAACGGATTCTTTTGTCATTAAAGACATTCGAGTCGAAGGTTTGCAGCGCGTGGAACCTGGAACAGTTTTTAGTTATTTGCCGATGCAGGTTGGCGACACCTTCACAGATGAAAAGGGTGAAGAAGCTATCAAAGCCTTATATGGAACAGGTTTTTTTAAGGATGTGCAGATTCAAGCTCAGGGTGATGTTCTGATTGTGATTGTTGAGGAGCGCCCAACCATTTCCCGAATTGAATTTACGGGGATGAAAGAGTTTGATCAAGAGGTAGTGCGCAAGTCGCTGAAAGCGGTAGGGGTGGCTGAGGCGCGCTTTTATGACAAAGCCTTGATTGACAAAGCTGAACAAGAACTAAAGCGGCAATATGTTGGCAAAGGGATGTATGCGGCAGAGGTGGTGGCGACCGTCACTCCTGTTGAGCGTAATCAGGTGGCTATTTATTTCAATATTGATGAAGGCCCGGTTGCCAAAATCCAAGAGATTAATTTCATTGGCAATAAAGAATTCAGTGAAAGCACTTTGCGTGGCTTGATGCAATTAAAAACGGGTGGCTGGCTATCTTGGTATAGCAAAGACAATTTGTATTCCAAGCAAAAGCTGACGGCAGACTTGGAGACTATTCGTTCCTACTACCTCAATCGAGGTTATCTAGAGTTTGTAATTGAATCAACCCAGGTCTCGATTACCCCGGATAAAAAAGGTATTTACTTGACCATTAGCATTAAAGAGGGTCAAAAGTTTACCGTCAAAAATGTTCGCTTAGCAGGTGATTTGCTGGGAAAAGAAGATGAATTAATGCAGTTGATCACGCTTAAACCGGGTGATACTTATTCTTCAGCCAAGTTGACGGAAAGTACTAAGGCTATTGCTGAGCTACTGGGCTCGTATGGATATGCTTTTGCAGTCGTGAACCCTCAGCCGGATATTCGTCGTGATTTGAGTGAGGTTGACCTCACTTTGGTGGTTGACCCTGGTAGACGTGTTTATGTTCGTCAAGTAGTGATTATTGGTAATGCCAAAACTCGGGATATTGTGATTCGTCGTGAAATGCGCCAGAACGAGAGTTCCTGGTTTGATAGCGACAAAATTGAACTATCAAAGAAACGCATCAATCGCTTGGGTTACTTTACGGAGTCGACCATGGGTACCGAAGATGTACCTGGAACCGCCGATCAGGTTGACGTCAAAGTGGAAGTAAAGGAGAAACCTACTGGATCGGTTTCTGTGGGCGCCGGTTATTCCTCAACGGAAAAAGTGATGCTCACCGCGGGTATTAACCAGGACAATGCATTTGGTACGGGTACATCGATTGGTTTAAATGCTGGTTTGGGCAAAATTAACCAAAACTTAACGTTATCTCAATATGACCCGTACTTTACAGATGATGGCATTAGTCGTTACTCTGACCTGTACTACCGTTCATCAAAACCGCTGTATTACGTTGGTGACCCTGATTATCAAATTAAGTCAGTGGGATCTAGCTTTAAGGTGGGTGTTCCGTATTCTGAGGTTGATCGGGTTTTCTACGGCACTGCGATTGAGGCCTATCAAATTAGCTCTACGGTAAATACACCGCAGCCATACCTCAATTACATGCAGAGTTATGGCATTGCTGCTCCCGGTTACCCTGCAACACTGACAACCTATAACGTGCCATTGACCGCGGGTTGGACCAGGGACGGAAGGGATAGCGCCTTAATTCCATCAACCGGCTCCATGGAGACTTTGTCAGCTGAGGTTGGAACGCCGATCGCCAATATGGATTACTGGCGCTTATATGGCAAATATCAGCAATATCACTCTTTTGATAAGGGCAATATTCTGTCATTCAACGGTCAAGTTGGTTATGGCCAGTCTTACGGCAACAATCCTTTCCCAATTACCAAAAACTACTACGTTGGTGGTATCGGTTCGGTTCGGGGATACGCCCCTGGATCACTGGGGCCTCAGTACTACAATACCCTCACAGGTACATATATGCCGACAGGGGGGCAGTCTGAGATTGTTGCCAATGTGGAATACACGGTGCCAGTTCCTGGAAGCGGCGTGGACAAGACATTGCGAACCTTTGCCTTTGTGGATGGCGGTAATGCATTCGGAACGAGTATCAATCTACAATTGCGATATTCCTACGGTATAGGTTTAGAATGGATATCACCGCTCGGGCCGCTGAAGTTTAGTTATGGTATTCCGATCAATGCGTTACCGACGGATAACATTCAGCGTTTGCAGTTCCAGGTGGGTACGGCGTTTTAATTGTTTAAGGAAAGTTTTATGAAGCTGCGTCATTCTTCTAAGTGGATTCAATCCGGTTTAGTGGCCTTTGCCTCTGCCGTGCTCATGTCTCATGCCTTTGCTCAAGATGCCGGCACACGTGTTGCTGTCGTGAACTCCGAAAAGGTTTTTAACGAATCCAATTTGGCAAAAGCCATGCAGACTCGTTTGCAAAATGAATTTACAAAGCGCCAAAACGATTTGCGCGAAAGTGCGCAAAAGATTAAAAGCGCTGCTGAGAAATTGGATCGTGACGCTGCAGTGATGACTGAGGCTGAGCGAGTGCGTCGTCAGCGTGAGTTGGCCGATCAAGACCGAGAGCTCCAGCGTAAACAGCGCGAGTTTACTGAGGACTTGAATCAGCGCACATTTGAAGAGCGCGCCAAGATTGCCGAGAAAGCAAACGCAGTCTTGAAACAAATTGCAGAACAACGAAAGATTGATCTCATCGTTCAAGAAGCGGCATATGCCAATCCTAAGGCTGACGTAACGGATGATGTCATCAAGGCTTTAAATAGTCAGAAGTAAGGTTTATGCCCACCGCCATCGAGCTGGCCGAACAGTTTCAAACAAGCTTGGTGGGGGAGGGTTCCCTCGCGCTCCAGGGTCTGGCCCCTCTTGAGCGAGCGCAAGCTCATCAAATATCCTTTCTCTCCAATCCTCTCTATCGTCAGCAGGCTCGAGATAGTGAGGCTGGTGCATTAATTCTGAGTCAGGGTGATTGCGAATTTCTGCAAGCAAACCCAAGCACTCACTCAGAGGGAAGAGTTTATTTTGTTGCTAAAAATCCCTATGCCACATTTGCGAGAATGGCGCAGTATTTTGCTGCAGCATCCACATCTCCCTATCCGCCTGGCGTACATCCCAGCGCAGTGATTGCCAGCTCGGCCACAGTCCCCAGTTCTTGTCATATTGGCCCCTTTGTTCATATTGACGCAGACGTTACTTTGGGCGAGCGAGTGGTAATTCTGGGTAATTCGGTAATTGCAAAAGGTAGTGTGATTGGTGATGACGCACTGATTTATCCTTCTGTTTCAGTCTATTCCGATACCCAAATTGGTAAGCGCTGCATTATTCACAGCGGCGTGGTCCTTGGTGCTGATGGATTTGGTTTTGCTCCTGACTTTTCATCTTCTGGCGGGGAGTGGGTAAAAATTCCACAGACTGGCAGGGTATGTGTTGGGGATGATGTGGAGATTGGAGCGTCCACCACGATTGATCGCGGCGCAATGAGTGATACTGTGATTGGAGCGGGGACAAAAATTGATAATCAGGTTCAGATTGCCCACAATGTGGTGGTCGGTAATTGTTGCGTGATTGCTGGGTGTGCCGCCATTTCTGGAAGCACCAAAATTGGCAACTTCTGCATCATTGGGGGTGCGGCAAATTTTGCTGGTCACCTCACTATTGCCGATCGCACGACTGTTTCTGGGAATACCTCGATTATTCGATCGATCCTCGAGCCGGGGCAGCATTTTACGGGCGTTTACCCTTCGATGTTGCATGGCGCATGGGAGAAAAATGCGGCCATTCTGCGCGGTCTGGATAAAATACGGCAGCGCTTACGTGCTCTGGATAAGAGCAACTAGTTTGGGGCTAGAAACTCAAACGCATTATTTAATTTTTAACATTCTTACGCAGGTAATTTTATGAGCTCAGCAATTGCAATCGACATCAATCAAATTTTGAAGTTATTGCCACATCGCTATCCTTTTTTATTGGTTGACCGTGTGCTAGAGATTACTCCGCGAGAGAGCATTACCGCGCTTAAGAATGTCACCATGAATGAACCTTTTTTTCAGGGCCATTTCCCAGATTTCCCAGTCATGCCTGGAGTCTTAATTATTGAGGCACTGGCGCAAACAGCTGCTTTATTAACTTTTTCAGAAGAGCGGCAAGAAAACGCCATTTATTATTTTGCGGGTATTGATGGTGCGCGTTTTAAAAAGCCAGTTTTGCCGGGTGATCAACTCATCATGACCGCCAAGTTGGAGCGAGAGCGCGCAGGGATTTATAAATTTCAAGTGCAGGCCACAGTAGATGGGGAGATCGCCGCCGAAGCCAATATTACTTGTGCGGTTCGCACGAAGGGCGCCTAATGACTCAGATTCATGCATCTGCTGTAGTAGATAGCAAGGCGAATTTGGCGGGCGATGTTGAGGTGGGCCCTTATTCTGTGATTGGGCCAAATGTCAGCATTGGGTCTGGTACCAAGATAGGCTCTCATACGGTAATAGAAGGTCATACCAGTATTGGTCAAGACAATACGATTGCCCATTTTGCTGCGATTGGTGGGCCTCCTCAGGATATGAAGTACCGGGGTGAGCCAACCAAGCTCATCATTGGTGATCGCAACACGATTCGTGAATTTACAACCATTCACACCGGTACCGCTCAGGACGAGGGTATGACTAGCATTGGCGATGACAACTGGATCATGGCGTATGTGCACATTGCCCACGATTGCCGTATCGGAAATCACACTATTTTTTCTAGCAATGCTCAAATAGCGGGCCATGTACAGGTTCAAGATTGGGCCATCATGGGCGGCATGTCGGGTGTGCACCAATTTGTCCGTGTTGGTCAGCATGCTATGTTGGGAGGTGCTTCTGCCTTGGTGCAAGATGTGCCGCCATTTGTGATTGCTGCTGGCGATAAGGCTTCACCACATGGGATTAATGTAGAAGGCTTAAAGCGTCGTGGGTTTTCAAGTGAAACGATTTCTGCATTACGTCAAGCTTACAAAGTTCTTTATAAGGATGGCTTGAGCTTTGAAGAGGCGAAGCTTGAAATTCAGAAAATGGCTACTGCTTCCTCTATAGATCTCGTGACTGCTGAAAAATTGACGCAGTTTCATGATTTTATTGCCGCCTCTACGCGCGGCATTATCCGTTAATCACGGATCTTCGCGTTGCCAAAATTAGCCTGCGTAGCTGGTGAGCCGTCTGGTGATTTATTGGCCGCGCCAGCATTAAATGCTTTAAATCAAATTCCTGATTTATCGGGTCTGGAGATGTATGGTATCGGTGGTCCTCGCATGCAAGCTGAGGGTTTACGTTCAGATTGGCCAATAGAAACTCTCAGTGTTCGAGGTTACGTAGAGGCTATTCGGCAGTTGCCGGGCATCTTGAAGCTACGACGTGAGCTGTTGGCTGCATTGTTGGGCGAACGGCGTCCAGATGTTTTTTTGGGGATTGATGCCCCAGACTTTAATTTGGGGGTCGAGTTGGAGTTGCGTAAGGCCGGTATTCCGACCGTGCATTTGGTCTCGCCTTCTATTTGGGCTTGGCGCGCCGGGAGAATCAAGAAAATTACCCAAGCGGTTGAGCGCATGCTCTGCATATTTCCCTTCGAAACTGAAATTTATGAGCGGGCTGGAGTATCGGCAACCTATGTTGGGCATCCATTGGCGAGCGATATACCGTTGGAGCCAAACCCAGCCCATGCTCGCAATGCGATTGCAGACCTTCTTGGTTTAAAGTCTTCGGA
>Ga0364894_10071_pt1 | contig 54266 bp, 38 predicted proteins | sample ExccelJu500001D4_FD_206942 | JGI IMG/M metagenome (GOLD analysis project Ga0364894, IMG submission 206942) | Enriched cells from Trout Bog Lake Hypolimnion, Wisconsin, USA - BchlTB.July16.5000.01.D4 | ecosystem: Environmental > Aquatic > Freshwater > Lake > Hypolimnion/Profundal zone | place: USA...
ACGAATTGATCCGGTTTGACAAACTGGTCCTGGATACCTGCATAGATGGCCTGCAAAGGTTAAACGAAAAACTGAAGCGGGGGCCGTTCACCATCAATAACCCTTCTTACCTCGCAGAGAACACGCTTAAAACCATCCAGAATATCCGGACAAATGATTCCCTGACAGCAAAATATTTGTCCATGTTCAATTCCTGCGTTGTGCTGCAGGTGTCTTACTTCTCTTCCGTCCTTGATGACATTTTCAGGCACACGGCGGCGGGCATATTGGCGGATGCCACGCAGACTGCTTTGGATTTTGAGGCATTGAGAAGGAAAAATGATACTAATTTTCAAAACATGCAGGCCACCACCAGGGCGTACAAAAACTTCCTTAACATTGATATCAAAAAGGACAACCTGTATAATACGATTATCATTGCACAATCGGCGAGGCATGCAATCGTGCACGCGCTTGGGCTGGCGAACGAAACATTCATCAGGCAGGCAGAATTGGCCAAACCCAGGGATATTAAACACGATTTTAAGTTGAACCAGCAGCTATATTTCTCGGTGTCAGAACTTGAATATGTAAAGCTCGCGATGTTGCAGTTCGTCAGTGCGATTTGCAATACCATCAAAGGCAGGTACCCCTATCTAAAATAAGATTATTTTATTATCTTGATGGCCTATGACAGAAAAAAAATGTGCCCGGAAAGAATGCAACAGGCAGGCGATTTCAAACAGCCGTTTTTGCGGGCAGCATACCAACAATAGAGAGTTCAACCAAAAGCTAAACAAACTCACCAGGAAAGACTTAAAGAACCTGTTTTGGGATGAACTGGAAATGAAGAAAGTTAAGTTATCCGGCAAACGGTTTACCGCGCTATTGCTGACTAATACTGACCTTACAACATCCACATTCACGGGTTGCGTTTTTAACGGCTGCAATTTTCAAAACCTTACTTTCAATAGCTGCAGGTTCGAGAATTGTACATTTGAACAGGCGGAATTTACCGATGTAACATTCCATGGATCAGTTTTTGACGCATGCACCATTATAGATGGCCGCTTTAGCGAAGTATTATTTGCAGATGAGACAGCCCTGCAAAACAGCCGGCTGGAAGACTGTATACTCACTGGCGGCATGTTTTCCGAAACAGGGAACAATACCGGATCAACTTTTCTCCGTACAGAGTTCATACAGGTATCGTTCAACCAGGCCCGGTTTGACGAATGCCAGTTTGCAGAAGCCACTTTTACAAAGTCTTCCATATACGAGTCGGTTTTCACCAAATGCTATTTTGATACCATTACGCACGACTTCGCCCTGACAGGCGTGCCTATGCTGACGGATTTCAGGGGCACGCGTTTTGTCAATATGAGCATCCCGCGGAACCTGCGGAAATGGAGCAATCTCAAGACAGAACCGCTGGACTTCTACCTGGGTATAGCAACCTGGCTGGTAACCGTAAACCACCCCAACTGGTTGCCGGAACTGGCGGTCGCTTTATCAAAACTGCTTGAATTGGGCTACCGCCCGGAGGGCCATATTCAACATGACGTAAAGGCATTATTCAAACGGCTGGCCGCCTCAGCCGCCGCCACGGGTGACTACCGCACCCTGGGCAATATTTTATCCGATTTCGGGCGCTTACCGTTGGCATTCAGGCAGGGTACCGGCTTTATGCTGCCGCCTGCAAATCCGGGTAATGGCAACGCGATAAACGAAGAAGCGCGCCTGACAATTCACGCAGAGGCGGAAAACTGGCAGCTGCAGAAAATAACCCGCTTTCTTTCACTGCTCTCACAATTGGAGGCTTCTTTGCCTGAGGGACCGCCCCAAACACTTTCTTACCTGGAGAACGGCAGTATCATTGTTCAGGTTATAGGAGGGGTACGGCAATTATTCACAGGCTTTATGTCGCTGCTTGATGCGAAGAAGACCACCTTGGACATCAAATTGAAAGGCCTTGAATACCAGCTAAAGGAACTGGATGTCAAAAAAGCGGAGATAGATCTGAAACATCACGAACGCATGAAGCTGATGGAATACGATGCTGCCAAACTGGGCCAGGTGGAGCAGAAGCTGGACATACTGAAGAAATTCCAGGAGCTTACAGGTGTTGACTATACAGCCTACCTAAAAACACCAAACGGGCAAAACACCCAAAACTTAAGTGACCTTATTCAAAAAGAATTCCCTGTTTTCCACCTTGAACTGTCAGATAAGCCATAATAAAACAACTTTGGCCTCACGCTTGGCCGCATTAGCGTTCAACTTGAGGTGCAGCCGCTGCCTGTGGACGAGTTTATGGATGTAGCCAATAACGCAGAACCGTCCGCAATAATCCGGCAGCGTGTTGTCAACGCCCGTGCCATACAGCAACAACGCTTCAACAACCGGCCGGGCGTCCATTGCTATGCCCATATGCGGGACAAGGATATTTACAGTCTTTGTTCGTTGGATCATGATGCATCGAGGTTCCTGCTGCGAAAACTGGCAGGGCATGATTATCCGGCAAGGGCATACAGCCGCATCCTTAAACTGGCATGCAACATCGTCGGCCTGGCAGGCACTATCAATATCCAACTGCACCATGTGGGCGGGGCGTTGCATTACCGCAACCTCGAAAAATTCATCGCTAATACACCTACGCCTGCCAAAATGCAACCTATCATTTCACCTGGCTACCCGTTCGCCGTTTAAGAAGCCTTATTAGCAGATAGGCAGATATTATATATATTGGTCTGGACCGGGCGATACTGCATTGGCAGGGCTATTGTTGCGACGCAGTACGTTCATCTTCCTGGACATTGGGCGGCGGTTTCCTTTTTGCTGAAGCCACGCAGCCCATGCGGTATTTTTTGTTTTTTTTCCCGCATGCGCTGCCGGGCTTCACAGGCGTATGCAGACAGCCGGTGCCGGCTCCACCGCCCCTCCTTCGCTCCGCTGCACTGCGCTTCCGTCAGGGCCGCTAGCCTTCTCCACCAGCCACCATACTTGTTCTTTTCATTTTTCTTTATAAGAACATTTACATGAAATAAGACACGACGGTGACGTCCCGTGCGCGGGACCACACCTTTAACAGGCATTGGTATGCAGGCAGGCCGCGGCTGTCACTCCATTGCTCCCCGCGTTTCGCTGCGCTCCACCTGGGGAAGCAACTCCGTCATCCGCAACCCGCCCCCATACACAGACGTAACAGTTTGCTACAAGTTTCCATGTCTCATAATGTCACCTTCCCTGTAAGTTTTTGTCAACTGTTTCCAGGTTGGGATAAGGTTCCGTGTTTATACTTTTTTGTAACAAAATGCGGGAAAAAGCGAAAGCGAAGTTGGGCGGCTGCCATTGTGTAGAGACTATGACAAGGCAGCCAAAAGACTACGGCATAAAGCCGCTGCATTGCATTCCGCTTTTTATTCCGTTTCCTTTTGGCTTTCTCATGCAGCCGCCTTTCCACTTGCTTTCTTTTTTCCCTTTTTCTTTTACAAAAATGTTTTTCGCGGGTAAGAAGGAGAAAAATAAAAAAATATTCATCATTAAAAACAAGCAGTATGGAAATGCAAATCGTAGGCAGGCTTACCAAAGAAGCGAAGGTAAACACTACAAAAACAGGCAAACAGGTTATCAATTTTGACGTGGCAGTAAATGAAAAGTACAGGGTAAAAGCCACAGGCGAACTAAAGTCAAACACCAAATACGTGGAGTGTTCGATGTGGTACGGTATCCCACTGGCCAAGTATTTAACCAAAGGCAAGCAGTTGTTGGTTACAGGCGATGTGGATGCAAGGGCTTATATAAACAAGGACAAGAAGGCAGTGGGCAAATTGGTATTAAGGGTTACCAAAATTAAATTTCTGGACGGCAAAACAGAAGATGCAAACACAGCGCCACAAGCCCCAACTTTACAAGCCCCCGTGGGCAATAATGAACCCGCAGACGACTTGCCATTTTAAAACATCTAAAAATTAAGGTTATGTTTTTTATCACAGATGCAAACGGCACACAATTACAGGTTGACAATGTAAGCACTTCCCTCTCACGGGTGGATATATTTCTTACAGATACAGAATTATTATCTGCCATGACAGCGGAAGAAATCATGTATTACCAAGACCTGAAAGAAAAACTATTGCAGTTGCAATTAACGGAAGGTACAAGGCAATAACATTTCAACCCTGACCCTAAAAACAAAAAAACTATCATTTTAAATTTTAAGTTATGGCACACAATATAAATTATGACGGACAGAAAGACAAACACAGTTTTTTCAGCGTAAAGGAAAAACCGTGGCATGGTTTGGGGCAAATAGTGGATGATTACCCAACAAGTGCAGAAGCATTAACATTTGCAGGGCTGGACTACGAAGTGGGCAAGCTGCCCAACAAGCACACATTGCCGTCCGGCAAGGAGATTATTTCCGGTACATCGTTTTTCACATACCGGAAAGATAACGAAGAGGTTTTGGGGGATTCCGTGGGCAGGGATTATGAAATTGTGCAAAATACAGAAGCATTTAATTTCTTTGATGCCATTGTGGGCGGGGAAGGCATACAGTATGAAACCGCCGGCGCTTTAGGGAAAGGGGAACGCATTTTTATCACCGCCAAACTGCCGGGATACATTAAAGTGGGCGGTGAAGACATGATTGAAAAATATTTATTCCTTACCACTTCACACGATGGCTTTGGCAGTATCACGGCAGCTTTTACACCCACCCGTGTAGTTTGCCAAAACAGTGCGACTTGTTGGATGAACTAATAATTCATCCGAACCTCACTTGAAAGAGTGGGTTTAACTACTGGATAATCCAGTGAAATGCTGGTGCTGGCGGCTTATCCAGCAAAGTCCATCCGATTCTTAACCTGACCAAAAGAACAGGGAATGAAAAGCTCGGATAAAAGTCAAACCGTTGGGAGTGATACCGACGAGGGAGATGGGACGAATTGAATATGATGGCCTCGTTTTAGGTATCGAGAGCACAGACGCTGTATGAAATATCGCTGTTACATGCAGTTTCCCAGTCAAGTATAGAAGTCCAAACTGTTTGAGGATACTTCATAAGCTTATCACTACTGGCGGTATAGAGGGGAATCTAAGTTCAAGCAAACGTTAACCAGAGGAACAAGGAAACCGGTTTATCGCTTTGCATCCAGCAATAAGTTCTTTTGGACGAATGTGGTTTACCGGGTAGGAATGACGACCAAGCGAAAGCCGGGTGGCTACGGTCAGCCGGATATGCAAAATTCGTCGTGGATTCTAAACAAAAGATACATTATGAAAGTAACAACAATGCTGAAAGAAACCAGATGGGAGGACATCAACTGGGCGAAAATCGAACAGGGTGTATTCCTGAAGCAAAATCAAATGTATCGGGCAGCGCTTGCCAGCAACGTCCCGGAGGTAAGGAGATTACAGAGGGATTTGCTGAAAGACCCGTATGCAAAGCTGTTAAGTGTCAGAAGAGTTACATCGGAAAACACAGGGCGAAATACACCGGGTATAGACAGGGAAATAATCACCAGTGATGAGGAACGCTTACGGCTTGCATCCACACTGAACCTAAGCAAGGAGTACTATGCAAAACCCCTGAAAAGAATCTATATCCCAAAGTCAAACGGTAAGCAAAGACCGCTCGGTATTCCTACTATAGTGGACAGGGCTTATCAGGCATTAGTGAAAATCGCACTTGAACCGGAATGGGAAGCGAAGTTTAGTGAAAACTCTTATGGGTTTAGACCTGGACGAAGCACCCACGATGCCTGCATGGCTGTATGGCACAACCTGAAATTGCGGAAAGGTGAAGTGGTTGTTTTGGATGCGGACATCCAAGGATGTTTTGACAACCTCAATCACGATTACATCCTACAACGGCTGGAAGGTTGCAGTACAATTATGCTCCGCGCCATAAGGCAGTGGTTTAAGTGTGGTTACATTGAGTCAGACATGTTCTTTGCGACCGAATCAGGCACACCGCAGGGCGGAGTTATCAGTCCTTTGCTATGCAACATCGGATTATGGGGAGTGGATTTTGAAATCTATGACCACCTGATAGAGACAAGAAGACCGTCTGACAAGAATTTAAAGCCCTTCAATGCATTTGTTTGCAGTGTTAAAAAGAAATGCAGGGAACACAGCCCGTCAGTGGGGTTTGTGCAGTACGCAGATGACTTTGTGGTCATTTGCGAGAACAGGGACTATCTGGAAAGGGTTATGGAAGTCCTGCCAAACATTTTAAAAAGGCGTGGGCTGAAACTAAGCCCGACCAAGACCAAAGAGGTAGAATTCCATAAGGGTGAAAGCTTTAAATTTCTTGGTTTTGTGTTTGACAAATGGAGAAGCGGAAAACATGACAAACAACATAAAGTCACGTTCTATGCCGACCCTGACAAGGTATATTCGTTCTGCAAGAAAATCAGGGAGTGGACTAAAATGATAAGGCTCTTTGAATACAGTGACATTGACGACCTTAACTACAAAGCGAATCATCTGCGAATGATGATTAACGGGTGGCTGAACTATTACAAATGGGCTATGGATGCAAGTCATGGTTTTATGAAGTTGCGGAGGGAATTGGATTCAATTCTTTACAAGGCTTATGAAGATGTACACAAACACCGTAGTACATGGCACGACTTTCAAAAACGGTTTATCACGAGGGCGATGAGGCGGGGAAGGATGGTTGATAAATTTAAACTTGGGGATGTTGTGTTTGGGGTATTTGATGTGAGCGCAAAGGTCACATGGAAGAAAGTTCAGGGGGCAAGAAGTCCTTTTGATGGCGACACCGGTTATTGGAGTAATCGAAATTCTATTTTATCGGGTACAGTATCAGAGAAAATTTACAAAACGCAAGAGGGTATTTGCCCGCTTTGCCAATGTAAACTACAATGGTACGAATCATGGGAAAGACACCGCCTGAACGGTAACAAATATGACAATAAGCTATCAAATATCCAGTTAGTTCACTTGCGCTGCCACCGGAAGGAATTATACCGGATAAATCAGAATCTGGGAGCTGGATGCCATGAAAGTGGCACGTCCAGTTCTGTGGGGAAGGATGTGGGGCAACTCACATCCTCACCCTAACCTTTGAATGCAGCCATGAAAAACCATAGTAACGCCGTAAAAATAAGGCACACTGCGAACGCCAAGGTAAGGCTCGAACAGGCACATAAAGTAATAGGTATTTCTTGCCAATTGTCCGCACAACTGGAACAGGTTTTCAACAGGTGGGCAAAGGTACGCATCACAGACCGCGAAGTAAAGAAGCTGATACAGCTTGCCATGATACCCAACAAAGAAGTGCTGCAAAACATACAGGCAGGCAAGGATGATGAATTGTCCACCTGCTTTAAAATCATGTGCGACAATGCATTTGAATATGGGCTAACAAATCCCTCACAACAACTGGAAACAACCAAAGGGACGGTGTTTGGCGCATACAACGCCGTTACAGGTTACTTTCAAAATGTGCGCAGCTACAGGGATGATGAAAGCAAAATAAAATCCATCCTGTTTGGCGGCACGGCACAAATACGGGCGCAATCAGCGTTCAATTTATGCGAAGCATTTGCGACCAGCGGCAGCAACGCACTTCACTTAAATTAGCGATAACCCTAAACCCTTATTCTTTCTTAACCAGTTCAAATAAATTTTATGAAAAGGTCGGACAAACCAACGGAATACATTATGATTAAAGGCAACGCGACCAGTGGATGGGATGCCTGTGATTTTGCCATCGTGCGTATAACGGGACAATGGAAAAAATCCGTTTCCGAAAGGTTGCAGCTATTGGGGTTATTTAAGAACGACAACACTTTCTCATGCCTTGCCTATTCGGAAATTATCGATGGTTTTTAAACATACCCGGAAGAAACGGAAGACACCATATTTATTGGTAGGGAAGCCTGTTGCCGTGTTCAAACCACACAGGATGAATTACAGAAATTGCCGGAGGTAAACGCCGAATTATCCGGTTGTGAATTATGCTTTAACAATACCGGGTTGGCTTGGCACAGGGCTTACTGCGACCAAAGCCATGGGCAGTTTTTCACGGAAACATTCAATATAAAAACAATCATCGAAAGATTAATTGACAACTATTAAAAATACGATTATGGAAACGAATTTTTTTCAGCAGGCAGCGGCATTCACAACACAACACGGGTGGCGGATAAACATAGTACCTAATAAAGAAAAACTTGTGATATCAGTTTTGTTGTACGACCCTGCGGCGGACGGCAAGGCATTAAAGATAGTACAGACCATGAACCTTGAGGGGACGGTACAGGAATTGGACAAGGGCTTCTTTGCCGCAATCGCGGCACCCCTACAAAAAACCATTTCCCTGTTGACAAATGAAAAGGAATATGCAAAATCACTGGATGATGCAAAAAAGCAGCCGAAGCAGGAACAGGATAAGAAGATTAAAACAAAACAGCCTGATGCACCCAAAGCCATCACGTTTGAAACCGAAATGGAAAAGGTGGAGCAGTTGGAAGCAGAGGGCAAATACAGCGAAGCGTTATTGGCTTTGCCAAATGCAGAAAAGTACCCCGACAATGCGGACGATATAGAAGAAAAAAGGACTGAACTGTGGGAACAGCAAGACAAAAAAGACAACAATTTATTCAGCTAATTTTTAAAACATCAATATATGTTGCTTGTAAATAATTTAGAAAGGGTATTCCTTTTTACAGAGAAGGGAAACGAATTGAAACTAACTGACCCATCCGTTAGATTCAGCCCCGAGGCTGTGCTGAATTTTTACGCCCAGACCTACCCCATCCTGACAACAGCCAAGATAGAAGGCCCCGAGATAAAAGACGACGAGGTGCAATTCAAGTTTGTTTCAACCATCGGCACAAAAGGATGAACCATGAAAAAGCAAATGAAAATACGGAAGGCCAAACATTTAAAATCAGAAAGCGTATGTTATTTGCACACGAATATAGCAGGCTTTGCTGCCTCGCTGGACAGGACGGCAAACGCCGCAGACGTAAAAAAAGACAGCTTGAAAAGCGCACCCCTTGCACTTCTGCCAATGGTTTTCTAACGTATTCTTTTACCCCCGTTATAAACAGGGAGGTCGGCTTGCTCGGGCAGGCAAAACAGGTACAGCAGGAATTTTTCCGTTCCCTTGCCAACCTCGCAGAATTTTATCAACTGGACATATCCTGTACGGATAATTTATATTATCCGCTGAACATACAGGATGCTTTTGAAAAAGCAAAGAAAGCCTTTGATGAAAAAAGAACGGGGCTGAATTTAATCATAGCAAAGGACAAGAGCCGCAAAGCCTGCGTAAGCACCGTCAAGACATACGACACAGGCACCTGCCTGTACTACCTGCCCGTCAAGCCCCTGCTTTTGCTGATGCGAAACAGGCATACAAAAAAGCAGGCTAATTTACTGTTGTCTGTGTTTGCTTACCTGTACCTGGTGGGAGGCATCCCTTATTTCACGGAAGGTTTTTTAGCGGGGGAATATGATATGATTTACGAATGGTACACAACCGATGAATCGGAATATGACGAAGAATATTATAATGCCGTCATACAGGCATACAAACAGATGAATTATTTCGGCAAGAAACTTTTAAAAAGTATCAGCCATAGATACCACCTGCAACAGTTTGAAACGAGGGTAAGGCAATTCAAGCCGGTGGGTGAAAAAGATATTGCGTTGCATGAGGCAAGCCTGCAATTACTTGCTATATATAAAGAATACCCCGCCCGCAGTATCATGGACAATATCCACGGATGCGCTAAGGAACTTGAGGAAGACGAAAAGGTATCGCCGGAACAATATATCTCTTTTATGTGGGACGGAGAAGGGCTTGTCTATGACCAGTTGATAGAAACGGTCAATACGAGGTTTCAGGAAACGGTTGATATTGACGAACCGGTTGCGGTGCAATACTTTGACAAGCTGCCGGAAACAGAACGGCACGAGCTTGGTTTTGAAGAACTGTTTTTTGACAACCTGCACAATTTATCTGACGCTTTAAACAAACTGTGATGGAAAACATAACATCCATATTTGATGAAATATACACGCCTGTAAAAGCTTTACTTATCCACCAATCGCAGCAAAACACGGAACATGTATATGTTGAGGCGTATGATATAAGCAGCAATGGAAAGCCCGTTAACGCACATCCATTATCGGCAAAGGAAACCATTGCACTGGCAGATAGCCTGAACACCTCCAGCGAACTGAAAAATAATTACCTGAAAAGCAAAGGTTTGCTGCCGGATAAAGTCCTGTACATCCATCCTTCCACGCACGGTTTTGCTGTGTGGTACACGCCCGAGCAGCAAGTAGATGTATTGTTCAAAGAGAACCTGCAAATACCCTGCGGCAGGGCTTATGTGCCGCCGCTTATATGGAAGGCAGATAAAAGTAATCTGCAACTGTACGCAATCAAAACACAGGGCAAGCCTTCCATCAAAACGCCCTTATTTCGTGCGCCATTTTTTAACCTGTATGAAGATGACAGGGTGTGTATGGGAACGGTAGATATGGGTATGGATAAAGTGAATTGTCTTGACGATTTTATGGCGGCATGGGAACGGAGTTACTGGAACAGTTATTTCAGCCACCTGATAGGTGAAATTTCACCTGTTGGGGGCAATATCGTGCAGTTATGGCAGCAACAGGTAAACACGCAGAGGAAATTCCCGCAAGACGTTTTAAAAGCAAATGATAAAACCATAAAAGATTTGATTGTATGAAAACGACAAAAACAAAAGTGCATTTTATAGAGAAATATTTGATGCAGCCTGCCAACCCTTTGACGGTTAACCTGATAGGCGCAGGCGGCACAGGCAGCCATGTATTGACCGTACTGGCGAAGATACATACCTCGCTTATTGCCCTGCAGCACCCGGGCTTGTTTGTGAGGATATTTGATGAAGACATTGTCACTTCCGCCAACAGGGGGCGGCAGTTGTTTGCCGATGCCGAGACAGGTTTGCCAAAAGCGGTGGCGTTAATCAACCGCGTGAACCGCTTCTTTGGCACGGACTGGAAGGCTGTCACGATGGAATTTAGCAAAGCAAACAGCACCCGCCTGCAAGGCAGCAAAGCGCATATAACGGTTAGCTGCGTGGACAAGGTACAGGCACGTTTCGAGATAGCCGCCATCCTCCAACAATGGCACAAAAACAACGCTTATCACAGGGATAATACCTGCTATTGGATGGATTATGGCAACGGCAGGCATACGGGGCAGGTTGTACTCGCAACAATTGGCAAAATAGAGCAACCCGCTTCAAAGAAGTTTATAACTGTGGACAGCCTGCCCCTGCCAACGGAAGAATTTAAAGAGCTGTTTGAAGCAGCCAAGGAAGACAATACCCCAAGCTGTTCGCTTGCCGAAGCCCTCACCAAACAAGACCTTTTTATAAACGCATCACTGGCAGATTTAGGCGGCTCTTTACTATGGGCAGTTGCTAAGTGAAGGCATGATAGAAAACAGGGGTTTCTTCCTTAACCTGCGCAACTTCAAGACCGAGCCATTAAAGGTTGCCTGATCTTATAAGCAACCATTTTAGCCGGCTAAAAACCAAGGAAACCGTTACAAAAAAGAGAGGGCCTCTGAGGAATCAGTGGCCCTTTTTTCAACCCTAAACCCTTAAAAGCTGCGAGATAAAAACACTTCCGTAAATTCCGTAGACATTTTATTGAAATAAGAGTGGCCTGGCCACTTTTCTTTTTGCAGGCGCGACAAAAAGAAAAGTGTGTCAAAAGAAAAACGCTGTTGCCAGAAGGCCGTTGGCTGGCTGATTATTTACTGCAAATGAAGCTGCCACAGCCTGGGCAGAATTTGCCCATGTATTCTTTATACTGCCTGCCCAAACTACCTTTATGCAGTCAACGTTTTTGGTGAAGAAAATGAAATTTGAGGGGCATGGAAAACAAAAAAATAAATCGCTGTAAACCATTTGGCTTAATGTTAGGAAGGACCCTGCAAAATGGGTTTACAAAGCTTGTTGACAGGGCAGGATTTCGCACTCCTGACAGGTGCTTTTTCCACAATTTTTACTCTTTCTTTAAACTGGCCAGTGCCTTAACAGTGGTTATATATGCTAAAGACAGTTTCAGGGGCTTAATGTGCCCGGTCTTGCACATGGAAAGATGTACAAACGTGGCCACGTTTGAAATCTTGCCCCTGCACTCCGAAGTCGTGCGGGGTTGGTAAAAGACTTGCCAAATTATGAATGATTTTTAAAAATGATGGAAATGAAGAAACAGGAAAGTGAAGTGCGGAAGACAGTTATTAAAATTCGCATGAATTCAGATGAAAAAAAATCGCTGAAGAAATTGCAGCAGGGAAGCACTGACAGAAACATGAGCAATTACGTCCGTAAAGTGGTACTGCAAAAACCGGTGGTTATCCAATACCGTAACCAGTCAGCCGACGATTTTCTAAAAGACATGTTGGCGCTCAAGAAAGAACTCAACGCTGCAGGCAACAACTTTAACCAGGCCGTGAAGAAATTGCACCTGCTGGACAAGATACCGGAATTCAGGGTATGGCTTACCCTGTACGAGAATAGCAGGAAGGCGTTGATAGAGGATATTGAGGAAATCAAATTGAGGATGGGACAACTGTATGAACAATGGTTGCAAAAATAACAACACCGCACAGGATTATGGATGCTTTGAACTATCACGAAAAGAAAGTACAGCAGGGTAAGGCGGCCTGCATAGCGGCCAATGGTTATCTGCATGACCATGACATGTTGAATTTTTACCAGAAGCTGGAAGGCTTTGAAAACCTGAACAGGCGCAACGACCGGGCCACCACAAAAACCATCCATGTGTCGCTCAATTTTGACCCGTCCGAAAAGTTAACCACTGAACAGTTGAACAGCATCGCAGAAACTTACATGCAAAAGATTGGCTTTGGGGAACAGCCTTACCTTGTTTACAGGCACGATGACGCAGGCCACCCGCATGTGCATATTGTGAGCACTACCATTAAAGCAGATGGCAGCCGTATCAATACGCACAACCTGGGGCGCAACCAGTCTGAAACAGCACGTAAGGAAATTGAAAAAACATTTGGTTTGGTACAGGCAGAAAAACAAAAGCGTTTATCGCAGCAACCCATTGCACCTGTTGATGTAGAAAAAGCGGTATACGGAAAGACAGAAACAAAACGCAGTATCAGCAACTTGGTAGGGATGGTATTCGGGAAATACAAATTCACGTCATTGCCGGAATTCAACGCCGCGCTGAAACAGTTTAACGTAGTGGCAGACCGTGGCAAAGAAGATGGCCGCATTTATAAACACCGTGGCCTAGTCTACAGGCTCCTTGATGCACACGGCAACAAAATCGGTGTACCGATAAAAGCCAGCTCGATTGCTTGCCGCCCAACACTGGACAACCTGGAGAAAAAGTTTGCACTGAACGAGCAAGGGAGGGAACCATTTAAAGCATCGTTAAAAAATGTCATTGATGAAGCCGTTGCGTCAAAGCCCGCATCCCTCAAAGAAATAATTGCAGCTTTAGAAAAGACACAAGTGTACACTGTTCTTCGGCAAAACGCAGAAGGACGGTTATACGGGATAACCTTCGTGGATAATAAAAACCGGTGTGTCTTTAACGGCAGTGACTTAGGCAAACAATATAGTATCGCCGGGCTACAGACTAAAATAGCAGGAGAACAAAAAACGTCAGTGACAGAAGAAGGATTGGAAAAAGACGGTGGTGCGGGAAGAAGAGAAAGAGGGGAACCCCTGAACTATAACAAGCACGCAACATTAGACGCACAAACAAAATCTTCCAATATTTTAGAAATACTGCTGACCCCGGAACAACAAAACGGCAACGTACCATACCAACTGCTGAATAAGAAACGCAAGAAGAAGAAGAAACAGATACTTAATCAGTAAACTAAAAAAAATGTTATGTCAGGTACAGGTGAGAATGAAGTGGAGCTTCGGAAAATGTTAGATTTTACAAGGCTGTTGGCAGTAATTGTTTTGCTGCTGCATTTTTATTATTTCTGTTATGCAGCTTTCGAAGAGTGGAAACTTACGGCAACTATCAGTGACAGGTTGTTGGCAAATATTGCCCATACAGGGTTGTTTAAAAATTTATACCTGGCCAAACTCATTGCTTTGGGATTGCTGGTGATTTCACTGTTAGGTGCTAAGGGCAGAAAGGATGAAAAGCTTGGCCGGAAAACAATAGCTGGTTGGTTGATTGTCGGGCTGCTATTTTATTTTCTGGGCAGCCAGGTATTTAATCTCAATTATACAGCGCCGGGTATCGCAGTTACCTATATGGTTATAACTGGCATAGGTTTTCTGTGTATCCTTTCGGGCGGCACATTGTTAAGCAGGTTGATCAAAGTAAAACTATCCGGCGATATTTTTAACGAGCTGAATGAATCCTTCCCACAGGAAGAAAGGTATATCCAAAATGAATATTCCATCAACCTGCCGGCTATTTACAAGCTGAAGGAGAAAACAAGAAAAAGCTGGATCAATATTATCAACCCGTTCCGTGCGTTGTTAGTGATAGGCAGCCCAGGCGCCGGTAAATCATGGTTTGTTATACAGCATGTGATTAAACAGCATATTGAAAAAGGTTTTGCCATGTTCATCTATGATTTCAAATATGACGACTTGTCAAGGATGGCTTATAACTGGCTGCAATTGCACAAGGACAAGTACAAGGTGGCACCGTCTTTCTACGTGATCAACTTTGACAACCTTTCGGTTTCGCACAGGTGCAACCCTTTAGACCCGCAAAGCATGCATGACATAACAGACGCATCGGAATCTGCAAGGACGATACTCATGGGCTTAAACAGGCAATGGATCAACAAGCAGGGGGATTTTTTCGTAGAGTCGCCCATTAATTTTATCACGGCGGTGATTTGGTTCCTGCGTAAATATGAAGATGGCAAGTACTGCACGTTGCCACATGTGATAGAACTCATGCAGGCTAATTACGAAGAGTTATTCCCTGTCCTGAATACACAACGTGAAATAGAAGTATTGGTTAATCCGTTTATTACCGCTTACCAAAACGATGCGATGGAACAACTGGAAGGACAGATAGCCTCCGCAAAAATAGGTATGGCCCGGTTGGCTTCCCCGCAGTTGTATTGGGTATTATCCGGCAACGATTTTAGCCTCGACATTAATAACCCGAAACATCCAAAAATTGTGTGTATCGGCAACAACCCCGAGAAGCAGCAGATTTATGGCGCCGTATTGTCGCTATATGTGTCAAGAATGGTAAGGCAAGTCAATAAAAAGAACATAATGAAATGCAGCTTGGTATTTGACGAGTTTCCGACCATTTATTTTAACCACATTGACGGGTTAATTGCAACCGCCCGAAGCAACAAAGTGGCGACTACTCTAGCCATGCAGGATTTTAGCCAGTTGAAAAAAGATTATGGCAGGGAACAAGCAGATGTGATCATGAACATTGCCGGCAACATCGTTAGCGGCCAGGTAACTGGTGAAACAGCTAAACAGCTATCTGACCGTGTCGGGAAGATTATGCAAGACAGGGAAAGCATCTCTATCAACCGGACAGATACCTCAATTAGCAAATCGACCCAATTGGAATCAGCGATACCAGCCTCAAAGATTGCATCATTGTCGTCCGGCGAATTTGTGGGAATGGTAGCAGACGACCCCAATGAGAAGATTAAGCTGAAGATGTTCCACTGCGAGATTCAGAACGATACTGACAAGTTAAATGCGGAGAATGGCCGATTTAAGGAGATACCGGCAATTTCGGATGTTACACAACAACAGGTGATGGATAATTATTTCCAGGTAAAATATGATATTAAACAGATGATCGAAACGGGAGTAAATATCCTGACTGAAAATAAAAAGGTGAAAAATTAATCTTTACCAAATTAGGACGATTAACGCATTAAATAAGATATTTTTTGAATAGTAAATTGTAAATAATCTACTTTCTTTTAAATTATAAGAATAATAGCCTATTTATGGAAAAATTGTCCGCACTGCGTACACATTAAACTTGTCTAAATCTAAGTTAGAAGAAATGTCCTCTCCTTCAAATACCAATCCATTAATTATGCATGATTTTATAAACAATTCGTGAATCCATTTGGTAATTTTTTGTAGCGTAGCCGAAACCTCTGGAGAGTTGGAACAAAAAGCGGAATTTAGGATATTCAAATATGTTGCCCGAAATTCTGGGTAGGGATGTGTCTTGTACTCTTCATTGCCCCGTATCCGTCTAAATATCGTGTACATATTCATCAATACAACTGGGCCAATAGCCTTTATCAAATAAAAAATGTAGTTCAGGCCTTTCCAATTTGGCTGCAATAACGGCTGGTTGCTTGCGCTTTGATCCCACATATTGATATTTTGAGCCAATACATCAGCGTCGATTTCATCTCTTAATTTTATGCTACTGGGCTTGTGGCCTAGAACTATGTGCGCAATTTCGTGATAGACGACAAAATTATAAAAGCCATGGTACATATACAACGCCAGGCCCTGGCTTATTTTGGATTTCAATTTATATTTTTTAATCAAGGCCCGCACACTGGCAGAGTTTTCTGAATCCGGCGATGAGATATACTTACACACTTCAAATAGATCTGTAGCAACGGATTCGATAGAATATTGGTCATTACTACTTCTTTCCATTACTATAGTTTGTTTCAATCCTTGATCCTCTGCCGTATGATTCAGTTCAAGGGCAGGAAAAATATATGACACAACCATGTTTGAAATTAGCCAGCGAGCTAAAGCCCCTATGCTTCTGCTTATCAAAATGCAATCCTCGTACTCACCATAAAATCTTACATGTGCATTAAAATCAAACCCAAATAGGTCTAAGACAGGAATATCTTTAAAATATTCTTTTATAAAATTGCCGGTATCAATTTGAAATCCTTTCAATTTGGCTTTTCTGATGAAATAGTTAAAGTCCAGGACGTCACCAAGAGGTTCGGCGTTACTTTTATAAAAAGCACCCACGTCATTCAGGAGAACATCTATCACCTCCCAAGAGTCAAAGTACACAAGCTCAATAAAATGGTCAACATCAATATCAACTGCTGGCGGTAAGCCAACTTTTTTGAGTAGAATATAACCTTCATAATTATTTGTACTGGCGGCGAGGATCTTGTTTGCCATATCCTTTTCGTCGGCACCTATTTGTTCGGCGAACTCTTTGAAAGAATTTGTTAAAATTTCTCTTTCTTTATCTGACATGTGTTTCATAACTTAGTAAAATCAATTTTATAGCGACTAAGGTTAGCAACCCTTTACAGCTTATTATTTTAGCAGTTATACATTTTACTATGAATTCTTACTCCAAAGGCACAGCATTTGAAAACCAGGTTTACTGTTATCTAAAAAACGAGTTGGTTGCCGGCCGATTACTTGTTAATCCCAATACCAGTTCAATATATCAAAAAAAATCTTATTATTCAAGGGATCGGGATAAAAATATTGTAACAGATATATCTATCGAAGTCGGCTATGAAGACAAGTCAAAAATTGGGTTCCTTATTTTGATCGAATGTAAAGATTACAATCACCCTGTACCCGTCGACGACGTTGAGGAGTTTTATGCTAAGGTTACGCAAATCTCGGGCTTGAATGTAAAAGCAATTTTTGTGACAACAGCTTCGTTGCAGTCTGGTGCTTACAATTTTGCATCCTCTAAAAAAATATCAGTTATCCGGATGTTGCCGGAGGAGCAGATAGAACGATTACTCTTTTTATCATTCCCTAACCAATTCAGGAACACGATTCATAATAATTCCAGTCAAAAAATATTTGAGGCATTGACTTGTCAAGAATATATAGGGAGTGAAAGCGATTTTATATGTGTTTGCGATTCGTTGCAATTTGGTAACTGGGCAGACCTTTTAAAATTCTTGACAAGTAAGGGGCCTGACAAAGCAAATTCTTGATTTCTTATTTGTAACATTAAAACAGTTATTAAAATATGGCATTCGATGCAATTAATGTTAAACCAATTCAACATATTTCACTGACTTACAACGAATTCTTAGATTATGAGTTAGAGAATTCGAAGAATAATCTATTGATGGGTCTAAATAAAGAGGGCTCAATTGAATATTATTTTGACGGTTACCAACTAAGAAGAAAAATACGTAGCGAAAAGAACTTAGCAAAATCGTTAGCAGCGCTTGGCTTTTCTGAAACAGAAGTGAAGGATCAAATTTCTATCATTCAGGGAAACCCTATTTATTTTGATTTTTCAGAATTAAAAGAAAGGTATGAAAGATACCTTAAGCGTTTCGACGCAACAACCAAGTACGACTTTTCGAATATAAAAATAGAGATTGGGTTTGAACCGTTTATAAATGCCGGTGTTAGGAAACTGAAAGACTGCTATTTAATTTTGGTCTATTTTGGTGCAAATTTTATACATCAATGGCTTGCAGAAAAGAAAATGATTGATTATCTTTTTGTCAAGCAGGATTTGACGACAGGTGAGAGTGTGTTTAATTTTCCGTCGAACGATCAAAATTCTTTCATCAGTATTTTTAGAGGGCTCCGCGCCAGGGCAAAATCTATTTTTGGATACTTTAATGATGTCGACAAAGAGTATCTGAGGTTTGCTATCACATTAAATGGTGTAATTCATCATAAGACAAATTTGCACGAAAAAATCTATGATGAGCGGACAAATATTCTTTCTGCTGAAAAATTCATTTTATTTCACGAGTTGGGGCACATTTTTTACGGGCATTTGGAAGAAAATGAACACTGGCGACAAACACACGCGCACTCGGAAGCCGAACTGAAAGACAGATTAAGGAGAAGACGTCGGATGGAATTCGAAGCTGACAAGTTTGGCTTCGATTTTCTCATGATACAAACTGCGTTGGAAAATAATTTGCCGCTAGAAAAATTCCATCTTCATAAGGATAGCCATTTCAACTACTTTAACCCTATTGAAGACATTTTTACCATGTTCGGAATGGCTCAAAATGATAAAATTAACTTTCAAGATGAATATTGTCCTTATCCGTCCAACAAAGAACGATTGGAGAACCTTTTAGGGGGGATCAGCCAAATGTTTACATTCGAATTGCTTACGAATTTACCTGTGTAATACAATAAATTTTAGTTGTCACACTTATTTTTAAGTTGCGGACAAACCGATTTTTCCTGTTAATTCACCAAAAGGAGAAAAGGCCTTCTCAGGCCGGCATAGCGGCTTCTTGTTTTTTGATTCTTCTATCTACACGCCAACACGATTATTGTATTTAAAGGCTATCCGCTATAGGTTTGTAATGAAGGTAAGCTTGCCTTTTGCCGGGGAATGTTCCTGCCAATGCTGCAGAAATCATAAGAATATAATGCTCCTGTTCTTGGGAACATATTTCGGTTGAATAAATCTTACCGTCTGATTTTCGGTAAGAGATATAACTGCTGTCATCCCCCGGCTGGCCGGTGTATTGGTCAAAACATTTTCGGACTACCACAGTCATTTTTTCTGTACTACTGGGATTGAAGTCAGCACTGATTTTTTGCATTTTGGAAGTAGTAGAAATGGCTACATACAGGTTTATTTTTGACTGTTCATGAGATGTTTTATCATATATCTTTGGAACATAAAAAAACATCATGACAAAAATGGCGCATCCACCGGCAGCCTTAATACCCCATTTGTTTGTTATCTCAATACTGCCTGTTACCAATACTATGCTGAGGGCTGCAGCCATCGCAACCAATACCCAAAGCACACCGCTTTGATAACGGGTGGGGTTAGGCACCAAGAAAGCCATATAGACGGAAAACAACAACAATATAATACCAACCCCACCCTGCACCCATGTCTCCCAAACAGATCTGCTTTTTTCCATTTTTCGGTCATTTTGAAATTCTTGACTAATCATTTCAAGAAAAGCGGACTTCTCCGGTTCTGCATAATTTTCCGCTTGCTTGGTGTAATATGCGATTGCCTCAAGGCGTGTGACAGGTTTGCCCCCGACCGAATATTTTAAATACTTGCTCATTTGGCGACCTCAAAGGAAATTTCAACATAATAATGCTCGCTGTCAATGTCCTTTCCAGTTTCGGGGTTATTGATTCTTTCGGGTATCTCAGATTTGTTGGGAAATTCGCCAATAAGTGTATTGTCATCTTCTGCAAAGACCGCATATCTTTTGCTTACCAAGTGTTCTTTCGCTGCCAGGGATAAAACGAATAGTGCTGACATCTCATCCATTCCAGATTGACTGGACACTTCATAAGGGGTGATCAGCGCAATACCATGAACCTCCCTGCTGGCATTTTCCAGGTAAGATTGAAGGTAGCTGATCTTGGGCTCAAGCTCCTTAAATTGATTTTTGTATTTTTCTAATCTGCTCAATTCCATAAGCCAACTCCTTTGCGAGACAACCGCGCTGAACGCGAACGTACGACTGCCTCCTGGAAATACGCATGAATAAGTCTCTTGTTAACGAACCTTCCGAATTTGCTGCCAGCCAATACCCGGTTAAATCTTCCGCGCGCCATTGGTTGATCCGATTCTCGGCTGCTGCTGAATACTCTGGAATATCTCTAATGTCTGTTTTTGCACTGGCGGTCGCATATGTTTGTTTTGCTCCACCACTTATCGTTGCAACGCCTTTATTTAACCGGAAAGTATCTTTCTCTTTAGCCGCAATGTGATTAGCAACACCATTTAAATCAGCTTCACTAAAAATAGTTTGAGGAAACAAGTCTTTCAGCAAATCCTTATAAAACTGTTCATAAGCTTTTTCTGAAGCGCGGCCAACAGTTCAAATACATTACCCCGTTGACCAATTGCAATATCATTTTCGGCAAACCACTGAAGGACAGAAAGGTTGCCTACGCGGTTGATATCATCCAAAAGGTCTGCTGTCAACAATTTTTTTTCAGGCATGCTATCGTCATTATTTATAAGCCGGCCCGCGCCGGGTGAGGCCATATAGCAGTTGTTTTTGACAAATGCAAGCTTATTTCTGCCATTTTTTTAGCCGTGTATTCATTTCAGAGACAAGTTGTGCATTATTCCGATAAATGAAATTGGTATGGATGAGTTGTTGCAATTTGGTGGATGCAACTGCCGCTGGCAAAAGCGAGGATGCCACCAGCTCGTCAAATACCCATATCATACCATGGTGCTCAATGGTGTGCCCTTTTGCAAAATGCCTGACTGTTTTATCACTGCTTAATACCATCGCATGCAGTTTTTTGGCAAGGTATAGTACTGTTTTGTCATTGTCCGATAAAGAGCGTGGGTAGGCAGTCTCAAGGATAATACGCCGGTCCTGTTCTGAAATGGAATGTACGGTAAGTTGGCCTTTCGCCTGGAATTGCTTCAACACATCCTGCTGTTCGGGGTACAACTCATTAAACACATCGAATGAGGTGTGTATTTCCACTGCAAGCTGGAAAAAAGCGGATACGATTTCCAGATCACAGAGATCGATGAATATACAGGCGTCTGTTATAGCAAGCTTCACCCGGATAAAATAATAAAAGTTTACGAAATAAGCAAGGATTTTGTCCTGAATTCAGCCAGCGATTGGTTGCTAAGCGCAGCAGCCTTGCTCATGGATATCAATTCCTCCGCCAGCGCCCTGAACAGCAATTGTTCAAAACGGCCGGACTGTTCCTCACCGATATATTCTATCGGTTCGTTTACTTTCCACCCCATTTGTTTGACCATAAAGAAAAACTGTTTGCAATACAGGTCAGACAAAATATTCAAGTCTTTTGCCCGCATGACAACCGCCTGCATGGAAATACCATATTGTTTTTTCAGGGCGCCCAGCTCAGGGATCATTACCTTTGTCCGCGATTTGCCCAATTCTTCAATAAGAACTTCTTTGGGAAGCAACATGGCGGCTGCAAACTGGTGGCAATATTTTTCCTTAACAGAATCTGCAAGATTGGCAAGCGGCAATACCAGGTGTGCCAGTTCATGCAGCACGGTAAAGCGTTTACGGTCTGGCGATTTGATCTTTCCTTTATTGATAGCGATAACAGGGATGGTTTTGTTGACCCAGGTTTGCATGCCGTCATAACTATCGCCGGCAGCTATTTCGACGACCTTAATATGGTTATCCTCCAGCAATTCAATACAGTTGGCAATCGGCGCGGCGCCGAGCTTCCATGCCTTGCGCACTTCGGCTGCAGCCTGCTCTATATCCTCTACTGAGTTAATGGTAGCGGTATGCTTAACAGGATTGGTAAAGGCATTTTTAATGGAAAGGATTTCTTCCAGTTCGAGGTACCTTGATAAAATATCTTTCACTCCTTCAATAATACGGTATTCCTCTTTGGCGGGTAATTTTTTCAGTTTGCGGAATTCGATTTCGCCCAGTTCCACTACAGTATCACGGAAGAAGAAATCAGGGCGGACATGCAGCGCTTTGCTAAGCAGGCTGACCATTTTGCTGTCCGGGATGACTTCACCTTTTTCGTATTTGTGAAGTGCCTGGCGGGTTATTTTGTTATCAAGCCTGTCGGCAAGGTCCTGAAGGGACATACCGTTCAGCACGCGGGCTGATTTAAAGCGTTCGGCAAATATTTGGCTCATGGTGTTAGGAATATGGGTGATTTGGATATTGTAATTTCAGTTTACAAATATATGTATTATTTACACATTTGTCAACTACTTATGACAAACCTGACAAAAGTATGACATAACTTCACTGTCATTCTGCGACTAATCCTGCCCATTTTTCATATAAACAGCATTTTATGCTATTTAGTTTACAAGTTTACTAATTAATTAAATTTTGTCAACTAATTAAGTATTTAGTATTATATTTGTGGTAGACCAACACTGCGGAGCCTGTAAGGCAGAAAATGTGAGCCAGAAGTTTGTTTGGTGGCCAATATGTCAGCTAACCTGTAAGTCAAATCTTCTTTCTCCGCATTCCCTCCCAACAGCGTTTTTGCAGTAATCAAACAATTAAAAAACCATAAACTCTTGTTTATGCAAACATCACTACTATCTGTTGATTTAAAGCCTGGCGACAGCGTTACTGTTCCTAAAAGCGCTTTTAACATGGTGCAACATTATGCAGTGTACCTGGGCTATGATTATGAGGGCACACACTGGATGATTGAAAATGTAGCAGGCCGTGGCGTGGTGCTCACGAGGGCGGTAGATTTTTTTACCGCCAACCCCTCAGTGAACAAGGTCGTTCCTTTTGGCGGAACGAATGAAGAACGCAGGCTAATCGTGCAAAAAGCCTTGTACAGCGTTGGCCAGCCTTACAACCTGATCAACTATAACTGCGAGCATTTTGCCACCGGCCTTCAAACCGGCAAAGCAAGGAGCAGGCAGGTCGAGGTGGCGTTTATAGCCGCGGCATTGCTGCTGGTTATCGGTCTTGCTTTTCGCGAATAAGGCTAATGGTTTCACTGAAATATTGCTTACCAGGCTGAATTAAACGTTCTGCCTGGTAATAGGCATGTTTTGATGCGCACAAATTATTAGTAATAAAAAACTAACATATTTATCAATAATGGATAAAACAGTGATAATAGAAAGAGTCAGAAAAGCAATACCCGCTGGTATTGCAAGGAAATTATGGGTCAAATCGGCAGGCCGGTGCGAGTACCGGAACTGCAATATGTTGCTTTGGCGGGACTCCCTAATGCAGGCGGACTTGAACAAGTCTTATATATCGCACATCATCGCTGCAAAAGAAGACGGGCCACGCGGGGATAGTAAACTATCCACAAAACTGGAAACCGATTTTGATAACCTTTTGCTGCTGTGCGACGAATGCCACCGCCGGATAGACAAGGGCGCTCCCGGTGAAAACACCGTAGCCCTGTTGAAGGAAATGAAAGCAGAACATGAAAACCGGATTGAAATTGTTACAAGCATCAAACCGGAACGAAAAAGCCATATTGTAATTTATAAGGCAAATGTCGGGTTACATACGCCTTCCCTTGCATTTGACAGCCTCAGAAATTATTTATTGCCTGAATGGCACCCGGCATCGGCCAATGCATTTGACCTGAGCCTTTCCAATAGTCTGCAAAGAGACCGTGATGCCGGATTTTGGGCGGCGGAACTGGAGAACTTGGAAACACAGTTTAACGAGCAATTAAGACCGAGGCTCCGGAAAGGGGATATTGGCCACCTGTCACTTTTTGCCTTTGCGCCCATGCCATTACTGGTAAAATTGGGCGTATTGCTGAACGATATAAGCCACGCGGAAATCTACCAGCCTATCCGGTCTCCCAAAGGCTGGAAACTGGGCAATACTGATACCGGATTTAATTATACAGTAATCGAACCGGCAACTCACCATCCCGCTGTCGCCCTGAACATTTCACTCAGCGCAGCTATAAGCAACGAGCGGATAACCAGTGTGATGGGCGATGAGGTGAGTATTTACACCATTACTATAGACAAGCCCTTTAACGACTACTTGCAGCAAAAACAACAATTGCAGGCCTTTGGCGAAACTGTCAGGAAACTGTTGAACACAATAAAGTCAAAATACAGCGCGCAAACGCCATTAAACATTTTCCCGGCAATGCCAGTTGCAACAGCAATAGAATTGGGCCGCTCCTGGATGCCAAAGGCAGATATGCCGTTGATGATTTATGATGAAAACACCGCTGCCGGCGGCTTTATTAAAGCAGTTAACATTAAAAATGAATAATAGGATGAATACATTATCTACAGAACAAAAAGAAGAATTCAGCGGCCTGCTGGAAGAAGTTGGCAAATCGCTGGACATTTCAAAAACACAGCACGACGCTGTTGTAAAAAGCTATGAAGCGGTTGGCGACTGGCTGTCAAGGCCGGAATCAGAATTGTCTCCCTACCAGCCGGTTATTTCACCGCAGGGCTCGTTCCGGCTCGGCACGATGGTGAAATGCGTGAATGAAAACGACGACCTGGATATTGACCTCGTGTGCGAACTGCATGGCAAAAAAGCCTCCTGGACACAAAAGGATGTAAAAAAAGCGGTAGGTGACCGCCTCAAAGCTAATGAAACCTATAAATCCATGTTGGACGAAGAAGGCAGGCGTTGCTGGACGCTTGTTTATTCAGATACGGCAAATTACCACATGGATGTATTGCCGTCAATTGTAAGCATTGGCTATACGGCACTTGCTGAACGTAGATTTGCCGAAAACGAACAGGAAGGTATTCAAAAGCTTGCCTTAAGCATAACCGATAAAAGGCACCCATTATATTTCACGGAGGCCGACCCGGCCAAATGGCTGATCAGTAACCCTTTCGGCTACAGCCAGTGGTTTTTCAGGCAGGCGCAGTTATCTTCCATCCGGCTATTTGCCTTCAACGAATCGGTGAACCCCGTACCAAAATACACCGAGCAAAAACTGCCGCTGCAACGCATCGTGCAAATCATGAAAAGGCACAGGGATATAATGTTCAACGGAAGCCCCGACAAGCCCATATCAGTCATCATCACTACCCTCGCTGCGCGGGCGTATAAGAAACAGGCAAACATTATTGATGCCCTGGTTGACGTTGCAAATGAGATGCATTCATATTTAGAAGAGGAGTATGATTTCAGGCTGCAAAAGCGCGTAAAATGGGTGCGGAACCCAGTAAACAATGCCGAAAATTTTGCCGACCGCTGGATAGAATTCCCCCAGCGCCAAAAGAATTTTGAGAAGTGGCTTGACCAGTTAAAACTTGACTTGGCTGAAGCTACTGGCCGCCGGGGGCTTCAGAATATCAGTGAATCTCTTTCAAAGGCTTTTGGCAAAAATATTACGCAGGCGGCCGTCCGCAATTACGGTGATAAACTGCTTGCACAAAGAACCAGCGGCACAATGAAAATGGCTGCACTGACCGGCACACTTGGCAATACCGGCAGGGCAACAGTGCCACAACATAATCCATACGGAGCCAATGAATAGGATTTCTCTGATACATCAGGCAGGCGCTTTGCGTTCTTATTTCCCGGACAGCGAAATAAAACGGGCAGGCGAGCAGTACATAAGCTGGACAGGCGTTGTAAAGCCTTCGCCGTTAAGCGAGGTTTACACACTTCGCCTGGAATACCGTTTGGGAAAAAGTGCAGATGTATACGTTATTGCGCCCCGGCCGCTGCAACTGGCTCCGGGAAAAACCAAGTTGCCGCATGTATATGACACTGCGAAACAACGGCTATGCCTGTATTATCCAAAAGGAAACGAATGGAACCCCGGGATGTTTTATGTCAGGACACTCATCCCCTGGGCATGCGAGTGGCTTCGCCACTACGAAGTATGGGTGGCAACAGGCGATTGGCGGGGCGGAGGTATTGAACACCAGGAGCTTGATGAAAAAGATACTATCAATGATGTTAAATAGAATACTATGTACGGAAATTCTACTCAAAAAAAGTTGTTGCAATTTTTTCTTGAAGCCAAACGAAAAGATCTTGAAGCGGAAATCGACCGGCTTGAAATAAATAGCGCCACCGATGTCAGCCGGCTGATAGAAAATTTTGTCATAAAATATAAGATGCACCCACTCGCGCTGAAAGAACCAATTCCCTCAGAAACAAAGGAAGCGATGAGAGATGCGGTTAACCATTGGGGAGAACCGTATAAGCAAAAAACTTACAAAACAGAAGCAACCATACCCTTTGAGGGTTCAAGGGTATTGTTTGATTGCAGGCCATCAACCTGCATTTTGATCTCACCGGGCAGGGATACAAAGATTAATACCAGTTCTATTTCAACATTCATCACCTTAGAGGAATTAAACGCCGAAAAATATAAAGCGGAATTGGCTAAAGAAATGCATGCATTGGCTGCTAACATCCCGGCGATAAATGCAGAAATCGCCCCCTGGAATAACGGGCTCGAAAACACGGTAAAGCAATTATTGGAAAAACGGAAAGGGCTTGTAACGAAAAAACTTGATTTCATGGAGGCAATCGGGTTAAAGAAAAATGCAGACTCAGACCGGTTCCTTGTGCCGCCACCTGTCGCAAAAAAGGCTATACCCTCACCCGTGAAAGAGCCTTTGCCGCACAGCCCGCAATCACCTGTGCTGCCCACTGAAGTTTACGATGATATTATCAATGTCCTGCATAGTGTTGGTTGCGCAATGGAGCGAAAGCCATCGTTGTATGCCGGGAAAAACGAAGAGGGTATCCGGGATGTATTCCTGTTGTTTCTGGAAACCAGGTACGAATCTACATCCGGCACAGGAGAGGCGTTCAACAGGAAAGGTGATACAGACATCCTGTTGAAATATGCGAAAGACGGGTCAAACCTTTTTGTGGCTGAATGTAAATTTTGGAGAGGCCAGAAGAGTTTTTTAGACGCAATTAACCAGTTGCTTGGATATCTTACCCACCGCGATACAAAGACGGCGTTGCTGATGTTTTGTGAAAAGAAAGATTTTACAGCAGTCACACAAACGGCGTTTAGTGAAATTATACGCCATCCCCAATACAGGAGGAAAGCAAGGGACAGGTTTAACACGTCAGCTAGTTATGTTTTTGTATTGCCACAGGATAACCAAAAAGAGATACTTCTGGAAGTTATGTTCTTTCATTTTACCAGATAAACATTATTAGATATATTGGTATTGTTTAACAGCCTCCTAACTAGCCACGGACCCATGAGCTAAGGGGTCTTAGGTCGGCCTTCTCTTCAATTGAAAATTGTTACTAAGCTTCAGATCGGTATGTACTAACGGATAACAATGTGAGCGGCCAATGAAGAGGGTTGCAGGTTCAGTGAACGTTCTTCCTGTCGCACACCATAGACCTCACTACAGAAAATTACTCATCTATAGTGGCATTCAATTGCAGCTAAAGCTACTTTAAGTTTTATTAGAATTCTCAGAATTCCAATCTCATAAATTAAAACCCTTTCAGTTATTTTCAATAGCAAATGAATTATTGAGCGATGCTCAGGTCGTATGGCGCTTTGAATTATTTATTCTTCAATAATTAAATATCTTTACAATGTAAAATGTCTTTCCCTGTAATAGTGCGTAAGATTTTGCAAGTTCTCTGAGTATAATCGACTAAAAATATAAAAAGCTGACAGTCAATAGCTTAAATCGTTATAACTAATCCCAACGGGACTACAAACAACTTAATTTTATAAATTCTCCTTCATTAAGCCTATCAATCGTTTATGCTAGCGCTGATTTGCCCTCAACTATAAGATTGCATTGACGATATCCTGTCTGGCCATCGGCATTTCCCGCATTCTGGTAAAAATCCGGATAATTTGACTATTAACCGAAATCACCCTGGCGCTGTTCAACCCGCATGACAGCATTGTCACGCAGGAAAAGTCATTGCGAATATCACACCCTGGCACCTCCATTTACGAAACCATTAATAACGTTAATATACAGTTATGCAGTGCGCGAAAACATTGGCTGAGCCATACTTGGTTGCAAGGCACTGGAGGATGAATAAACAAACACTGGCAGCTATATAAAGCAGGCACGTTAGCAACCGATAACGGCCCCGAAAATAAAAGAGCATTAACCGCCATGCTTGCAAAGTAGGGATTGCTTTGGAAAAAGCCGGTTGCACAGGTTGACTTTGCACAGAGTAACAGCATGGTAGCAGCATGCAATACCGTGCGATGCCAAGACACGCAAAGGCTTACGCAAATTAAAAAAACCGCCGGTGCTGCTTTTAACAACACCGGCGGCAATATAACTTTTACTTTTCCCCTACCGTATACGCCGGCCTGCGGCGCTTTGTTCCAGACACAGTCTGGTTTTTAGAAGAACATCTGTAGAGCGCTAAAGCTAACTCAACAGATAGCATACACGCCTTTTTTATCCGTTCCGAACTCTCTTTAGAGCTGGGTATATAGCTCCTGCCGCCTAAATGCCGCCTGCCCTGCAGCCGGTAGTAAGGTGTCCGCTGCAATTGTCCTGTCTGCCGTTAGGTGCATACAGTTTTGACAGGTAGGTGCTCTTTCGACACTTCATCGGACGGTTCACTTCCGTTCAGCTTCTATACACTCACCTGACGGCTTTATGCCGCCTTTTCTTTAACGTTCACCACCACAGCTTTTGACTGCAGCAGCTTAAAGTGGTTTGTACACCCCGCCTTAACAGCGTGTACGGCAGGCCGTCTGCCATCTTACTTACAACATTGAAATGAGTTATCTTTATCTCATTTCATTCGTGGCACACCTAACGCGAGCGGGGAAACTTGTAACGTGGTTTACTCTACTAAATTAGTTACTCTTCCGTAAGCAATTTCTTTTGGATAAGTCCCTAGTTTAAATTCTATTCCGCATTTAATTTTATCCTTTAAAAAGTCTCTTTCAATTAACATGATTTTCACGTTATGTATTTTCCATATTTCTACTTGCTCATCTTTAATTTGAATTTCTGAAAAAGTTGAACTTTCAGTATTCGCCAACCATAATGATGTTCTGACCGAATTAATCAAAGGAAAACGAAAACTTTCTTTGGATAATTCAAAAAATATAATATCGGCCATAAAAAAAATTGCTTTCATTTTATCGCTTTTAATATTGAATCCAATTTATTTTCATATCTGAATTAAATCTTGGTAAGTTTTGCGGCAAAACAGTTCCTCCGGGAAAGCCATCTATCATCATATCTGGCTCCATAAATATGTAGTTGACGTGCCCAGGCGTTACAAATGACTTTGGGACTGTAATTTCGGCAGTAAAAGGCTTAGCAAAACTAGAGTTGTTCCACATTTGCATTCCAGATTCACCCACCCAAAATTGTTTCCCCTGAAACTGGTTTGGATGAATTGAGAAACTCCATGCTGCTTCCCTAGTTGAATTTAATTCATTCCAACCAAAGTTCCTATAGAGAATAGCTAACTGCTCAGTATTGCTTTCACGCGACGCAAATGTTAATGTTCCCAACGCCGACATATCCTCTTGCGTAACAACGCTTGGATTATAAATTTCCCCTTCTGAAGCAAGCCCAAAACCTCCAGGGTCAGAAGTTGCTCCCATCATCAACAACGAAGTCGTAAGTTTAAGATTATACCCAAGAGGGTCTTTGTCGTGTGCGATACTCAGGGCTCTCCCCCAACTATATATCTTATATGACCAGCTATTTAAAAACTCATTAATAACTGCCCCTTCAGTTTGCCCCTTACTATTTAAATATCCTTTGAAATCTACGCCACCATATTGATCAACCTGCCACCTAGCACTAAAAGTCCCCAATGGGTTTGTATATGACCTCAACTCCCCTTTAGCAACGGCGACTTGATTTTGAGTGCCATTTACATAATATTTAGATGAGCCATAGAACTCTAATTTATTCGTGCTATTGTCGATTTTTAAGGCATTGTTTCCTCCTGCGGACGTAACTGTGGTATCGCTGTTGCCTAATATATCTACCCGAGCTATAGGATTGTTGCTAAATGCTGCATATGGACTCTCATACTCTTTGCCTATCGGGTCAACATTCCATCTCCTTACTATCCTCGCGTCATATTCCCAGTATTCTGCAGTGGTTGTATTTGGCCCAATCTCATCAGAGTTTTCCTGCCCATTGAAGCCGTAACGGTACCCCGCACCGCCAGCGGCAGTAAACTGCCTCCCGGGTTCCAGCATGCCGCCTGGGTAATAGTCATTGGAACTTACCACATCGGCGGTGTAATAATCTATCGTTCCATTGCCTGCGTCATGGCCTAACTTCTTATCCGATACCGTAACCAAAACGTTACCTAAATGGTTACTTAGTTCAAAGACCTTTAATCCTCTTATAAAAGTAGTATTAAAAACGGATATATTGTAGCCAATTGTGGCAAAAGCTACCGGGGCAAGGCCGGTTTGCACATCAACTGCCACTGCGCCGGACCTAATCTCACCCAAGCGGCTGCTGCCGTACAAAGGTATTTCGGTCTGGCTAAGGTCGCCTTGGTTAACAGCGTTGGTACCGCCGCCCGCCGAGTATATGCTCATCACATTGCCGCTGGCATCCCTAACGTACCAGGTGGTTGTGGTAACACCGTTTTTGGCAACAGCCTTGCTTATGCGGTTGCCCGCAACATCGTAGGTATAGGTTATGCCAATGCCGTCGGCAGGTTTGGTAATGGTGCCTATTTTGCCATACACCGTCCAAGTAATGCTGCCGATATGCTCTTTCGCATTGGCTGTAAGGTTACCTATTGCATCGTAGGTGTAGTTATTGGCATCCTGCGTGCCGATATCCTCCATGCCGGTGTGGGTATCCCCGTCCTCATCGGTAACACTGCTTAGTTTATTGGTATTGGCAATATAATGATAATGCAGGTTATCCATGGGTGCCATACCATTATCCAATACATTGCCATTGCGCACATATGCAACAATATTGCCGTTGGGGTCGTAAGTGGCCGCTTCATGGTATTCAACCAGTTTGTTAAGGCTGGCAAAAATATTGGTGCCGCCCGCGTTGTTAAATGCATCCATGCCCACCAGGCGGTTCAATTGGTCGAACTGGTAATGGTACACCATCGGCTTGCCGGTGTTGCCAGTATTGTTAATGGCCAGCGAGGGTATGTTTACCGCCATGGCGGCTATATTGCCGTTGTACAGTTGCCGCAGGTTTTGCTGGCCAGTGCCCTCAATAGCGCCGATGCTGTTAAAAATACCATCCTGTGCCTGCCCGTTGTAAATGCTGCCATAATCCCCCGCATAATAATGCAGGCTGAAACCATAAGCACCCGCCGCAACATTGCCCGTGGGTGTTATGGCGTTGCTGCCGTCCCAGCCGGCGTTTACACTTTTTAGCCACCCCTGCAACGTGTAGGTGTAATTTAGCTGCTGCACCCCTAATTTTCCCAGTGTGGTTTGCATTAGCGGGCCGTGCTTGTAATAGCTGTAGCCGGCATCCTGTTCGTAATAAATATTGTCGCGGCTGGTTTCCACAACCGTAAGCCTGTTTTCGTCATCGTAACTATAGCGGTGGTATACGGCATCCGCATACCCGTCCTGGTAGGCAACCGAGTTTACCTTGCCGCTAATCAAATCGTAATTGTACGCCATGGTTTTAAAACGGTTGCCGTTTTGGTTCATTGGGTTGGCGCTGGCGCTGTTGCCATAGTCTTGCAGCAGCGTACCCACATTGCCATGTATGTCGTAAGTGTAGTAGGTGGCGCTGTTATGGTAAACAGCGGTACCGCCCGCATCAGGGTCGTTGCCAAACACCTCGCTATAGCTTACCCTGTTGCGCAGGTTTTGCTGGTTAATGTATGCGGCAAAATCAGCTTGTTGCATATCGCTGCTCAGGGGCAGGTAAGCACCATCATAGGTGGTGCGGGTTATCTGCTCCTTGTTAAACACACCGGTATTGCTTCCATTGCTCGTAAGCCAATTTGCCAAACCGTCCTCGTCCTGGCTTATTGTTTGCCCCATCACGGTTGTTTGTGGTTTCTGCCCTACCTCTTTTATGCGCCCCAGCGGGTCGTACAGGGTGTAGCTGTATTTACCGTCCACATACTGCTGCGCATTCTGGCTTACCACCAGCCTGCCCAGCCTGTCGTACCAAAACTGGCAGGTGCCCGCGTCGGGGGTGTTTTGGGCAGCTACCTGGTTCAGGCTGTTGTAGCGGTAATTGGTAACAAATGTATGGGGCATGGGGTTAGCAACACCCGTCTGCTTGTCTGCTTCAATCACCCCTTCATTGGTAAAATCGGGGTGCACACCTTTGGGCGGCACTGTTTTTACCAGGTTGCCGGCCATATCGTAATAATAAAGGGTGTAATGGTATTCGACGGTGCTGTACTGCACATCAAGCACCTCGTTGTCATGGGCATTTGACAAAGCACCGTTAAGGTAGCCGGCCTTAAAGCTTGCCGCCAGCAGGCCAAGCTGGTTTTGGTAAACCAGTGTTACCTGGGCCGCTGCAAGGTCGTATTGGCTGCGGCATGGGGCCTGGGGCTGTATAATGCTGGTACCGCTGTTTGTAAGGCCTGCCAGCACAGGGCAAATAAGGGCGGTGTTACCACCACCGCCCCCCGTGCCGTTTCCGCAAACCGTGGCAGTGGCGTCAATAAAGGCATCCAGGCTGTTATTGTTAACCGCAAAATCAAAATCAGGTATTATGTCAATGCTTCCACCGGCAACATACCCGTTTAAAGGCTGGTCCGACCCGTCGCCGGTTACCGTTATGTTTGTACCCACGCTGCCGGCCGGGCATATTTGTATTTGGCAGGGGTGGTTTGTGTTATTAAGGCTGGCGGCATAGTCTGCCCATTCAAACTGCAGGCCTGTTTGGTAGTTTAAATAATTGGCAAATAAAACGTTATAGTTTACCTCGGCATCGGTAAGGCTGTTGCCGTCGGCCGGAACCAGCGGCACGGTGGTATAACTGCCGCCCACCGCAGACAAAGGGAATATGGAAACAAAACTGTTGGCCCAAGTGTTAATGGCGGCGCAGTTAAGGCACTGCGGCTCGCCCTTAAACCCACAAACAAGGTATTGCGGCAGCGGCTGCGGCGCATCCAAAGTGTATGCCCGGTAAACGGTCCCGCTGTTGTCAATCGTCATTGCCGGCAGGTTGCTGCCGTTGGCCCCGCAGTTTTGCAACGCTGCAAACAGCGGCTGGGCAATTGTTTCGCCGTATTTATTATCCAGGTAAGTGTTCAGCTCGGTAAAATCCACCGTACCCGAGGCGTTAATGGCCGGGTCGGCAGCCTCGGCCAGGCTTAATATCGATGCATATTGGCCGCACATGCATTGGTTTACCTGCCCGGTTTGCTGGCCCGCGGTGCGGGGGCTGCTTGCATAAGGTTTTGGATACTGTATTACATAAGGGTTGCAATTGATACCGAGCGACAGGCCGTGGCTTGTTACCACAGCCCTGAATACCTGCTCAAAGCTTGTACTGCCATCCCCGGCAGCCGCGCCTGCGGGGTCGTTGGTGGCCCCTTGCGGGTGTGCCGCGTCCACCGCGTTTTGGCAAACCCCCATAAACCCTGTGCCGCCGGCCGCAGTGGCCGTGCCTATAATGGCATTCACTATCGCATCTGCGTCGGGGGAATTGGCAATGTCGCTGTTCTCCAGCAACTCATTTTTCCATATCTGTCCATAACCGTGGGCTACGCTTATATTGTGCTGCAGGGTTTCTGCGGCGGAGGTACCGGCTGCCGGCGGGGTGGCGGAAACTGATGTACCCTGTGGGGTATACCATTGAATGCCCGCCGACTGTGTGGAGGACGAGCTGACCCCGGTTTGCTGTATGGCCTGGTCGGTGGTCTCGGGAAAATGCAGGATAAATCCCTGCGCCACAAGGCTGTTGTCGTCAGTCTGCTGGCTCTTTGTGTTGATATAGGAATTTACCATGGCATCCCTAACGGATTGGTAAAGGCCTTTAAAATTGTTCCAAACCTTGTCGGCAAGCGTCTGGTCGGCATTTGTTACCAAAGCATTCCAATCACCAGCCATGGTGCTGCCTGCCGGGTAGCTTCCATAGCCGGGCGGGTAAAGCGGTGCCGCCGCAAAGCAGGCCTGCCGGGCCGCATCATTAGGTTGGTTTACACAAACGGCACTTCCGTAGGCTACCTGCCAAAGGGTGAGGTTCTGCCCGTTGGATGACTGCCAGTTGGAGGTTAGGTATGTGTTCATTTTGGACTTATACCCCCCGCTTCCCGCAACTGCAGGGTCCGAAATAGAAAAAAACGGATCACGGTAGGCACCAGTGATGTTGGGGTATGGGTTGGCCGCAATACCTACGGGGCCCATGTCAATAAAACCGTTTGTTTTGGCGTCGGCCATCGTATTAGTCTGGGCGAACATCCCCGCATCAATCCAGTCGTATACTGCCGCCAGGTTTTGCCGCGCAAAATGCAATTTTCCGTATTCGGGATGGTAGGGCAATAAAGACTTTTCCCAAGTGTCGTTAAACTTTCCTGTAAACACATCAGGCGAGAGCGCGGGCAGCGCCGCGTTCGGCACGCCCGCATCCAGGTTGCCGTATACATCGGTGTATCCGCTTAGGTTTGTTTCTAAGTTGGAGGGGTTCTGGTACTCGGGGCCAGTTGTCGCCGTGCTTCCGTTTGTCACCGGTACAGAGGCTGTAAAAATGTTGTACTTCTGGAACATGGTGCTGCCGGCGTCGTTGGGCACATATTGCACCACATCGCCGGTAACCGCGCTGATAATGCCGGCGGTAGTGCTGGGGGGGATGGCAACCGGGCTGGCCGCATACTGCCCGGAATAAGGCTTCATATCCGCTAACATAGATGCCTCAATGCCCTCAAGCCTGTGTGACACGGGGTTACTAAAAGCAGCCTGGCACTGGCTCAGCTCTGCCGCAAGCGCTGTGTTGGCATCTGCCGTAACCGCGCTTTTTTGGGCATCAGTCAAACCCGCCGGGTCTATACCCAGGCTGGCATAGTAGTTATTTACAAAATTGGTGATAAACATCTGTTGCCCCGAGGGCTGCGTACCAACAGCCGGCTTGCTCAGCTCCAGGCAAACATTGGAGGCCGGCACAGCACCAGTGACGGCGCAGCCTGATGTTTGCTGCAAAAAGTTGTACCTGAGCGTAATGGCCTCCTCCAGGCTGTTGCAAATACCAGTACCCGGTTTAAGGAAGTCCTGGAGATCTGATGTCATGATATCCGTGCGCACCGAAAGGGTTTTGCGCACAGAGTATGAGCCCGGGGGCAACCCTGCTGTGACAAATGTCAGGGACGGTGTCTGCTCGCTGGTTATGTCATTGTAGGTTACGTCAAAAACAGTATTGTCATTAAGCCGCACGGGAATACCCGTTGCCTCGTCAACCATGGCTATCTCCAGGCTGTAATGGTAGGCATAGCTCAATGCCGAGCTACAACCCTGCGGCTGGTAGGATCCGGAAGGCAGGGTATAGGTGAACGTATAGTGTGTACCCCCCGTTTCGACAAGGATCGTGTTTACAGATTCAATGGCATCCCCTTTGATCTCATTGTCGCCGCCGGCTAATAAATGCTCCGTCAAAAGCCCGGATCCTTGCTGGCCTGGGTAATCGGTACTGTTGTTTATACCCGAAAGCCCCGTGGGAGCGGTACCTGACAATGCGGTGGCCACCGTACGGCCATGCATATCCACATAGCTAATGCTTACCTGCCCGTTGGCATCAAGCACCATGTTTTTAAAGTAATGGCTGTGGTTGCCTGCCTCGGTGCCAAACAGCCCATCCAGTTCCTGCTGGAAGGGGCGGCCGTAAAAATATTTTGTCTCATGGTTGCTGCCAATCTGGAACGACGGGCCCACCCCGCCCTGCGCTGCTATACGCCCTGTGCCATCCGGCGTATACACCGTTTGTGCATAAGGGTAACCGCCTGCATCGGGCAGGTTTTTAGTGCCGTCAGCAGCACCGGCTGCCAAATCGCCGTTGCTGCTGCTGTAGTACTTGGAGGAACCGGCGTTTGTTTGCAGCCTTAGGTCTGGCGTGTTCACGGGCACAAGGTCAAAGTAATCTGACGGGTCTGTTCCGGCTGCCCCCGCCTGTGCATTAAAAAGGTTAAGGTTCTGCCTGTAGGCAATTATGTTGTCCGCCCCGCTTATGCCCGGCGTGGGCAATATCTGTATGGCAGCCCTTCCCTGCTTGTCATAAAAAGTTTCCGCAGTCACGGCCGTTTGGGTGCTGTTGTCTTTGGTCACGGTCTGCCTGCCGCGCAGGCTGCCGTCATAGTACTGCACAACACTCTTACGTTTGCCACCCTCGGCAAACGAGGTGGTAACCTGCCAGTTAAGGTTGTTGTTATGGCCATCGAACTGCACCGGCAGCGGTGATGACGATGTACCCTGGCTGCTTGTTGTGTACCACGGGCCTACTGAGAGGCTGCCGCCGGGTTGTATGTTAACAGCCCTTATGCGGTAATACAGGTGACCCGGGCCGTCGTACAGCAGGGGTATGTTGTAGCCGTCCGCACCAACCTCTGCAAGGTCAACCCGTGTTGCATTGTTGGCAAAAAGCAGGTCGGTGTTCGTTACGTAGGTCCCGTCGTTTGCATAAGCCCCCAACAATTCGTCTTCCAGCCATGTCCATTCAAGCTGGGTGTAATTGTTGCCCGTGCTTTGGTCGGTGGGCCATTGCCATGCAATGCTTACCCCGTCCTGCATAAAACCGCTGGTGGGGTCTGTGCTGACAGTTGTTGGGTTAGCCGATGAAAATATCGGCACCGCGCTGCTGTTCAGCAGGTAATAATAGGTTATGTCAATTTCATTTTCCAGTGTCAGCACCACCCTCGTGTCACTGTTGTCAGGCAGCTGGGTGCTACTCAATGTAATAGAGTTTACGGTTACAGTCACGGCCTGGGCTCCCTTAAAGGATATGTAATTCTGTGCATCGTAAGCCTTGTCGGTAGGGTGGGCGTAGCCGACAGTAATATTATTGCTGACTGTAGACTGCGATTGGTCGGCGTTGGTAATCAGTAGCGTCACATTTACCGTGGCCTTCAGCCCCTGCGGTATAACCTTGCCGCTTTCCTCGGCAAGCGTCAGCCGGATAACATTGCTGACAGACGCCGGGTGGCCTGGGAGGTCCTGGGTGGCAGTAGGCCCCAGGTTGGAAATCACCAGTGAATTTGCCAGGGTGGCATTTGCCGAGATGGCCGTTCCCGTAAGTTTGGTGGAACTGGTTTTGGTAATGCCGCCGTTACTGCCGAATCCTGTCTGGGCAAAACCGGGGCCGGCCGCGAAGGCAGCAAGCACCAGCAGCGGCGCGCAAAGTATAAAAAGGGACGAGGGTTTACCGTTTTTTCGCATAGTCTATATTTTAGCCCCCGTGGGCGGCCCCGGGGAAAGCAGCACTTTAAAGGTTCTCTGATAATTGGAAAGACTCATATCCCTTTGCAGGGGCGTAATGCCCCGTTGCCTGTTTTACAATAAAACTGCCTACCTGCAACGGCAGCTTCACACCGGTGCCGAATTCAAACAGTTTGTATGTGTATGTCGAGGTGGATTCTTTCAGGAGGAAAAAAACACCGCCTGTAGGGTGTACCAGCTTGCCGGCATACAAAGGCTCCGCTTTTAGCTTTTCATAGTCGGCCGAATCAAGCAGCAGTATTTTCCGGTGAACCTGCACCAGTTCCACGGGCCGTTTTGTATCCTCCCTGAACCTTAACCGGATGGTTTCTTTGGCAAGCCTGGTCCCAAGCACGAAAGCCCTGCTTTTAATCTGTATTGACCTTGTTCCAGCCTCGTCCAGGGCAACCTCCGGCGGGAAGGTTTCATACTGGGCGGCAAATTTCTGCAGGCTGGCATCAGCGGCAATGCCCCCGGTATACCTTTTCATCTGTTCTGCGATGCGCCCGGTGCCGGGAGACAAGACCATCCGCTTTGATTGCCGGCTTACGACAAGCATCAGCGAATCATCCATCACCTGTGTGTCGCCACCCATGGTGATATACGCCCCGTTGCCTATCACAAAACAGTCTATATTAAACAGCCCGGTGTCTTCTTGGGGTTTGGTCACGAAATCCGCCGTGAGCCGCACTTCGATATTTACATGCAAGGGTATTTGCTTATAACTGTTGCATACCTCGATAAACTGCCTCAGGGTGGCAAGGCTGTCTTCCGACTTGGCAAACAAACGGGCATGCGGTAAGCATGTGGTTACTATGATTGTTGCCAAAACCGCCCAAGGACGTTTATTATAGTTTCGTTTTCGCTTCATTTCACTTTTTTATTGTAAAGTCTGTATCCCTTTTTGCTTTGCACTGCGTGTTTCATTGATGGTCTTGATTCCCTGGGCGGTTTCCGCCTTGGTCCTGACCAGTGTGCCTTCCTCGTCATACTCGTAAAAGCTTGCATAATTGTTCGCGTCCAGCTGTGCCACGAGGCGCTGGGTTACCGGGTCATATACATAGCTTGTCATGTTTGCATTGAAAGGATGTATACGTATGTCGTCAAAATATACATTCTTACCGGTTCCGCCTGCAAAAGAATTCGTGAAATTAAGGGTCATGGTCGACGCACCTGCGGGTGCTGTAAAGTAAGCCTCGCAGCGTTGCCAGCCGTCTATTACCGGACCGGATAGAGGTATCTGGATAGTCGAGCTATTAGCTCCATTAAAGGCAATTTGCACATTATTATTTGCATATGTTTTAGTGCTGGCCGATAGGCCGTCCTCACGCACCCAGGCGCTGAACACCATTTGCTTGCCGAGTGGTATCTGGAAAGTGGGGTGGAACATGTTCGGGTACCCAAAAATCGGTACCGTATATGCGCAGGTGTTGGTGGTATTATCAGTAGAGTAAAAGTCAAACGGCCCCCCAAAGGAATAAGACAACCGTGAAACATTGTTGGGCTGTGAATTTCCGTGCCCGTTTCCATAAAACTTACCCGACCCCAACCCCTTTATGTAGTAAATCCCCTTGCAAGGAAAATTAATGGTAAGGTTGTAGACATGGTAGGTATAATCGTCAAACCCATTGCTTTCGTGGAATACGATTTGTTTGGTCTGATCATTTTGAACCGTTACATCAACTGCGTTGGGGAAATTAACAGGGGGATATTGGTTGTCATCATCCCCATAGCCCAGGTTAAACACATACGAACCGGGAGTACTGACATAAATGTAACTATCCCAGCTATAAAAAAAATTATAATTACCCATACTGGTAGAGGGATTTGGCATGCTGAGAGTCAAATTCACACCCGAGATGTCGGTCGTGCTGGTTTCAACCACTTGCACGTTGACATTGGCCGGGTCTGTCGTGGGGGTGTATGAATTCCATCCCCCGATTGTCAAAGCCTGCTGGTTCTTGCTGGTATACGCCAAGTTAAAATCAGTATTGCCGATAGTGCCGACCCCGAACGTTTTGGAGGCTGTGCTTCCGGGGTTTACCGCAATAACATACCGGCCAGTATGGGCATTGAAACCCTGCCCGTACGTATTAATAATTTGGGCATTACCCATTGTTGAAAAGTCAATATGCTTTGTGCTGGCGCATGGTGCTGTTTCACTGTTATTTAAAGAATTGTCGTAACCGTTGTCTTCAAAACCTTCGTATGCCGCCTCGCCGTAACCCGCGTTGTTGGTTATTGCCACGGGCAATGTTTTGTTAAAACCGTACTGGGCCATTGTGTTAATGTTCAAAGCGTCAATTGTCTCCAATTCCAGCCCCCGGGCGTTTACACGGGTGGTTTTGCTTTTAAACGTCCAATTGGATGTGCTAACTTGTTCGTGGGAACCCAAAGGCTGCATGCCCCCAGTATTGTTGAAATTCCAGTAAAGCGCAAATGAATTGTCCAAAAAGCCGTTTTTTTGCAAATTAGTCTGGATTGTGGGGTCTGTCTCCGCCCTTTTGGAATAATATACCAGGTTTCGGTCAGGCCTGAAATTGCCCAACAACCCCTTCCGGTATGGGTTGATGCTTTTTTCAAGGTGGTATTCCAGGTCAGACGGGTCGCAATCCTGTATTTCAATGGTGCCGCAATTTCCGTCAGGAACTGTTTTAAAGGAACCTATCTCGTCATTGTCCGTCTGCCATTTTTCTTTATACTCAATAGCCGATGCGTTCACAATATTACCAGAACTGTTTAAAACAAGGGACTGGCTGTTATCGGTATTTGTTACAATTGGGCTTACGAGCATGTTTGTTACAGCCTGCATATTTTCGCCCAAAAGGTTTCGCTTGCCACTTCGTATGATGCGAAAGTTAACACTGGAGTTTGTGTATGGATTCCCTGCCCCGTCGATGAATATAAAATTATGCGTGGTGGGCGTGAGCGGCGAGCCGGTCTTGCTTTGGTCGAACGCCCATATAACGTCCACGCCCGGGCTTGATATGACACCGTTTGTCACAACCGAAGGCAGCAGCGACGCAATGGCAGCGCCACATTGGTCATTGGGAATAGAAGCAGAAAGAATCAGCAATTCGTCACCGCTTTCAAACAAGGTGCCCGGGTTTGTTGTACCGTTCATTATCCCGTTTATGAAACTTACCCCTGTATAAACTTCATCAATATTTTGGTAGGCTGGCCCCATGCCGCTGTATGCCCAATAAGCGGGGTAACTGGTTGTATAAACAGGCTGGTCAAACTCGTTGTTTGTTTGGTTTACGACCACCCCCCCGGTAGTTCCGTCCCTTAAAAGGTTTTGTGTGCTTACCTTGCTTCCTTTGTCTACCACCACCACCTTGTCAAGCACGCTGTGGAAATTCACCACTTTGGTCGTGGTGACGGCACGGTAGACACCCACGCTTGACCCTCCGACATACCAAGGGAAAGGCAGCCAGGGCAGGGCAGCAAAAACAGGGAAAAGGTCTAATTGCACTTGGAACTCCTGGCTGTTACTTTTTACGATGAACTCCCGGGTATCGGTCATCAATTCAACATCTATTCCCATATAACCCGAAGTTATTTTCCCATTACCGGTGCCGTCAACAAATTGAAATTGATCACCATTCCCGCTTGCCCCCGTGTTTTTGTAAAAATTCTCCGTGTAGTTCACCTGTGTTTTATCATCATTCGCAGCATAGGATGCCTGCGATTTCAGCTTCCCGTGCATATCGTTGGTAATAATCAAAAAACCTTGCGAAAGGGCCTTGCTGTCAAATGCGTGCTTATGAAAGAATTTTGTTAGTGAAGCATCATGCTCCTGGACGTTGCTGCTGCCGTCAAAAGGCGTATAGCCGTACGCAACCGGGAAGTCCTTTGCAGTATAGTACTGTGTGACCTGCCTGCCTATGGCTGATTTTAATTTCTGGGACCTGGTCAACGCTGACTGGTCTGCCAGCGACCTTACGGTAACCTTACTGTATCCTATGACCGGTGCCGGGAAAAAAGCATCCAAGACAGGCATTTCCACTGAACCGTACGACGCAGGCCCTAAAGGCAGCCTGTTTTCATACTGGACAATACTCGAGAAAGGATTTTCTTCCCCTCCTATGGAAGGCTCATAACTTGCAACCCCGCTGCTGATGGTATGAAGCAATCCATCGCTTTGTACTTCCGTGGTAGTATAATCGTATACTTGGCCATAAGCTGAAGGATATTGCCCGCTAGCCATCTTATCCCAATTGTCTTTCAGCACAATTTGCTTTACCCTGCTCCCCCCGCCATATTTTACCCCCGCGTATTTTACACTTCCGTCGATGTTCCGCGCATCCGCAGGGTTGTTAAGCCGCACAAAACACTTGAGCCTTGTTGAGCCGTCCTGGAGGGTTAGCTGGGGTATTGACCTTGCCATACTGTGCCTGCGGAAACTATTTATTGGATCGGCAAATATCTGGCCTAATCCATTTAGTTGGTCTGCAATCAACGATCCGATCTCAGACACAGCGCCGCCGCTGAAACTTGACATATCATACCCGGGAAAGGCCTGGCCGGGCAGTTGCTCTCGGAGATACTCCAGGGCAGTTAGCGTAAGTGGGCTATAACCGTCCACATCCTTCAACTTAAGCCATATTATGTTGTTATTGTGGATGGCCGTATTTACTGTTGACCCACAAATAAAGGCATGTGTATCTTTGTCGGTTGCAATGTTTGCATAACATGTAAGGTATTCTTCATCTTTTTTCATTTTGACAGAATATTTGAAAGCCAGCTGGGATACACTTGTAAGACCTGACAGGTATTTCTGAAGTACATCGTTGTCACTTAAACAAGCTTGCGGCACTCTTATAAACACATACATGTTATCATAAGGGCTGGAACCTAACCCTGGTACCTCATAAAGGTTGGCCACTCCTGTGTTGTTGGTTGTTGTACCTGGCGCGGTATTGGTAAAACCCACCACTTCCATCATTTGCTGGGCACGTTTATCCTGAACGTAAGCATAGTCATCACTTTCATACGTTACTTCGATCTGCCCGCCTGAGGGCAGAAGTATTTTTTTCAGCGCCCAAGCACCTGCATTGGCATTTAATGCACCCACACTGGCTTGGTCGTTGTCGTCCTGGGGCTGAAGGGTGAAAGGAAAATTCTTGTTTGCGAACCCCTCCTTATTGGGTGTATTGCTTTTATATGTGCCCCACCTGTCACTTCCGTTAAATTCATATGGCGGGTTGTCGGCTGCGGCCGAACCGGTTGTGTTTGTATAAGAAAATACATACCTGCTCAGCTTGCTAAGGTCAGGCAGCCCGTTTTTCATTCTTTGAGCACCGTTAAAAGTAAAGTAAATGCTTTCAAGGGTCAATTTTCCGCCGGCCGTTTTCTGGCCCGTAACAGCGTCGTCCGGAAAATGGGGGTCGCTGGGCGTGGGGTTGTCAGGTGTGCCGTGGCAAAGCCTATAACTGTAGACAAAATGTACCGTTTTGATAGGTTTGGCGGCATTCGCGCCAACTAAACCATGTAGTTTTACGTCTGACTTATTATATAAGTCAATGTGGTCTAGCAACTTCACCGTGTTATCCCCTGGGTTTAGCAGGCCACCGGATATATCAGAATGTGGCACGGCAGGGTCGGTCCCAGCCATACCTTTTCCGTCCTCCCGGTCCCCTAAGGCAAAAAAAGCAATCATTGTCTTGGACTCTATAGAGTGTACATACCATTGCTCTCTTTCACCATAAGAGACAATCCCTTTGTCATCCTTGGTTTCACTCCGGGTCCCACCGTTAAAATTAGCCCGTTGGGTTTGGTTGGGCTGCGCAATTGGCGTACGCCATTTATGCGTTACCGGTGTAACCCCGTCACTGCTTACCAAGCTATAATTGAACTTCACTGCATTACCCAAATCATCTTCGGTTATCCCGTCGCCTTTGACATCCACATAGTCCGCAGAAAGTAAGCCTGACAATAAAAATGAATGGGCATATCCGGGTGTGTTTGTAGACTGGTAATAACCGTCGATTCCGTTTGTGCCGGTGTTATTTACAAGCGATGAAGTCGGCGACATCCAATCAGCAGCGTTTGCGCCAAGGTCAAATATGTCTGCGTCAGGATTAGTGTTACCCTTGACTGAAAAAGTAAAATCTGTTTGCGTGGTGTTATATACGGGAATGCCGTATACGTAGCGTTTGCCATCCACCTCAGTTACGTTAATTTGTGAAATATGGTGCCCCATACGGTAACCGCCGATCCTCGGTATTTTACGATAGCTCAAAGTGTTTACATTGCCACCGGTGTTATCCAAACCGGCCTGGTAGTTGTTGATTGTTTTGTCCAACCCAGCACGGGCCGCCTCGTCAGCCGTTAAAAAACTCACCACCTGCGACCTTTTGTGGCGGGTGGACTGTGCTTGGGTGGAGGCGGCATCAGTAACCAACGGGCTAATACCGGTTTGGTCGAGCATAGGCTTGCCTCCTGTGTAAAAATGCTGCAATGTTGTTTTAATGGATGGGTTGGCCGACGTGCCCCCAATCTGGTACCTCACCAAATCGGTCCCGCCTACCTTGTCAAAAGCATTGGGATCGAGTATGGAACTTTCGCCCGGGTTTCCTAAAAAAACCAGCTCATGCAAATCCTTTCCCTGTTGGAAATTAAGATTTGCATCAAGGCCGTTGCCCGTGTTCCATTTATCAATTGTGGTCGGTGTTTTGATAATGTTAAAATTGGCACCATATTGTCCTGGGAGGCCTATGTCAACACCTAAGCCTATGCTGTTATCAGAAGAACCTGTTTTGTTATCCCTAACATATCCAAAGTCAGTCCGGTATGCCCTGACGGTGCCGCCGGTGCCTTCCCCTTGGATGGCAAAGACATCATAGGTATATTGCGGTGCCGAAATGACAGGCGTGGTGCTTGTAACTTCACGGTCCTGAAGCCTGGTGAAATCCATAACTGCATCTGGGTTAGCTACGGCATTCTGATAATACATATAACCAACAAGCGGTTTTAATACGGTAGGGTTAGTTACTTGAGACGTTTGTTTATACACCTCCGCTTCAACATCGCCTTCAAGGCCCCAAATTGACCCTCCGAGTTGGAAATGTCCAGACCACGCTGAGTTGGTCATGGGCATGCGTATGGTAGGCACATAACTTGGTTTGGCAAAACTAATGGTAGTTGAATAAATATTTTCCGAAAAAGAGCTTTGCTTAGCTATGACATTTGTCTCGTTCCAAGCCATATCCTTGAACGTCGCATAATATCCGTAACTTGCTTGCCCGCTGATTTGCAGGGATTTTATCCCTGTCCTTGAATTATAATCAGTGCTGGCAGTTAATCCGGCAGAGGCACTCCGGTGCGAATGAAATAGTTTTTCGCTCAACGATGCCGAGCCGGAAATTGTGGCCCCATCCCTTGAACTTAAATCAAGGCTCCCAGAAAAACCGATGTTAAGGGATCCAGGAGGATTGCCAGTCATAGTATCAGTCCCTGGCTTTTTCTCGGGGAATATTTTAGTGGCTATAGTAAAATTTACACCGCCTTTAAGTTTTTCATCTAACGCAGGCCCTAAATAGTTATTTACAGAGACCCCGAGTTCACCCCCCAGCTTCAGTTTAAGAAAATCCTTAATCCCAACCACTTCCAAGTCCGCCCCAATACTTCCCCCCACAGTTATATTTGGTTTTATGGCTTGGTTTTCTGTCATTGTCTCCGAGCCGTCAAAATCATCCGGTATGCCCCGCACATTGCGGCTGATACTGCCAGGGTTTATGTTCCAGCCCAAGCCGACCCAACTGGCTTCCTGTTCCATGCCTATGTTGCCATCGTAATAAATATTTACAGGATAGCCGCCCACATCAAGCAATGGGATATTATAGCCGAAATCCCCTGTAAACAAGTTTACCATGTTATCGGTGCCGACTGATTTAAAAGTGGTCATCTCCGGCTGCGTAGGCCCACCAATAAATTTGGGGCCCCGTGGAATAATCAAGCCGGGGGGTGCGATACTTGGCTTCTTTTGTGTTTTGTCCGGTCTTTGGACACCTGACCTCAGCAGGCCTGAATTATTGCCTGTGGCTGCAAAAGCTGGCTGCCTGGTGCCACCTCCGCCCCACCTGGCACCGGCGGGCATTGCCATAGCGAGGAAGAATTCTATGTAAAAAAAGTACGCGATAATCCGGCGGTATTTGCTGCTGAGTGACTGTATCATGTTGCTTGTGTCTGGGGGTTGTTTTATTTTATTCTGAATGCGGCCGTGTACCTGATATTATTCATACCTTTTATTTGTATAAAATATAACTGACCGCTTTTAAAGCTGGCACCCAGGCCGTATGTGATATAGTTGGTGCCGTTGACAATCCTGACATTTGCTACCGTTACCAGCTTTTGGTCAGCACTAAAAAACTTTATATCTGTATAACGGTCTTTGTCAAAGGAGTAAAATTTAATACCTATCACCCCATTGGCGACGGTATAGGCGCCCGCACCTTCACCCGCAGCCTTAAGAACTATATAATTGCCGTTAAACTGCGGATATGACTGCCCGGATCCCTTTAGCCTGAAAGTCCACACCTCGCTCTGCGCGGCAGGCTGCAGGTTGTTTTGTGCGACCACCTGCCAGGCGTATTGCTTGGCCGTGTCCAGCGAAAGCGCCGAGGCCGGGTAATTCATATATATGTCCGTTACATTGCGGTTCGTGTACACGGGCAAGTTTTCCTGCAGCGCGTCCGACGGGTTCTGGCCCGGGCGCACCTCTACAAGGTTAAAACGGTAGCTCAGGTTACTGAAAAGGTTTAACGGCGAGGGCGGCAGCCAGGTGAACTGAGGCAGCGTGGTTGGCAGCGTGTCCTCGTCCGCCGGGGTGTTGAGCATGGGAGGGCTCAATGGCTCCACTTCAAACTGCACGCAATCCTCCGCCAACGGGGAACTCTGTTCGTCGCCGGCCAGAACCGTGTAGCATGCCTGGTATGCGCCCACCGGCAGGAATCCCTCGGGGTCTCGGTCAGTGATGGCCGGGGAGAGGTATTGGTACTGTATGGGCGACACGTCGGCCGCCGTTATCTGCTTGGCACCCCTGCTTAACAAAAAGGACGGCGTGGCGGCGGTGAGGAGCGGCTGGCTGCCAGAGGCATCCGTCAACAAAAGGCTCACCCGCGTGTAAATGGGTGTGTTGCCCGTGTACACCAGCGCCATGGCCCACAGCTGCTTTTTTAAGAGCACTCCGCCGGGGGGTACCTGCAGGGTCATGCTCACCTGGGCCTGGCCGGCGGTGGCACAGCCAAACAGAATAAGAAGTGCCGCTATATGTAAAAAATGCCTGTTCATTGCCGATGTTTAAAAAGTTTTATAATACATAAGCCGCCCTATATTGTTTTTTACCAATTGCATGTTCATCCCCGGTATGTATGTTTTTTGGGCCAGGAACTGTATTTCCCCCAGCCCCGGGATACGGATCGCAGCATTGGCGCTGTAACCGGCATCCATGGCGGCCGCGGTTGTCTGCCTGGTACATTTCAGGCCGCCGCCGACCGTAAGCCACTTACACATCCTCCACTGTACATTCCCGTCCGCGGCATACAGGCTGTAATACCCGTTTTCCGCCAGGGACAGGTTTCCCTGGAGGGTGAATCTTTTCAGGTACACGCCCTGCCCGAGCAGGACATTGCTGGTGTTGTAATAGACAAAACCGCTGTCGGCCGACTTGTTATAAAAACGGGTATAGGAAAGGATCGTGTTCATCAAAATCCCCATGTATTTGTACGAATGGCTGGCCGTGCCCACAAGGGTATAGAAAAGGTTTTCCTTGAATTGGTTGCTTCCGAGGCTCACGAGCTGCGAGCTGGGGAAATAACCGAGGGAAACAACCGGCCACTTCTTCCTCCGCAGTGTCGCGGATATGCTCTTGAAAACGACGTTTGAATAAAATGCCTGGTTTATATACGGGTTGGTGAATTCATTTTTTTTGATTGACGCGCCCACGACCAGCTGCCTTTTAAAAAACGGCTGCTCTGCCCTGACGGACCATGCCTGCTGGGCCGAACTGGTCGTGAACAGGCTGAAGGACTGGAAATTGGCCCCCAGTTCCCTATAGGTTGCCTCAATTTTTGTCTGGGTCAGGGCCACCACCGTGCCCATTTTAAAGGAATATGCCTCGTTGGAACGGTCCCTGAAACTGACAGTGCCCGCCAGCAACGATTGCTTGGGGGGCTGGCCGTTATAGTAGGGCAGCGATGATTTTGCGGCCTCCCCGATAACATAGGTGGTTTTGGTTAGCTGCCAGCGTTTTTCCAACGTGATCCCCATCAGGTCGTGGCCGGGGGATGCGGGCTGCGGGTTCCCCGCGCTGTCCGTCCCGTAATTGTATACCTGTTTCCTGCCCGTGTAGTATGTGACAAAGAAATGGCTGCCTTCCTTGGTTCCGGTGCCGAGGCGTATGGCGGCCAGGTATTGCCGCTGGGGGGCTGTTTCATTCACCACAAAATCCCGGAAACGGTAGTTGAAGCTGCCTGCCGCGACGGCAAGGTACCAGGACGGGTTATACTCGGCCTGCACCCCTTCGATGCTGATATTCTTTACCGATAACTCTGAGTAGTTGATGGTGCTGCGCCCAAGGCCGAACGACCTGAGAGCCAGCAGCTTTTTGTACCCGGCCGGCAGGACGCTGTCCGGCAGGTGCAGTGTACCAAGCGCGCCGGCCAGCTCGTGCGGGTCCTTTATATGCTCGATGCGGTTGACAATGGAATCTGTCACCCCGCCGGTTTTATTTTTAAAGGCAGTGTAAACCTTTTGCAGGCTGTCTGCCAGCTTTTGCAGGGAATCAAGGCTTTTGCGTTTTGACGCATAGGCTGCCTGCCAGGATTTGGCCGTTGAATCGGCACCGTGCAGCCGGTCTTCCGGCAGGCTGTCCTTAAGGGTACCCGGTTTTGGCTTGGCACGCCCTTTTAACAAAGAATAAACATCATCCGGGCCAAACCGGCGCTGCCCCTTCCCCCACCCTTTTAACCGCCCAGCCATGCCGTCGGGTAAAGAATCATTGTTAGCTGAGGAAGAATCCCTCTTCACGTAACGGGTGGCTTTGCCCGCCAGCCATGCTTTCTCCCGTTCTTCCACCAGCCTTTGCAGCACAGCGGGGTTGGAAAGCCAGCCCCTGAGGCTGTCCAGTTGTTTCCTGTCTGCCGCCAGCAGGGAATCCAAACGGAACAGCGTGTCATTCTGCGCAAGCTTCTGCCTGCCCCATTTTTCCAAGTTGCCATATATTCCGTTCTTAAACCCGGTATTGTTGAACTGGAGGCCAAGGTCGGTAAAGCCCTTCAAGAACGGGGCGTTGCTGAATTTGGTGGTGTAATACACCTTCAGGGGATACCTGTTTTTTACCGCCACGTCCAGACCTAACTGCACGGTGTGCTGGTAAAGGTCGCGCCCAAGGTAGGGCGTATCCATGTTTGACTGGTAAAACCCCTCGTACATCAAACTGCCGTGTATCGTAATAAAAGGGGAAGCGGCCGGGTAGGGGATGGTGCTGGCGGATGCCTTATGTACCTTAGATGCGGCGGCATTGGCATAACCGGCCGGCCGGCCGTACAGGAAGAGCCTGGACTTGCAGGCAGCTACCTCTGCACCCAAGAACTGGTATCCGGGGTGTTGGGCGGCAAAAAAGGTCGTGTCAGTAACCGCCAATATTGAGTCCATGCGACGCATCTTCGCAATACCGCCTTTCCGCCCTTTTAATCCATCCGGGCTGGTTTGGGCCGATATTGTTTGCATTGCGTGGTACATGAATAATATCAGTAGGGTTAACTTCCTCAACTGTTGTTTTTAAATGGTTTTAAGATTGCGGCCCGCAGGGAGGTTGCCAACCCCGCAAGTCCTGGCTTATTGGGTAAAACTGAGCTTCAGCTTGTTCCCCACGTAGGTGAAAGGATATAAATTGTTGCCGTTCCAGCCCTGGTAGTCGGTTCCTGAACAGGTGAACACGCCGCTTGCATGAGCCGCGCCCTTGCTGTCAAGCAACTGGTAAAAAAAGGTGCAGGACGTGGACAGGTTGTCATTCTGGTCCATGACAGACAGATAAGTGACATTTATCGTGTCGCTGAAACTGGCTTTAAAAGGCTGCACCTTGCAGGCTACAGCAAATTTGAAGGTGGTGTCAATGGATTGTGAATGCGCAAAAAATGCGGATGCCGAAATCAATAAAATCAAACATGCTTTTTTCATATAATAAATTATTGGTTTAAAGAACGGGTTAATACCAGCTTCCTGTAGCCTGGTCATATGTCAGGAACCATTGCTGGCTTTGCGTTGCAGTTGATGGGGCATTGACCACCGTGCCGCCGGAATAAGTAATCGCCGTCACGGGCTGCTTAAAGGTAAGCCATACCACATCCCCGTCCACAGGTGACGATGGGAGTGTTATCGTAAGGATGCTTAACGAACCCGAGGGATTGATGATGTTATTGTTATTAAGAAGCGTTGTAACAGAAGACCCTACCGATGGTGAAAAAATTGCGTGCCTTAACGTGTTGGATGTCCAATTGGAGCCATTGTAATAAAAAGGCGTATGTGTGGCGGTATTGTATACCGAAAGCCCTTCCACGGGGCTGCTTATGGAAGAAGGGGCTGCCTTCGGCTGTAAAAATCCCCTGTTTGTGCTAACAACTTCCAATGCCGCACTGGGCGTGAGCGAAGGCTGGTAAGCCCCGTTTATTTGCAATTGGCCGGTTGAGAAATCGCCATAAAGCAGGCTGCTACTCACATAGTCGCTTCCAACGGCGCTGTGGATAAGTAATTTATTTGAGGGGCTCGAAGTATAATAGCCCGCAAAATTTCCGATAAAAAGGTTGTTGTTACCGTTAAATGAAATATTGCTTCCCGACCGGTAGCCGATCATAACGTTATTTGACGAAGGGCTTGACCAGCTGCCGCCGTAAGAATTCACACCTGCGTTAAACCCTATAAATGTATTTTGAATACCATCCTGGTTGTGTACACCTGCACCTGCGCCAAGGTATATATTGAAACCACCCGAGGAATTTGATTGTCCAGCGTTTGGCCCGATTGCAACATTGTCCGAACCGGTCGTTAGGCTGCTCAGAGAACCATACCCGATACCATAGTTAAATATTGCGCTGGAGCCGGTCAATGAAAAATTACCGGCCCCCAGCCCCAAGAAACAATTTGTCGTACTGCCAAACGCGTGTAAAATTGGATAGCCGCTCAAATTCACCACACCCGTGGTGTTGCTGTTTGTGGGAGGAAGGTCCAGGCTGTTCTGCACGGCCAGTTCCTGGACGGTCTTTATACCCGAGCCAAGGGTCTGGTTTCCAAGGCTTACGGAGCCCGGGTGGGTGGCATCGGCGGTTAGCGTTCCGGACAGTGTCTGCACCGCTGTTCCGTCATAGTACATGAATGTTGCCAATGCTGTGTCATATACCATCAGCCCTTTGGCTTTGTTCGCTATCGAGCCAAAGGCTCCCTGGGAAATCCTTGGAACCAAAAAACCACCGGTCGAACTGACAATCTCAAAAGCCGCGCTGGGAGTGAGGACCGGCTGGCTTAAAGCGTTTATCTGAACCTGTCCGGAATTAAAATCCCCGTATATGAGGTTAAAGGGGTTTCCTGTATATGGGCTGAAGCCTCCGGTAACGCAAAATTTATTATTAGGCGCAGATACCGGATAAGCCAAGCCATAATTTCCGATTATCACATTATTACTCCCGTTAAAGGTTACGTTGCTCCCACTTTTATAGCCAATCATTATATTATTTGACGAGGGGCTGGAGTAACTTCCCCCATACGAGTTCATACCTGCCTCCCAGCCGACAAAAAGGTTCTGCGAACCGTCTATGTTATTGGGGCCGGCCCCAAAACCGACAAAGGTATTTTCACTGCCGGTCGTGTTGCCACCGCCCGCACCATAGCCTAAAAAACTATTCTGGTACCCGCTGGTGACAGACTGTCCGGCTTGGCCGCCAAATGCCGCGTTTTGGGAACCCGTAGTGAGGCTGTTTAATGTCCGAAACCCAAATCCGGTGCTGTAAAACGCGCTGCCCGCCGTCAGTGAAAAATTACCCGAGTTGTTACCGGCAAAAACATTTGTGTATCCCCCGAATGAATGTATAAAAGAACTTCCATTCAAGTTTATAACCCCCGTAGACGAGCTTGTTGTAGCGGGCAAATCAATCGCACCCGTAGTTGCCAGCTCTTGTACTGTCTTAATCCCTGTACCTAATGTTTGGTTTCCCAGGCTTATGATGCCTGCATGTGTGGCGTCGGCCAACGTTACAGTAGGTGCAGCGGGGAGTGTATAATACCAATGGCTTACACCGTCCGATACAAATTGTACTTGGAAATATGGTGACGTAAAAGCTGCTGTTGCTGCTCCTGCCCCGTTTATGACATCAGAACCGGCGGGGGCCACCTGTATCCCTGCGCCGGGTACTCCGCTGGCATCGCCAACTATAATGGATCCTCCAGCGTTGATACTACCCGCCGCAGGCAAGGTATAAATTATAGCCTGCGTGTTGCCGGACGCGGTGTTAAGCACAAGCTTGTCAGTGCTATTAATTGTCGCGTTCTGCCAGGAACTTAATGACCGGGCATTTTCCAAGCCGAGGTTGACCCTCGCCGTCTTTGCGGTTGTAAAAGTGGTGGTGCCGCCGCCAGAATTGTACAGGTATCCGTTAACGGTACTGGAACTGTTGCCCAACACCAATTCTGCATTCGTGACACGGACCGCGCCGTTGACGACCTGTAAATGTGTCTGGGTCCCGGATTGCGCCGCGACCTTGGCGTAGCACCCCGTCAAAAACAATAACGAAAATAAAAATTTGGTTAATGGGCGGATTTTCCACGCAAGAAAGGTCTTGGGGTACTTAATGAAAGGCCTGGGCACAAGGGGCATATACATTTGCTTTAAAAGTGTTTGGGTGGTATATTGGCCTATATCGAAACAGGCGAATCTTAGCCAATTATAATTAGTTACTTTCCTTCATTTTTTTATCCTTATAGCCAAACCAGACCCAATAGCAAATAGTTACCTATATGCGATACCGCCTCTGTTGCCTGAATACTACCAGTAAAATTTTATGCTGAAAAAAATATGAAAAAATGATACCGGGTTATAGTTTTCATTTCTGTTTAGGATTTTTAATTCGGAGCAAACATATATTAAGAATTTTTATTTTCCAAACATTTGTTAAAAAATATATATAATTTTATTTACCGATATACAGCTTTTGTACCTTTTAATTTAATTATCCGGCTTGGCCAATGCAATCCCGGCTGGCAGTTTTCCTGCCTCTGACTTTAAGGCCGATCGGCACTGGATTCCCCGCTGCCATTCATTTTGATAAGTATTTTAAAACCAACATATTACAAAATATATACCCTCCGTTTTGCCGGAAAATGGAGTTGATTTTAAACCGACTGCCAAAACATATTAAACATATTTTCGTAGTAAGTATTTTCGCATTCGTGACAAAAAAACCATTTCACTGACCTTGACGGCGGGCGCGTCATCTCCGCTGTCTATATGGTACCGCAACACATTGTCTTACAGTTTACGTTTTTGAATTTTTGGAATCTGCGGTTTTTCGAGAGGCTCAGTTGTCTCGCTACTCCAGCACTGGGGTGCCGCCGCCTGATTTAAGGTCATTTCGAACAGCGCGTCGGCCGGGATCGACACCCGTTTCGTTAATTCATATTAGGCTTTCAGTGTCTATGCCGCTGTTGATTTTGCCACCGGCCGGCTGGGGATATTCTGCACCAACCAAGTCCGCGGTGGGACACCGCGCCCTGACATGGCTGTCACCGTTTCTCCCGGCAAAATCCGCCTGCAAAAAAAACGATGCCGTCTTGGTTCCTTTGAGCAGAAGCGCGGACACCTTCGTTGCGGCCAGTGGGGATGCAAAAAGGGGCGTGACAACGACCAATTACAACTTTGTGACAACCGACTACTTGGTACCCTCCCCGAATACCGGGAGGCTCTGTTTTTAGGCGCTTCCAATAAGCGGATGCTAAAACAAATAATAATTTTTACTAATTTCTACATCTACCAAAAAAAATAATTTATAACTTTAGTTTGATGAAATTAAGCTGAATAAAGAAAAAGCAATTTAGATAAAGTTTAAAGCAATTTGAAAGGATGGTAGACCAAAAAGTAGGCTAAAATAAAACAGTTCCTTGATAATCAAGGAACTGTTTCGAGATTTTGCGGACCGGACGGGCCCCCAATCGATCTCACTCGTGATTACGCTTTCATTATCTACTTAAAAAGAATAAATAAAAGCACTTATCTTAATTGCATTTGCTTGTATGATTGATTTTTCAATAAACTGTCAGTCATTTTTTTGATAAATATTACTTTAATTTAATACAAGGATTATACCTTTGCAGTGATATTTACTCGCTTAATTTGGTGACAACAAACTCGTGTTAACTGGATTCGAACTAAGGAAGTTTTAAAAGTGTGGCGAAAAAACGGCGAACATCGCTTATAACTAATTGATAACCAAGATTCGGAGAATCCAGTCCTGGGCACTCAGAAAAAAAAGAGGTAACTTTATTAGTTGCCTCTTTTTT
>Ga0364894_10073_pt1 | contig 54211 bp, 46 predicted proteins | sample ExccelJu500001D4_FD_206942 | JGI IMG/M metagenome (GOLD analysis project Ga0364894, IMG submission 206942) | Enriched cells from Trout Bog Lake Hypolimnion, Wisconsin, USA - BchlTB.July16.5000.01.D4 | ecosystem: Environmental > Aquatic > Freshwater > Lake > Hypolimnion/Profundal zone | place: USA...
TGAACGGCCCAAAGTGGCAAGGAGTGGTCGCCGCCATTCTTGCAACCGCAGTCATTGGCGCGGCTCTCGCGCAGTCGCCGCCGGTGACACCACCCAGCACCGCACCGCAAGATTTCCACCAAGCAATGGACGCTTGGCGCACATGGAACGAAACGCACCCGAATATTCGAGCGATTCACCGAACCCTCCGAGGACTAGAAGCGTTAGAAGAAGATCCGACCACCCGCTTTACAAAACCACAGGCAAAACCGCTTCTCGCGATTTTGGAAACTTGGCGTAACAAGCCTGTCCTAACCGACACACAAGCAAAAATCGTCAACGCATCGCTTCTCAAGCCGCTGACCAAAGAGCAACTCGTCGCACTTACCGACGAACCGGAACACGGCTCTAGGCCGGGCGAACACCACGGCGACCACTTCGGCTCCGGTGGCTGGCAGAGTCACGGTTGGGGCGGAGGGTCAGGAGGCGCACCCGGTCAGCCCGGCAAGCCTGCCGCAGCCCCCGCTGCGCCTCACGACTACAACCCGCTGAACCCGGCTACCCTACCATTCGAACGCGTACGAGCGCATTCCACCCAACGCCTCGACGCGTTCATATTGGCGTTGAAAAACACAAAGTAGCAACTGCGAGCGGCATCCGGTAAGCAACTGCCAATCAAACCCTTGCTTGATACGTGAGTCAATTGTTCACGAATGTGATGACTATTCACGGTCAGACACTACTGCAGGCTTGCCTCCGTTGGATAGTCCCTCTAGGGCAGCGGATTTCAGATAAACGCAATGAGCTCTTCTTGTGTCCCGTAGGGACTATCCACCGATCATAGCCCCTGAATTCATCTTGGGGGGGCGTCGATATTTCACTGTACCGAATCGTGAACAGTTACGAAAACCCTTGCTTGATACGTGGGTCAATTGACAAGGAGGGTATACTGTGCTTTTCAGCTTCGAGAATCCAACTCCACGTTACGAGGTTCATCAATGGCACAAAATACGCCCATCACCGTCGCGCATGGCGATGGAATCGGCCCTGAGATTATGGACGCTACGCTTCACATTCTGAAAGAAGCCGGCGCCAGAATCGATGTCGATACGATCGAAATCGGGGAGAAAGTCTACCTCTCCGGAAACTCCGCAGGCATCGCTCCCGAAGCATGGGACTCCCTGCGCAACAGCCGCGTTTTCCTCAAGGCACCGATTACCACCCCACAGGGCGGCGGATACAAGAGCCTGAACGTCACCGCACGTAAAATGCTTGGCCTCTACGCCAATATCCGACCGTGCGTCTCGTACCACCCCTACGTTGACACCAAGCACCCTGTTATGGATGTCGTCATCGTTCGCGAAAACGAAGAGGACACCTACGGCGGTATCGAGCATCGCCTCACCGATCAGGTTACCCAGTGTCTCAAGCTTATCTCGCGCCCCGGTTCGGAAAAGATCGTTCGATATGCGTTTGAATATGCACGTGCCTACAAGCGCAAAAAGGTCACCTGCTTCGTGAAAGACAACATCATGAAGCTGACTGATGGCCTCTTCCACAAGATTTTCGAGGAAGTCGCGCCGGAATACCCTGACATCGAAGCCGATCACTGGATCGTTGACATCGGTGCCGCAAAGCTTGCTGACACCCCCGAAAACTTTGATGTCCTCGTGATGCCAAACCTCTACGGTGATGTCCTCAGCGATGTTGCCGCGCAGATCGCTGGCTCGGTCGGCCTCGCGGGATCGGCGAACATCGGCGAGAAGTACGCCATGTTCGAAGCCATCCACGGCTCCGCACCGCGACGCGCCGGTCAAAACCTCGCGAACCCGTCCGGCTTGCTTCTCGGGGCAGTCCAGATGCTCGTCCACATCGGCCAAGCGGATGTCGCACAGCTCGTCCACAATGCGTGGTTGCGCACACTGGAAGAGGGCATCCACACGTACGACATCTTCACGGAAGGTGTCAGCACGCAGAAGGTTGGCACTCGTGAGTTCGCCAATGCGGTTGCAGCGCGAGTTGGCAAGGTTCCTGAGAAACTAAAGGCAGTCCAATACGATACGACTCGCAAAGAGGCGTTCAAGGCTCCGACAGCAAGCCCCGTCGCCGTTGGCAAACGTCAACTTGACGGTATCGACATCTTCATCCAGGACGCGACAACAACAGCCGACGCCCTCGCAGCGAAGATCAAAGATGCCGCCGGTGAAGGCATCAAGCTGGTCGCTATCGCCAACCGTGGTACCAAGGTGTGGCCGAACGGCTTCGAAGACACAACCACCGTTGATAGCTGGGTTGCGCGCTTCCAGGCCATCGACCAGGATGGCGAGATCAGCCAGCAGGACGCAATCGACCTGTTGCAGCGAGTCAGCAACACAGGCGTGCTTATCACCAAGTTCGAGAGCCTCCTTCGCTTCGACGGCGAGCGCGGCTACTCCCTCAGCCAGGGTCAATAGCAACCGCCAGGCTGATCTGGCGCTCCGTTGGCTACCGCTCTGGTTTCACAAGAAAAGGCTCGTATGCGAGATATGCTGTGAATATTTGAATGACGCTTTTCGCAGCGCGATAACGGATGCAACACGGGAGCGTGCCCTGAGCTTGCCGAATGGGTTTGCTTCGCAGTTTCCGGAATAGGAGCCAATAGCTAACGGATCACGTACCAGAAAAGGGCAGAGCTTCACTCTGCCCTTTTCTGCGTCAATGGTGAGACATCGCGATCAACCGGCTGTAGACTCGCGCACTATCAGCTTCATGGGGAGGACGGTTTGCTGGAGCGGCGAATCGAGTTCAACCATCCGTTTGAGCAGGAACTCCCAAGCCAACCGACACATCTCTTCGACGGGAATCGCAATCGTGCTGATGGAGGGGTTGTGAAAGGCGGTTTCAGAGATGCCGTCCGAGCCGATGATACGCATATCCGTCGGTACTCGTATCCCCATATTTCTAGCAGCCTGATTGGCACCGATAGCCAATTCATCGTTCTGGCAGTGAAGTCCGTCCGGCGGCTCGTGGTTTCGAAGATACTCAAGCATCGCTTCGACAGCGTACGAACTCTCCTGACCAGTACAGGAAATAAACTTCGGTTCTAAACCAACTTCATTCATATGGCTAAGACATCATTCATATTGCTTCGTGATCGATTCGCTTTCGGTTTCAAATGTCAAAAAAGCGATCCGACGGCTACCTGCGTCAATTAAGTGCTTTAAGGCATCCAACCCGCCCGTCTCGAAGTCGATGGCAACGTAGTCCGTTCCTTCGAAGCATGAACCTCCCATGCCAACTATAGGTGGATGCGCGAATCCGCCGTCGTGGATTGCCTTCACGTGAATCGGCGCATCGCTCGCTAAAATGCCATCAGGCCAGGGGCCTTGCAAAAAAGATTCGGCGGGGAGAGGTGTTCCAGTGGATGTCCACAACTGCCGAATAATAGCCTGATAGCCACTCAGTTCCGTTTGCACGAGTGCCTGCTGGATCACATTGCTGTAGCAGGGTCGGTGAGAAATCGGGATCCACAGGCCGACCATATTCGTCTTGCCGGTCGCAAGAGCCTGCGCCATTGCGTTCGGTCGATACCCGAGGTCACACGCAATCTGCCGCACACGACGCCGTGTTTCGGCGGAAATCACCATATCAGTGCGATCATTAAGAATGCGAGACACGGTACCCGCAGAGACTTTCGCCTCTTTGGCAATTGTAGCGAGAGTTGCAGCTCGTCTCATATATTAAGTCTAACGACTCCATCGATCTTCATACCGAGAGTACATGCGATTGGTTGAACCGCCAGCGGTATTGATTATACCAATCACGTTTAACAATTGCCCACGCCGCTTAAAATAGCCAGATACGGTACCCTTGCACGCCAAAGAGGAGAGAAAACGCCGTCCAAAACGCGCCCGCGACGAACTCGCCCAAAACCAATCCCAGGGCAAATGAGACACCTTTTCTATATGCCGCCGCGCCGCCGTATTTGAGCGTTAGAGACTTTACCAGCCATGCAATAAATACGGGAACCCATACCATGCTAGTTCCCCAACTGCCACTGATCGCATAGCCGACTGGATGAAAAGGACAACCAATCCAGAAGCGTTGCAATACTATGAGAAGCACCGTGACTAACGTTCCTCCTCCCATCTCCTCGATTGCGCCAATATCAGGGACATGTGGCGACATCGCAAAGCCACGTATATGCCCCCAGCCCTCCGCGCCGAGATTTTGGTAATTACCTGTCATCAGTTCCAGACCACGTCCCGATGTCATCCAGAGAAAGAGCCACGCCCCACCAATTACGCACAATATGCCAGTGAGGGCGATTGCCGTCCAGAAGCGTCGCGATGTCGTGCCCACACGATCTGCCATATATGCCGCCTCCATGAGGTGCGGCATTGGGTGGCCTTGCAGTGAACGGCTTAACGAGGACAAGGCCGTGAAAGCGTCATTATTGTGTGCTGTCAGCAGGTGCCCGTTAAACACTCCGATCAACGGGCCATCCGGCCCCATGAATTGCAAGTTATGCACAGCGAGACCCAATTCGGCGCGCAGGCGTGAGACGAATATCGCCAATACAAGGAGGATTAGCAACGCAAGGGCGGCCAGCCAGATCGACAGCCCGAGTTGATTGAATGCAAACAACAAGACGATGCTTCCAACGGCAAGTATCGCGTAGTTCTCAATCACACGGATTTCGCCGCCACGAATGCGCCGAATGTGTTCGAACCACAAGGATTTAGAGTTCCACAGGAGAGCCGCCACTAGGACACACATTGCGCCAAAGTTCTGCGCGAGTAGCCCTGGAGAATTACCCAAAAAGATATAAGGAGATCCATGAGCGACCCCTAACATTCCAGCGACATAGAGCTGCGCCTGGCCGAGAAGGTAGAAGAACCATGTTGAAAACAACAAGTCTGTGCGTAACAGAAATGCGATGCCAAACATGAGCGGATGGATGGTAATCGGAACCGTTCCGAGCGCGCTCCAAGCCGGTCCCGCCGAATCAAATCTGATGAAATATCCCTTCTCGAACAGCGTGGGAAAGGCCGGGATAATCTGGTGAAGTCCGTTGAGTAGATCGAGGGCAGCCGCGAAAGCCCCCCCCGCCCAAAACAGGCGTGATTTCCACAGCGTCGCGCCGGGGTCGCTCATTTCAATTGGCACCATAGTGAGCGGAAACGCCAGCTTTTCATCATGCGCCCACGATTCCCACAGTAGCCGCGTCAACGCCAAATACATCAAAAACAGCGTACACAGAAGGCCGCCCCACGCCGACAATGGCACGAGCCAGCCACGCCACACGGTAGACCACGGGTGCCCTTGAAAGATCGCCGTCGCCGCCGCCGGATCCTTGACGATGGCCCATGACGGCAACGCGGCGATGACCGGCTGGAGCCAACTGTTTAGCGGCGACGAGGCGACGGCATAGGCAGGGTACGCGAGCGACGGAATGAATGTGCCAAACGATTCCCACGAGGCGAAACACGCGCCGAGGTTCATCATAGAGTACATGCATAGTAACTCCGATACCGATAGCCGCGCCCCGCCGTCGTTGTTTCGCCCCACTAGTCGGTTCACAAGCAGCAAGAGCGCAAAGATCACGACCACAGGGTAGTAGATCGCAATGCCAGTGGGCAAACCGATCTTCTCGATCTGCTCTATGCGCATCACCAGATAGAAGCTGAGAATGGTCAGCGGCCAGCCAATCAGCAGCACCACCGGCAACCGAAACTCTGGAAGCGACACGCCAGATGTGCTAGAACCCTGCTGACTCGCCATGGAATGCTCCTCTATCGCCGTCTTATTTTGAGCGTGAATTGATGTCATCTGTTACTAGGATCCTTACCAGGTTCCGGTGTCGGAACAAGCGTCACCGGATAGTAAAACTGCCCGCCAATGAATGGCTTGTTGTCCCACGCATCGGGAGCGGGCAGCCACTTTTTCGGAAAACTCGGCAATAGACCGATCATCTCCCAAGCGAACTTCGGGTATCCAATCTTATACGCTGGGGAGTCCGAGCGCAAACGGTAATCGTCGCGTTCGGATGCGACAAAGAGGGGATCGGCAGCCAACCCGTTCGCGTCAAATCCCGTCTTTTGCCAATTTTCCCACGAGAGTTTGTTGTACGATCCGTCTCGATCAATGAAAGACTCATTGATGACGACCGGGGCAGAGTCATTCCAATAGATGTTTCGGTCGATGGTCACAGCGTCCGATGGAAAAGCGTAGCTAACTAAGGGCTGAACTTGCTCCACATTGATGGTTTTCACAACGGTGCTCCCTATGACCTCGTTGCCTTTCGGTCGGCCAGGGTTGTGCAGGGGAGTTTTCGCAACAATGTTACCGACAATCTCATTGCCTTCCGGCCAGCCTGGGTGACGCATCGGAGCGGCTAGTTTTGGATAACGAACACTCCAGGGCGGCGTGTTATAGTGTATCTTCGCCAATGGCTGGCTGAGACCGTCAACGAACTCGCCGGATTTAGCGTATCGTGCATCAGCCCCGATGGCATTTCCATTGTCAACAAAAATATTGTTGGCGATTCTATTGTCTCGTCCTCCGCCTAATTGGACACCCCTGTCCGAAATTCGATAGATAATATTGCCTTCAACATCAAACCCGGACATCCCGTCGTCAAGGTAGACTCCGCTGGCACCAAATGAAGCATATCTGACCGTCTGCTTCTTCTCGTTGTAATCATCACAGCAATAGTATCCGGGCACGTCGTGTATTTTGTTGCACAGAATCTTGTTGCCGCGCCAAGTCCAATCCCGGCCCATATAGATTGCTCCGCAATCGGCACTTGACAAGCAAACGTGGTGTATTTCGTTATATGATATTGTAAGATCGTTTACCTGCCAAAGGCTGATGGCTACATGCGGGCCATCATGTATGAGATTATGCGTCACGGTAACTCCAACACCGGTGATTCCTATGGCAGCCGTGTAGCACTTCCCTAGCACATCGTAGCGGAAGATGTGATTGTTACTGATTTCAATATTGCTTGATGTCAACGTGGTGCGATCGCCCGCGTTTATCGAGATTCCCCCATTGTTATCGTGGATCAGGCATCCATCGACTATGTACGATACACCACCGGAAATACTGATTGCGCCTGCACCTGTATTGCGTATTTCACATCCTTCGATGTGGTTATCCGAACCCGATATGGCATCGACTGCGGTACCAGTAACATCCTCAATCGTCAAGTTGCGTAGAATGATGCGCTGGGCGTGGTTGAGCATGAAGATTGATGGTAGAACCGAAATATCTGCCGGTTTTGCCTCTATTTCTTTCGTTGGAGGATAGAAATAGAGGATGCCTGCATCGTTGTCGAGATACCATTCACCCGGCGAATCCAACTCTTCGAGAACGTTCCTTACAAAAAACCTGCGTCCCGGTTTAATCTCACAGAATGTCGGAGTCGAAAGGGTGATGAGATGCTTATTTGCATCAATAGAAGCAATCGTGCAGTAGTTCTCCATCCAATCAGCCCAAGGAAAAATGTGTGCCTGAGCCTTTTCCGGATGAAGCCAACGAGATGGCGCATCGCCCTGGTAATAGAATTGGGTCCTGCTTCCCTTGATCGGTACACCAGTGGTCACGGCCCACTCGCCGCCCTCCGGGGAACCGTTGCGCTTGGGCCAGCGAGCAAGTTCCATTCGAGTGCCATTGAAAAATAGTTCATTGCTTTGCGTCAGTACGTTAAGCGGACGCCCCGGCGTACCGGATTGTGTCCACGATGTGATGCCGCTCACATTGGCTTGGAGTATGTTGCCTTTCCAAGTACGCCAAGTACGAACCGGGCACCCCCCTGAAAGCGTAACGCTCTCCCCCGGATAGGCCTGGATCACGGTCGGTGCGCCTGCTGCCCCAGAATCTATTTCGTTTAGCTGTAGCGGCGATGGAAGAAAGTACGTCCCGCCGCGCAGGGAAATGGTAACACCGCGAGATGCGCGCTCCTTTTGCGGCAGGTCTCTGAGCGCGAGCTGTGCGCGACCAAGCGTTGCAAACGGGCCATCCGAGCGGCTATGATTAGGCGCATCGATCTGCCCACTCCACGCATCGTTGCCGCTGGGCGCGACGTATATCGCTATCGGTTTAGCATTCGATGCGGCCACACTTGGTGAAAACACTCCGACTATGATGAGTGCCGAGATTGTGACGAATAGCATCAATCGAGTCATTTTATCTTCCTTTATTAGTTCGATCATTTAGTACCTTACCAGTGATTTTCTCCACAAGCAGTATAGAAAATTTGGTTCAGGCTAAGCATGGGGCCGTACGCGGGTCGATCAGTTTTTATTCAAAATCAAGCTGATCGAAGCGCGATAAGGGTCCAGGCTCAGCCTGGTTAGGTTCTAATCCAATGTCGAACGACAACATGTTGTCGTTCGCGGTTGGCTCCCAGTTTACGAAACACTGCCGCAAAGCTGCCATTTTTTCTAAGCGAAGTCTTGGGAAAAACGTAGTAGCTTACCAGTGATATTCTCTACAACCAGTATAGAAAGTTTGGTTCAGGCTAAGCATGGGGCCGTACGCGTGTCGATTAGTTTTCATTCAAAATCATGCTGATCGAAGCGCGATAAGGGTTCAGGGTCACGCTGGTTAGTCGCTCGAATTTACGGTCCACATACCCTTATTGTTACCCCAGCCGGAACTGCTATAGTTGTAACAGCCTGCAGCACCCGCCCCTATTGTCTGCTGTGGCTGCATCCACTTGATATGGCCGTCGACAAATCCGTAATTCCAGCCGCCAGAATGCATCGCAATCCCTTTCGTCTCCTTGTCTTGCGCATTCCAGCCACTCCCCCATGATGTCGGGTTGAAGCCAGGGTTCTGCGTCATGTCACAAGGGTAATGGTAAGAAGGAGCACTTGCGGTGTCGTTTGATCCATACCAGGACGGAATGACGTTAACATAGGAGGGGAACTCGACAATGATAAACGTGGTTGCAGGTGCTTGGACTTGTGCCGCAGACCAGCCAGTCCAACGACTACCGGCGGCTCCCGCATAATATCCGGCCATGCCAGCATAGTTCGTCTCATTCAACCACTCGTTCCCTGGGTTGACCATTGCACCGCCTTCGCAATTGTCAGGCATGGCATAGGAGTTCGGAACCGTGGAATGGCCTGTATTGCTAGGCCGTACGATCTGATCGTCGGGACACTGGAACGCGGTATATGTCTTGATATAGGGATAGACCTGCATTGCCCAGCCCTTACCGTTAGAATCCTGATCGTCTGGATATAGCTCATCATAATCCTGGCAATACTGGATCATCGCCGAGGTTATCGACTTTCGTTGCTCGCGCAACTGGTCTGACGCGCCTTTTCGCGCGCCGTGGCGAACACAGGGAACAGTATAGCCGCAAGAATCGATATGATTGCTATAACGACGAGAAGTTCGATAAGAGTAAATCCATTTTGTGGTGTCTTCATATGTTCCCTCTTTTTTTGATGCCGAGCAGGGAACGCACTCCCACGATGTTCGGCGACAAGAGTATAGACAAGCGTTTGTCTACACTAGTAATATCACGCAGTCTGATTTCTGTCAATAGTAGTAAACGAAAAAGATATGGCACATAAATTACACGAAAGCGTGGATGTCACGATGCCACCCGCTGGTCAAAATGACAACACGATTGCTTCAGCGGAAATTATCAACGGATCGATCACTCCCCCAAATGCGCACCATCCCCCCAATTTAATCCCAAAACAGACATCCTGCCCTCACTTTGTACATTTTATTGTTTATTAACAATAGTTATACTTACGGCAAATCAAGTCGAGTAATCGACTTCGGAGGAGCTTGATGACTAACATTGAACTACCAAACCTTTCAGGTTTGCGGGAGATTTCGCAGAGTGAGATCGAATCGTTTCAGGAAGACGGGCACACGATAATTCGCGGGCTAGCGAGTCCAACCGAAGTCGCTGCATATCGCAACGTGATCGCAGATGCTGCGGCCAGGTACAACGTCCAAACGAAGCCGCTATCGGAGCGCGACACCTACGGCAAAGCGTTCCTACAGATCATGAACCTGTGGCGACACGACGATGCTGTCCGACTCTTCACCCTCGCCCGCCGGTTCGCGGGAGTGGCGGCACGCCTCATGGGTGTCTCCGGTGTGCGGTTATACCACGATCAGGCACTGTTCAAGGAGCCGGGCGGCGGTCGAACTCCGTGGCACCAGGATCAATACTACTGGCCCCTCGACACAGCGAATACGATTACCATGTGGATGCCGCTCGTCGATGTGCCGGCAGAGGTCGGCTCGATGACATTTGCGTCAGGCTCGCATAAGCACGGCTTCATCGAATCCGTTCCGATTTCCGACAAGTCGGACGAGTATTTCAGCAATTACGTCCACAATGCCAAGATTCCGCTCGTCTGCCACGGCGGCATGACTGCGGGTGACGCGACATTCCACTACGGCTGGACCCTCCACGCCGCCCCTGCAAACCCAACGCCCAACATGCGAGAGGTGATGACCGTCATCTACTTCGCTGATGGCAGCCGCGTCATCAAGCCAGACAACCCCAACCGTGCAGGAGACCTTAGGTGCTGGTTGCCAGGTATCCAGCCAGGCAACTTGGCAGCAAGTGAATTGAACCCTCTGCTGTTTACGTGATGCTTCGCCCGACTAAAGTCGGGGCTACAGACTGCCCAAAGTCCGGCTAGCGGACTAGCCAACCAAACGTTTAGCGTACTATACCAGGACTTTCGCTTCGCGTGTTTTACATTAGGTATAAATACACCACGGAATGAATTCCGTGGCTATGATCGGAGGAAAGTCCCTCCGGGACAGCAGATTTCAGACGAGCGTAAGGGGCATTTCTTATGTCCCGGAGGGACTATCTACCGATCATAGCCCCTGAATTCATTCAGGGGACTCTTCGGGCAATATTAGCAAATTTTCTATCGCCAAGCGAAAGTCCTATATACGCAGCATTGGCTAACCCCCGAAGCAGGGTTTTAGGCACTCTGTAGCCCCGATTCCAATCAGGGAACAGACAAAACAGCCCAATATATCCCCTTGTGCTACAACTCGCAGTTGGTTGACATTCAAAGTGCCTGTGTGCTACACTTTCCTGTTATGACAATCGACGAGCAATTTGAAGTTCTCGCTCGTGGCGCTGTCGAAATCGTTCCCCGCGAATCCCTGCTCACGAAGCTCCGACAATCACGGGAAACTGGCAAGCCGCTACAAATTAAGTTAGGGCTTGACCCTACCGCCCCGAACATCCATATCGGGCACGCTGTCGTGCTTCGTAAGCTGCGCAAGTTCCAAGACCTGGGGCATGAAGTGACAATCATCATCGGTGATTTCACTGCGATGATTGGCGATCCCACAGGGCGATCCGAAACTCGCAAACAGCTCACACCAGAAGAAGTGGCGATCAACGCCAAAACCTACGCGGATCAGTACAACAAGATTCTAGACCCAGCCAAAACTCGTGTCGTATTCAACAGCGAGTGGCTCGGTAAGCTGAACATGTACGATATCATCGCCCTGCTCGCAAAAACCACGGTGGCACGCCTGCTGGAGCGCGACGATTTCACGAACCGATACACGCAAGGGCTGCCGATACACGCACACGAATTGCTGTATCCCATCTGCCAGGCATACGATTCGGTTGTGCTAAAATCAGATGTCGAACTGGGTGGAACCGACCAAAAGTTCAACATCATGATGGGCAGAGACTTCCAACGCGAAAGCGGAGTCGCTGAGCCTCAGGTTGCGCTGTTCGTGCCGATTCTCGTTGGCCTCGATGGCGTCGATAAGATGTCGAAGAGCAAAAACAACGCCATCGGTATCGACGAACCGCCGCTGACGATGTTCGAAAAGCTCATGTCGATCACCGATGCGATGATGCCACAATACTATGAGTTGTGTACCGACATACCACTCGACGAAATTGGGCTACTCTGCGACAACAACAAGACGCACCCGAAGCTGGCAAAGAAGCGGCTTGCAACCGAAGTCGTCGCTGTATACCATGGGAGTGAGGCCGCACAAACTGCGGGTGACGAGTGGGAGCGCATTCACGCACAACATGAACTACCCGACGACATCGCGGAGTTTGCTCTCCCTGCCGATCTGCTCACCGGCGGCACGGTGCGCGTATCTCAGCTTGTCGTCGCCGCCAGGCTCGCGGCGAGCGGCGGAGAGGCCAAGCGCCTCGTCCAACAGGGCGGTGTCGCACTCAACGGCGAGAAGCTCAAAGATCCATCGGCACTAATATCACTGACAAGCGGAGACATTCTTAGCAGCGGTCGCCGCAAGTTCGTCCGTTTGATATTGCCATAACAACGGGAAAGCTGCACTATCCGCCGAATAATTAATATTATGATCGACGAAGACATCAGCGAAAAACCAGAATTGCAAAGCCAACCTGACATCGAAAACCTCGATGCAGTAATACTTTCGGTTGACACTTTGGAACCGTCCGAGCAGAGCCATCCGCCGGTCGATCCCAAGGTGTTCGAATCTGAGATGAATCCGCACTTGGATGCGCTTTATCGAAACGCAATGCGGCTAACGGGCAACTCCAACGACGCAGAAGACCTCGTACAAGATACGTACCTACGCGCTTACAGATTTTTTCACCAGTACCAACCGGGAACGAATGCGAAGGCGTGGCTGTTCCGAATAATGAACACGGTATTCCTGAACGATTACCGGAAGCGTTCACGTAAAGGTGACCAACTCTCATATGATGAGCTGGAAGACTTTTACCTCTATAACAGGCTCAACGAGGAATCGCTCAGCACTGATCAATCGTTCAATACGTCCAATCCAGAGGACGTGATTGTATCAAGATTGGGCATCGAAGAAATCGAATCGGCTATACGAACCTTGCCGGTTGAGTTCGGAGAAACGGTCGCGCTTGCAACATTAGAAGATCTTTCGTACCAAGAAATTAGTGACGTGCTTAATATTCCGATTGGCACAGTTCGGTCGCGATTGTCTCGTGGAAGAAAGATTTTGCAACGTTCATTGTGGCAAGTCCTCGGAGTAAAAGAGCCAGTCGAAGAAAAGGCGAAATAGAGGCGCCTAAAAGAGGCCAGCACAAGCGGCCTCATCTCGCTTGAGTGCGAACGTATTGGGGTTTACTATGGCATACGATGATAATTATTCACTGGGAGTAGGCGAAACCACTCCGGATTCGGTGTCGTTTGACTATTATTCTTGTGAAGAATCCATTCGTCTTCTCAACGAATACCTAGATCACGAGCTTAGCCCCAATGAGCGCGCCGATGTGGCCAAGCACCTCGATATTTGCCAACCTTGCCTCGAAAGGTTCCGTTTCGAACAAACCTTGCTGATCTCGATCAAGACGAGAATGCAGACGATTCACGCCCCCATTGAGCTTAAATCCCGTCTTAGCACCCTCATCAATCAGGGGTAATCCCCCTCCATATCCCGGCAGCGTGACATGGAGGGGATTGTTCGTCCCACAATGTGGCATTCACGACATGTGTGCAACTGGGCAAAACGCAGTCTCACAGGGCGTTGCAAAAGGGCGATTGCACTTGGAATATATTGGGTTCCTTTGTCGATAATAGGTCTTTTCCTCGACTGAAGTCGGGGACAGATCAAATGAAATTGCCATCTGAATAATATATTGATTAGGACTTTCGCTTCGCGGTTAGAAAGCCTCTCTTCCCCATTCCGATGGGGTAGAGAGGATTCCTCCGTCTAGGAAAAATCCTATTGGCGTTGGGCGATCCTCTTTTGAGAGGGTCGCCTTTTTGATTTTGCTACTCGGAGTTACCGATCTAGCGGGGTGCCAGGGAACCAAGCATCCGGCTCCATCCAGCGATCAAACCGCAAGGTACGCTTCTGATCGGGGGAGAGCATCGCGTATTGAGCGACTTTGCGCGTCGCGATAGGCGATGTGGGGCCGTGAATGTCCGCCGCCATTTCCAACGCACGATCTATATCCAAGGCTGACATCGCAAGGACGGGAAGCAGTAGGCTTCTGTCATCACCCGATGCCCGTAGATCCAACTGATCCGCCGCATAGTCTCGCTCGATTGCAACCCTGGCACGTGCGGGGTCAACGTGGCCATAGTAGAACATAAACGCCGACATGCCACCGAGGAGCGAAACCTGGCTCGATAGTGCCTGGTACGCAGATGCGAACAGCATCGCGCCCAGCTTCGGGTCATGGCGATAGGCGAGAGCACAGACCCAACCCGCGAGTGAACTACGCTGCTTGCAAACGAGAGCACTGCTCAGTGCATCACGCCAAACAGTCGGGGCTTGATCGCTCGACAAGCCAGAGGCCGCAAACGCAAGTGCGATGGGTTTGTGATCCTGATCGACAACTGATCGCGCCAGCGTCAACGCTCCCGCCGGATCTGTCGCCGACAGTTGCTCCACTATCGCGCAAACAGCCTGCCCGTAAACCGGCATGCCGGTGTTCGCCCCTTGCGCAAGCATGTCGCGAAGCAGACCGGCGGCATCCGGCGCATCGTACCGCGCTAGGATCGTAGCGGCGCGAAGGGCTGGCAGTATCCTCGGTTGCCGTTTCGTCGCACTAGAGTCGGTAGCGGTTGCAGGAAGGCGGCGAATAACGCGCTCAATGTACGCCGAACCAGCGGGGGCGACAACATTCGCGTAGTTATCGAGCATATCTTCGATTATGCCTGACGCTCCCAATGCATTGCCCTTGTTTGCGCGTCTTGCACCGTCGGTCATGTCCGATATGGTGTCGTCGATCATTTTGCCAGCGTTGCGATCCTTCAACCGTGCTGCAAGAGCCGCAACCGCGATTCGCTCCCCGCCGCCGATGTGTTCAATCGGGCTTTGACGCGCCCAAGCTTTCGCCTTTTCAAGTAACGGTGCAGCGAGATCGTTGTGTGCCGGGGTCAATGCAAAGCCAAGCGATGCCGCCGCGAGTGCCTTCTCAGCCGGGTCACCTATGCGATCAAGGATGCTATTAACGGTGGTGATGGACGACGCGGGATCACCAAGCGCACTCGATGTGACCAGCCCCAGTAGGACAGCGTCGGTTGGTACATGATCTTTCCCCGCTAACTCAAGTGCAGCGTTCAGATCGTATGGCGCGATTTCAAATGGGAGCGAGTCCCGCCCGATGTAGTCTCCACCTGATGTATCTCTCGATAGCGTCGTCAGAATCGCGATCCCATGGGGTTTGTCTTGGGCATCGGGAAAACTAATAGGGTTCAGCGTAATCTTTACCCCCTGTTGTCCAGCCTGCGCTTTCAGCCTCGCATACCCTGACTTTGCCACCGCAATAATGTCCGTATCGCCCGCAGGCAAGCCTTCGAGTACGAATTGCCCGGTCGGATCGGTTTTGGCGATCAGCTCAATGTTACTCGCAGGGGCGATCACTGTCGCGTCTGGCACGGGATCGCCACCGGGCAGGGTCACTTTGCCGCCCAAAATCATCACCGGCGGAGCGACCACCATCACCGAAGCCTGATAGCCGCCCTCCCCCACGCCAACGTCGCCCCCCGAAATATAGCGACACCCCGGCTTGCTGACGAATAGTGTGACCGTATCGCCAGGGCGCACACCTTGCGCGACATAGTAACCGTTGTCGTCGGTTTTCACCGTCTGGGCGTTTTCGTGGATTGTCGTGCTAACCGCGTTCGTCATCGGGTCGGTGACTGTCATGGGGCTTTTAATGAACACGTACACAGGCACATGCGCAAGCGGCTTGCCGTCAGGCGAGACAACCCGCCCGGTCAACGGTAGCCCTGGAAGCCCCTGGTTTAAGTCCGCACGCGACGGCACAGAGACAACGAGCAGAAGAAATAATACGAAAACAATGGGAATATGTCGAAAATATTGATACATAGTTAGAACTTTCGCTTCGCTCTATCGGAATTGGCGAACCCGTACTGAAACGAAGAGATAAGATTTTGCCCAAATCCGCCTATCGTTACGCCTCGCTGTTATCAATGTGACACGAATGCGACTGGCAAAGAGTCTACGCTCAGCCTAGCTATCCAATAGTCGCGAGGCCACCGTCAGGCGAGATTACCATACCGGTGACAAAACCGGCGAGATCCGATGCGTAAAATACTGCGACACGAGCCACGTCAATTGGCTCCGCAAGGCGACGCAGGGGAGTTCGTTCCGCGACACGTTCCCTCCCAGCTTCGGGAAGGCTCGACGAGTAATCGGTCATCGTCATGCCGGGGGAGACGACATTCACCGTGATGTTGTGCGGCCCCAGTTCACGGGACAACGTCCGCGTGAATGCCAGCACTGCCCCTTTTGCCGTCGAGTGTGCGCCGTACCCCGCTGCAGGACGATGGATCAGGGTCGCGGTAAAATTGATAATTCGCCCGCCCCCGCGCTGAATCATGTGTGGCACCACTGCCTTGCACGGATGAAACGTAGTCCCCATCACGCCATTGAACTCTGCAAGATACGCCTCCCAATTATCGTCAATGAACTTGACATCGGGACGAAAACTTGCGGCGTTGTTGACGAGAACATCAATGCCACCAAAATGCTCCATCGCACGCGCAATCATCTGCTCCGTGGACTCCTGATCCGTCAGATCCGCTTGAAGCGCGATAGCTTCACCAGGCAACGATTCCGCCAATTTATGAGCTGGCTCACGCGACGAATTATAGTGAACCACCACGCGCGCCCCTTCGTCTGACATCAGCCTTGCCACAGCGGTTCCAATGCCTCGCCCCGCACCGGTTATCAACGCCACTTTGTTTCCTAGCAACGGCATCTACTACCCTCGGCTAAACTGGCGCGGTCTCATCGACATGCTCGGCGGGGTCGAAAAATTGGAAAAACTCTTCGCTGTCGGGGTTGTACTGAAGGCCGGACGGCCATTCGACCATCGCCAAGCCCTTATCGAGCGTGAAATCCGCCAGGGCTTGCACCTCCGGCGAATCGTACTCGTGCGAGCCGATGCCGCCAATACACAGGTACTCGATTGCCCCATCGCGTGTCGCGCCAAAGAACTCCGTCAGCGATGCCGTCGCAAACGCAAAACCGTTTTCGACAAGCCCAGCGACACCCGCAATCGACAGGCCGTCTTGTATCACAAGCTCGTCCTCGAAGATCGCCTTGAACTCGTCAAGCGTGATGCGTACATCGGGCAAGAGAGGCGCATCGACTCCCACGCGCACATGCCGATTCGCGAACCCATCCTCAACCTCATCGGCCTCAATGATGCCACGAATAGCAGTCAGGTTGTCCGTCACAGCCTCTTGACGCGTCAACGAAACAAACTCTATCTGCCGCCAATCCTCAGGCAGGATTTGGTACCGACGCACGCCCGCCTTCATCGAACCGGGAGCCATCGGCGCAACAGTCGCCGAGATGGTAGGCTCAGCGTACACAGCCCCTTCCCCGGTCGCAGGTGGTCGGCGTACGATCAGATCCGCACGGCCTTCCTTGAGCACGGCATCGCGGCGCATCGGGCGGGCATCTAGCAGCTCCCACTCTTCCCCAAGCGTGAATGTCGGCATCGTTTCCCACGAATCTGGCACATTCGCCGGATCGACTTCCGTTCGCCCAACAACGTGCCCAGTTGTAAAATCGACGAGGCGTACGACGACAGGTTTAGGCTTGCGATTAAATAGCATGGCGTAACATCTCCTAGTGAGTTCTTCGCCATCGCCCCCACGAGTTCCTGCAAATATGCCCATCCGTATGTAATTCGGAACTATGAAAAACAGTACAGCCTTCGGAATTGGTTTCGCGCACCGATAAAAAAAAATCACTAGGACTTTCGCTTCGCGGTACAAGAGACCTCTCTGCCCCATCGGAATGGGTCCCCTTCTCTCCTAACCAGGCTGAGCCTGGACCCTTATCGCGCTTCGATTAGCTTGATTTTGAATGAAAACTGATCGACACGCGTACGGCCCCATGCTTAGCCTGAACCAAATTTTCTATACTGCTTGTAAAGAAAATCACTGGTAAGGTACTAAAAAGAGAGACAACGGAAGGATAAGGTTCTGACCTCCTTCTTAGAGAAGGCAAACATCGCCCCTGTAAGGGGGCTAGGGGAGTAGGTTCCCGAATATTCTACTCCAGCGAAAGTCCTACAAAAATCACATTACGCCACTGAACCCGTAGGCTTTGCGAGGGTTACCCGCACTTCATCGCCACGAATTTCATTCGGAGGCTCACCGCGCACCCATTCGCCGTGACACGAACACGGCAGGCAACCGGATGCAACCCGCAGTTGCCTATCGGCGGTCGGCGAGGTGGCGTTTGAGGGCGTGCAGGGCGTGGCTTTGGAGACGGGAGACGTGCATTTGACTGATGTTGAGCTGCGCGGCAACATCGGCTTGCGACATATCGCGAAAGAAACGGCAGACGATAATCATACGCTCGCGGGGGTCAAGGTGCTCGATTGCCTGATCTAAATCGCCGTAAGCCGCAATGCTCGCGATGGTCGGGTCTTCCTCCCCGACGAACTCAGCGAGGGTGATCGTGTTTGAATCCGCGTCGTTACTCATCGGGCTATCGAGTGACACGGTATCATATGCGTTGCCCAGTTCGATAGCTTCGAGGGTTTCTTCTTCCGTCGCCCCGATCTTTTCGGCAACTTCTGCGATTGTGGGAGGGCGTCCGAGGCTGGACACGAGAGCATCCTGCGCACGAGAGGCGGCAACGTTGAGTTCTTGGAGGCGACGTGAGACCTTGAGGCTCCAAGACTTGTCACGGAAATAGCGGCGGATTTCGCCGACAATGGTTGGGGTGGCGTAGGTGGCGAACTTGATCGCACGATCTGGCTCGAAACGGTCAATCGCGTTAATCAAACCTATTGTACCGACCTGTATCAAGTCCTCGAACGGTTCACCACGATTACTGAACTTGCTTGCCAAATAGCGCACCAAGTTTTGGTGCATTTTGACAAGCGTATCCCGCAACCGCTCATCGCGGCTGACTGCGTATCGCCGGAACAGTGTCCCCGCATCGCGTTCAATCGGGTCAGTATCGTTCCCGGAATTGGTTTTAATTTCACTCACGGCATTGCCTTGTCCATCGTCTGGAGTGCGTAAACATATGATTAGGACTTTCGCTTCGCGTAGGAGACCTCTCTACCCCATCGGAATGGGGCCCCTTCTCTCCTAAAAAGAGAGACAATGGAAGGATCAGAATCCACATTTGCTTCTCCCTTTCTTCTTAGTACCTTACCAGTGATTTTCTTTACAAGCAGTATAGAAAATTTGGTTCAGCCTTTGCATTGAGCCGTACGCGTGTCGATCAGTTTTCATTCAAAATCAATCTGATCAAAGCGCGATAAGGGGTCAAGGCTTCAGCCTGGTTCTGGCGTGCCAGCCAATTTGATCAATCGGACACGGGTTCCAGTTGAGCCTGAGTTCACTTCGACACTATCGACAAGGATTTCCATCAGAAGCGCGCCTAATCCGGGTCGATCTACATCCTCATCAAAATCATCATTCACGAGATCGTCAAGGGAATCCAACACTGGCACATCGTCAACGACATCGATAATCAATTCAGGAGGGGCGATGTGGCACTCTATGGCGATAGTCCCCACACCACGATTGGACAATGCGCGACCAGGCTTGAGCATTGCTCGCTCGACAGCCTGCGAACAAGCCTCACCCACTGCGAGGCGAATATCTTCTACGTCGTCATACGAGAATGACATACGACCGGCGATTCCAAGTATGGTCAGCCGGGCAATACTAACATATTCAGCACTACAAGGGAAGCTCAATGTGATGAGTGCCGAATCGAGAACTGTAACGCTGGGGTCTTGCTTGATGTCTGTCACAGTTTAAGGTTCTCCTTTTCAGCGGCTTCAGCAAGTGATTCGTAGATATTAAATATCTTGTAAAGCCCAGTGATTTCAAACACGCGCACAATCCGAACATTCGGACTAACAATCACCAAGCTTCCCTGGTTTTCACGAAGTCGTTTCAAAGCACCGATAAGCAAACCGAGACCTGTGCTATCAAGGTACTCTACCTTTGACATCTCCGCGACGATATATTTGGCACCATCGGAGATAACTTGTGTGATCTCCTGCTTCAAGGCGATAGACGTATAGACATCGATTTCACCTGTCAAATCAAGCACTATGGTATCAGTCGAAGGTGATCTCTTTTCAATTGTTAAGTTCAAATTCCGTCTCCTTTACCGATCCGTCTCCAGCCTTCTCCACATTGGAAGAAGCTAAACTTGTGTCAATATTGCCACTGACAGCGCAACGTATGGCACCGCCGCCTACCACAACATCGCCATCGTAAAGTACCACCGCCTGCCCTGGGGTTATCGCACGCTGCGGTTCATCGAAACGCACATTGATCTGGCCGCTCTGGGTACCGGGAAGCACAGTGGCTGCCGAGGGGTTCATGTTGTAGCGGATCTTAGCCATGACATGGCCTGCCTGCTCAGGCCCCGCGACACCAATCCAATTGCAATCATCGGCAATCAGTTCACGAGCGCGCAAATCTTCTTCGTCGCCTACAATGACCCGATTCGCCTCGGCATCAATACCGATGACGAAAAGTGGAACCGCTGATCCGACATTGATCCGTTTACGCTGCCCAATCGTGTAAAACGCGATCCCCTCGTGTACCCCCCGCCGTCGCCCAGAGACATCGACGATTTCACCAGCCTGCACAGTCTCCGGTGCATTCTCTGCGAGAAACCGCGTGTACGAATCACCCTGCGTAAAACAAATATCCTGCGAGTCTGGCTTAGAGGCCACATTCAGCCCCAAGTCTGCTGCTATCGCACGAACCTCGTCCTTGCTGGTCACATCGCCCAGCGGCATCATGGTATGCGCAAGCTGCTCCTGCGTGAAATAAAACAGCGCGTAGGTCTGATCCTTCGCATTGTTCAGCGCACGTCGAAGCACGTAGCGATCACGGCCATCGTCGTACCCTACCCTCGCGTAGTGTCCCGTGGCCAGATATTCCGCTCCCAGTTGCCGCGCTTTGTTCAATAACGCATCAAACTTCACGTGACGATTGCAAGAAATGCACGGGTTGGGTGTCCGCCCTTTGCGGTACTCGTCAACGAACTCGTCGATCACCTTCTCGGCGAAAAACTCACGGTAGTTGAGACAATAGTGCGGTATACCAATTCGCGTTGCGACACGCCGCGCATCTTCCACGGCACCAAGTGAACAACACCCCGCACCATGCGTTTCCCCTGCGGACTCCTGCCAGATTTGCATGGTCACGCCAATCACATCATAGCCCTGCTGCTTGAGCAAAGCCGCTGCAACACTGCTATCCACCCCGCCGCTCATCGCGACCACTACTGTCGGCTTATTTGTCATCGCACCCGCCCGTGTCCCTTACGCCGCGAGTCGTGCGAGTGCTCTCGCATAGATACGCGTCGCCAAAATCAATTCGTCGATGTACCAAAACTCATCAGCTTTGTGCGCGACATCGGGGAAGCCAGGGAAGTTGGGGCCGAACGCAATCCCCTTCTTGAGTGACCGCGCGTATGTGCCGCCCCCCATCGTCTTCGGCGGACTCTGGTCACCGGTAACATCACGGTAAACGTTCAGCAGGGTTGCGACCAGCGGATCATCCTGCGGAACATAGAGCGGCGGACTATCGCTGAACTGAACCAATTCGTATCCAACAAGCGACGCCTTCTCGATAATGGTTTGCCGAACAGCCTCACCCTTCCAGTCAACAGGATACCGTACGCTGAATGTTGCGCGAAGTTTCCCCTCCTGCAACACCACCACACCGAGGTTGCTTGTTAGCGGACCGGTGACCTTGTCTACCGCAGCAAGCCCTAACGGTGCCCCCGTGTTGTCCGACGCGAAGCTGAGCAGCATTTCCAGCCACGCAGACAGACCGCCCATCACCCCGGATCGCAGCAGCGCACGTATTACGAGCGCAACAGCATTAATCCCCTCGTGTGGATAGCTGGCATGTGCTGAAACCCCGAACGCACGAACCACAACGCCATCGTCCTGCGGTTCGACCACAATGCGTTCCCCTGCCATCAGTGCGGCAACGGCCACCCAATCGACACCCGCCCCACGCAATCGAACCGTTGCACGATCTGGCACCATGTTGCCGCGTGCGCCTGCCGAAAACTCAGCAATCGTAACGTCAATATCCTTAACGGGAAGTGCACTCTCAAGCGTAAAGCTCGCGATGCCCTTTTCAGCGTAGATTGCGGGAAACGAACCGTCGGGGGTAAAGCCTATCGTCGGCATCTCTTCGTGTGCGAAATAATAATCAACACACCGGAACCCAGTCTCTTCGTCGGCACCGAGTATCGCGCGGATTCGGCTCGTTAGTGGTAAGCCAAGCTGCTTCACAGCGAAGATAGCATAGAGCGACGCAATTGCTGGGCCTTTATCGTCGATTGCCCCGCGCCCAAAGATCTTGCCGTCGGCAATTGTGGCACCGAACGGATCGTATGTCCAATCCTCGCCAGCGGGAACAACATCAACGTGACTAAGCACGCCGATCAACAGCTCACCCTGCCCAGCTTCGGCGTGCATCGCGTAACCGTCAATTATTTTGGTCGTAAGTCCATATCCATGACAAAGGTCGCGCACAAACTCAAGGGCACGAAGCGGCTCACGCCCGAACGGCGCGCCTGGTTGCGCGTCGCCAAGCACACTAGGGATGCGCAGGATTTCTTGCGTTTTCGCAATAATCTCCTCGCGATGCCCTTCAACCCACTCGTCTATTTGAGCGTCAATCTGCACAAAATCGTTCAAAGATAACCCCTCACAACCCGTTGAGATTATCCACATTTCACGCATCATAGTCAACGTGAGCAAGTGCCATTTGACAACATAGCAAGCGTAAATCAATTAAAAAATCAAAAAGTGGATGTCGAATGACATTGTCATCGACACCCACTTCACAAGCACAAAATTAGCATCATCGCTTATACCCGCGAATAAGGGTGAGAACAAAAGGCTCTGCGAAAAATCCAAGCGATGCGCTACTTCATGAACCCGAAAGCTGTTCACGAATGTGATAATTATTCACTGTCAGAAACCCCAGAATGAATTCCGCGGCTATGATCGGTGGAAAATCCCTCCGGGACACAAGAAAATCACCTTGGCCTCGTCCGGAATCTGCTGTCCCGGAGGGACTATCGCCCGATCATAGCCCCGTACTTCAATGCGGGGTCTTCTAGCATATCGAAAACCAGTGGGTTGTCGATTTGAGTGCTACTTCATGAACCTTCGCTCAGCTTGGGCGGCTTTTGTCGATCGACTCAACCAAGCTGTCGCAGCACTCTTGCAGCTTTTGGGCGGCCTTGCGGATCAAATCGCCACCGGCTAGTGCGCCTGCCGACGACTGCCCATCCCGTAACGCCTGCGCGACATACATCGCCATCGCTCCAGCAACGGCACCGATAGCCAGCAGTCGCAACCGCTCGCGTCCCCGAAAACCATGCGAGTCCTTCATACGACTAATCCTCGCGAGTCGATGCGATCAACTCGTACAACCGCGCCATCTTATGCGCACGATTGTAAATCGCCTCGGTAATCACTTCCCCTTTTTGGATCAGTGGAAACCCAAAATAACCCTGGACATCCTTCACTGCGGTACGCCCCACAACCGGAGCCAAATAACCAGCCGCAGTATTGCGTACCGGTATCGGAACCGCACGAGATCCAGAAAAGTCGTTCCCTGCCATGGTCAGTTATATCTCCTGTATATAATTCCTATCGAACCGAACCAGGCTGTACCCCTGGCTCCTTATCGCGCTTCAAGTTTTCTATACTGTTAGTAGAGAAAATCACCGGCGCAGCACTAAATTTGGTGATCGATTTCAAACGCCGAACCTGTAGGGATTTCGTCCAGATTATACACCAAACGCATAATTGTGTCGAAGCGCACCAAACGCAAAACGCGTTCCGGCTGCCCTCCCGGACTCAGCACCAACGCCAACGTTCGCGACTCCGTAGCCAGCCGTTTACGCGCCTCAACAAGAAGTGCTAACCCCGCGCTGTCAATAAACTCAACTTTCGTCAGGTCTACAATCAGGTTCGCTGCCTGGCTTCGTGTCGCTTGCGTGAGAAGAGGTTCCCTCAGCAACCCTACCGTGGTCAAATCGAGTTCACCGGAAACCTTAAGGATCGTCCCCTTGTCGCTTTCCTGTTCCTCAACCGTCAATTCCGCAACTCTCATACAGCGAATCTCACTCTTCTCTGGTCAGGCACTCTCCCAAAAACAAACTACAGAGAGTACCGATCAAGCTATTCTACCACAACTAGCTCATCCTGTCCAGATACATAACTCAAAGAATCACGATAATCAAAGCAAATATCTGTAGATGCTCCAAATTTTTTATAAACAAATGATAAGAATCTCTCTTAAGAATCTTTCGACACCTTAAAGCATCCGTTATGAGCGAAAGAGGATGTTCGCTTTGCTTCAAAACCTCTCTACCCCATCGGAATGAGTTCCATTCCGATGGGGTAGAGAGGTTCCTAAACGATCAGAATCAAAAAGCCCCGTCAGAAGCGCGTCTCTTTATTCGACCCGGGGTCAGCAGCACACGGATGCGCGGCCTTAAAGCTGCTACATTCCTGTCCTGACCTGGTTCGACCCACATCCGTTGCACCGGCCCGGGTCGAAGAAAGAGACGTTGAACCCCTGACGGGGCTGTGAAGGAAAAGAAGCCAAAACTACTCGAACTTCTTTTCACCGGTACCCATTATATCATCTCGTGTCAAATAAATGACCTTAGTTACGAGTCTGACGCGGGATTTTTCTTGCGGCCCTTCAAGTGCCCCTGGGACAATCCCCGAAACATCAAGGTGATTCTTGTCCGTCATGCCCTCGCCAACCCAACCGATACGGTCTTGCAGGTTCGGTGGGCAGGATGCCGGATCAGCCGGATTGAACCAAAACGTGACTTTGTAACGCTTGGCGCGGAAGGGATACATCGGGTTGTCACCCAGGCTATCGTCAAACATGTTGACACGACGCGTGAAGTGCCCGTTAGACACCGCACCGGAGTCCTGCATCATGGTAACGTGCTTCGGCAACTTAACGCTCAAGTCGAACGGTAACGATTGCGGCTGCTCGTAGTCGGCATCCTCAAGGCGGAAATTGATCCGAGCACCATCCACCGGCCCCCAAGTAACTTGGTGGCCTTCAAGCGTGAATTTCTTCGCGCCAACGAAGTTCGCCGTCCCTTCAAACCGGAACTTCATCGGAGCCGTGCGGACAAGCCACGCGTGCAAATCGATGTCTTCCGGGGTCTTCGTGTCAAGCACCCTAAACTGCTTACGCATGAGCGTTTCGTTCAGGTTCTTCTCGGAGACATGCAAGCCGCTGCTATCCTGCGCAGCAGTTGACGGCGACTCCACCATCAAACGCTTGTGTTCACTGATACAAAACTGCCACTGCTTAATCGCACCATCAATATCGCCAGCAGCGGTGAGCGCGTGAGCCAAACCGTGCCCGACAATGGTGGGGTCAGCGTATGGGGTAGGCTTGTGCGTTATCGCATCGACCACATAATGGTCGCGCAAGCCCGTGTCGGGATCAACGCTAAGCGGCTGCTTGGGGTCAATCACCCTCACAGCCGATGCCTTGCGGTACCACTCAATCGACTTTTCGTAGTTGCACATCTTGCGGAAATAGTGGGTAAACGCAAGGTCAGCGTACAGCTTCGTCGTCGTCGGATTGTTCGCGATACCCTCTTCCAGCAATGTCACCGACAGCGGCAAGTAGCGACGGTCAGATCGCTGCTCGGCATCGGTGAAGTTGTAGTCCAAATGCCACGCGCCGGTCTGGTAAACGTCCACGTTCTGAGGATCAAGCCACGTGATAATGCGAACCATCGGCACGATAGCGTCATAGTTGCCTTCGTGGAAGAACTTGTCGGTACGCACCCAGAGTAGCCCTGCAATCGCCTCACGGAAGCCTGTAGCGGCTCCAAGGGTGAACTCGATCGGCAACGCTCGCCCCACAGTGTTGATAGTCCCCGCCGTGTTCGCAAGCTCAAACTGCTTGCGCATCGGGTCAATCACACTCTGCAAGAACACAATGGGAATATAGAGCAAAAGCACCGCTAAGATGCCAAGCGTCCTTTTTGATTGGTTCATCATCGTGCTATACCTCACGTCGATCAAAGACCAGAATCGCAATCAGAAGCATAATCGTTGAGTAGATGATGGCGTACAATATATTCGTCGCCATGTACTTGCTCATGCTCTGAATGACCACTTCCGGGTGGATAATCGGGTTCTGAACGTTAAAGTTCGCAAAGTTCGGAACCAAGAAGTGTACAGCCTTGAAGATGATCTGCACCCCCGCGCTTCGTTTCCCGTTTGCGCTCGCCTGACCAAGCGATTCCGTGATCGCGGACATACTGCCCAAAATGTAAATCGCGAAGGTCAGGAAGAAGTTGACGAACGGCGATGTGAACACCGAGAACATCACAGCCAATGCGTTCACGAGCATCATCTGGAAGAAGATCATCAAAACGCCTTCGAGAATGTCGAGGCGAATATGGTGATGCGGGTCTTTGAAGAGCGCGACACCAATGACGAAAAGGGCCCCCATCAAGAAGATGTTCACGAACACCGTCGCCAAACCGCCGAGAAACTTCCCGATAAGAAACTCGTGACGTTTCACCGGTTTAGATAAAATGGTGTAAATCGTACGCTTTTCGATCTCGTTCGGGATCAGGTTAATCCCCAATATCACGCTAATAAACACCCCGGCCAAGCTAATGATACCCAGGCCTGTTGACATGGTGATAATCATGTCGGATGTCACGCTAAACGATGCGAAAGCGAAAAACAGGACGATCATCGCGATCGCGACGAACAAGAACACATTCAAGATTTTGCGCCGCATCGCCTCTCCAAAGGTACCCGATGCCAGCGTCAGAATAGTAGACATAAAATTCAAAACCTCCACCAGGTTGTAGCCCTGGCTCTTATCGCGCTCCAAAACAGAATCTAGCTGATCGCCCCGTGTACGTCCATTTGACGCAATTCTGCGATACGTTACGCCCCGCTGTTATCAGCGTAGACCCGAAACGGTGACCAATCAATTCAGGCTGAACCTAGCTAACCGACCGGGGTCGCGTCGAGCTTGAGTGCCTCGCCAGCTTCGACTTCGCCTGCCCGAATGGTGTCGATGAATACATCTTCCAGCGTGCGCCGAGTGGGTGTCACGCTCAGTACATCTCCGCCATTTGCGCGAACGATGTCGATGATACTCTGCTTCGTGGCGTTGTCCGCATCGCCTGTAATCAGCAAGCGGCTACCGATTTGCTCGATTGTCTCGACCACAGCTTTCAGCGCGGTGTTCGTCTTGTCGTCAAGCTTGAGGTTATCGACAGTGATCTCCACCTTGCCGCCCGCGATCAGTTCATCGACACGTCCAATCCGCCGTATTTTGCCACGGTAGAGAATAGAGACGCGATCACAAACCATTTCGACATCAGACAACTGGTGCGACGACAAAAAGAGTGTGCGACCTTCGTTTTTGAGGTGCAAGATCAAGTCTCGAATATCACGGTGAGCGATTGGATCGAGGCCAGATGTAGGCTCATCGAAAAACAGGATCTTGGGATCGTTGACAAGGCTCTGCGCGATACCAACTCGCTGAAGCATGCCTTTGGAGAATGCACGCAGCGGCTTGTTTCCCGCGCTTTTCAGCCCCACGAGTTCGATCAGGTAATCGACCCGCTTGTCGCGGTCGGCACCCGTGAGGCCAAACAGCGATGCGTAGAAGCTGATCACTTCTTTGGCCGACATGTGCTCGTAAAAGTAGGGCGATTCGGGAAGGTACGAGATCTGGTGCTTGACTTCGGTGTCGCCAGGCTCTCGTCCGAGCACCTTGACTGTCCCATCATCGGGGAAGATGAGGCCAAGCAGTGCCTTGATTGTGGTCGTTTTACCCGCACCATTCGGGCCTAAGAAGCCAAAGATTTCACCTTGAACGACATCCAAACTGATGTCATTCACGGCAGTAACCCATTCCCTTGTGATCAAGTTGCGAAACTTCTTGACGAGGTGGGTAATCTCGATAGCCTTTTCCCCAGAAAACGCCGTACTGGTGTTCGAGGAAATCGCTCCGGTCATTCCCGCAGATTCGTGTGGCGCATCCTGCTCTGGTTGCGTTTCGTTATTTGCCATATTTTATGCTTCCCTCACCAGCGTAACGCTGGCTGTTTCGCGTTTACTCCGCGAGTATTTTATTGTAGTAGGATATACGGTATTAAGTGGCGAGTTTCGTTCCTATCGAGAAAAATCGACGGAACTTCACACCTGTATATTATAACGTTTCCGCAGGACTCACGTCAAGCGCGTTGTGTACGTCAGAAGTTGTGGTCGATGTTTTAGCTGAGCACGAAGCAATATTTGGACTTTCGCTTCTTGTACCGCGAAGCTAAAGTTCTATCTGTAATGCTCTGTTGGGATCTTATCAGTGATTTTCTTTACAGGACTTTCGCTTGAGGCGAAGGAACCTCTCTACCCCATCGGAATGGGGACCCCTTCTCCCCTGAAAAGGGAGACGAAGAGAAGGGTGATAGACTTGTAACCCTCCGCGCCGCCGACGAAGCCGTAGGGTTGGCGGAGGGTTGCATGTACCTAAGAGCACCCGAGTTCTATTCGGATGCGGCGAAGCGAAAGTCCTAAATTAAGTATCCGAAGTGTGAACAGTTACCAAGCGCGGCTCAATTCCATATTGGCAGATTTCTTCTAAGCCGCAACATTGAAAATGCCAGAATTACGGCCTTGTTGATAGGACCGGCAGCCAAAAATGCCGCTGTGCGGTCTCTATCGGCATACTTCGCAGACAAATCCAACTTACAATATCATTCCCCTTTGCAGGATTTTTAGGTCATTCGAGTAATATACTATTGTAGCTGTAATCGCTCTCGTTAGAAGCGCGAGGAAAAAACTGTGATCTACACGATCTGCCTCTATCTCATGATTATCGGCCTAACAGGCATTGTCACCCAGCTTTTCATGGGCATCGGCCACGGGGGACACGCTGGCGGGCACACGGGGCATGGTACACATGGCGGACATCACGGCCAGGGACACAGCCAGCACGAAGCGCGCGAGGGAGTAAACCTACTGCTCGCCCTGTTTTCACCGCTCATGATTTTCACCGTCTGCCTCGGAGCGGGTGCCGCAGGGCTACTGCTGAAGTCGCTGCATCTGCCTGTGATCGAGGTGGCAGAGGCTGCCGCGCTCTCCGGGATCGGATTGTACGCCGCAGTCGTCAGGCCATTTTGGCGATTGCTGTTCCGATTCGCATCGAAACCCAGCGAAGGTCTCGAAGGCGCGGTCGGTTCTGATGCCATTGCTGTCACGAAGTTTGATGCGTCCGGGCGAGGATTGGTCAAGTTGACAATCGATGGCCAGCAAGTCAGCAACATGCTTGCCATCCTTGACGACCCAGCGAGAGATAATAGCCCGGCGATACAACCGGGTGCAGTGCTCACGGTGACAAGCGTCAACGCTCACGACAATACCTGCTGTGTCGCCAAGCTGTAGGCATGCGGCAGCAAAGTACACGTTTCGCTTACCAATCAAGGGAGATAACCATGGACTTCAATCCATTTGCCGTCATTGTCTGCGTAATAATCGCAGTCATACTGATCCCCGTCATCATTAGCCGCTTTCTAACCACGGTTGATGCTGGTACAATTCGCCTCGTCTCACGATTCGGCGGATCGACCTCAATCTTCAAAGGACCAGGAAAGGCAATCGAAGTGCCGCTCCTGACGACCAGCACGACGATCCCGTCAAAGGCGATCAACATCGACCTGGACATCGCCGACCAAACCGCCGATGTTGACCGCACAGGCGCACCGAAACCGATCAAGGTGCGCGTGTTGGCATCAGCTATCGTCTCTGTGGGCGACTCGAACGAGATGATTACCACGGCGGCGAACAAGTTCTTCTCGAAGCCAGCGCAGGAGCAAACCGCGACACTCTCCGACCTGCTCACCTCCACAGGGCGACGAGCGGTGAACCTGCTCAATCACGACGAGCTTTTTTCGTCGAAAGCCCAACGTGATATTAGCACCCTCCCCGGCGCACCGGAAGTTGTCCGAGCGGCGGCGGCTGTCCCGGTGGAGGAAGACGACCGCCTTGCACTGATTATCAAGGGGGCGTGCTCACGCGAATTGCAAGACCTGGGGTTGGTGTTCAACTCGCTCAACATACGCGAAGTGCAAAGCGAAGTTGCGGAAGCGCGTCGCAGGCAATCGGCGGTGGAGGCGAAGGCCAACGCCGACATTGTCGCCGCCGACCAAGAACGCCGCGCACGCGAAGCGCAGCTTGGTGCCGAACAGGCGATCAACGATAAGCAGCGCGACCTCGACCAACGCAAGGCAGAGAACGCCGCCACTGTCGCCGAAGCCGAGGCGAAGAAGCAGACAGCCCTCGCCATCCAGCGCGAAGCCGAGCTAAAAGCCACCCAAATCGCCCAAGCCAGTGCCGACGCCGCCCGTATCCGCATCCAAGCGGAAGCGGCCGCCGATGCCGAAGCGGTGAAGGTGCGTACCCTCGGTGCCGCGCAAGCCGACGCCATCCGCGCAGTCAACGAGGCCATCCGTCAAGGTGGCGATGCGTATCTCGCGCTCAAGCAGCTTGAGATCCTGCCGCAGATCACCCCGGCCATCGCAGGCGCACTCGCCAATGCACGCCTGGTGAATATCAGCGGCGGCGGCGATTCACGCGGCGCGGCAGGAGCGGCCACGGATCAGATCACGGGGGTGATTCAAACGCTGCTCGCCACCCAGCTCGTCTCCGGCCAACTCCGCATTGACAACGCCCCCCTTCTCCCCGACGCGCCCGACACAGGCAAGCCTGTCAAGAAGTAAGCCCCTGCCACATCCTCCCCCCTCTCTCGCCACGGGAGAGGGGGGAGGAGGACGGGTGAGTGCGCGTCTCAGCAATCCGCGCCCAATGCCTGGCTCAGATCCCTCCGATTGAAAATCGGAGCTACGAAGTGCGGGTAACCCTCCACAGTAGCCCAACGGGTTAGTTGGCGACGCGTTAAATTCGTTATACGAAACAATACAACCACGCCCATCACAACCACCTACCGCACCACAGGCTGTGCGTGCCACTACCCCGACCGCGTAACCTAAGCGTTGGTACTGTGAATACGCCGCGCCCTCACCCCAGCCCTCTCCCGAGGCGGGCGAGGGAGCCAGAATTATTTCCCCCGGTCGCCCCAGAAGCGGCGTTTGAGGGATTGCCAGACGTTGAACACGATGGGGCAAGTTTCGTTGTTCGCCACCATTGCCATCGAGCGACTCAGGAAGTCGGGTTTACGCAGGTATGGAAAGTCGCGGCAGGCAGTAGGGCGGATTTCGTAGACAGTGCAGCCAGTTTCATGGGACAGGAACGGGCACGGCATCTGTGCCATGCAACGCTCCTCAAATTCGTTGAGCATCACGTAGCGATCCGTGAAGGCTTTCGTCGAGATGTTGAAGTGTGACGCGAGCCGCTTGATATCAGCATCGTCGAGACTAGGCTGCATGTTCTTGCAGCAGTTTGCGCATTTGATACAATCGATCTGCGGCTCGACGATGTCGGTCTCTTCGGCCACAATCGCGTCTAACTCCGCGTTCGAAAGGCTTTCGCGGCACTTTAGAAATGTACGAAACCGCCAATCTTCCTGTTCGTTATGACGGGAATAGCGGCCTATCAACTTAATACTGGTAATCAACCTATCTGACATTTGTGTTCTCCAGAAAAGCGGGAGGATCCGATTGAAAATCGGGGCTATAAAGTAGATACAACCCTCCGTAAACCTACGGGGGTCGTTATGCGATGCGCGACATCCAAACAACCCATTGCCTATGAACCCGTAGGCTTGGCGGAGGGTTACCCGCACTTCATAGCCCCGATTTTCAATCGGAGGATTCCGAAAGCGTTGCAGCGAAAGGGTTTCTTAGTCGCGAATCGAAAGTCCTCTGTAGTATACTCACCTTGAATCCAGAATCGCCAAAAGGAACCACACATGCCCACGATCCGCAATTTCGTATTTGCAGCTTTCGTTGCGCTCAATATCGCATCAGTCGCACACAGCGCACCGGCTCCCATCGATTACCACGCCATCACCACTATCAGCTTACCAGGCGCGGAAAGCTGGGACTATATCAGCGTTGATGCCAATTCGCACCGCCTCTTTGTCTCGCGGCAAACACATGTCGCCGTGATTGACACGATCACAAACAAGGTTGTCGGGGATATCCCGAATACCGACGGTGTCCACGGCATCGCATTCGACGATGCTGACAACCTCGGATTCATCACCTGCGGCAGATCCAACACGCTCAAAACGTTCAACCTCACCACTCTCGCAACCGTGCGCGAGACACCCACCGGCAAGAAACCCGACGGCCTCGTCTATGATCCGTTCAGCGGCAGGGTTTTCGTGTTCGAGGGCGCGTCCAACAGCGTATCGGCGATCATCGCGAAAACCGGCGCAGTGGCCGGGATCGTCGCGCTCCCCGGCAAGCCGGAGTTTCCCGCTACCGACAACGCAGGGCATATCTACGATAACATCGAAGACATGAGCGAAATTGTTTCAATCAATGCAAAAACGCTAAACATCGATGCCACCTGGCCGGTCGCGCCGGGAACGGGGCCGTCGGGTCTCGCGATTGACGCGGCCACGCACCGCCTGTTCAGCACATGCGGCAACAATCAGCTTGCGATTGTCGATACCACTACCGGCAAAGTTGTCGCCACCCCCGCCATCGGCAACGGCCCCGATGCCGTGGTATACGACCCTGCGCTGCACCTGGTCTTCGTCCCGGCAGGTAGAGACGGCACCATCACAATCTTGCGCGAAACGTCGCCCGACCAGTACGACACAGTCGGCACGCTCACCACCCAATCCGGTGCGCGCACAATCGCCCTCGACACGAAATTACACCGCGTCTACACAGTCACCGCAAAACGTGACACATCCGGTAACGCCCCCGCAGGCGGACGCGGCGGCAAGCTGATCGACGGCACATTCGTCGTGCTGGTCTACGGAGAAGGGAAATAGGCTCTCCGCCAATCTTGTATCACAAACCCTCCGAATAGAGTTCGGAGGGTTCCGCCCTAACCAATCAACATATTAAACATAGTTATCATAGAAACATACAAAATAAAAACTAGATAACATCGAACATTTTACTTGACACGATAATATAATCATGTTATCATAACCTAGTCAATATCTATCAAAACAAAGAGGGCTAACCATGCAACCCCTTCCGATACGAATCAGTCAGAGTAAACGAGGGTTTACACTCATTGAATTGTTAATTGTTATAGCTATTATAGCGGTTCTGGCGGCAGTGCTCTTTCCTGTATTCGCTAAAGCCCGCGAAAAGGCCAGGGCCACAACCTGCTGCAGCAACGAAAAGCAACTCGGCCTCGCCTTCCTGCAATACGCGCAGGACTACGACGAATCGTTCCCAGTAGACTTAAATGGCGGTAGCATGAATGGATGGGGGCATGAAATATACCCCTACGTTAAAAGCACCAGCGTTAACGCAACTCAAAACTGCACAAGTTTCGCCTGCCCAGACGACAATACGGTTGTAAGTCAATATCGAAATGTCTGCTCCTACGCTATGAACGCCAATCTAATGGGTCTCGCGCCGAGCGCAAACCCATGGGTCAAAGCTACTCCGTTGCTGTCGCAACTCACAGCCCCCAGCTCAACCGTATTGCTATTCGAGGTACAAGGAGCGGGCAACAGCCAATTGTTCGCCACCACTGACGGTAGCCCGACAGGATACGCATCCATCGCAGGGTGGTCATTGCTCAACTGTAACGCTGCCGCAAACGTGTCATGCCTCTACGCCACAGGCCCGATCGGGGGGAACGCGATCCCATGCATTACATCGACCGACAATGGTGCGATTCACTCGCTTATGTCGAACTACCTCGCGGCGGACGGCCATGTAAAAACGTTGCGCCCAGAACTTGTCTCCGGTGGGTACAACGCAGCCGCACAGGCAGGCGGAACTACGAACAGCGTCCAAACCAGCTACTACGCCGCCGGCACCAGCTCGATGCAACTCGTCGCTGGAGGCCCAAAGGTCGCATTGACATTCAGTCCGCTTTAGTCACCGGGCTGAGACTCAACTTCACACATTCCACAGACTTCCAACAATAGCACCACACCACAGAATGGAGATGGTCATGACTCTCTCACTCGCCAAAACATTCCACTACGCCCTCGCTGTATTGCTCACCCTCGCAGCAGCCCCTAATCTCTACGCCGACAATATCGCGGCGTCGCCGGGGTTCGAGGATGGGATACAGGGGTGGAGCGGGTATCCATGCCTCCCAATTGAGCGATCAACGGAGTTTGCACACACGGGGAAGTATTCGCTCAAATTCCCACAAGGCGAGTCCGTCAGCAACGACTGGGGAAATCGCTGGACAACAACAGGGATGCAGTCGATCCCCTATCCCGTTCAGCCTGGTGGTCATTACCGCTGTGCAATCTTCGCGAGAGCCGATACCGCCTCAACCAAACCGGCACACATATCGCTCGGTGTAGACACGATTATCTACGACTACCACAAACCATCGGTCAATGCTGATATCCCACCGGACGGCAAGTGGCACGAAGTGGCGATGGAGTTCACAAATCCCGATTTCGTAAAGTACCTTGCTGTAAACGTAGGCACGACAGGAACCGTCTGGGTGGACGATTTCTCCATCGAAGAGACGGCACCACCGGCAATCCACCCCATAGAAGTTTCGCTCGACTCGCCAGTCTACTTTGACAGACGTACGCCTATCGAAGTCACTGCGACTCTGCACAACCACACCGGCGACACACGAACCGTCACACTGAGCGGTACCGCGTCGCTCCCTGACGCAGCAAGCCCCGCGACAATTCCCCTACTAGGTTACGGTAAGCCGCTCAAGACGTGGAAAGCAGCCACTATCGTTATCCCCGCGAACGGCACCATGACGCACAAGTTCACAATCGACACGCAAGGGGTACCCGATACTGGCATCAAGATTGATGTTGACGCGACATCAGGCAGCGATACAGCGAGCGGCACACGAGAAGTCTTCATCTGCCAACGCCCCGACTGGCACACATGGTTTTCCATCGGCGCACAGTGCTACACATCGAATCGCTTTGACGGCACCTGGGTGCGTAGCCTACACGACATCGGGGGAGATTCCGTGCGCGAATGCGTTCCCCATCCGATGTCCTATCGCAACGCTATTCCCGGTCAATTTACGGACTATCCGCTCGATACACGCCTAAACTACTATGCACGCTACGGTATCAAGTGGTTTTCCGCCTACCACACGATGATCGACAATGCCCCGTCATGGCTTAGCGAAGACCCATCAACCCGCATAACGCTCTTCGACGGCACAGCACGCAACCGCCCGGCGATAAGCTACTTTTCACCCAAAGCTAGAGCCGCGCTGATGCAAGACGCAGAAATCGGCGCACGTGTCATCAAAGATTGCCCAGCAGTATTTGGCGTTCAGGTAGACAACGAGATCAATGCGTTCGATAGCTATGGCCCCGAAGCACAAGCCTCCTTTCGAGACTATGTGCGCCGCGATTATGGAACCATTCAAGCGGTCAACGCCGCTTGGAAATCGTCGTATAAAGACTTCTCGGACATAAAAATACCGGCGCGAATGTACACAGACTACTTTCAGGAGCCTACTGGCGGCCTTGATGCTCCCCAACCCGAACCGCGAACATCTGCGAAAGACTTCACGTGGCTCAAGTGGCGAGAGGATGCATTTATCGCCTACTATCGTGACTGGACAGCGCATTTCAAGAAAATTGCGCCTAACATTCCTGTCATGGACAACTTCTGCCTTTATGTCAGCACATTGCCACGGTTCTACTATAGTGCCCCCGTTAATCTGTTTCGTTTCGCCGACTTCTTCGATGTGGGCGGCGTGGACACCGGGCCTAGTTTCGGGCTTGATGCGCAATATGAGGCGTATCAGTTCGACTGGGTAAACTCTGCGTGGGGGGATCGTCCTGTCTGGGTGCCTGAAATCTACTACGACTGGAAAAAGGCTGATCCACACGCCGTGGGGTTCGACCTCGTCTACGGCATGGGGCGCAAAGTGCAGCACACAAACCTGTTCTGCTGGCCGGTACTCGCCGATAAGTGGGGCGGTTCGTATTCCTCCAACCTGCTGCCTGCGCGTGCTTATATGTTGAACAATGTCAAGACTGACATTGCAATGGCGAGAAGCTTCAACGCGAAAGTCCAAATCAGTTCGCTACACTACGTCAAACCGGCAGTGGGCATTTACTGGAGCCGTGACATCCATGATTTTGCGATTGCCATGCACCAGCCCGAATGGCTACCGGGAACAGACCCGCTTTACGACATAGACAAAGTATTCACCGACCTACAATACCCGGTATCGTTTATCGACGAGCAAAAACTTGGTGACGCGAGACCAGAAAAGGCCATATTCGTCACCGGTGCTTACGCACTTTCGGCATCGAAATGGAACGAGATGCTCGCCTACGCCAATCGCGGCGGTGTCCTCTTCCTGAATGGCAACATCGGGGCGTATGACGAACACCTACAGCCTTATGCGTCCGCGCCTTGTGGTGTTGATGGCAAGATCAGGATCGCTCTCAACGGGTGGAAAAGCGCGTCATCGGAACTGTTCAACAACATCGGATCGCCCCTCGTCAAGCTTGGCAAGGGACGCAAAGTGCGCGGCTTCGGGCAGTTCACTAGCGCGACTATCTCCCCCGAATGGCACACGGTTCTCACAGATGCATCCGGCAAGCCCGGCCTCATCTGGCGAACGTTCGGCAACGGGAAGATCTTCTGGAGCCTCACCGATATTGGCAATTCGTATGCCACGTATCAGACATCGAACACGCTGTTCCTGATCGAAGGCATCCTCGAATCCGCAGGGATTGGGCGACTTGTTCGCGTGATGAACGAAGCAGGCAGTGCACCAGCGCCGAAGGTCACGATCGCAGTCAAGCGGCGAACGGCCACGGAAGCCTACGTATTCGTAAACAACTTCGGCCCTGCGGGTTCGTTCCGCTTCTATATCAACGTGCCGCTTGCGGATCTTGTCATCACAGACATGATTACTGGCAGCAAAATGACATGGAGTGCCAATCGTGGCTGCGCCGAGATTCAGGCGACGCTCCCTAAATGTGGGTACGCTATTTACCGTGTCGCCTCGGTGCCATTCGATATTGAGCACCTAAGCGTACACCCCATCGAGTCCGCCCCGCCCGCACTCGCTGGCACGAACAACGCATCGCCATTGCCTGTACCGCAGACAGCGAGCCTCACCGAAGGCAAGACAGCGAGCGGTACGCCGCTGTTCTTGCTGACAAGCCCCTTCGTTCGCGCGGCCTTCGCTCCTGAGCGCGGCGGACGAATATCGTCACTCTCGGCCTCAGACTCGTCAGTGAACAATGTCCTGCCAATGACAGGCATCTTTCCACCCGACGGCATCGTGAGTGGCGACGATGGCGGGATCAAGTCGGTGCTCGATCCCGACGGTGCCAGCTTCCCCGGGATCACGCTGTCAAGCACGTTTACCGTCACCAGTAAAACGTCCACTGCGTCGGCTGCAAGCATCAGCTCGCAGTGCCGCACGGAGAATATGCAACTTGATCAAACCGTCTCGGTCTCGCAAAGTGATCCTGCTTTGCGTATCACGTCCAGTCAGAGACCGCTCAACGGCACGCATAAACTTCGCCTCTACCTCCACGCAAACCTCCTGTTGCAAGGAGCAGTCAGCCGTAACATAACATTCGTTGCGGGTAACAACGATCAAAGTGTCGAAATGCCGTATCAACTAGGGCAACAACTCGCACGCCCTGTCGCATATCCGACACAATGGGGCGCAGTTGTGGACTCCGAGCAGCACACAGCGGTTCTATGCCTTCTCGAAAAGGGATATTCGCACATAACGTTCTGGAACGGTATGCGGAACTACAACTTAGAGGCGGGTTCAGACTTCGCCGATGTCAGCGCGACAGCTCCACAAGCTGGCCAAGTGGCGTTCTATGTCTGCAAGGAAACGCGCCACATCAACTTTGTCACCAAAGGCATCGCGGGGAGCTTTGCATCATGGCCGGAGGCTGGTGGCCAAAGCGTAGCGGTGTCGGCTTGTAGCTTGACGGCGCAGCAGCAGGTGCTCAATTTCGTCGTCGAAGGGATCAAGGTAAACGGCAACGAGGTTCACGAACTCGGCACGCTATCAGTCACAACGAACCCCTTAATTGGTACCGAGAAGTCCATCTCGCTCGGCGGGTCAGGCAGCGGATACGACTCATATCGGCTCTGCCTAAAGCAAGGCGACATGCTCATACCGCTCAAGACAGTCGCGGGCAACGGTAGCGCGGACGCGCCTGCCGTCGCCCCCACGACCACTGTAGCGAGCTGGCCTGGCAACAAAGACACCGTCCTTCCCCACCCCGTACAAATCGCCTCAACCGTCCCCTGGACACTCGACCAGGGAACGGTGCGGGTGAAGTTCAAGACCACAGCCGCGCACGATATCGTTCACAACGGCATCCGTCTCGTGAACGGCTACCACGGTGCTATCGACTATAACACTAACCGCACATCGCGCCTTTGGCTAAACATTCACGGCCTCGCCCAATGGTCTCCTAGTGCCCCGATGATATTCCTGATGATTTACGACAAAGACGGCCACCACATCCATGTCACCGCCAACGCAACATTACGCGACAACACATGGTACGAACTGACGGCATCGTGGAACGCATCGACCAAGCATGTGGCTCTGTATCTCGACGGCCAACTGCTTAAAATTGGTGAACAGATCTTTCCCGACAATTGGGATGGTGCCGCACCAATCGAAGCCCTGGAAGTGGGAGATGCCACAAGTTCTCTCGGAGTTGGATCAGCGCAAACAACAGAGGAAAAGGTGAGCGGCGAAGAATAGGGAGGAAAGAGCGGACGTAGTAAGAAACTTAACCCTAGCCCCCTTCCCTAACTAGGCTGATCTCGCGTTACATTTTTCGTTTGTTTGCCGCCATCGAATAGAATTCGGGGCTATAAAAGGCGGGCACCCTCCGCAAAGCCTACGGGTTCCTATACCATAGGTTGTTTTGGACTCGCGTATCGTAGAACGAACACACCACGCCGCCAACGAACCCGGAGGGTTACCCGTACTTTGTAGCCACGATTTCAATCGGAGGGAATCATGGCCTCCGTGCCCGCCATCGTTCTCTTCGTCTCCCTTTTCAGGGGGGAGAAGGGGTTTGTATGAACCGATGGGGCAGAGAGGTTTCTTCATCGCCTAAGCGGTAGTTCGAGGCGGCCCTGTTGACCCACGAACCACGAGCATTGGGTCAAGCAAGATGCGCTTCTTGTGGCCAAGATTATCACTCAATGGTTCAAGCACCATAGTACCTGCCGCCTCGCCTATTTGCTCGACAGGCACATGAACCGTTGTCAAATCAGACGCTGCACTCGCAAAATGGTTGTCGTAACCAACGATTGAGAGATCCTCAGGCACGCGCTTACCGAGCTTCTTCACCTCGTCCATTAGCCCCATAGCAACCTGATCGTTTGCCGCAACGACCGCCGTAATCGACGGATCGGCCAAAATGCGGTGCGCAACAGACCTCCCCGTTAACTCCCACTCAACAGGTGATTCACTACGCACAATTCTCGGGGTGTCCATGATTTGTGAGGCGCGTTCGAGCAGCACAGGAGGGTCGATTCCTGCCATCTGCAACGCACGTCGAAATCCGCAAACCCGGTCGCTAATCCACCACTGCAATTCATTTGAGAATGCAGCGCTGGGTGCCGCAAACACGATATTGCGGTGACCAAGCGAGATCAGATGCTGAGTTGCTATCTGGCTGCCGTATTCGCCATCGACACCAACTGCGTTGAGCGGCAAATGAAATGTCGCATCGAACGCCACCTGCACAACCGGCAACGCTTGCCCTGCCCCTCGCTGCGAGAGTGACACAACCTGGTTAGCCCACGTCGCCATGCGGATTTGTTCGGGTAGCGAGCCTGTTACGTAGACAATCCGGTTGGCACCAGCGCGAACCGCGTTAACAATCAGCCCATCGATATCTTCGACTTCCACCGCAAACCTGTTCCGCACGATCGTCGGAACACCTCCACGCTGAAGGTGGTGCTCAACACTCATTGCCACCCGGTGCGACCAGTCGTCCTGCCTCGGCCCCTTGTGCCACGGCAGGTCGAGAACCGCGAGCACCAGAACGCAGGCTGCCACTGAATGTGAATGAGTAACCGCGACAGTCGGGGGTTCGACAACAGATTCGTTTACGTGAGTAAGGGGCGCCATCAAAGTAGGCTGCGGTTTCGAACGATCCAGTAAAAACGTCCCTTTACCTGGGATACGCTGAACAAAACCCTCTACCTGTAGCTCTTGCAAAATCTGCCCGATAGTGATCTTTGACGTACCGATTTCTTTAGCGAATTCGATATCAGCGGGCAAACGATCCCCCGCCTGCCCCGCAAGCACCCGGCTACGAACGCGCTCCCGAAGCCCATCGTAATAAAGTGATCTGCGCCTTGTTGGTTCATTGGGGGATGTCGTCACGTCAGTAGTATCCTATGCCTACTAATATTGATAAGACACTATAACAACTTAGTTTATATATGTCAAGCTACAAACAATGTAAAGCAAGCCCGATCCCGTCAGGGAAAGGGCTTGCTTTGCATTATTTGGACTTTCGCTTGGAAGCGAAAGTTCGGAAACCTAACCCCCTGGCTCCCTTCCCTAACCAGGCTGAGCCTGGATCCTTATCGCGCCTCGATCAGCTTGATTTTGAATGAAAACTGATCGACACGCGTACGGCTCCATGCTTAGCCTGAACCAAATTTTCTATACTGCTTGTAAAGAAAATCACTGGAAAGGTACTAAGAAGGAAGGGGGAACCAGATGTTTATAATCCTTCCGGTGTCTCTCTTTTTAGGAGAGAAGGGGCTCCCATTCCGATGGGGTTGAGAGGTTTCTTCGCCTCAAACGAAAGTCTTAATTGCACCAACCCAGCCTCGTTACTACCAGGACAGGCCAAACCGATAATCACCGCGTCCGCCTTCGTGGTCGTTGACGCGCACGATTGCGGTATAGCCGTTATCGCTGTCTGGCTGCTGTGTGACCTTGACGCTGCCTCGACCGCTAAAGTGGGCAAGAGTGACCAGGACATTATCTGACGGCAACGGTTGGTTCACCGTCACGATCTGATCGTCTACGGTTTTCCCGTTGATAACAACAACCCAAACGCGAGAGCCTTTGATACAAACGTCTATCTTGTCGTCAACATTACCACTCCACTTGATGTAGTCCGAAGAGTGCTGTTGGCTCGGCGCCACACCCGGATCGGTAGTATTGTCCGCATGAACTTTGACGGCCACTGAAACGGACGCAACAATTGCAAACACCGTCAATAATGCATATGCAACTTTCGAACTAATTCTTTTCATTTTGTAACTTTTCTCCTGCGAAATCAATCTTCGCCATTACAGTCGTACCCCGCTAGTCTCATTACCAAACAAAACATATGGGCGCGACACATGGCGGAACTGATACACACGAGCGAAAAGTGTCACTCCGCAGCCGCCGCAGACTCCCCCGCGACATACCCCGTGCTCCATGCGGCTTGCAGATTATAACCACCGACAGGCCCAGCAATGTCTAAAATCTCACCCGCCAGCCATAAGCCTGACACCTGCTTCGAGCGCATCGTCTTGGAGTCCACCTCGTCGAGGCTAATCCCCCCCGCGACCACCTCACCGCGATCCATCGGCACGGAACGCACACCTCCCATCGACCAACCCTTGAGTGTTCGCACGAGGCGATTGAGATCCTTGCCCGATAGATACGCACCGCGTGTCTGTGGGTCGATTGCCAGATCAGCCCACAGCGGTGCTTCGAGGCGATCCGGCACATAGTGACCAATGATTGTGGCAATGGCGCGACGTGGGTTACTCTGCGTAATGCCGCGAATATGTGCCTGAAGAGCCTCGTACGGCGTGTCAGGCGCGAGATCCACCTCAATCACGCCGCCACCGTCCAACCCCGCCGCCATGCGCTCGCTCACTTCACGCGAGATGCCAAGCGTACACGGGCCAGAAAGCCCCTTGTGCGTAAACAATAAGTCGCCCCGCCAATGAACATACTCCTTGCCCTGCTCCGCCACGCGAGCACGCAGCACGACATCCCTCAGTGCCACCCCCGCCCATTCAGGATGCGCGACACGCATGTTCAGCGGCGCAAGCGCGGCACGGAGCGGCATCACCTTGTGCCCCACAGCAGTCGCCCAACGCCAACCGTCGCCTGTCGTCCCCGTATCGGGATACGATGCGCCGCCGACCGCGACAATCACCTTGGACGCTTCGTAAAACCGATCCCCTGCATGGACACCACGCACCGCCCCCGCCTCGACATCAATCCCCGTCACCGCGACATTCGTCTCAATCGCCACCCCGGCGGATCGAACGAGCGTCGCGAGCGCACCGACCACGTCCCGTGCATTGAATGCGTCTACCGGGAACACACGGCCATCGGGGCGTACCGATGTCGCGATGCCTGCGCCGTGTATGACGGTCAGAAAATCGTCATTCGAGAAACGGTAAAACGATGGCTTGAGAAAACGATTTTCGTTTATACGGAACGCTGCGAGAACTTCTTCCGTAGATCCAGCATGGGTAAGGTTGCATTTGCCTCCGCCGGAGATCAAAATCTTCATGCCGAGACGCAAGTTTTTTTCGAGGATCGTCACATGCGCCCCGCAATTGGCCGCACGCCAAGCCGCGATCAACCCAGCCGCACCGCCGCCGATTACGAGAACGTTGTTTTCAGGGGAGTTAGACATAATTTACCAGGGGAGTATTATAGCAGCATGATAGTCAAAGTTATAAGGGAGCACACCATGCGAAGCTCTCAACACCTAGCGATCATCGCGTCGCTTATCGCGCTACTCAACGGCCTTTCAAACGCCGCGCCGTCACTCAGCGCGGCAGTACCTCCAGCGCATCAGGTCGCGACCATCGCTGGCGGGTGCTTTTGGGCGATGGAGGCGCGGTTTAAGCTCCTCAAGGGTGTCGAAAGCGTCACCCCAGGGTACGCAGGGGGACACACCGCCAATCCGACGTACGAACAGGTTTGTTCAGACACGACGGGCTACGCGGAAGCGGTGCAGATCGTATTCGATCCCAAAGTGCTCAACTACCACGACCTGATCGACATATTCATGCACGTACACAACCCGACCACGATTGATCGGCAAGGCAACGACGTAGGCAATTCGTACCGTTCAGAGATCTTTTGTCACGGCTCAGAACAAGAGGCGATAGCGCGGGCTGTCGTACGGAGCATTGAGGCCAAACACGTCTGGCCAAACCCTGTGGTGACACGCGTGACGCAGTTCACCAACTTTTACCCTGCCGAAGCCTACCACGTCGATTATTTCGCGCATCACCCCGAAAACAGCTATTGCCAGGTCGTTGTCACCCCTGAAGTTGCATCGTTCCGCCAGCGATACGCCGCCCTGCTGAAAACACGATAGCCCAAAGTGAGACTACGCGACATCCACATCCAGATTTAATGCAGAACCTGGCCCAATGCGAGGAAGCGGCAGACTGATGCCGTCAATAGGCGGGGCAAGCGGAGTTTTCGTCCCCTTCCCTATGGCACGAGTGACGCGCAATACAGGTGCCGCAAAGGTCAATACGCCACCAGTCGCGGCACTTCGCCCGTTATTAGCGACCGTTACCCGCACAGAATTCGGACAGGATGCCAAAGGTTTCGTGACATAGACAACCAGCCCCGGAATGCTTGACGATACAAACGCACCACGCGGCGGCAACTCCCCGCCGTGAAAGCCATCCTCGACAACGATGAGGTCAGTTCGGAGTGTCGGCAGGTCATACGGCGGCGCGTCAGCAGGATCGTCGCAAAACGTGGCAAGATATGTCGCGTAACCGTTCGCCGGAACATTCTCCACGCTGAGCTTCATAAAGAAGCGCAACCGCTCCTTATCATCCCCCACTTCCGTGTTCGTATCCGTCCCAAGTGCCCAGTGCAAGTTGTCTATCTCGTTCAGCACGACCCGCCCGGTTGCAACGTCACGTACCTCCACCAGCGGAAACGGCACAGAACGATACCACGGAATATCAACGGCCAAAATAGCGCGGCCAGTCACAGCAACAACAGTCGGATTGAATACGACAAGCGACCGACTGGCCGGTGTATCCGACCCCGTATCAATCTGCTGGGTAAGCAGCCCGAAACTTCGTTGACTATAAAGTAATAAAGGGTTTACGGCCATCAATTCCCAATCATTTCTCACTGTAACAGAAGCCTAACCAGGCTGAGTCTCTAGATCAAATCTTCCGTACTGCTTACTAAGAGAATTACGCATAAGTGACCGACCTTCCCACTCTGCGGGAAGGTCGGTTCCAAACCAGGCTGAAGCCCTAGGTTCTTATCCAAAAATGCGAATCAAAAATCTTATAAATGCATCGCAACGTAAAGTTCCCAGTGCGGCACTTCACTATCGCAACAAAGCCTTCCTCCGTAACGGAAGAAGGCTTTGTTGCAACAAATCCAATTAACAAGTTGGCGAAATGTTACCGAAAGACGGCATCACAATCACCTTGGCGCACATGATAAGATCCAGGTTACGGATTGTAAGCCTTCACCATTACAGTCGCGTTGTGTCCGCCAAACCCAAACGAATTGGACATAGCGTACTCAATTTGCAACTTGCGCGCAACGTGTGGGACGTAGTCAAGGTCGCAATCAGGATCGGGATTATCCAGGTTAATCGTCGGTGGTACAATCCCATCGACAATAGCCAAGGTTGCAGCGATTAGCTCAATCGCTCCCGCAGCTCCCAATAAGTGTCCCGTCATCGACTTTGTGGCCGAAATAGCGATATTGTAAGCGTGCTTTCCAAATACCGTTTTAACAGCGTTGGTTTCCGCAGCGTCACCGGCGTATGTGCTGGTAGCGTGCGCATTAATGTGCTGGATCTGCTCAGGAACCGTGTCGGCATCTTCAAGGCAGGCTCGCATTGCTGCCGCCGCGCCGTCACCACCGGGCGACGGAGCGACCATATCGTATGCATCGTTGGACATGCCGTAGCCGACCACCTCCGCATAGATACGCGCACCACGAGCGACCGCCATGTCGCGATCCTCCATGATAATCACGCCCGAACCTTCGCCGAGAATAAACCCGTCGCGGTCTTTGTCAAAGGGTCTTGATGCCCTCTGTGGATCATCATTTCGGCGTGACATCGCTCGCATGTTAGAGAAACCGGCCATTGCCATCGGCGTAATTGCCGCCTCGGCACCACCAGCTACCATAACATCCGCTTTGCCATCGCGAATAAGCCAGAAAGCATCACCAATCGCATTAGTCGATGTTGCGCAAGCTGTGACAGTAGTCTGTGACGGCCCCCGCGCACCGATAATTCTCGCGACACTCCCGGTTCCCATGTTGGCAATCATCATCGGGATAAAGAACGGGCTAATCTTGCCTATCCCTTTCCCGAAGCCAACCTCAGCTTCCTTCTCAAGCGTGTTCAGACCGCCTATCCCTGAGCCGATATGCGTCCCAACACGAGGCGCAAGCTCTGGGGTAATCGTCAGATTTGCATCGGCCAACGCCATTTTTGACGCGGCTACCGCAAACTGTGCGAATCTGTCCATGCGCCGGATCTCCCGCTTGTCGAGCCACTCGTCAGGGGAGAAGTCCAGCACCTCGGCCGCGATTCTCGTCGCAATCTCGGACAGATCGACGCGGTCAACCAGACGAACGCCACACTTGCCTTCGAGGAGAGACTTCCAGTATGCATCTTTATTTGAACCAATCGGAGAGACAACTCCGATTCCTGTGATGACTACCCTTCTTCTCATAAGGCGTGCGCATTCTCTTCTGCAATAATTAGATATAGGATTGGGATCAAGTTAAACAAGAACCTCAAGCAGGCTAGCCTTGCTTCGTATCGATGTAGTTGACCGCATCTTGAACGGTCGCAATCTTTTCGGCATCTTCGTCAGGGATTTCGATATCGAACTCCTCTTCGAGTCCCATAATCAACTCGACAACATCCAACGAATCCGCGCCGAGATCCTCGACAAAAGACGCATGCGTGGTAACTTCTTCCTCGCTAACGTCAAGCTGATCAACGACAACTTTCTTTACTCTCTCAAAAGTAGCCATGTGGTTCTCCTTTTTAATACCCTGAATTATGCGATTCTTAGCCTATTGCCAGACGACTTATCTGCTCAATGGCCAAAACTTAAAAGCTAAATGGTCATACCGCCATCGACGGTGATCGTCTGGCCAGTAATATAGTCCGCCGATGATGAACACAAGAAACTTACGACCCGCGCAATATCGTCGGGATGCCCGAGGCGTCCCGCTGGGATTTGCTTAGTAACGGTATCCTTGAGTTCCGGTTTCAACGAGTCCGTCATTGCAGTCTCGATAAAGCCTGGTGCAACAGCATTGACTTGAATACCTCTGCTGCCAACCTCTTTCGCAACAGTACGAGTGAAACCGATGATACCCGCTTTAGAAGCTGAGTAGTTAGCCTGCCCTGGGTTACCCACAAGTCCCATCACACTGGTAATATTGACGATTTTACCACGTCGAGCCTTCATCATGGGTCGAATGGCCGCTCGCGTCACAAGAAAGGTTCCTTTCAAGTTCGTATCGAGCACGGTATCCCAGTCTTCCTCGGACATTCGCATGAGAAGAGTGTCACGAGTCACTCCAGCATTGTTCACTACTATATCCAATGCACCAAATGATGTCAAGACCTGCTGAATGAAATTGTCCGCATCGGCAGCCACCGAAACGTCTCCTTGAAGCGCAATCGCATCGCCGCCAGCGGCCTTAATTTCGTCCACCACAGCCTGCGCAGCAGCGATTGACGAGCGATTTGCCACGGCAACTTTCGCGCCTTCTAACGCCAACCCCAAGCATATAGCGCGACCAATTCCTGTCCCGCCGCCCGTTACCAAAGCCACTTTGCCGCTTAACTGCATCTCGTAATTCCTTGCCTTATGCGCTCTTTCCGAGTATATTCAACGCCGCCGCTAAACTGTCAGCATCCTCGACACTCGCGACCACAACATCCTTACTCATGCGCTTAACGATATTGCCCAAAACCTTGCCAGAACCAAGTTCAACAAACGAATCGAACCCGTCAGACAGCAACCGCTCAATTGTTTCTTCCCAGCGTACCGGCGACGCAATTTGCAACGCAAGGTTTTCGCGAATTAAATCTGCGTCACCTTCGTAATCGGCGGTAACGTTGGCCACAACAGGTATGCTGGCGTTGCGTATCGGAGCAGATTCTAGATACCCGCGCATGGTATGAACCGCTGGTTGCATCAGCCGCGAGTGAAATGCTCCCGAAACCGCGAGCGGAATCACCTTACGCGCCCCTCGCTCTTTGAGCGGTGCGGCCGCCTTTTCGACACCGCTGCATTCACCGCTAATCACGATCTGCCCTGCGCCATTGAGGTTCGCCACATCAACGTAGTCTCCAGCCAGGGTCACTGCCGCGCAAACAGCCTTCACATCATCGGCACCCAGCCCAAGCACAGCGGCCATGCTGCCGGGGTGTACCTCGCCCGCTTGCTTCATCAGCCCCCCGCGCTCCGCCACAAGCGACAAGCCCGTCGCGAAATCCAATGCCCCACCTGCCACCAACGCGGCGTATTCACCAACGCTGTGTCCAGCAGTCGCCTGCGCAGTCAAACCGGCCTCACTAAATGCGCGCAGAGCCGCCACACTGGCCGTAAAAAGCGCGGGCTGAGTGATCTGCGTCTCGCGCAGCTTCTCATCTGGCCCGTCAAAGCACAGCGTTGACAGCTTGTATTCGAGGATCGAGTCGGCCTCACCAAACACCTGATGAGCCGCCGTATTCGTCGCATAAAAGCTGGCACCCATGCCAACCGCCTGCGAGCCCTGCCCCGGAAATAATAGTGCTAACTTCATGAAAATCTCTTCGCCCCCCTGCTTCGAGGGTTGGCCTAAGTGCCGTTTACAAGTGTACCCGTTCGCTGGCCAGTCCACTTGCCGGACTTCAGGCACTCTGTAGCCCCGAATTCATTCGGGGTTATTCAAATATTATTCTAATTTCGGTTCCAGAACGCGCTACGTTCCCGCGAAATTACCGCTAATCCCGAAGGCGGGATTTCGAGTTTAGCCACATGACCATCAAATTCGCCAACGGTTGAACCATCACTCACAGGTTTCCCCGCGCAGTCGAATATCCAAACATGCGCATTCCCCAAACGCACGTCGTCAACAAACACGCCAGCCGTTCGTTTCGCGTTCACAACGATCAACTCACCGTAGCTTGATGCCCCACGCCCGCTCACCAGCCCTGCACCGTAATCCACAGCGATACGTGTACCATCAGCCTCCGCGCTCACCGACGGGTAGAGCAACTCTGGCGATGTCGGCTCAATAGGCGCGTCAAGCAACACATGGCGATACTGGTTCCAGAAACCGAGCCAGAAACGCACCATCTCGACATGTTCGACTGGCACTTTGTCCAGTAAAACCGAAACTTGCGGCACGGCAAACAAAACGTTTAGCAATTGCAGCGCGGCACTTTCGACAGGTTCATCATTGTGCCACATCACCATGTCTGCATGCGCCGCTGAGCTTCCGCACAACAGGCGAATGTCCACGGTGCGCATTCGATTACCAACCGCATCCACGGGACAGTCCCCAGCCCTGAACATATTGCCAAACTTGCGCATCAATGGGCCGACGTACGATTGCCGGAACTCAATGCAAATATCGGGCTTTAACACCTTTAAGCGTTCGATCACCGCAGAAAGCAGCTTATCGACAGCCACAGGAACGCTTAACGTGTCCACCTGCTCTGGATACAACGGTGCATCGCATGTCAACGGAAAGCTGTCAACGAAATCAAGCTTAAAGCCGTCAAGATCCCAATCCCTCACGGCACGCTCGTAGACATCAATCAGATACTCGCGTGTGTCAGGATAACGCGGATCAATCACCGCGAATTTCCCTGGACTATTGTGCGGCTTAATCAGCTTATCTTCAAAGCGCGCCCAGGCCTTAGAATGCACTCCGATGAACGGCACCGAATACCAAAGGATATATTTCAACCCTAGATCATGCACGCGAGCAACATGGTCGCGCATATTCGGCATTTTACCGTCAAAAACTTCCCAATCGCCACAATAGGCGTAACCGCGCTCGTTGTTGTCGGTCTGCCAGCCGTCGTCAACAATCACGGCATCGCAACCGAGTTCCTTCGCGAGGCGGCATTGCTCCTCGATGGTATCAGGGGCGACATGCTGGTGCATACTGTACCATGTCGAGTACAATGGTCGCCGCGCCACATCGGGAACGGACGCAGGAGCATACTCCGGCATCTCTTCCCACCACGCACGAACATCGTCAAGCACCTTGTAAAATGGCCTTGCGCTTCGGTCGATACGCAACGTTACAGAATAGCTGTCGATCTCTGCTGAAACGGTACCGAACAGCTTGACACCGCACTCGAAACATGCCGTCTCTTCAACGATACTGGCACGCATATCGACACCGTTCAAGGCATCCGACAACGCTACCGTTGCTCGGTTCTCAGCGTCGCCCCCAAACAGCGTCACAACAGGCGCGCCGGATGTGGCGTTGGAGTATACCCCACCCGCCCAATTCGGACTCAAACCACGCCTTGCCCCAGCATTCGGTGACCATGTGCCCTGAACATCCACCGCAGGCACGTTGAACAGCAACGAAATCTTATTCGGCTTGGCTGGCGTAGGCGATTTCAAGGTAAGCGTTACCAACTCAACCTGTCCACCCGCATCCACCGCACTCAATGTCGCCTCAAATGATCCAAGATCCCCTGAAAGCGTAACTTGATTTATTCCTGCAACAATTGATGCCATATCGGTTACCCTTTACCCTTCGCGCCCCAACGAATAACGTTAGCACCCCAGGTAAGCCCCGCGCCAAACCCAACGGTCACAACAATATCGCCTTCGTGGATACGTCCCTCACGAACAGCTTCATCGAGTGCTAGCGGGATTGATGCAGCAGAGGTGTTGCCGTACTTGTCCACATTGACGAATACTTTTTCGGAGGGGAGACCAAGCCTTTTTGCAGCACTTTCGATAATTCTAATATTAGCTTGATGAGGGACAAATAGCGCAACATCCGCAGGTGTCAAACCGCATCGGGTCAGCGCGTTCACCGCCGCTTCGCCCATCACCTGAACGGCAAACCGATACACTTCACGGCCATTCATCACCATGCAGTTGCGCTTGGCAGCGATGGCTTCGGGGGTTGCCGGTTCCTTGTACCCACCAGACGGGATGTACAACAGGTTGGCGCCGCGACCATCCGCCCCAAGCACTGAGCCGAGCACACCGCCTTGATCCACATGCCCCAGCACCACGGCTCCGGCAGCGTCGCCAAAGAGCACGCAGGTCGAGCGATCAGTCCAATCCACCGTACGCGACATTACTTCGGCACCGATCACCAGTGCTTTTCGATACGCACCGGTCGCAAGCATGTTGCTCGCGATGTCGAGGCCGTAGCAAAAGCCCGAACAGGCCGCATTCAGATCGAACGCCGCGCAAGTTGTAGCACCGAGTGCCTCTTGCACGACGACCGCCGTCGCGGGCATCACGTAATCGGGTGTCAACGTCGCGACGATCAGAAGGTCAAGCTCTTGCGCAGTCACGCCGGCGTCATCTAACGCCTTACGCGCCGCAGCAATGGCGAGGTCTGATGTCGATTCGTTATCGGCGACTATTCTACGAGCTTTGATCCCCGTCCGAGTGCGAATCCACTCGTCCGAAGTATCCAATCGCTTTTCGAGGTCAAGATTCGTTACGATGGTATCCGGGACACGAGAGCCAGTCCCTAATATTCCCACGGAATTTAACGCGGTCATACTCCACGCCGCTCTCCAGCTATTGTGGGGAGCTCCTTTTTGATGGCGTTGACGTAACCTGATTTCGCGGCAGAGATCGTGAGGCGGATTCCGTTCCCGATAGCCCTCGCCTTCGAGCGACCGTGCGCAATAACACTCACGCCATTCACGCCGAGAAGCGGTGCCCCACCCTGCTCAGCATAGTCGATCCGCCGAACAAGGTTCAAAATCACAGGCTGAACCTTTTCGAGGATACCGTCCCCTAACGCGTCGATCTCCGTGGTCAATAGACCAAGTAGCATCTCGGAGATACTTTCAGCCGTTTTAAGAAGAACGTTGCCGGCAAAACCATCACACACAACAATGTCAGTGGTATGCTCGAAAACATCCTTGCCTTCGATGTTGCCTTTGAAACGAAGGGGCGAATTTTTCAAAAGCTCAAAAGTGGCTTTTGTCAGCTCATTCCCCTTCGTATCTTCCGTACCAACACTCAACAAACCAACCGTCGGCTCTGGCACTCCAATGACATGCTCGGCATAAACCGACCCCATCAGAGCAAACTGAAGCAAGTTTTGTGGCGTACAGTCCACGTTTGCGCCCATGTCCAACATGAGACACCGCCCCTTGAGGGTAGGCATCTGTGACGCAATCGCGGGACGCTCAATACCGGGGATACGCCCTATGCGCATAGCAGCCACAGCCATTGCAGCCCCGGTGCTACCCGCAGAAATCGTCCCGTCCGCCTCGCCGTCGCGAACCATGTCGCCACAGACTACAAGCGAGGAATCTCGCTTCTTGCGGACAGCACTAGCGGGATGATCGTCCATCTCGATCACTTCGGTGGTATGCCGAATCGAGACTTTGTCACCAATCTTCCCACCCAGCTCAATGAGCGCGGTTTCGATTCGCGGCTGATCGCCAACCAATATGATATGGTCGTCAAAATCAGCACGCGAAGTCAAATCTACTACACCGCGCACAATTTCCCCAGGAGCGTAGTCACCCCCCATGGCATCGACGGCGATCCGCATGGACAATTAGGCCTCGTCCGACTGAGTCTGCTTGACTGCAACATCGATAACTTTGCGCGAACGCACACCTGCACCATAGTAGCCACAGGACGGGCATACATGGTTGGCAAGTCGCTTTTCGCTGCATCGCGGGCAAGCCGACAAGGTCGGCGGGGTCAACTTATAGTGTGTTCGGCGCTTTCGTGTTCGGGCGTTTGAATGGCGCCTTTTTGGCAACGGCATAATCGTATCTCCTGATCTATATTACTCGAATTACTTGTAAAACATCGCGAGAATGTCACGCAATCGTAACCCTCGCGTACAAAATACTAGCGGACAGCCAAAACGGCATGCCCTTTAGTCCAAAGTGTCTTGCCGGAAAATTTCGGGAAGCACTGCAAATGGCCGGTGTGTCCGGTCGGGTGCGCACTGGCAGGCACCCACATTCTTATTCTTGCCACAGGTCGCGCAAAGTCCCTGACAGTCCTCGCGACAGAGTACACTCCAAGGAGTCGCCAATATCGCGGATTGCCGGATCAGAACGCCTAAATCCATCACGGTGCCATCAAACAAGCCAACGGGAACTTCATTCTCGTCATCCTGCACGATCATCGGCACTACATCGCGATATGTCGCACTCTCCACCTCGGCAAGACTATACTGTTCTTCGATTTCAGCGTGGATTGAATAGCGGATATCCGCCAAACATCGCGCACACTCTAAATCAACCGTCGAGTCAAAACTGCCCCGCACCAGCACGAGCGTCCCAGAGTTGGTTATCGTCACGTTACCACGCACCGGCGAAACAAACTCAACATCAGTGTCTGCATAAGGCACTTCGTCGATTTCGTAGCGCATGTGCATGCCAACGGTGCGCATGATTTCCGATAATTCCAACCGTGGCATCTAAAATCGTCCAGTCCATAGCGGGAGCACGCGCACCCAAAATTCCCACAGCATGCCCCTTTTACAGGCAACTCGCTATGGCGTCACGAGATTATACCCTGCACAAACCATCTTTGTGCAGGGTATTTCAATCAGTTTTCAACTAGATACGCCGACCAAGCACCGAAATAGCACGACTATTATCGTCGCGCACCCGCCATACCGGTATTCGACGACGACGGCAACCTCGGAATAGAGACACCAGCCGGAGGCGCTTCGTAGGTTGACAACCGCTGATCTAGCCGAGTTCGCCCACGCCCAATCTTTGTGAGAGCTTCCTCAATCACCTTCTCAAGCGCTACCAACTCTTCACGAGCATACTCTTCTGCCCCGTGACGCATCTCACGGCCATCACGATCAGCAATGGCAACAATTTCTTTCGCCTGAGTCGTGGCCAAACGCATCACCTCAGACTCGCTGATCAAGTCAGCCGCTTGCTGGCGTGCATCGTTTACGATACGCTCAGCTTGCTGGCGCGCCTCAGCCATCGCCTCATCTGCGCGAGCCTGCGCCTCAGTCACAACCTTCTGCGCGTAGCTATCAGCCTCTTGAACACGCGATTGCGAACGGCCTTCCGCATCCCGCAGGATCTTCTCGGCCTGCCCTTGGCTGTTCACCAACAAACGCTGCGCTTCAACCTGAGCATCGTTCACCGTCGCCTCGGCAGCCTCGCGAGCACCACCAACGATGCGCTCACTCTCCGCCGTTACCCGACACGCTTTGCGAACTTCATCAGGGAGGGATGCACGGATTTTATTCGTGAGTTCAAAAAACTCCTCACGATCCAACCCAACCGTAAATGCAAAATATTGGCGGCTATCCTCCACCAAAGACTCTAATTGATCGATCAACTTTAAGATATCTATCGTACACCTCCATCTGCACATCGCTATTAGCAATATGCGTAATCGATTATCACTATGAACACCCGTCAACACCTTGCGATGCGGACGTAAACATTCTATCACTCAACCGGCTACGCACGCTCTACCAACTGCGCCCCGGCGAATTCAATCTCACCAGCAAAACGTTCACGCACCTGGTTAGCGATCACTTCGGGGACAAGCCCACCGATTTCGCCACCGAGCCGCGCAATCTCTTTCACGATTGACGACGAAAGGTACGAATACTCCGATGCCGTCATCAAAAATGCGGTTTCTATATCAGGATGCAATCGCCGATTAAGCAACGCCATCTGAAACTCGTACTCGAAATCGGAAACCGCACGCAAACCCTTTACAATCACTCGACCGCCAAGCTTAGCGACATAATCCACAAGCAAACCGGTATCAAACGAGTCCACCCGCACATTGGTCAGCCCTTCACTTCGGACTGAACGCTCGATCATATCGACACGCTGCTCGAGGGTAAACGCTGGATGCTTCGCCGAGTTAACCGCAACCAAAACAA
>Ga0364894_10074_pt1 | contig 54064 bp, 62 predicted proteins | sample ExccelJu500001D4_FD_206942 | JGI IMG/M metagenome (GOLD analysis project Ga0364894, IMG submission 206942) | Enriched cells from Trout Bog Lake Hypolimnion, Wisconsin, USA - BchlTB.July16.5000.01.D4 | ecosystem: Environmental > Aquatic > Freshwater > Lake > Hypolimnion/Profundal zone | place: USA...
CTTGCAGAAATATATGTCGAATATGACGGAGGATCTGATATTGAAGGTCTCATCTCAGAACTTCTTGCGATCCCTTCGGTAACCGATGTAAAGCCGTATAAACCATTTTCCAATATTTTCGGGACACGAGTGATTATTATCGGAGGGGGGGCACAGGTTGCACAAGTGGCACTCGGTGCGGTGAACGAAGCAGACCGCCATAATATTCGTGGAGAACGGATATCGGTGGATACCATCCCCCTTGTCGGCGAACATACCGTGGCACAGGCAGTTGAGGCAGTTGCACGGCTCCCGCGTGCTGCAATCCTTGTCCTTGCCGGATCCCTGATGGGTGGTAAGATTTCGATAGCCGTCGACCGGGTACGTGAGGCCGGTATCCCGGTAATTGCTCTCAAAATGGCGGGAAGTGTCCCCGATCATGCAGACCTGGTGGTCACCGACCCTATCCAGGCCGGTGTATTTGCCGTGATGCACGTAAGCAGCCAGGCGGTATTCGATATCCACAGGGTGCAGGGCCGGGAATTCTGATGGATATCATAGAGAAGGCCGTAAAAGTCCTGATGACTGATGGTATCATTGTCTATCCTACCGAGACGATATACGGGCTCGGGGGCGATGCTTTATCAGATGACGCCATCCTCAAAGTATATGAAGCGAAGTCCCGCCTTCTCGGGAAACCTGTCTCGATAGCTGTATCTGATTATGATATGCTTTGTACGGTCGGCAGGATAGGCCCCCGTGAAGAAGCCTTTATCCACCGGTTTCTGCCAGGTCCCGTGACGGTGGTTGTACAGTCCCGGTCATGTATTCCTGGTATCCTTACCGGGGGGACAGGACTGATTGGGATCCGTTACCCGTCTCACCCCGTGGCCATCGAACTAATTTCCTGTTTTGATTCCCCCATCACTGCTACGAGCGCCAACCAGTCAGGTGCACGGGACCCTGTCACTCCCAATGACTGCCATGTCCCCTATGACTTCCTTATCGATGGGGGAAAACTTCCGGGCATACCGAGTACGGTGGTAGACCTTGTCAACAGGATGATTATCAGGAAGGGAGCACTGGCTGACGAAATTGAAGCCTGGTTATCCGGAACGGAATAATATGGATATGCTCTCGGTAAGGCTGCGGGATTTTATTGAAGACCATGATGGCTGGCTCTATGCTGTCGCTGCCTATGATAATACAGACCGGATAGGCTGTATCCTCCGCTACGTGCCCGACCCGGCAGGGGACCGGGAGGACCTGTCGGGAAAACGTTACCGGAAACTTGATTTCGAACCTGCATATCAACTCGTAAAGGAAAAAAAGCCTCATTATCTCGATATATTACACCGCGTGCCAAAAACTGACATTAAGCGGGTAATAAAACCTGAAAAAGAACTTGAAACTATAGCGGCCCGTGACCGGCGGGTACGTACATTAATGCACCTGTTCGCTCTGCCACCCCGTGTAATGGGTTGTACCGGATCGCTGCTGTGCGGGCTCGAGGCCGACACCTCGGATATTGATTTTATCGTGTACGGAAAGAACTGGTTTACAGCTAGGGAACGGCTGGTGCAGGCGGTGCGGAAAGGGTCTCTCGAGCCGATGACCGATGACCTCTGGGAACGTATTTATAAAAAGCGGAGACCGGAGTTATCTATTGATGAATTTATACTCCACGAAGAGCGGAAATGGAACCGGGGGCGTATAGAAGAGACCTATTTTGACCTGCTCTACACGAGGTCGTATGAAGATATATCCGTTCTCCCACAAGGAAAAGGGCGTATTATCGGGCCGATGACCATCGAAGCAGAAGTAACTGACGCGACATATTCATTTGACAACCCGTCGGTGTACCGTGTTTCCCATGAAACGATTTCCTGTGTCCTTTCCTTTACCCATACCTATAGCGGCCAGGCGAGAAAAGGTGAAATAATCGAGGCAAAAGGAATTTGTGAAGAGCACGGGGATGAAAACTGGCTGATTATTGGGACGACCAGGGAAGCAGGGGGCGAATATATCATTTCAAAAACTCTCCTCGAGAGCCCGCAATCTTCGATACCACTACCAGGAAACTAAAACAGATAAGACGGAGCCCCCATTCTGCCAACCCGGTTACCCGGTAGCTTATAACAGATCAGATAGTCTCTTTGGCCCGGGATCGCACCGGTCATGAAAAATACACCGTGTACAGGGGGCATTCAGGGGTTTTCCGGGAAGGGTTCCTGCATTGAGGTTCTGTACCATCCGCCGGGCGGAATAGAATTTTCTAATATCTCCCGGTTGTATTTCACAAAAACGGCTTTCTCCACCCGGGATGTACTCGACAGAACCTCCCGTTATCTCTTTTCCAAGCATTTCTGATAGGCATAATGAATATGCAGTGATGCGGACCCGGTCCTGGCCGTATATTCCCGCAACTGGGGGTAACACCGGCCTGATAATCGAGAAATACGGGGGTTCAAAAAAAATACGGTCGATTATGCCATGCAATCCATATTTCCCAGATTTGACACTCATATCGTATTCTGTTGCCGTCCGCCATTTACGTTCTGTACAACGACCGATGCAGGATTCCAGGAAAGGGACATTATCCATCCCGATACAAGGAGAAATACCGCGTATTTCATCCAGGATTGTATCATACGAGAGCGGAGATCCAAGATGATAGGAGATCTGTTTACAAATTGTGTAACGGGGCGACTCCACCCATGGGGATACCAATGAAAAAAAAGCCCGGACGGGACACCGTGATGCATTGGCAATCAGGGAAACCGATACAGATTGCAGGGTCATCGGATCAGGTCCATCAGCTATCAAAGGAGAAGGACCTCTAAAAGGATACCGGTTCCTTTCTGGAAAACGGTATGAAACACAGAATAATATACAAAATACGGGATTTACAAAGGAGTCCTATGAGGCAGTTCGTGCGATCGGTGACTAAGAGGATAAGATTTTCAGAATCCACCGGATTCAGGATACGTTACCTTCACCCGATGATAACTCTAGTCCTGAAAATTCTTCCCTGATCTCCTCAAGGCGCTTGTTTTTAGTCATCACTGTTTCATTCATGGCCCTTATTGCCGAGAGGATCTCGTTGTGCCGTTCATCCGATACCTCACTTCCGGCCACGACCTGTTCGAGTATCCTGATGAGGCGTTGCTGGACATCGGTAGTCCTGCACAAGTTCCGGTATTCTTTTATTATTTCCGGGTCAGCCCCACTTTCACCGGCGATCTGCATCCTCGTTTCCATCCGGTCCCTTCGGTGAAAAAACGCCTCTATAGCGCCATATAATGCCCGCCGGGTAATGGGCTTGTTAATATAGTCTTCAATGGAAAGACCGTATTCTTCTGCTTCTTCAACCGTTAGGTGCTTCGCCGTCAGCATCATCACCGGGATAGAGGCAACAGACGGGGAACCCGATTTAATGTTTCCCAGTGTTTCCCACCCGTTCATCGGTTCCATCATAATATCGAGAAGGATCATGTCCGGGCGTGTGGACTCCAGGATTTTCAGGGCTTCCGGTCCGCTCGTTGCAGACATGGTGCTGTATCCGCCCTGTTCGAGCATGTTCATAAATATATCGACAATCGCCGGATTGTCATCAACAACGAGGATAGTATACATCATTTCACCTTTCGGGGGCAATCGGACGGGATTTGTTTCCTGTCGGAATTTCACGGAGAATTTTCCTGATCTGCCCGATATTGACACCCGGGTCTGTCAGTATGCAGAGGTATTCGTCCCAGTACGGGGCAATAATAATATTTCCTGCCGGGATCTGGAGTGTCATCTGAACAAAAGGTCCTGTCCTCATCACGGTGGACACCTCCCTCGCACTCTCAATCAGGTCTTCCGCGACATCGATGAGGTTCTCAAGACTCATATCACCGATTGACAACACATTCATACCACGTTTAAAGATTGAAACGGCGATTACACCCGAAAGACTGAGGATCTGCCCGAGGAGAAGTTCCCCGACATTTGCGACCATTTCATCCTCGGTTGCAAAAGTGCGTTCTTCCGGAATGTATTCCCCGAATATTGATTCCTCGTCTTCCTGAGCCCGTTCTTCAGGTATCAGAGGTTCTGAAACAGGCATCTGCTGCAGCACTGCGGCTGCCAGTTCCTCTGGTGTCATATCATATGCTGACCGTTCTTCACCGGAGGCTGTTTGCGGCTCTGTTTCAGCCATGGATGAGATTGCAGCGATCTGGCGGGGGATTTCAACTGGTCCGCTGCTGTTCGTATCAGGTCTTTCCTGACCCGCATCCACGATAAGGAACACCGATTCCATCTGGGGGGTCTTTTTGTCCTCGGCAACGACGATATCCATCACGATGGCCATATCTTCAGGGCTGTACCTCCTGAGCTCGAACCTTAGATGTGGCTGGCTCCGGAAATATTCATACGCATTATGTCCCTTCAGTACACGTTTTCCATGTCTGAAATAATATGCAAGGGGTTTCCCTTTATCGATCAAAATAAAACCCCTGCTCTCCTGGATAGTAACGACCACGGCCCCTGCAAAGCGTGCTGTGTGTGATAGTACCCAGTCCAGGGAGGCGCTCATCTCGCCGATTATGGTACCTTCGGGGATTTTTTCTATCATAATGACTGCAGGATATTCTGGTGATTTTTCTTTAGTTCTGCATTGATTAACGCGATATTTGCCGTTGGTTTCGCAATAACAACGATGAATAACTGGTCTTTTAAGGGGGCGGAAAGAAGCATATAATCCCTGAATTCCAGATACACCATCGTTAAGGGGTCTTTCCCAAGTTTCTGTGCCATTGCCTTCGATTCTGCCATTACGAACGATACGACCGCTGCGAGCTGGATGTCATCGATCTCACGGGTATCGAGACTATCCACCACTTCTCCATCATCCCTGATGATCGTTACCGAGGTAACCCCTTCAAGGATGATGAATTTATTCAGGATATCTTTTAACATGGCCTTAATTGATTAATTTGTCCGTTTATTCATATATAATACCTGTTTCAGCAGTTCGCAGGCCCTGACCGGAATAAGGACAGACAGGATTTTGCAACGGATTGTTCCATCATGAAAAAAATACAGATACTGTTTATATAAAGAAGGCAGTAACGGGCAACTGACCTGATGGGGTTACATCTTCCGATAGAAGATAGATCAAATCTTCTGTTAACGTGACCCGGCTTTACCATTTCTAAGAACGAATGGTTATCGGGTCATATCATCTTTTGCGAGCGTATCAAGGATGCGATACGTGTTGATCAGCTTATTGAACGAGGCGATAAGCTCACCAATCTCGTCGTTGGTCATAACCTCAATTTCAGAGGTCTTAATCTCCCCTTCGCTCATGCCGTGGGCGATGGATGAAAGTCTGACAATGGGACTGGTAATACTGCTGGCAAGAAAAAAACTCCACATCAGGACAATGGCAAGAGTGATTACGGTAAGGAGAATAATGGTCGGCTGAAGGCCAATCGCCGAAATGATACTTTGTGTCCCACCCATGGAAACCATCCCGAGGAGGAATATCGGAATGGTTGCCACAAAAAGCATACTGATCATCAGTTTGAAGAATATGGGGATCTGGATCCGTATCTCTTTTCGTTTTGCTGGTTGTTCAGTCTGCGCCATAATGACTACATCCATCTGCTTGTTAGTATATGTTGTTACAAGGGTATATAATATTGTATACTATCATTGTAATCCATAACATCATCAAGTACGATTTCCCCTGTCATATGTTCTTCCGGATATTAATGTAATTCAGCACGTTTTTAACAAATCACGCCATATAAATCAGGTATGACAAACCAGGAAATCGCAGTCAATATACCACAGACGCTGGACCCGGTATATAGCAATATGATCCAGATAGCCTACAAGGAAGATGAATTTACCTTTGTTTTTCTCCACCAGTTACCCGGCGTGAACCAGGCCCGGGCGAAGGCGATCGTAAGCATTACCCCTACCCATGCGAAGAACCTCCTTGCGGTACTGGAAAAGACAATGGCCGATTTTGAATCAAAATTCGGTAAAATAGAACCGAAAGGCGAGAAAGGTCCGGTCGATAACGTCACAACAATCCGCGGGTATTCCTGAAGGTGGGAATTCCACAGACAATTTTGGTTTTTCTTCCATCCGACTCTTAATCTTAAAAAGTTAGATATTATACTGACTCTTAATCAGTCGTTTTGACTTCCAGAGCAAATAGATTTATAAACAACTTCTTTCAGCCATTCAATCTCCGGCCGGCGGTATCATCATAGCAACAGCACCATTGATCTTAAAAATTGGGTTGTTATTCTCATCGGGACCACAATAAACACCCTCCTCAATTCCCGTGTATATCCAGTAATTCTGTCCATTCACCATTTCAGCAGTACGGTTTTCCATGTCTGATATAATTGAGAACAGAGATTATCAGGTAAGGCCGGGGAGAGGGTGAAAGTGAAATAGCACGGGCAGTCACTATTTAACTATGTCCGTCGAGCAAAGGAAAGTGTGACTTGGATTATGTCGGTGACTATCAAGCGGCTGTCTAATCAGTCATGGTTCGAGATCAAGGCGGGCGACCTTGTCGTCCAGATTGACCCTGCCTACGTTCGCATGGCAAAAAGGGGGGCTGTGTCTGGCGATAAGGCCGATCTCATCCTCCTGACCCACGCCCATATGGATCATTGCGACCGGCGGGCGGTAGAGGACTTTAGTCGCGATAATACGACGATAGCGGGCCCGTCATCCTGTGCGAGAAAGCTGGGCAGGAATATCCATACAATGTCATCCGGCGATGAGATCGCCATTGGAGAGATCAGGGTCAGGGCGACGGCGGCTTATAATCGGGGGGCTATTCGTCATCTTTTACACAGTAAAAGCGCCTGTGTCGGCTACCTCGTCACCGTGGGCGGGATGACGATCTATCATGCGGGCGATACTGATTGTATCCCGGAGATGTCATCGCTGGGGCCGGTTGATGTGGCACTGCTGCCCGTCAGTGGTTTTGTGACAATGAACATCGAAGACGCCGTGAAGGCGGCAATCGCCATTGGGCCGAAGGTCGTCGTGCCTATGCACCAGAACCGGGCAAATCCCACGCTGTTTAGAGAGAAGATGATCTCCGCCGCACCGGGGATCAAAGTCGTACTGATGAATGCTGGCGACGAGCTCACAGTATAAAGCCTTGACTGCTTTAGAAATAGTATATAAGTTATGATTATAGGACTCTGTAGAAATGCTATGTTCCTGAAATAAACCACTGACCAAAAAAAGCTAAAGTGGGTTTATCCCTATCTTTTATTAGAGTATAATTGTAATTTGCAGATAGCATGACGCAAAAGAATCATAGCTTAATTTTAATGGTAGTCGGCCTTTCCCTTCTGGAGGGACTGGTTATATACCTCAATATGGTGGTACATCCTAACAGTCAACCCGCACTCACCGTCGTTATCGTCATTCTTTTTGCAATCGCGAGCGGACTCTCGGTATGGTATAGAACCAGAGTTCTAGGTATGATATACTCCTGACGAATGCAAGGATCAAATTGATAAAAAAAGATTAAATCATGTTAAATCTTGACTGATACGACATCAAATTGCTGAACTTGTTTATAAGTCCACTTGTAATCGTCACGGAAATGATGGTCGCAATGGAAAGTCTTTCTTCATTAACGACTCTTATCTTAATAAGACAAGGACAACAATAGATGAGAGGTATTTTCCTGCCGCCGTGGCTTAGCGGTATAGCGGCTGATTCGTAATCAGCAGGTCGGGGGTTCAAGTCCCCCCGGCGGCTTCTTTAAACAGGGTGTAAATCGGTAACAGCTGATACAGAATTTGATGGCTGCCATTCCATAGCATGATTAAAGTTTCAATGTTCAATTAAGAGAAATGGATTAGGGGATAATATATTCCTTACAAGAAAGCCCAAATTGATTCCGGGTTGAATTATTTTTATAAATTTTGATAGTTATTCTGGATTTTTTGCTGAATTGAATTGGTTACAGGTCCTACACCCAGGCCCCATAATCCAAGGGAAGGGATAACACTAGGAAACCAATCCTCCCCGATGATCGGATCTGTCTCCGCTTATCTGAAGGTGCATGTGCAGGAAGCTAGGAATGAGAGTTCAAATTCCGGAACAATAACATTTGGAGATGATGATTTTGGACATGGTGAAAGCGTATTCTACTCGTTCCCGAATGCCATTGATCCAATGAAATCAGAAGACCTAGCTTATTCAGAAACTTCTACCGCGAGTGGTTTGATCAGCAAATTCAGCAAGTCGATAAGTTATAATTCGCAGGCATCAGCAGTCCAGGCTCCGACACCGATAATTCCATTGTTATCTGAAGGAACTTAATTTTATTTTTAAAAGAGTTATCTTTCAGTTTTAACCCAATTTTATAGGGCCGGCATATCCAGTGTGTAGGACGGTTCACCACCAACAAATCTTTGAAGATATGTACCTATTTTTGTTGGTATGAAGATCGGGTGGTTAGTAATCTCTTCATGTGTGCTAATAGTAGGTATCCTAATATCAGGATGCTCCAAAACCGTAGGAAACGAAAACCCGCTCGCTTCTGGTATTAACAGATCATCCGACATCAGGGTAGGAAGCTGGCAATACACATTCTCTGATACACGGGGAAATGTCGATCGCCCAATCCTGGTCTTTACTTATCGTCCGGCAACGTGGAATACCTCCGGGCCAATCCTGATTGTAATGGGGGGATCCGGAGAACTCGACGCATGGATCCCGTACGGGGATCGATACTCCGCACTTATCGTTGCACCTGAATTTTCCCACCAGTATTATCCCACCGATAATTGGTTTCAACTTGGAAATATGATAAACGAAACCGGGTCTCTCAATAACAGATCAAACTGGACACTTACGGCAATTGAGCATCTTTTCGATGATGTTCGTTTAAGAACCGGTGCAAAGCAAAATACATACCTCCTGTATGGTTTTAGTGCAGGAGGTCAATTTGTTCACCGTCTTGTCACATTCCTTCCCGATGCCCGTTACAGTAGAGCGGTGGCTGGGAGCCCGGGTGTCTATGTCATGCCGAATTACACGATCCCGTTCGCCTTCGGGCTTAAGGGTTCGCCACTTCCTGAAGGTGATCTTAAGCGTGTGTTTTCGCGAAAACTGATTATCATGTCGGGTGACAAGGATATAAATCCGAATGACCCCAACCTAGCCAATTTCCCTCTGGCAGAGGCAGAGGGTAGCACTCGCTTTGAAAGGGCCAGGAATTACATAGAAACGGCACAAAGTGAGGCGGATCTTCTCCATGTCCCACTTAACTGGGAATACTATGTCGTTCCGGGTGTCGGTCATGATGACGTTGGAATAATCGGGCCTTCAGCGAAACTATTGTTCAACGGTACATAATGAAGCTTGTTTAATTCCGGGGATAAGCCGATAACTTCCAAAACTGCCAATTATTAAAATTAAACCCGCTACAACCGGGACCCACCAAAGTTTTACGTATAGATAGGGTATGAGAATGATACCGAGAATAATGGTAATAACGCCTACCGAACAGACGGATAGGTCTTGGCGATAAAATCCCATCATAACCTGGACTGTGCCGATAATGAAGCACATTATCGTGAGAAATAGGAGGAAATCTGTTTCGGTGATCGAGAAAATGTTATTGAATAAGTAATACATTGATACCTCGGTCACTACTATCCCAAAAATGCCGATAAGAAATTTATACCCCATGTCGGATTTATTCGAAATTACACTTATTGCACTTGTAACACCAAGCAAAAACAAATAGAGTGAGATAATGCCACTAATGAATGTTGAGGAAGGAACGGGCGAAATCAAAAGGGTAAGCCCTGTGATACCCATCAGGATACTCTGAACGATATAATACCCGGATGGATACAATCCTATCAATCCGGAAGAATTTCCTTCCGATATAACGAGATCACTCATTCATATTATATTTATCAAATAGACTAATAAATGCCTGTTTTCAAGTCATTCATGTATAAGATCATACATTATCACTCTTTTTTGGATATCATATCGGAGATACCATTAAAGTATTGCAAAATAAGGCTATGTCAGGAAAATAAGCAGTGAAGTGATAGGTGTGGAAGAAACTCAAAAACAAAAAGCAAGTTTTGGTCTCGATGAAAATGTTGTATCAGCACTTTGCTATTTAGCTGTCTGGATCACCGGAATTATCTTCTACCTGGTGGAAAAAGACAACAAGACCGTTAAATTTCATGCTATACAGTCAGTTCTGACTTTCCTGCCCTTAAATATCCTTTATTGGATCCTTGCGTCTGTTTTCTGGTGGAGCGGTATCATCTATATTCTGGGTACCATTATTGGTATTATCATGTTCATTCTGTGGATCGTCCTCATGATTAAGGCATATCAGGGAGAGAAATATAAATTACCAGTTGTAGGGGATATCGCAGACAATGCAACGAAGTAATAGTTTCAGAAATTTTTTACGATCTTTTACACGGGTTTAGCATATAGGGAATTACCCGGATATTGGATGCATTAATATAATGGATCGAATCGTCCCGGCCTGTAATTACCCGGTCAGTTTTTTTTAAGTATCCAACCTGTATTAAAGTCGCTTCCTCCGGTAAGTCTTCAAATATATCCGGTTCACGCCCTGTATTCGGCACGGCAGTCCGGTAATCCCCGGCAGATACCTCACTTCACCACTTTTACAAACGTATCGAAACCAACCCGCTCGATAGTTGTTCCCAGGCGTTCGGGGGTGACTCCATTCTCCCGGTAAAACGAAATGACCTTATTGGCCAGTGCTATTGCCTGATCTGCTGTCAGGTCTTTTGCCAGTTCCCGGCCCGGTTTCGGCGTCCCTCCGCCTTTACCGCCTACGACCGCATTGAACCCGTTATCGGTACCATAGAACCCGAGGTCTTTCATCCATGAGTCACTGCAGCAGTTTCGCATCCTGAAATACCCATCTTGAATTTTGCCGGAGCCGGTTTGCCATAGAATTCCTTGTCCAACGCAAAGCCTAGTCCGGGGCTGTCCTGTTTGGCCCGTTTGCATGCCCGTGTGCCGGGGCACATCTGAATACTCCGTATTGTCAGGCCGATAGCCCTGGAACGGTCGGTGAACTCCGCCCAGGCATTATCTAGGTCCTCTTCATGAATGCCAATAATGGCAATACGCTGGGCTCCGGTGAGTTTTACATATTTTGCACCATAGTTCTCTGCTACATCCGCAATTTTTCTCAATAAATCAGGATCGGCAAAGCCACCGGGAATATGTGGCAGGATTGAAAAGGTCTCGTAATCTCTCTGGATAATTGCTCCTTTTTCAGGGATATTAGTTTTTGTCATGATCTTCACCAGGGGTATTAATCACACCTTTTCAGCTCTTCATAACTTAATTGATTTGATTGAGTTTTCAGACAAAAAGAGACTTAATGAATTTATAAGAAATTGAGGAATCAATGGTACGATGTTCACAGGGAAACCCTTCCCTGACTAATAACCTTTCAATCGGCCTGATAAATTCCGGCTATTCACGGATTTTGAATGTATTACCGACTGTCGTATATCCTGTTCCTTTTTCAGTCTCAACTAAAACAACCCGGTTGTACCTTCTTAATAATTGTTTTTCGTTCTTTCAACGAGAATAAACGCCACATTCAGCCCGAGCACGACTGCCCAGATGACAACACCGGATGTACTGCCGACAGAATAACTGTATAAAATTGCGATAACTGAAACCCCTGTCAGGATATAATTCAGCCAGCTCATACGTACTATCACCCGTTGTCTGGATTAATTATTTTGTTTTTACCGATTCCCGGAAGAAAATGAAGGGGCCGATAAGCAACAGGCATATGATGAGTTATCAGAAAAGTTTTATGGTTCAGGGTCCCGGTCTTCCCGGAGTCCGGTACGTAGCATAGGTATGACTACTATGAACACCTGTAAAGTATATGGAAAAGAGTGAAATTCGAAGAGTTCAATGGGAAATCGGTGAATCGCTCCTTTCTTCTCTTAAAAAAGGTAAGGTACTTGCTGGTCCCGTCGGAGCAATAATCCGGATTGGTAATATCCGTGCAGACGGGCTGGTTGTTGCAAAATTTCTTGAACGAGCAGAAAATATGCCGCATTCGGCTTTCAGGGTCGCGCGTGAAAAATCAAGATTTCACGGGTGTATGTACCGGATTACCTTAAAAGAGCTGGTGGTATGCCCATAAGGGCAATAACAAACAGTTACGAGTCGCAGGACTATTCAGGGGATATTACTGAAAACCGCATTGTTTTTCATTGTCAGGTATCAGAGACATCCCCTTATTCCGTCCGGTTATCGTGACAGGAATGAAAAAATCAACAGGTACGCATGAAGGAATTATTTAGCGAGAAAGAATTCGTGCCCGATGCGGTTTATATCCGGATCCTGCACGTGGTATCGGACGAACCCAACTGTAAAATCAGTAGTGTGGTGAATAAGCTCCTCGATGAACACGGAGAATATGCTATTCGCTCAAGGGTCCGCCAGCTCGTATTGCGGAGATACCTGTTCGAGGGCCGCTCGAGTACAGAAATTCTGCTATCAATTACCGGCAAAGGCCGTGGACTTCTTCAGAAAACAGCTTCCTGAAAAGCCACCTATATTATTTTGACATGCCACTCTTTTCGAGCAGGACCTGCCTCACTTCTTCAGCATGTCCTTTTACTGAAACCTTTCTCCAGACCTCGACGATAACCCCTTCAGGGTCGATGAGGAACGTGCTCCTGACAGTCCCCAGAAATTCCTTTCCAAACATCGTTTTTGGTTTCCAGACATTATACGCCTTGTGGACGTCATGACTGCCATCACTCAGGAGCAGGACAGTCAGGTCATGACGGTCGATGAATTTCACATGGCTTTCGGGCGAGTCCTGGCTTACCCCTATCACTTTTGCACCGAGTTCTGCAAATTTCTCGAGCGCTGCAGAGAACTGCATCGCCTCAAGGGTGCATCCCGGGGTATTATCTTTCGGATAAAAATACAGCACGACCCATTTTCCGAGGAAGTCCTTCAGACAGACCTGTTTCCCACCCGGATCCGGAAGACAGAATGAAGGTGCCTCCCTACCCTTAAGTATATCTTCTTGTTTTTCAGCCATCGTGTTACCATGGAGAAGATTGTCACGTAGTATCTAGAAGATAACCCTTCCGCAAATCCGGTAACCGGTCAATAGAAAGAGCAGGGAAGGGAATGATCCGGGGTCTGACAAAAAAGAGCCATTGAAATTTATTTGGCGCCCCCTTTCAGCTCGTTGTCAATGATCCTGATCAGTTCGGAAGGACTTGCAGGTTTCTGGATGATATGATCAATAAAAATATTGTCATCCTCCAGCGCTTCGCGGACTTTAGACTCCGGGAGACCGGTATAAATAATGACCTTGACGTTCCTTATTTCCTGGTTCCGGCGTACCCGTGCGAGAAAACCAATGCCATCCATACCCGGGAGCCTGACATCGAGCAGGATCAGGTCAGGACTGACTCCTTTGAGGAGGGTGTCGAGGGCCACTTCAGCTGAATTCGCAATAAGCGTGTCATAATGGGCAAGATATTTGATAAAATAGGAGAGGCTGTCAGCAATGTTTTCATTATCCTCAATAATGAGGATGAGTGTCATGACAGATACTTTCTGTGTACTCTTTTAATGGTAACGGATTGCATGCAGGTAAATATCTTTCAGGTCTTTTTCACCGGCATGAGAACACCCCCGACAATCGCGAGAACATCTCAGATAATAAGACCCGCCCCTAAAAATAGTCCGAAGAGTCCGATGACAATCATTTCCGTCCCTTTCCAATCCCTTTCTTCACCCTCCCGGGGGTCACCCGCCCCGGTCTGTACTGCACCTGTGCCGGGGATAACAGGGACTGTGATATTACAACATGAATCCTGATTACAGGTCCCTGACAGCCCGCCCAACTGCCTTGAAGGCATCTTCGATATCCTCATAATTGGGAATCCCTTCATCGCGTAGTACCCGTATACCTTGTTTCATGCTATCTCCGCCAAGAAGACAACCTACGATCATTTTATGGGTGCTTTTCGAGAACCTGATTATTTCCTGGCCGAGGTGCCGGGGATCAAGGACTGCAGAGGGTACCGCAATGACAAATGCAATATCCCATTCGTCCTGGCGCCTGATCATGATATCAAATGTACGTGCATATCGCTCGGCCCCGGCATCACCGATGATGTCAACCGGGTTCTCGTGGCTCCAGCCGGAAGGAAGGAATGCATCGAGTTCCTCCAGTACAGACCCCCGGAGTTCGATCAGATCAATCCCGTATCGATCCGCATAATCGGATGCAAGGACTGCAAACCCGCCTGCCGCAGTAATTATGACAGCACGGTTGCCCTTCGGATAACCTTCTGATGCGAGCAGTTCTGCAACTGAAAATGCCTCTTTAAGTGATACAACCCCGATCACACCGGCCTGCCGGAATGCGGCCTGGTATACTTCATAGCTCCCTGCCAGTGAGCCGGTATGCGATGATGCAGCAATTTTTCCTTTTTTCGAGGATCCTGATTTAAGGGCAATAACGGGCTTTCTCCCGGCGACCTCCCTGACCACCCTGATAAATTCACAGCCGTTTTTAATCTCTTCAATATAAAGGATAATGGCCCGGGTGTCAGGGTCATGGTCAACAAACCGGAGGTAATCGACAAAACCAAGGTCTGACTGGTTTCCTACGCTGATCACTGCAGAAAACCCGATCTCTTCCGGAAGGCTCCAGTCAACAATCGTGGTGATAATCGCACCACTCTGGGATATGAATCCAATATGACCCGGCTGGGCTGAAATGGGGTCGAATGTTGTGTTAATTTTTTTATTGGGGAGCATAATTCCAAGGGTATTCGGGCCCATAAGACGGATGCCCTGTGATTTCACTGATGCGAGGAGTTCTTTTTCGAGGACTTTTCCCGCTTCACCGGTTTCACGGTACCCCGAAGAGACCACGATCACCAGTTTTACCCCTTTATTTCCAAGGTCGTCAACAACACCCCGCACGGCCGGTGCCGGGATTGTAATCACTGCGAGGTCAACGGGACCGGGCAGCGCCGGTACTGACGGATAGGTTTTCATTCCCAGTAATGTTTGGTGGCGGGGGTTTACCGGGTAAATTATTCCCGGAAAGGACAGGAGATTTCTTAATACGGCATAACCGATCTTTGTTGGATCGGAAGACGCACCTATTACGGCTATCGACCCGGGATAGAAAATATCAGGAGATACTGCGTCGCTCTCTTCACATACAGGGTTGTCCGTTTCATCCGTAATATATACCCGGGCATCAACAGCAATTATTCCATCCCGGTACAGGATCAGCGGGTTAATATCAAATTCCTCTATTTCTGGCGATGTAAAAAACAGCCTGCTTATCGAGGAGATTGTATCAAGAAGTGCTTTTTCATCGAGGGGCGGATTGTTCCGGTACCCGGTAATCAGGCCTGAACCCGGCAGCTCCCTGACCATGCCCCTGATCTCTTCTGGACCCACAGGAAGGACCCGGATCGCAAAGTCCCTGAATAATTCTACGTATATCCCCCCGAACCCGAACGTGATGATCTTCCCGAATGCAGGGTCTTTTTTTCCCCCGATTATCAGTTCAAGTCCCTGAGGCATCTGCCTTTCAATAATCACCCCTTCGATCCCTGGAGTCGGGACCCGATCACTAACTGTACGGATAATCCTGTCGAATGCCTCTCCTGCCTCAGTACTATTCATAATTCCGGTAATTACCCCGCCTGCATCTGTCTTATGGATGACCTGCGGGGAAAGTATTTTCATAACAAGAGGAAAGCCGGTCACCTGTGCATATTCCTCTGCCATTGCCCGGTTTTTTGCAACTGCATATTCCGGGACCGGCACTCCCGCTTTTTTAAGAAATTCATAACCCTCCGGTTCTGAAAGCAGTCTCTTTTCCATGACAGGGCCTCGTAAATAGCTTACGGACATTATTCGGGTGGATCACTAATAATCCCATCCCGAGCCCGGGGTTTCTCCCATAAGCCGATCCGTGGCAGGTCTGACAACCAGATCTTACAGTTCAGCTGAATTCCCGGAACATGGGACCCAGACCGCCGGGCGGGGGTATCCGTCCGTTCTGGTTTCTGTTTTACGGGTCATCATTTCCGGTAACCAGGGTTATAGCCTGACAGGCATCATCAGGTCAGATATCTCAGACGATCCGGATTATTTACTTTTTTACACCAGCCTCATGTCTCCTGCGCCGGTAACCATTATCCGATCAGGTACGGATGTACTGCTGATGCGGGAACAGGAGGTCCTCCGGAAGATCAGGACTATAACATCGGAACGACCGGATTTACTGCTATCAGAAGTATTCCCGGCTGGTCAGGAAGGAATATACCGGCAGGAATTCATAAGAAACCTGAAAAAAAATCTTGCATCCGATAAAATCGATTTGGTACAGGAAGGCAGGGACTGGCGGATCACACTAAGATCTGCAGGAAAACGGTTTGTCCTTTCCCGTGATGATCAGAAACGTCTCGATTCCTACTTCCATTCACCGGGCGTACCGAATGACCTGCAGGACTTTATCCAGGACTATATCAGTAAAAAGACAGGAAAGGCTTGGAATGACCCGGTCGTCCTTGAAAAGATCCGTGCAGCCGTTGTCCTGCAAAAAGGGGAATACTGGAAAGAAGGAAAGAAGAAACATGTCCGGTATGAACAGGGCTACAGGATTTTAGCCTATCTGGCATATCATTTCCCGGTATATTTCGTACAGTCCGGCCATATCCTCATGATGCTTGCTCAGGCAGGACTGCTCAAAGAAGAGATGACCCTCCTTGATGCGGGTAGTGGTCCGGGGGTGTTTGCTCTCGCGGTAAGGGACTTTTTATCCCGTACGGGCCATGGCAATGCTGCAATACATGCAATCGAAGCATCCGGAGAACACCGCGAGGCCTACACATTCCTTGCCAGCAGGTTTGCCGAAGGAATAACCGGGATAGAGATCAGGCCCCCGGTTCCGGAAGACCTTTGCATGGTAAATCCCACCGTCCTCCCAAAAGGAATAGATTTGCTGGTATTCCAGAACGTGCTCAATGAACTTACCACCCTAACACCGGCCGGGAAAGCAGACAAAATCGCTGCCATAGCCGGTAACCTTTCGCCGGACGGTGTGGTTGTCATCGTAGAACCGGCAGACATGGTAAATGCCACCACGATGCGGGAAACGGTCCGGGAGCTGACAAAAAAAGGTCTTGAAGTGTTCGCACCCTGTCCGCCGAAAGGAGTCCGTACATGCCATCCGGACCGCTGCTGGAGTTTTGTCGGAAAACCACCGGTACGCCCGACAAGACTGATGGGAGCTCTTGCAGCACACCCTGAGTCCTATCGGTTCCTTAATACTGATATTAAATATTCATATGCCGTGCTGGTAAGAGAGGCAGGGCCTCACAAAGTCAGGCATTGCAATCCAGGGAAGAAGACTGCAAAATTATCCGGCCTTTCCCGCCATGTTGACCGCCGGATCAACATCTCTGCAGCCGTGATGTCTGGCGACCTCGGTAATGCAAAGACCCACCTCTGGAAACTGTGCGACGGGTCGCCCCAGAAACCCGTATATGCGGTGATGCCATCGTACCATGCCACGAGAGACAATGCACTTCTGCTGACGGCAGAGTACGGGGACATCGTAGAAATGTCAGGAGTCCTTGTCCGGTATAACCCCCATCATGACTCGTATAACCTTCTCGTCACCAGGAATACCCATGTGATAACGCACGATAACGGGAAAAAACATAGTAGCTTGCCCTTTAAACAAAGTTCCCGTTTGGATAGCGAAAAGAAAACGAACATTCAGGATTAGCAGTACAACTCCTAAACCCTGGTTCCTGGTAGTATATCTGAAATCCTCAAATCAGGATCTCAGGTATATGGTTTTCTTCAGACCCCTGATCCCATTATGGCGCTTTCATAATGTTTATTGATAAACAGAAAAAGAAGTACCGGGAATGAATATCCGTGCTCACAGGAGATATTTCCTGATAAGTCTGAGTATTTTCCTTTTTCTGGCTATATTGGCAACAGGGTGTACAGAAAGTCGCCAGCTAATACCTGGTCTCAATCCGGGTGCCGGGTCGGATGGAAAACCGGTACCGGCAACTGCTCCGACCCAGGCAGTATCCGGTGAGGCGGTTAACGGGACTATGCCACCAGTAACACCTGATAGTGCCCAGAGTGAACAAGCTGTACAACAGATCCTTGACAAAGACTGGAAGACACTCCGTGTCATCAATACGGACTTCAATGAACATTACCTTAATCTGGACCTGACGAAAAGTGATGATGTCAACTATGTCAGGTACCTCCTCGTCCCTGAAACTATAACCAGGATTACCGACATCAGGAACGGGCTTGGAGAGGTCACACCGGTTACCCAGGACCAGAAGAATGAGACGACCTCCCTCATTGTCATAACAAATTATACCATCCTCAAATACGAAGGGCTCTCAACCATGCTCCATGCAACACAATATGCAGCAATCCGCGATCCGGTCCAGCTGAAAGCTGAACTCCGACAGGCGAAGTTCACTATAATGGACGCCCTTGATATCATCAATGAGAGAGATAACGCGGCGTACCCGAGCGAGTACCGCGACCAGATCGCCGTCGATAAACAGGAACTTCAGGAAATGGGGTCACAGGTCGACGCATACACCCGGTCGGTATACCTGGCCCCGACATCCTGAAAACCAGGTTATTTCTTTTGGATACTATGCCTGGTACCGGTAATGCCTGCAGGATACCTACAGTAGTTCACGGTTAAAGCCATATATTCATAATAAGGAAAATCCTATAACAACGTAGGAATTCTGGAGTGACCTGCCCGGGGTTATGGGGTATAAAGGCACACTGCACAGGGAACATCCGATAAGGAGCATGGGGAAGAGCAGCCTGACCAGGAACCAGCGGGGGACGAGAATGAAGCACATCATCTCGATACGAGACCTTGACAGGCCGTTTATTGATAATATTATCAACCAGGCAGCCCGTATTGCTTCACACCGGGTAACTTCCGACCCGCTCAATGATAAGATCCTCGCACTCCTCTTTTTCGAACCCAGTACCCGTACGCGTATGTCCTTTGAAGCAGCAATGGCACGGTTAGGGGGGACTTCAGTCTCGGTCGGGAGCATCGAAGCAAGTTCGATGGCCAAAGGTGAGACGCTTGCGGATACCATAAGGGTGGTGAGCGGGTACGCAGATGCCATCGTCCTTCGGCATCCCAAGGAAGGGGCTGCAAGGCTCGCAAGCGAATTTGCCTCCGTGCCGGTGATAAATGCAGGTGACGGGGCCGGCCAGCACCCGTCACAAACCCTTCTTGATCTCTATACAATCAAGCAGTCATTACCACTGGACGGGATCGATGTCGGCCTGATCGGCGACCTGAGGTACGGGCGGACTGCCCATTCTCTTGCCTATGCACTTTCCCTGTACAGGAGCAGGATCCATGTGATATCGCCTGCCGGACTCGAATTACCCCAGGCGCTCACCGGGGAGCTCCGGGAACGGGGGACGGAAGTAATCGAACATGAGGACATCGGGGAAGTTATCAGAGACCTTGATGTCCTCTACGTGACGAGGATCCAGCGGGAACGTTTTCCGGACTCTGCATCATATTTTGACGTGGCATCAAGCTATAAAATCACTCCCGAACTCCTCACCGGGGTCAGACCGCACCTTATCGTCCTCCACCCACTTCCACGGGTCGATGAAATTGACCCTGCTGTCGATGAACTCCCGTATGCAAGATATTTTGAACAGTCGAAAAATGGTGTGCCGGTAAGGATGGCAATGCTGCGGGAGGTATTGCAGTGACGGACCATAAACGACCTTCAGAAGGTCTCCTGATCAGCCCGATCAGAAGCGGCACGGTAATCGATCATATTACCGCCGGAGAAGCGCTTAACGTGTTGAGGATCATCGGGATCACCGGAACGACGGCCGAATCGGTAAGTGTCGCCACCAATGTATCGAGTGGAAAGATGGGCAGAAAAGATATCGTAAAGATCGAAAACCGGGAACTAATAAAAGAAGAAATGGACAGGATATCGCTGATTGCACCCGATGTATCGATTAATATCATACGCGACTTCAAGGTGTTTTCAAAAAATGGTGTAGAACGGCCGAAATTTTTGATCGGGGTGGTAAAGTGCCCGAACCCCGGCTGTATATCCAATGCAAACGAACCAATAGAAAGCAGGTTCGAAGTCCTTCCCAACGGCCTCCATTGCATGTACTGCGACTGGCTGATTACGACCGATATAACAGGGCATATGATCTGATCACCCTGATGTCAGGATTCAGGCTTTTTCACCCATGAGATGCCCGTGTTCATCAATCTCACCCCGATAGATACGGGTACTCGAGATCCAGCGTCCGTCTTCGGCAAGAACACAGGTAATCTGGTGGATGTCTACTTTCCGCAGGCCTCGTTCCCGACGCAGACGGTTTATTTCACTGGCAACAGGTAGTGTCTCTTCTGATACCACCAGTGCATCGAAATCGGTATCAAGGGCGGAACCGTATTTATCGGAGAGAGGCTCGATATGCCACGGGGTCAGGTAACCACGGTCATTAATGAACCTGACAAGGGATTCCTCCCTTTCAGTAAAAGATCGCACAGGATGAGACTTCGAACGGGCAAACCGGTCAGTGGTAAGCCCGATAACGACAACTCCGCTCAGGCCTGCCAGCTCAAATGACCGTGCGAGGAGCTGCTTGTGCCCATCATGGAGCGGGTCGAAAGTGCCCCCGACCATAACCTTCATTCGTCTGGATAGTTAAGCTGCTATAGTATTATGAGTATGGATAATGCTTCAGGGATGCCGGGATTTATCGCTAAAAATGCAACAATATGTGGTGATGTGACCCTCTCGGGAAATGTCAGCATATGGTTCGGGGCGGTCATCCGGGCTGATAAAGATTCCATTCATATCGGGGAACGCTCAAATATCCAGGATAATGCCGTGGTCCATACGAGTAGAGGGTTCCCGGTCACCATTGGAGAAGACGTGTCAGTCGGGCACGGGGCAATACTCCATGGGTGTACGGTCGGAGACCGTGTACTTATCGGAATGGGTGCAATTGTGATGAACGGGGCGACTGTTGGTGAAGGTTCAATCCTCGGGGCGGGGACTGTCGTTACCGAAGGCTCGGTCATCCCACCACGTTCTGTTGTCCTCGGGGTCCCGGGTAAAGTAATAAAACAGACTTCCCCCGAACAGGATACCAGTATAACGATGAATGCCGCAAGTTATGTCGAGCTCGCACGGAAGTACAGCAATGGCTGATGTAGTCGTCATCGGAGGAGGAGTAACCGGGATACAGGCTGCCCTCAACCTTGCAGACCATGATGTTAATGTCCACCTTATTGAGCGCGGACCATCCATCGGGGGGCATATGGCCCAGCTTGATAAAACATTTCCCACGAATGACTGCTCAATGTGCATTCTTTCACCTAAAATGGTCGATGTATACCGGCACCCGAAGATCCATGTCCATACCTGCTCTGAAATCGAGAGAGTCGAAGGAGAGGCGGGTGCGTTCAGGGTATTCGTGAAGAAAAACCCGAGATATATTGATGAAAAACTCTGTAACGGGTGTGGCGACTGTATACAGGTTTGCCCTGTTGAGGTGTATAACGAGTTTGATGCAGGGATCGGGGTCAGAAAAGCCATTTATAAACCTCACCCCCAGGCAGTCCCCGACATTGTCCTCAAGGATCCTGATCATTGCGTGGAATGCGGCCTCTGTTATGATGCATGCCTCCTGAATGCCGTTAAAAAAGAGGATACAGCTGAACTGACAGAGATTGAAGCGGGTAGCATCATAATTGCAACCGGTTACTCGGTATTCGATGCCCGTCAGAAACGACAGCTCAGGTACCTCGACCTCCCGGATGTCATAACGACACTCGAACTTGAACGGATGATCAATGCCAGCGGTCCAACCGGTGGCAGGGTAGTACGGCTGAGTAATGGTAAACCCCCTCATGATGTGGTTTTTATCCAGTGTGTCGGTTCAAGGGATATGCAACTGGACCGGCCCTGGTGTTCATGCGTCTGTTGTATGGCAGCGATCAAAAATGCCATGCTCATAAAAGAGAAGAGCCCGGAAACGAACGTGACGATCTGTTACATAGATATCAGATCCCATGGAAAAGGGTACGAGGAATACCGGGAACGTGCCGAAAGCCTGGGGGTCCGTTTTCTCAGGGGCATACCTGCCGAGGTAAACGGAAATGGCAGGGAAATGACCCTTTTTGTCGAAAATTCTGAAAACGGGATAATTGAAGACCTCCATCCTGACCTGGTTGTCCTGGCGGTAGGAATAGGTCCATCGGCACAATCAGCGGAGCTGTCAGGGAAACTGGGTATTCCACTCGATACATCTGGTTTCTTTAAATCAACCGATGAGAAGGTAAGGATAGTTGAAACTGAACGGCCTGGAATCTTCATTGCGGGGACTGCAACCTCCCCGAAGGATATCCCGGATTGTGTCTCCGTGGCGGGGGCTGCGGCAATGAAGGCCTTTATCCGCCTATCAAAGGACTGATACCGGTATGGGACCCGGGAAAACCCTTTGGTATGATGAGCAGGATGAGAGAATCGGCTATATTGATGAGACCCTGCTGCCGGAGTCATTCCAGACCGCGTACTGTTCGACAATCCAGGAACTGGGAAATGCCATCACCACCCTTGCTATACGCGGTGCTCCTGCGCTGGGTGTTGCCGGTTCCTTCGGTGTTGCACTTTGTACACGCACTTCCAGAGCAACATCCCTGGCTTTACTCCTCGAAGAGGTGAAGGGGCATGCAGAATGGTTACGATCCACCCGGCCGACAGCAGTTAATCTCTCATGGGGTATAGACCGTGTCCTCAGGGCCGTAGTAACTGCACAAACACGAAGTGAGGCAGAATCGAAAGCCCTGGCGGAAGCCCTTCAGGTAGCCCGCGAAGATGCGATGACCTGTCATCAGATCGGAGAACATGGTGCCGCATTGCTCCCCGACGATTGCACGGTACTCACTCACTGTAATGCAGGGGCACTGGCCTGCAGCGAATGGGGAACGGCGCTGGGGGTCGTACGGTCAGCGGTTGCTGGAGGAAAAATAGTCCGTGTCATTGCCTCCGAGACCCGTCCGCTTTTCCAGGGGGCACGCCTCACCTCATGGGAACTCTTACAGGACGGTATCGGTGTTACGGTGATCACCGATTCAACGGCGGCATCACTGATGAGAAAAGGGGAAATTGACTGTGTTGTGGTCGGTGCAGACAGGATTACCCATGATGCCGTATTCAATAAAATCGGGACCTACACGCATGCCATCTGTGCGAGGCACCATGCCATTCCCTTCTACGTGGCAGCCCCTCTCTCCACGTTCGATCCATCCGGAAACGAACGGGATGTAATTGTGGAAGAACGGAACAGAGCGGAGATTGCAGGGTATCCCGGAAGGTTGACCGTTCCTGATACGGTACCGGTCAGAAACCCGGCCTTTGACACGACCCCGCTCGATCTGGTATCATCCATTATTACGGAATGCGGGGTATATTCTGCACCATATGATATCGCGGGAATTGCCGGAAAGCATACAAAAACCTTTACAGGGTGATGATAGTATCCTCTATTAACCCCATGGACATTGATTATTCCCTGGTCAACCACGTAATCTTCCTGATAGGCGAAATTACCATCATCATAGTAGCCGGGCTGATCCTTGTTGCGGTCATCCTGGTCACCATCTCCTTCTATTCTATCCGGAAAGGGAGGGTTATATTCCCGGCTTTTTTAAAAGCCGGATTCTTAGCCCTCGAAGGGCTTTCAAAGGCAATATTCCGGTTGTTCGGCCTCGAAGACAGAGAAATGATGACTTTTTTTATCCAGCTCCATAATACCATGAACAGGAAGCTGTTCGAAGCGATACCCGTCACCGATCGGGCAATTTTTTTCCCCCAGTGCCTGAGGGCATCAACATGCCCGGCGGACCTGACGCCGGAAGGCCTGAAGTGCATTGGTTGCGGACAATGCACTGTTAATGAAGCCTCTAAAATGCTCGAACGACTTGGGTACAGGCTTTTTATTGTCCCGGGATCATCCTTTATCAAACGTATGGTAAAAAAATACCGCCCAAAGGCGATCATCGGTGTCGGGTGTCTCACCGAGGTGAAGGAGGGGCTTGATATGTCTGACAAACTTGGCCTCGTTGCCCTCGGCGTCGTTAATTTAAAGGAAGGTTGTGTGGAGACCACCGTAAACTGGGAAGACGTATTCGGTGTCGCACTCCTTGGTATCGACCCCGGGACCCTCCCGGAAGATATCAGGAATTCGCCATGGTTTCACACGCTCGACCATTTCTGAATGGTTCTTAGCCGGTAAGGAACACTGCGGCGATAGTAAAAACGATCAGTGACGCAAACATCCCGTATTTGATCAGGCTCGTCGCACGGCTTTTTTTTATACAGTCAGGGTCCCTGCACCGGAATGCCTGGTATGATGCATAGAGTATCACCATATCCACGGGGATTATCCCGGCAAGGTACCAGATCCCCCACCGGCGATAGGGGTACAGACTTACCAGGACTGCAACCAGGGCAGACACGACCGCCATCAGGGTTGCAGTACGGACACCATAGAGGATCGGAAATGTTTTCGCGCCCTTGGCCTTGTCGCCAGGGATATCTTCGGCGTCTTTCATTATTTCACGGGCCATCATCGCAAAGAACGTAATCGATGCAATTACCAGGTTGTTGAAAAGTCCGGACAGGCCTGCAAGACCGCCCCCGAAGAGGAATATACTCCCTGAAAGGTACGCGATCATGACATTCCCGGCCAGGGGAGTTGTTTTTAATTTCGCTGCATAGGCGACCAGAAGAAGGGAATTGAAAACGGCAAAAAATATACCGATCGGGTTCGTAAAGAGACTTAACCCGATACCGGAAAGAAACAGGAGCCCTGCAAAGAGGAGAGCCCCCTGTTGGGTGACCATCCCGGAAGGGATCGGTCGTTCCGGACGGTTGATCCGGTCGATAGGCAGATCAAAGTAATCGTTGATGGTATTTCCTGCACCGGTAATGAGGAAAACAATAATAAAACCCAATATGACTGGCGGGAGAAGAGTCCCGGTCGCAAGAAGATATGCAAGGGCTACAGCGAGTCCTGCCATAACGGCATTCACCGGCCGCATGATGTGGTAATAACCCCGGATTGTCATGCCTGTACAACTTCCGCTGTATCGGATATTAAAGGTGTGAAACAAAACTCCTGAAAAATGACGGGCGTGGGGGGATTTGAACCCCCGGCATTCAGCTTAGGAGGCTGACGCTATGTCCGGGCTAAGCCACACGCCCTTCGCCTATATGAATAGTCAAGGGATAGGTATAAGGTTAACGAAACTCCAGATATTAAGCGGAATGGAATTAACAGAGGCCGTAGAAGGGAGCACCCGCTTTTTGGTCCCATCCCAGGACGACAATTCAGCATTCCCTCCCGGAACAGCCAGCGTATTCTACAACAGGAGGATGGAGATCAACCGGGATGCAACCGTTGTCCTGCTCATGGTCATCAACCCAACGGATTATATCGATGCAATGGGAGCAAGCGGAGCACGTGGTCTCAGGGTTGCCCACGAATGCGGTATACTGGTCACTATCAACGACCGTGACCCGGCGGCTAAAGCATTAATCGAAAAAAATATTGCAGTTGCTAATCTGAGAAATGTATCCGTGACATGCGAGGATGTGAATGTCCTCCTCTCGGGTCACCGGTTTGACGCGGTTGATATCGACCCCTTCGGGACACCAGCTCCCTATATCGACTCTGCAATACGGGCTTCCAGGAAATACTTCATGGTTACTGCCACCGATACGGCACCCCTCTGCGGTGCCCACAAAAAGGCAGGTATTCGCCGTTATTTCTCATTCCCCCTCAATACCGAGTACCATGCAGAAGTAGGCCTGCGGACGCTTCTTGGATTCGTTGTCAGGGAGATGATAAAATATGATGTCGGTTTCACCCCGCTATTCTGTTTCAGCCATGAACACTTTGTCCGTCTCCACCTGCAGCTGAAACGCGGTGCAAGTGCAGCCGACAAAACTCTCGACTCTATGGGGTTTATTATGCAGTGCCCGAAATGTCCCTGCCGGGTCGAAGAAAAAGGTCTTATGCCACGACTGATCTCCTGTAACTGTTGTGGATCACCCCTTATACCGGTAGGCCCCCTCTGGCTGGGAGAGGTTTCTTCCCATGAAATCCTCAACGGGATGCTGGAGACCATCCCCTGCCTCACCCTCGGTAGTAAGAGGGAGCTTACCCAGCTCGTCACCCTGTGCCGGGATGAACTCCCAACATCGAGTTTTTACGATTACCACCAGCTGGCAAAACGGGAAAAGCGTTCGCCAATGCCTTTCGGTGAGCTATTAGACAGGATTCATGGGATGGGATACCCGGCGACACGGTGCCACTACCTCGGCACGGGAATAAAAACTACAGCACCACTTGTTGACCTCCTTATGGCGGTGCGGGGAGACTCCGCAGGTGAGTAAGGAGAACGTTTCCGTTAGTGTTCAATGATAATAGAGAGCAGGTCTCCGTCATGAAGTTTATAGGGCAGGCCTATCCTCTGACCAGGGTGTTTGACATGGTCTCCCCAGATCCGTGCATACCTGAACCGGTCGACAAAATCACGGTGAAGTTTCCGGCAGACATCTTCAACCGTGCTCCCGGACCTGATGATAAGGGGCTCTTCCAGGTCCGCTTCTTCACCCTGTGGCCGTAAATACACACGCATGAAACCGAGGCGCTGGTATATCTCCTCTTTTATCTCCTCCATGTGGTACCCGGTATGGGCAGATATCATGACAGGCGACATTTCGAACCGGCGGGTCAGATCTTCTTCAATTGATGCGACCTGCCCGATATCAATCAGGTCTACCTTGTTGACTGCAATGAACGCAGGTACATAGATGCGGCTTCCGAGCATTGCATCAATAAGATCTTCCTGGGTAGCCCCGCCACGGATGAGAATATCCGCGTTCATGATCTTGCTTTCCCCAAGGATTGCCCGTATTTCATCAATGTTGAGCTCGAGGGTGCCGACTTTGTGGACCCTGACACCACCGTGCGAGCTTTTCTTGATGGTGATATCAGGTCTCGGCTGGTTGACCCGGATCCCGGCATCGTAGAGTTCTTTCATGAGTACATCGACATGGCCCTGGTTGAACACGTCCACAAGGACGACGATCATGTCCGCACTCCGGACCACCCCTATCACTTCCTTTCCGCGACCTTTCCCCATGGCTGCCCCGGCAATCAGCCCGGGTATATCGAGGATCTGGATCCTGGCCCCCTTATATTCCATCGCACCGGGGACTACCGTCAGGGTGGTAAATTCATACGCAGCGACTGCGCTTTCAGCCCCGGTCAGCTTATTTAAGAGTGTGCTTTTTCCGGTTGAAGGAAACCCGACAAGGACAACCGTTGCGTCCCCGGACTTTTTTACCGAATAACCCTCTCCACCTCCACTCGATTTCATCGCCCGGTTTACAGCATCTTCGCGAAGTCTCGCGATCTTTGCCCGTATCCGGCCGATGTGTTTGGACGTTGCCTTATTATAAGGTGTCTTCTGGAGCTCATCCTCCAGTTCTTTAATCTGATCCTCGACACCACTCATTCCCTTTATTATAGACCGGATCTCTCACATATAGTTGTGGGTTGGGAATAAAAGCAGATTTGAAGAGTTTATAGGATTATACCGCCAAATCAGCGATACCGGTGGATAAAAGACCCGATACAGACATGTTTAAGTAAGAACAATACCCATTTAATTGAGCAGTTATTCCTGCACGCTGCTATAGTGTAGTCCGGCCAATCATGCGAGCCTCTCACGCTCGCGACTGGGGTTCGAATCCCCATAGCAGCACTCTGTCCTACGGTTCAAATCCCCACAACTGCCTGGTTTAATTATATCGTCCTAAAAAACCATAGCGTGCCAGCAACGGACCCCGTTTCAGCCCCTACACGCGACGACAAGCCGTTCCATAACCTCAAGGTATCACATGGAACTAATGCACTAACCAGGGCTGTGCATGGCGGGACTGATTACCCGGGTAAAATCCGGATTCCCGATTCCTGCAAACACCGGAGAACCCTGCCTTTTGTCCCCGGAGTGAATAGAATTAAATATGCTGCTAGGGAAGCATGAATGAATGCCACTCATAACATGGAATGATAAACTGAGTGTTAAGGTCAAAGAGATTGACGATCAGCACAAGAGACTCATCGGAATTATCAACCATCTTAGTGATGGCATACAGACCGGGAAGGGGAAACAGGTTCTTGAAGAAACCCTTTCCGAGCTTGTCAAGAATGCCGAATATCACTTCCAGACAGAAGAAAAATACATGAAGCAATTCGGTTATCCCGGGTATATTCCACATAGAGTGGCGCATGACGAATTTGCGAGGAAGGTGCTTACGCACCAGGCAGATCTGAAGGTGGACAAATTTGTCGAGCCACTGGCCATAATGGCATTTTTGAAGGTCTGGGTTATCAGCCACATAATGGATATGGACCAGCAATATTCCGAGACCTTCATCAAAGGCGGACTCAGGTAAAATTCAGGTCTCAATTGTGATGAACCTTTCAATGCATTCTGGTATCGGCTCCCACCCGAACGAGTTATGGAGTACGTCAATGGGTGGTTCTATGTTCCATCAGGAAAACTACGGTAAAAATATTTGCCTGTTGCTGAAAAACACACTACCATGATCCTCAAACACGCATCTGACGTCCCGGCTGTACCAGTGATCAACCCCGGTTTTTCCGGCATGCAAGCCCGTTTCCTTCTCACTGCCGACGATGGTTGTCCACGGTACACCATGCGGCTAATGCAAATCGCTCCCAGGGGTCACTGTTCATTTCACAATCATAAAGAGGAATAGGAGATGTATTTCCTCGAAGGAGAAGGTACTCTCAGGACCGGTTCAAAAGGCGAGTGTGGGATCTACCCTGGCGATGCAGTCCTGCTCATGCCATGTGAACTCCACCAAATCCGGAATATCGGCACAAGCATGCTGAAGATGATCTGCACGGTTCGGCTGTTACACGGAAAGACCGGCAAAGAAACCACCCCGTGCATATAAAACATCCCCTGGCTGAAAAAGATGCTATTCCGGGAACGGGAAGCAAAAACTCCAAATTTCTTTACTGATTTCATGGAAGATGTACTGGTACTTCTCTTTGTCCTTTATTTATTCATCTCTCCATCAGGGCAATTTCACCTGATGAATACCTCGATTATCTTCTCAAAAGCAGGAATAATCAGAGTTTTAATAGTATATGGGCTGCTATTCTTAAGTTAAATGTTTAATTTCCTCTGCATTGACACCGACTACGAAAAAAGAAAGTCTTACCGGTAAATTTTTATTATTCAATCACTATTTGTCTTTTTTTATAGGCATTCTGCTGAACAAGGCCATACCTGTTGCAATCGCACCTGCCACGAGCCCTGATGGGACAGGTGATTTTTGGGTGGTTGCAGGGACATTTGCAGTATCCGGCGTAAATTTAGTGGCACCACTTTTATCGGCCTGCACACCAATGGCATTCTCTGCATATAGCGTTACAGTGCTGTTATCCTCATATTTATAAGGGGTCACTTTTACCCAGGTGATAGTTCCATCGCTTTGAAATGTAGCGGTTTCAGGATCCGTAGTCCCTGTATTGTGGACTCTGTGAATAGTCCCGTCATTACCTAAATACTCGAGCACCCAGTCAATACCGGTAGATGTGTAAATACGCACCGTCCCGGGATGGGCGACAACTGAAAATATCGCAGGATTATCTACACTCGCCACTGAGTCTGCTGATACAGCTGAGACCGGGGCGGGTGTGGCTGGCGTTCCAGGTGCAATGATTAGTTCTGGGACAGGTTTTGGAAGAATGATATAAGTGATATTTGTGATGGCCTGTAACCCATCGGAAAAATCTGCAGTATAGTTCCCTGTTTTATTTATGGTAAGAGTCTTTGAGAACTCACCCAAGGTATTTGTAGGGATAAATGCAGGCCCGAATATGGCTAACCCGTCAGGGTCGATAACAGTGAGCTGTATGGTGCTATCTCTTAATTCCTGGTCTTTCCCGGAGACTACAAGCGTCCCGTCTTCAATCTTTTTCAGTGATGTATCGGTCTCAATCTCACTCGATCGATCGACGATTGTGATGGGAAGGAGTGTGACTGAATCACCAAGGAATGAATACCCGGAAATTGGTGGAACCTCGACCTTATACTGCCCCTGAACAAGCCCGGTAGTGTTAAAAATCACCGAAAAATTGTTGATCTCAGGATTCCCCTGGACGACCACTGTTTCATTCGCTATTTGTTGTGACCCAAAATGTTCCCATGAAAAGACTACATTAAGACTTTCTCCGGGTGGCAGGTCAGTTGTGCCGTTAACAACCACGGGGGCACCAGTAAGGATGGTAGTGGGTGATCTGATAGATACTTCATATGCTGATGCACTAACAATGACGAGTAAAATTGCAATAAATACCAATGATATTGTCTTAATCATGAAGGCACCCAGCAAACAATTGTAAAATATGTTTTACATTTTTGGTTTAATATGTTTTCCCAGTATAGGGGGATATACGATATGATTTTAATTTCGCGCAACAACCTCGAGAACCTATGATTCTCCCTTATATCCTCCAGATGAAATGAAAAAAAGAGTGAAATAATTTTTTTACTCAGACTCAGGCTCTGGTGCAGGTTCAGCTGATTGTTCCGGAACTGCTGCTGCCCGGGTATCTGATAATCCCACTATCTGCGATTGTGCGATTTTCCGTATCATTTCTTTTTGTTCCGGAGAAATATTCAATTTATCAACGATACCCAGCAATAAATTTCCAAAGAACTGTTTACCCTGCGGCGTCGATACATAATTGATAATCATATTCTGCCCTTCAGGAGACGCTAAAAAATTTTTAACTGCTTCCTGGCCTTCGGGTGTCTGGAGCATTCCTGACGCCCCCCCACCGATACTATCTAAAAATCCCATGTTTTTCACCTGTTAAATATTCGTATACTTTTTGTATTTCATCATTTAATTGCTATTCGGATAATGTTGGTAAAAATCACTGAATTCGATTTAAACCACCTGATAATCGCATCGACACAGGCTGATAACATAGATTTATTAATCAGTCACCATATTTTTTATTAGGACTACAGACCATTGAAAAGGTAACCTGATTCAGTCAGGAGATAAGGGATTTATAAATGCAAAAAATACGAGTCAAATCTAAAAAAAGGATTATACTTATTGTATTTATGGTAATACTGAGTTTTATTTTATTTTCCGTATACCTTGCATATTGGATGATGGGGTCAATAAATCCAACCGGACAAATGGGGACAGGTTTTCCTCTTATAGATCAAACAGGTCGATATATTACCTCAATTTTAACAACCCTTTGGCAGATAATTTCTGGGATTATCAATCAGATCTGGGGGATTATCGGGAGCTCTTAAGATTTTTACACTTCTATTTCTCTAAAAGAAGAGAAGAGAACCTATGAATGTTGTATGGAGTGGAAAACTATTGGTCGATAAAGGAACATTTCTCTGCCAGATTTTTGGAGAATCAAAAAAACAAGATGAAATCGTGCCCGCACAATCAATTTCGGAGCCGATTACCAGGTTAATTTAAAAAGAAAATCCAGAATGGATGGTGATCTAGGGAGGTTTCACAAATCGATGGCTGCAGTAATTTAAAAAAACCATCCTGAAACCAGAGCCTGATCGTAACCCTCGCAGTATTGAAAGATGCGAAAGGGTCCGTACCATTGCTCCCATGGTTATCCCAGAAAATAATGCTGCCGAAAAATCGATTAGTCCAGGGCCCCGGCACCATACTAGTCAAAGATCACTTGTATACCGGGCACGGTATTACGATCAGGTACATAGATTTACCGGGTTCTCTGGTATGCGGGAATGTACCTGAAACGGGCAGGAAACGACTGGAGGAATTCATGGTTTGATACCCCCCTACCAAAGGAATAAAATTTTGTCCATTCTACCGGTTTAAGGAGGACAGCCGATACGTATGGTATGAGGGATAAAAATATCCATACTTCGATAGAACCCCTGATCAGGTTCACTATTTTTTACTTTTTTTGTTCGATTGCATTTCATTGTTCTGTTTTTTGCCCGCAAAGAAGGGAAAATATACCATATTTATAGATAACATCGACATGAGAAAACCCTGCTTTGCGGAGGAGTGCCAGGTGTGTTTCGAGGGTATCAAGTAATGCATGATGGGACGGTTCCTGGTGATGAGAGAAGACAAATCCTTCCATATCTTCCCCGATGCCTCGTTTTTCTTTCTGCTGGCGGATCCACTCTAGCCAGAGGGTAATGTACCACTCTTCAAGAATATTGTCAGGTGGGAGTACCGAGTCGTAAAGGAGGAACCAGCTCCCTTTCTTCAATTTCCTGATAACAAACTGAAATAGTTTATTTTTTTCATCCGTACTGATATGGTGGACGGCAAGTGAAGAAACGACCATGTCACATGGGGGAATTGCATCACCATCTTTCACGAGTTCCCGGAAAGTCGTCGTAATAAAACGGGTTTTGGGAAACCCAGCAAGACGGAGTTGTGCCCGGCCGATCATTTCAGGCGACGCATCAACAAGTATAGGTATGATATCCGGGTCATTTTCGAGGAGTGTACCGGTAATTATCCCGTCACCCGAACCAAGATCAAGCACGACAGGGTGGGTTCCGGTTTTCATATGATGGCGATAAAATGACTGGATCAGCCTCTTAAGTCTTGAACGCTGGGGTATCTGTGCATCGGCAATGGCAAGATAATGCCGGGTAAATTCATCCGTTGCCCAACTGGTGTCTTTAAATTCTGGCATACATTCACCTGCTCCGAAAGTGATATACTGCAGAATTCAATTGTATTCCGGTTTATTCGCTTTGGAGGAATTGACATAATACCACACTGTGCTGAATAATGTGGTTTTTTGAATCTAACCCCTATAAAACCAGGAACTCTTAAATTCATGCCATTAACGTATTTACATCTTGAACGTACCTTATAATATAAAAAACTCTGAAAAAATCTCTGTAGAACTACTATACCACCCTCTGCTAAAGCCGGATTATTCTGGCATTTATCCACGCCCCCGGGGCTCCTCCCCGCCGCTATGGCACCCCGGTTGGAATAGTAACCGGGCAGGGATCTCTGACTGTTCAATATTTTCGGAAAAAACCCTGCCCATGAATATCTCAATGGGGACGGAGGGGTAAAACACCCTCCTGCCTGAACAGTCATAGTAACTGTTGTTATTAAACAGGTAATTCTGCAAAGCCTAAAAAAGTGTTATTAATTAACTCAGATGGTGAAGGGAAGAGCAAATTCTCCCGATAGGGTAACACCATTCGAGTCAATATAATTCGCTGTTGATCCACTCAGGTCGCTCGTCGAAATTGAGGGCGTTGCAAACTCATTCGACAGAAGATTCCCATTGGCATCGACATACGATGAGAGGGCTGTCGGTGAACTCAGGTCGCTCGTCGAAAATGAAGGTATTGCAAACTCATTCGACAGAAGATTCCCGTTGGCATCGACATACGATGAGAGTGCTGTAGATGCACTCAGGTCGCTCGTCGAAAATGAAGGTATTGCAAACTCATTCGACAGAAGATTCCCGTTGGCATCGACATACGATGAGAGTGCTGTAGATGCACTCAGGTCGCTCGTCGAAAATGAAGGTATTGCAAACTCATTCGACAGAAGATTCCCGTTGGCATCGACATATGATGAGAGCGGTGTTGTCGTGAAATCAGTAGAAATCAGGTTCCCACTCGAATCAGTATACGTGGGTGTGTCCGCAAATACCACAGCCACTGAAATCATAGCCAAAAGACAGACAAATCCAATCATTTTAGCACTATGTGTTGATCCCATGTTGTTTTCCTCAAATCTCTGTATAACTTTCAATGTTTAATAATGTTAACATCTATCACCATTTATTACCCGGTTAATGGGAAATATTCTTAAGCAGTTTCGCTTAATTTAAAAAATAATCCATTAAATACCCAATTGGTTAAGTACCCCACTCCATATACCTGGAAAAGAGCGGACTGTGAAATACCTGACCTCCAGGTAAAATCAGGTTAGACCTTGATAATTCTGTAAAATACCGTTATTTATAATGAAACAGGGGGCTGTTGCTCCATCGCAGAATATACTTCCTTGAAAAGTTCCCTTGTTTCAAGTCCTTCTTCCCGGGAAAGTTTCTGTATTGCGAATCCGACATGGACCAGGACAAATTCTCCAACGTCCACATCCACCAGGTCGAGTCGCACCTCCTGTTTCAGGTCGCCATAATCGACGAGACCGATATTCCCCTCCTTAATTTCTATTACTTCTGCCGGAATTGCGATACACACGGGAAATACTCCTTTCTATACTATCCACCTCGCTTGGATAAAAGAATAATGATAAGGTACCTGAAGCAGCCTGTCGGGATCAGGTTTTCTTTCCCGATCGGAAATTTATATACTATTTTGCCCGGCCCCCCTACCTCGGAAGACAATCCACCGGTCTTAATAAAATCAGGTCCTAACAATCTGTATGGACAGTATCACCCACGCCCTCCTTGTCGCAGCGCTCCTGACCGCCACCGGAGAGAACGCTTTTATCATTTTCGGAATCGTGGGGGCTGTTATTCTGGATACCGATATACTGTTTTCTTTTCTATCGCGGAACAATCCATCCCGATATATCTGGATTCATGGCGGGGCAGCTCATAGTATTCCCGGTGCCTGCTTCATGGCGTGTATTGCTTACATTGCCCTGTATTTCATTGTCAATGTAACGAGTCTTTTATTTTCAGTCTCTCTCCCGTTATCCTTCGGAGCTCTGGCATTATTTTGTACGATCCTGGGGGCATTGGTCCATGTAAGCCTTGATTACCTCGCAACACCTGGTATTCCACTGTTCTGGCCACTTTCAGAGAGAAAATATACCGCAGGAATTTTCGCGGGTCCAAGCATCGTGATGATTGTTGTAAGCTGGACCTATCTTATCTGGTACATCATGGGAGGCCTGCCACTTTCATCGATTGGCTATTACAGCCTTATTTTCCTGGCGTATCTGTCATTCAGTATACTAGTCCGGATCATCGCGGCCTTCAGGGCAGGGGAAAAAACCTGGCCCACCTTCAATCCTTTCAGGTGGATGGTGATTATCGAAGATGGCACAAACTATACTGTCGGGTTCATCAATATTTTCAGGGGACACCTCTCTTACATAAAGAATTATCAGAAATATTCCGGTATTAACCCTGGAGAACTTGAGTTATATGATACTCTCCCTGAAGTCCGCCGGGTACGGTACCATTCATATTTCACCATCGCGGAACGCAAAGATACGATCATAACAATAAAAGATCCTCTCAGGGAAGACGGCACTATCAGGTACCCGCCTTATTATGTAAAAGTTGAAATCCGGGCGAAATAATGTCAGAATTAAATTAGAGCAGGAGATGTTTTGATAATATTTTTATTCCGATGCCAATCAGGATAATACCCCCGATGATCTCAATCTTATTGCCAAAAATTTTTTCAAGCCTGGTTCCGAGGAAGACCCCGGCGATGGCAAAAAGCGCAGCAATAAACCCGATTATGAGGCCCGGTACTAAAACTTCGATATTAAGAAAGGCAAAGCCAAGTCCGACTGCCAGTGCATCGATACTCGTTGCAAGTGCGAGAAGGAGTATTGAAGTTGCATGCTGGAAATTAGAGGAGTCATCTACCTTCGTTGGTTCATTCTTATACCCATCGATAATCATTTTCAACCCGATAACGGCCAGGACAATAAAGGCTATCCAGTGATCAAACGGCGCTATCAGACCTGTAAAAAAGGAACCCGCTACCCAGCCCAGCATGGTCATTCCTGCCTGGAAGACCCCAAATGCCAGGGCAAATTTCAGGGCGAGACGGGTTTTATTGATCCCTTTTTGCGCCCCCCGGGCAAGTGCCACGGCAAAACAGTCCATGGCGAGACCGGTTCCGATAAGGACCAGGGTAAGGATATCCATGGGTGCATACAGGTGAGGGGTCGGTTAAAATAAATGGATCATAAAGAGTCCATGATTTTAATGCAACATGGGATAACCCACGATCCAGTACCAATACCTTTTACCTCCGAATAGAAATGAACCACTGAGTATCAGAGTGTTACCAGGACTTATTGATCAGCAACCCGTCATGTTCTGAAGTTGAAAAATAAAAAGAAGGTTGTTAACAGGTCAGCAGGATCTAGGTTACAATTACCGTTGCTTTCATCGATGGATGAATACTGCAATGATAGGGGTACGTACCAGGGTTGTCGAACCTGAATGAATAACCTGCTCCCTGCGGGAGAAAATTGCTCGAAAATACAGCCCCTTCGGCAATCGATCCTTGTGCGTCACTGATAACCTGGTGATTGACGGAATCAAGATTTGTCCATGTTACCGTGGTCCCTTTTGGGACGGTAATCGTTGCCGGGGTGAATGCAAAATTCTGAATAGTAACCGTGTTCGGTTCGGGGATCGGTACCTGGGTAGTTGCCGGGGTACCGGGCGACGGTCCGTAACTGGAACATCCGGCGATCAGGATGGCAGCCATGAGAATGACGGTTGTGATGGCAATCTCAACAAATTTCGTTTTTCTGGTCATATACAACCCTCTTGAATAGTCCTTCTTGCCCGCGTGATATAAATACTATTCTGAGCAGGTCAATTCTTTGTATTGTATGATTTCTTTCCGATTTATACCAGCAGGATTTTCTTCTTTCCCTGTCGTTCTTAACTACAAAATCATGGAAAAGGATTGACTACAGGAAACCAGAGTTTACCGATGATCATCTCAGCATCTGTCTTTTGGAGGTACATGTGCAGGAAGCACTGGATACAACCCCGACCAAATCTGAAGATCTCGTATACTCCGAGACATCGTCGGCAAGCAGGTTAATCAGCAAGTTCAGCAAGTGTATGAATTACCAGTCATGGATGAACCTGATCTGACAGAATACATCCATTAATATTACTTTTTTATTCCCGTTAACCTGAAGAGGTACCTTGTCCCGTTATTAAGCACAAACGGATTCTGTTAAGGCAGATAAGAAAGGTTTAATCCACGCCGAGGAAGAGATTTGAACTCTTGAGGTGCAAGCACCAGTGGTTTTCAAGACCACCGCCTTTCCGGACTAGACTACCTCGGCCCGCTCAATACTATTGGGGATTGGATGTAAAAAAGGTATCCAATTTCCAGGGCAGAAGAACAGGTTACTATTTCTTCCCGTTTTCATATGGTGTCGGTTAAAGAAAAAAGAATATTTCAGGGCTGTTTTTTTGGAGGACCTATCACCAATACCACTGCTATGGCGAAAATTACCGTCCACAGAGGAAAATCCGTTTTCTTTGTGGTTTCAGTTGCAATGGTTGGTGCAGATGCAAACCCGGGGGGCATGGTTGAACTGGCTTTCATATCGTCCGCATTTTCTGCAGTGAGGGTTACATCGGCTTTATCCGAATATTTTGCCGGGTAGACCATGAAATATCTCGTGTTCCCTGTGCCATTTATTATTATTTCCTCTGAATTCCCTTGTCCCTTGTTATTCACCTTAATGCGGGTCCCCGAATCATCGATATACTCGATAATCCAGTCGACACCCGATGATGTATAGACCCTCACCGGGCCGTTTCTTGTTGTAATAGTAAAGTAGGCTGGCTGGTCCCTTGATGAGACCAGCGTTGCGGAGGTAATTGTTGATGAAGGTATCAGGGAGGTGACGGGCTTCAAGGGTGTTGTAACACCGGGGTTACCATCTGCTCCCCCATTGCTCGTAAGATCCCCTTCCAGCGGACGGACATAAAAATTAAATGCGCCGATATATCCTTTTTCATCGGTAAAATTCACGGTATAATTGCCAGCGGATGTTATCGGCAGTTCTGTGGAGAAAGTGCCCGTGGAGCTTGTAGTGATAAATTCCGGGCCGAAAACTGTCGTCCCGTCCGGACTTTTCACCTCGATTTCAATTCCCTTGTTTCCGACATTTTTCGCGGTCCCCGCAACATCCAGTTTCCCACTCATATACTGGGTCAGGGGGGTGGTAATAACAACCTCATCCGAACGGTCCGTTAGTTGAACAACACGCATAGTCACTGAATTACCGAGATACTTAAAATTCGAAATAGGGAGGACTTCCACCTTGTAAACACCATGGGGATATCCCGTTGTCGGGAATGCCACAGAAAAATTCTTATCATTCTGCACAATAACCGTCTTTGTATCCTTGAGCACCGTGAGATATTCAGAATGGGACAGGGTGATATCAAAGGAAATTCCAGCTGGGAAATTCGATGTGCCGTTCACCGTAATAGGCTCGCCGACCTGGAGTTCCTCGGGGGCAGAGATTGAAACCTCATAGGCAGATGCACCCGCGGTCAGGAGTAATAAAAAAATTGCGAGGATAAGGATCTTTTTCATCAAATAAGCTTCAACTACTATACTGTTAATGTTTGCCCACGATGAAGAGAAGCCACTGGCCTGCTGGAGAGGGACCGACCGGTATAATGGCCGTATTCTTAAATCCCTTACGATAATTTTAAAAACCGGAGGTTGTTCCTGGAAACGCTGCCTGATGTGCAGCTACCGGCACGACCGGTTCGGTCCGGGGTCTCCTGAGGAACTTGAAACGGCAATTATCCGGCAGCTCCGGTATGTCGCTGCAAACCACGCCATTGGCGATGTCGAAATGGTAAAATTATTTACCTCGGGGAGTTTTTTCGACCCGATTGAGGTCCCGCCCGGTGTTGTATGTAAGGCGGGAGAGATGTTCAGGGGAAAAATCGTAATCGCCGAAACAAGACCAGAATACGTCAATGAGGAAATATTGTCGGGATTTATTTCATTGATCGACGACGGAACATATAGGACACCTCTTTATGTGGCAATCGGTCTCGAGACATCGAATGACCGTATCCGGGAAAAATCAATCGACAAGGGTTTCACATTTTCCTACTTTGCCCAGGCAGCATCTTCAGCCCGGAAAGCAGGTGCCGGAGTGAAGGCATACCTCCTCATGAAGCCACTTTTTGTTACCGAGCGGGAAGCACTTATTGATATGAAACAATCAATCAGTGACCTCGACGGTATCGCAGACATGATTTCGATGAACCCCTGTACAGTGCAACGGAGAACCGAAATGGAATGGTACTGGAAACAGGGGTCGTACCGTCCCCCCTATTTATGGAGCGTCGCTAATGTACTTGCGAAAAGCCCCCGTGAAATTCTCTGCGATCCCCTCGGTGGCGGACAACAACGGGGACCCCATAACTGTGGTGAATGCGACCATGACATCATCAGTGCCATCAGGGATTATTCACTAAACGGAGACCGGAGTATCATGGAATCGGCGGCCGAAGGGGAATGCCGGTGCCGGGAAGAATGGAAATTCGTTCTTGAATCAGAAATGCCCTGGTGTATGCCCCTCACCCGGTAAATCATTTAAATAATCAGGTATTTCCTGTCAACCTTTATTTTTAATCTACTCCACAATTGCAGTTGGATAATCCTAAAAATATTGGCGGTTAATAGTAGTTTTACTGGTTTGAACATTCCTTCAGATCCCCACTCTGAATATCAAGCTGTTTTGCCAGCAATGGAAGGAATGTACCAGCATCGCTCACCACACCGATTGCCTGCATTGTTCCACGGTCCATCAGCTTGGTCACCGAAGAGGGATTAATATCAACGCAGACTGTTTTTACATACGAGGGGAGGCAGTTGCCCACTGCAATAGAATGCAGCAGCGTTGCTATCATCAGCACCATGCTGCAGGACTGGGTATACTCCCTCATCTTATCCTGTGCTTCCATCACATCGGTTATTACATCCGGGAGTGGACCGTCGTCCCGGATCGATCCGGCGAGGACAAAAGGTACATTGTTTTTCACGCATTCGTACATGACGCCGCTCCTGATGATACCCTGGTCAACCGCGTTCCTGATCGATCCTGCCCTCATAATCTCGGAAATCGCATACAGATGATTTTTATGCCCGCCGGTAACAGGTTTTCCCGTGGAGATATCCATCCCCAGTGATGTGCCGTACAGGTTATACTCGATATCGTGGGTGGCCAGCGCATTTCCGGAAAAAAGGACATTAATATACCCCTTCCTGATGATCCGGGCCAGCGCTTTATCGGCGCCTGTGTGAATGATCGCCGGTCCTCCCACCAGCACGATCTTTCCGCCTTTTTTATGCACCTCGAGTATCTCGGCAGCAATCCGTGCAATAAGCGTCTCGCTCGGTCTTTCTGAAGAAACCGTCCCATGCATAAACTCAAAATTACTTTGTTCACGCGGCCTTTCCGGAGGAACAATTCTGACTCCCTGTTCCCCGACAACAACCTTGTTGCCTTTCTTCAGCTTGTCAAGAGGAGTGCAGGTTGCAATCTTTTTGTCGGTATCGAGGACGATAGTACAGTCCATTTTAATGGACCCGACCGGGATCCACCCCCCTTCATATTTGACAGAGGTCTCATGGTGGGTTGTCGAATAGAACCCTTTCGGAACTACGCGGTCAGCTTCTGCTTCGATTACCCTGACCTCCTCGGTTTCGAGAGGCCGTGCCCCGTACCGGTGGAGCTCCGAGATAATCGCATCAAGCTTCTCGTCATTCGCCGCATTGACTTTCAGGCGTGCGTAACTCGGGTCAGTCTTTTTCTTTCCTACGTCGAATACGAGGATTTCAAAATTGCCACCCATGTCCATGATCTTATCAAAGATCCTGGTCATTATGCCTGAGTCAATAATATGCCCCTCAAGCTCGATCTCCCGCGAGGCTTCCATAGTGGAATATGGGCCCTGATGCTATTTTATTTTATTTCTGCCAAAATACTGTCTTTATTCATTCATGCTCTTACTGGCAAGAATACGGCGGACCTCTTCTAAGTCTTCCCTGGTATTCACATTATATGCGAGATTCGGGTCCCTGATAAGCAGGGGAAATTCTTCCTGTGGACGGTGAATGAGATCTCCCCTGATGATATTAATACCGGCAGGACAGGCATTTATCCCGTCGATACATCCGGAATAACTGAAATCCGCATCTCTTCTCCTGCAGGGTGCAGGAACCCAGACTGAAAGTGCTTCCTTTCCGGATTCACCATATGCACGCCTGATTTTTTCAACATGAGAAGTCTTCAGGCACGGGATATCTGCAACACAGGTAAAAAAAGGTCGTTTCTCCTCGAGGGTCTTCACTGCTTCATGAAGATCGCTGATATAGCCCATACCAGGGGCCCGGAGACAATTATACCCCTGCACCCGCGCCCAGTTGAACGTGTAAGGGGTGGAAGGTGAGGTGACAATGATTATTTCATCGTTATCTTCGAGGAAAGCGGAAATGACATACATAATCATTGGGACATTGTTGAGGGTCACCAGAGGCTTTTCTCCAAGATTAAGGCGTTTTCCTGACCCGCCTGCCATGATTAGTGCAAGCATTCACGTATCGCTCCCATCAGCCTCGTATTTTCACCATGGGTACGTACGGCAATCCTGATTGCTCGGGGAAGACCAAATGAAGTACAGTCCCTTACGAGGAACCCTTTGTCAAGTAATTCCCTTGATAAATCTCCCGCGTCCCTGCCCACTTCTGCAAGTATGAAATTTGCATCCGGCGGAGTTACCGTGAATCCGACCCCCTTTAATTCTCTCACAAGCCAGTCTCGTTCCGTTTTAATTTTTTCTCTCGATGCGGCAAGGCCCGGATACTGTTCAAATGCCTGCAATGCAAACTGTTCGGCAAATGAATTCACACTCCACGGTGGCCTCATCACTTCAAGTTGTGAGATGAACCCGGGGTCCCCCAGTGCATATCCGAACCGCAGGCCCGGAACTGCAAAACATTTGGTAAGCGATCTGAGAACCAGGAGACGGGGATCCCTTATATCAATGAGGCTTTCCGCGGGATCTGCAAGCTCAATAAATGCCTCATCGAGCAGGACATAACTCCCCCGGGAAGTGTGCATCCTAACAAGGTCGGCAATATCCTGCTTTTTCTTCAATGTTCCGGTAGGGTTGTTCGGGTTGCAGATGAATACCCCGGCCGGGATTTCTCCGGGGGTAGCGCGGTGCCCACCTGCAAGTTCGGCTGAAAGACTATATTCCCCAAAGGTAGTCGGGTCTATCAGGGCGCCACCACCTTTCCTGAAAATAAGCTGGCAGAATAACCTGATTATCTCGATGGACCCGTTTCCTACTGCTATTTCAGACGGGTCCCTGGAAAAGACCTCCCCTATTACTTCCCTGAGATGGGTGTACGAATCATCGGGATAATATTCGAGGACCCGGGGTGGAAAATCAAACTTAATTGGAGGCGTAAATGGATTCAGGCTTGCACTGAAGTCAATTGGTTTTTTCCCGGTCCTCTCCAGGTATTGCTTGATGAGTCCGCCATGGGTAACTTTCATGGGAAAACCTGATGCCAAAATCCTGCCCTCTCTGTCAGGATATATTGAATACAGGCCCTTAAATTCGTTACGTGTCAGTAGTAACCCCCTTCTGCCGGAAGTATCCAAAAAGATTTATATAGATAAACAGTGTATTCTGGTTTATCTGGTTAGTCAGACATCTATGATCTATCCGTCTGTCAATTGTCTGACATTTGTCAGTCATATGTCAGAAATGGAGTATACCAATGATGAAACGAATCACACTCAGATTGCCCGAACAGCAGATTGTCCTGCTCGAGCAGATGGTCGAAGCAGGAGAGTTTCCGACCGTCTCCGAGGCCGTCAGGGATGCAGTTCGTCAACTCATTGAGAAACGTGCGAGCCGTGTCATCAGAGACAGCGACCAGGTTTCATTCAAGGTTTAGGAGGGTAAGAAATGCAGACTATCATTAACGAAGCATTGAAAAATGCCGAGATTGAAAAAGAAATGAAAAACGGAGGTCCGATGGATGATGATTTTGTGGGCCAGCCAAGGATTGTCATTATCGGATGTGGTGGCGCAGGTAACAACACGGTAAACCGAATGCACCACATGGGTGTGGCCGGCGCAGAAACCATCGCGATCAACACAGACAAGCAGCACCTCGACATGATCCAGGCAGACAAACGTGTCCTTATCGGGAAATCCCTTACCAGAGGACTTGGTGCCGGCGGTTATCCCGATGTCGGGAAACGGGCAGCAGAAATGGCCCGGCCAACGCTTGAGGCGCTCCTTGAATCCGCTGATCTCGTGTTTATCACCGCAGGTATGGGCGGGGGGACCGGAACCGGTTCGGCTCCGGTCGTGGCACAGGTAGCAAAAGAGCAGGGTGCAATTGTCGTCGGGATGGTCAGTTACCCGTTCCAGGTCGAAAAGGCCCGCCTTGTCCGTGCAGAAGAAGGACTAGAGTCCCTCTCGGCAGCGGCTGATTCTGTTATCGTCCTTGATAACAACCGCCTGAAGAACTTCGTGCCTAATCTCCCGTTAGGACAGGCATTCTCGGTAATGGACCAGCTTATCGGGGAAACTGTCAAGGGTATCAGCGAGACCATTACCGAGCCGTCCCTGATCAACATCGACTATGCCGACGTGCGCGCCATTATGAGCAAGGGTGGCGTAGCAGTCATGCTCGTTGGTGAGAGCAAACAGCAGAACAAGTCTGAAAGTGTAGTCCGTGAATGCCTTTCAAACCCGATGCTCGACATTGATTACCGTGGAGCAACCGGAAGCCTCATCCACATCACCGGTGGCAGCGACCTGACCTTACAGGACGCGGAAGAGATCGCCACGTCACTGACCTATGAGCTCGACCCCCACGCAGATGTTATCTGGGGAGCCCGTGTCAGGAACGATATGGAAGGGAAAGTCCGTGTGCTCGCAATCATGACCGGTGTCCAGAAGGGCGCACTGCTCGGGAACCGCCAGACCTACAAGTCCGTCCTCGAGGAGCTGGACCAGAAGAAAGCGAACCCGAAGAGGGTAGAGCTTCCGGCAAACCGGAAATCCCGGGACATGACAAGCGGTGGAAATCTCCTGGAATGGGTCGGGTAACACCCGGTGTTACCTCTACTTATTCCCTTTTGCCCGCTATTGTTCCTATTCTTATCAGGCCTCCCGCTCTCTCATCCTGATGTCAGCTATTAACTGGTTACACCACCATCCAGCCGGAAATCGAAAAATACTTTTGTCCAGCCAGGCATATCCCAAAAACCCGGAGTACGCGCAATATCGGGTTATTCCTTACCCCCGGCAGTACATGTTTCTGCGAAATGCTTAATTATCCTGATGTCTTTTAAATAATAGATTAGTCTTTCAGGTAATCCCTCATCTGGAAAACTGTGTGAGTGGCCTTTGAATGTCAAAATGATTCTCTCAGGGCCATAGTATCGGGAGTTGAACATCATGAACAGACAGATGAACAAGGGCTGTGCCCCACGCACCGTGCACCCTGTATCTATCGATTTTTCAGTACAACAGTACGAACACTGTTTTTACACAACTTCCCGGGTAGCAGGCAGGAAGGCCCTTCCTCTCATCCTAACTAGAAATTTCACACAAAATTCATTTTCTCATGAGGGTATTACCGGAATCGATTATCGAGGATGAGCAGAGCATGTTGAACGAATTGATTGAGAAGAGAAAGAAGATACTCGCAGAGTCTGAACAACACAAAAACAGAAGAAATGAGCTGAATGCTTCGGCAAGCAAGTACGCAAAAGAGCGCAATACCTTAAATAACCAGACAAGGGAATATGTCGAAGAAGCCCAGAAAAACAAGGACCTGCGGGACCAGTTTAATAATGAAGTACAGGCACTGAAAGACCGCCGGAACGAGCTTAATGAAAAGGCGAACGAATTTTTTGATGAGATTGAGTCATTCAAGAAGGACCATGGCGGGGTAAAAAACCGCGGCATCAAAGAGCTCCAGAAACAAATCGAACACCTGGAGTTTCGCCAGCAGACCGAAGTGATCAGCACCGACAAAGAACGGGAGCTGATCGATAAAATAAAGCAGATGAAGTCCTCGGTGCGGGAGCAGGAGGCCGAGCTCGAACAGAACAAGGAGATCAAGACCAAGATCACCTCTGCCCGTGAGTACCGGAAAGAAGCATCAGATCTCCATGCAAAAGTAACTGAAATGGCAGAACTTGCCCAGAAACACCACGATATGATGGTGGATTTTTACCGCAAGGCCGATAAGTCCCGTGAAGAAGCCGATGCCCAGCACCGCCAGTTTGTTGAAGCTCAGGAGGCAGCAGATGCCGAGCATAAATACTTCATCACCTGCCAGAAAGAGCTCCGTGACTATGATAAGGTGATTTCAGGACTCCGTAAAAAGACCAAGAAAGTCAAAGTTACGAAAGAGCAGAAGGCGGTCAGGAAAGAGGCAGAACACCTCTTCAAGATGTTCCGTGCCGGTGAGAGACTCACGACCGATGACATCCTGCTCCTCCAGCGTTCCAAATTGATATAACCCAATAATTAAATTTCTTTTTTTCTGCCTTCACGGGCAATTATTTAATAGATTTACAGGTAATTTCTATACTGATGGTAGAGGGACGGACACTGGTCCTCTCCGTGGACCGGGACGACGATATCGGGTACAAGGCATCAATAGGGAGCCCTGTTATTGGACGTGAAGCGTGCCTCGATGCAGCAACGAGCCTGGGTCTGGCAGATCCTGAAGATTCTGACGTCAATGCAATATTCCAGGCGATAAAGACCTATGATGAACTGAAAAATGCCGGCGAAGATGTTGAGGTGGCAGTGGTAGCCGGTAACCATCTGCACATGATAGAAGGCGATCGGCAGATCGCCGAGCACCTCGGCATGGTTATTGCCCGGACCGGGGCAACGAATTGCGTGGTAGTCGCTGATGGAGCAGAGGATGAATTTGTCATTCCCATTATCCAGTCGAAAATCCCGGTCACCAGTATCAGGCGGGTCGTTGTTTCCCAGATCCCAAACCTCGAGGGAACCTATTATATCATCAAAAAACTCCTGAACGACCCTAAATTCTCAAGAATTATCCTCGTCCCGATCGGTCTTGCCCTGCTGCTCTACGCCGGGGCAAATATATTTGGATATCCCCAGATAGCGACCATCATTGTCCTCGGCGCAATAGGTTCGTACCTCCTCTACCGGGGTTTTGGCATAGATGACTCGCTCCGGGCATTTTTCAATGCCCTCAGGACATCCCTGAAACGGGCAAGGTTCTCTTTTGTCACCTATGCGGTAGGAGTCCTGTTACTGATTATCGGCATTGTACTAGGGCTGATGAGTATTCTCGAGCATTATACATCAGACGGTTCATTCGGGGTCTTGCTCTATCTCCTCACTTTCGTATATGGTTCCGTCCTCTGGATCACACTCGGAGGTATTGTAGCATCGGTCGGGATAATTATTGATAACTTTTTCTACGAACGGGAGGGACTTGCCCGGGTCATCGTATTTCCCTTTTTCATCGGCGCGATTGGCCTTATTGCGTACGGAGCAAGTATCTATGTCCTGTCGGTATCGAGTGTTGCCGAATTCCCCTACACCCCGGTAACTGCCCTCCAGTACATCCTGTATGGAATTATCGGGGGCCTGGCCTGTATTGTTGCCGGTGTAGGGATCCAGCGTTACCTTAACCGCCGGATAAACAGCCAGCCTGGCAGTCAGGATCAGATTATCGAAGTAATCTGATGATATCCTGTCACCAGGGTAGTATCCTTTGTGCCAGCAAGGGCCAGGCCCGGGTTCCTACCTGATTATACTAAACAAAAAGACATCCAGAGCCGCATCTTCAACGTTCCGACCTTTTAAATCCATGAAAACAGGGTCCCTGGAGAAATACTATACCTCCCTCTGCTGAATTCGGATTATTCCGGAGTTTATTGCTCCACCCGCCGCTGTGGTACCCCGGTTGAGCCAGGGACCGGGCAGGGAACTCTGATTATTGAAATGATTCCAGAGAAAAACCTGCCCAAAGAATAACATAACAGGGGTGGGACGGGGAGGAGGTTAAACCCTAGATGAACCCCCCTCCGCCTGGACAGTCATAGTAACGCTCTTTATTAAATGAGGAATTCTACAGAGTCAAAACAGTTTTTTCTGAAAAAGAATAGCTTGCACCGGTATCTTCATCCACTCACCGATTATGGATCAAAATACCCTATCCCGTCCGGAAAATTCGTCCTGTTGGTGTATATCCGTGTTACCTGGGGGGTTATTACACGCATCTCGGGTATAGCAACGTTAAACTGGTGATCCGGGAACCAGTAGATGCCACGCCCATAATCATAGGATATATCATTTATTACAATCTCTGCATGGTCCATATCGACATTCCTGACCGTTGCATCCTCGTAGTTCAGGACTTTGAGGATCTTGTTACGCAGGTCCTGTTTTCCAAGGAGAAACACAATCAGCTGGGTACCCTGGTCAATGGTATAATTGACCTTTATAATGGCATGGTCCTTTTCAAGATTTATCGTCATGTCCTGGATACTGATATAGCTGTATCGTTCAGTATTTGCAGCAAGGACCGGTACCGCCATACCCGTTACCAGAAAAACAAGTATTGCGATAGCACTAATTCTCATCAGTACAGTATTTCGGGGCGCTTCTTATATCCTTTCTGGTACTACAACAGACAATAAAACGCATTATAGTGCCGGATCAGGACTGAATGCCCCATTTCATCTGCGGTTACCGGGATCTCCAGGGCCCGGTTAAAGTTTTTTAAAAAAATGACACCATCCATGGTGTGTATTTTTATCTTTATAAAGCTCATATGTAAGCATGGCAACTCAAGGTAGTACTAAGAAACCTAAATCAAAGTTATCCATCTTCTACGATGATATCGGTAACAAATCCCCGTCCACCATTAGCGGTTATAAAACTGCAATCTGGCAGTATGTCAAATTCATTTATTCCCTGCCTGATAGTGATAAAGAACGGGTTGAAGAACGCGTTGAACAATATTTTGCGGAAGGGCGGGATTACCACGCAGATTTTAAAAAATTCATACAAAAGCAGCTTGCGGATAAACCTCCATTAAGCGCACGGCAGGTTTACAACCAGATAAAAAAATTCCTCGAATTATGTGATGTTTCATTCACGCCGAAGCAATTGATCTTGTTAAAGAATCAGCTCCCTTCCGGGGGGGTTGAAACGCAAGAGAATGACCTGGATACCGATGCAATCAGATCAATCTTGCAGCATACAGACATTAAGGGAAAAGCGATTATTCTATGCCTTGCAAGTGGGGGCATGCGGATTGGTGAATTATTAGAGGTTCGCTGTAATGATGTCGATCTTGATGCAATACCTGCAAGTATTCAGATTCGTGCAAAAAATAAACGACAAACGACTGATGAGAATGGTATTGACCAGATAACAACGAAACGGACTAAGACCAGAAGGGGAAGGTATACTTTTATTTCGTCAGAGGCCGTCGCTGCAGTCCGTGAATGGTTGAAGATTCGCTCTGCCTACCTCCAGGCAGTGCATAAAAAAGCAAACCATTTAAACAACGTCGCGACATCTAAAGATCTCAACGATAATCGATTATTCCCGATTTCAGACCACACAGTAAACCAGTTATTTATTGAAGCAGTTGTGTCGGCCTTTGGTGAGAATGAAGTTGACCCCAATACCGGGCGTTCGGTCAGGCATATCCACCAGTTGCGAAAATTTTTTATCAGTCAGCTCTCGTTAGCGACGTCAGAGAGCGTTGCAGACTTCTTTGCAGGGCATAAGACTGCATTAAGTGACAGCTACCGGAGGTATTCACAGAAGCAAATGAGCGAGTATTACCTCAAGGGTGAACATCTGTTATTTATCGAAGCTCCCCCAGAACTCCGTGAAATGGGAAATACCGTGAAAAAAGAGCTGGCAGACCTGAAGGATGAAACTCTTAAGAATAATTCAGTCATGATTAATCTGCTCGCAATGAAAGAGCAATTGAATGATGAATTAAAACAACAGCAAAAGCAGATCGAAGCCAGTGCAAGGAAAAATACAGAACTAGAAAGTAAAATCTCCACCCTGGAACATACAATTGCTGAAAATCAACGTGAAATGAAGAGATTAATAATATATTGGAGCTCGATGGACGAATATGGAACAAGGCCGTACGACAATCCCAATCTTAGCGAAGAGGAACAAAATAAACTACTTGACAAGATAGTGGAAGAAGCAGAATTATAAACATTTTTTCGTTTCGATTGAAATACAGGAATTCAGTATCATTGTCATTGGAACTTGAATGGAAATGTTATGATTATCTTTTCGCGTATATTAACTTTAAAAATTGTGAGGAGGGAATAATTTCCCTTTTACTCGACTATCCGCCGCTTTCGGCCGTCTCCCGGCTCCCAGCATGGACAATCGTCGTCCTCATAGTCATCCGGTGTTTCCACATCAGCTACTTCAGAGTTCTCTGAAAGTGCCGATGAGTCACCCGGTTCGCTGACCTCTTCCTCCGGGCCAGTTGCGATAACTGCATCATCGGAAGGAGTGCCTGTCAGTTGTTCAGCCTCTTGCTGTTGGAGAACCGACAGGACTTTCTTAACGTCATCAGGGGCTCCACACAGGGTGACGCCCTCATGACGAATACAACATTCTGTACTCTTTGTTTCTTCCTCACCGGCTTTCGCCGGCTGAGATGTGGCTACCTTTTTGGATGCCATAATTAGATTTTTTAAACCACAGTATTTAACCCTTTAGGAAATTCAAGCTCTATGGATCGTCTAAAATGAAAATGAGCCTCATATAATCCGTTATAGGAAGTCACGAACGAAATGCTAATTGGCGCACTCCATGGAGTGCGATTTTAGCTGATCAAGGGAAATGTTCTCAATATTGTTAATTTACTGATATCCGGTATACAATTAGAGCAATCTCTAAACAAAGGCTAAATTAAAGGTGCGCGCTAACTATTATTCTCAAATATCTCATTTTTTTATTGACAAATAGATCCAAATGGTGTTATTCAGGCGGGGTTATCCCAAATAACCGCGATCTATGCTGAACTAAGATAAATTGCTATAAAATATCCCGGCAAACGTCTGATCAGGACTCTATATCTCGTTCGTTGATCAATCGATCGAGACCGATTTGTACATTTTTACACCCAATCCTTTGTGAGTAGTTTTCTAAGAACATTGAATTGTGTAATTCGATCTTCCATGATTTTCCGTTTAGTTTTTTCATCGTTACTACGCTGGTAATTTATCCGCAATTGGTTATCCTCGAAAATCAATTTTTCCGTTTCTGTCAAATTATCCCTTACATTCGACTGCGCCGAGGGCACTGATCGGTAATGTTCATACCCATATTCAATAATTAAGCGATTTCGATGAACAATGTCATTAATAGAGGTTAAATGACCTATCTGGGTCAGTATTTGTGGCTTATGAGGGATATTAATTAAATCATAAACCAATCCTGGATCTTCTAATACTGCATTGATATCCCTTGTAACAGCGTCTATCAGATTTTTTTTAATGACTTTTTTAGGATTTAAGTCCTTAAACAATTCCAATGTGTCCGGCGAGAATCGACCAATTAAGTATTGTGAGACAGGATCCGCCTTTTCATTAAGAAAAGGTATTATCCACTGAATATAGGTAAAATCCTCTGGCACGGCGAACAGAAACTTTCCACGGTGAGCCAGGTGATTTAAATTAGTGATACAGACCATTGCAATTTTCATCTCGTCATATTCTTTTGAGAATACTGATTCTGCATGAATATACTTCTGAAATGGTTTTAAGACTTCCAGAAGGTCTTCTTTGGTAACGACCCCTCCCTTGATATCCATATACCCTAATACCGAAAGCAGGGAGTATAACTGACGTACCCCTACAATATCTCCTATTTTCAATCTTTCTTTTGAGAAATCCGTCATATTAGGCGATTCTTCAGTAATCATAGAAAGAAATTCAAGTTTCTCATCCTCGGGGTGTGGCAGATTGATCGCGTAGGAGAAAAAAGATGGAATTTTATATAATGCCTCCTTCACACGTGGACGAAGAATATCAGATATATAGGTGAATTTTTTCGAAAGAATGATTTCTTGAACCCAGTCACCGTTTCTCAGGCATTCCTGAAGTTGTATATCCTTCGGATACATCCCGTGAATGAATTGTATCGTATCGATTGATTTTACAATTTTACAGTAGATCTGGCTTCCACCGCCTCTCGTCTCTTCTTTTTGCTCTTCATTAGGTGTTTTCTCTTTACTTGGTGATTTATTCAGAATCTTCAATAAGGGGCCATATTTATCTGGATTACGTTTCCGTTTCTCCATAAGAACAAGGTAGTCCTTTTTCTTCGATCGCTCTGTTATCTCAATTATGTTATTTTTTTGTAATTCTTCTAATGGACCATTGATATTGTAATATCTGCTACGTGATGGTTCGAGTTTGAGTGCAAGAATTAGTTCAGTTTTAGTAAGAATATCATATTTTAAGAGAGACTCCAGAATTTGGGGGATTAAATCTTTATTTTTAGCGTTTTTTTTCGAATTAGCCTTCACGGGATCTTTCATAATCTCTCTCAAACCTCTTTGAACTAAATAATTTATCATAAATATATTAAAGATGCCGATGACTAATAGAGATAAAATTCATCATATTGTCTTTATTTTATAATTTATACTATCCAAGATGGATATTATATACTGAACTTAATGTATTGGAGGAGAGGCACTCGTGGAACACATGACTTCCTACAAGTGTACATAATCTGATCAGTATAGTCATAAGGCAGCGACGTTAGTATTGTCAATTGTGAGTGGTATGGGATTATTAACAAAATGCGGTTGAGCTGCAAAGTAACTGTAGTGGATTAAGCGGGGATATTCACATTCCAGAGATAGCTATATCATTTCCAACTGAAGCCCTTGAACAAGGACATCGAGCCCTGAAATAGCACCGTTCCCGTCTTATAAATAGGTTTATCCCCTTAATTGGGAGATGTTGATAATTTATTGTCACAGAGTAGAACAAATAATTGGTAGTGATTATACCATTTAGGTGTCCCGTAAGGCAATTAAACCATTTTTACACGGTTGATCTACATGCAGGTAACAGCGGAGAACACGCGTAGCGCATAGGCCGTATACCCCAGGACAACGTGTGAGTCGGTGGGAGGCCGGTAAGATCACAAACTCAGTCCATTGTGATCCCCATTCCAGCTGTTAAAATTGAAGTTCAGCTAGATGTGACAAACTTGGTTTTCTGTAACTGATGTCCAGCTGCGTACGCGGATTTGTAAAATCAGGGTGATGGGCTTAAGCCCACACACTTGACCTGCCCCGGACTGTCAGGAAGATCAGTCCTTGCCTAGAACAAAGCAATAGACCGTTACCAAGGGTCAAGGATGTCACGATGGTGCGGGGACACAATGAAAGTGGTGGGGGATACTCATGCCAGCTCAATACTCTACTGGCTGAAGATGAATGAAAAATGTCAGCAGACACTCCAGGCAAGTCGTAATTTTATTGAAGTATAACGCTCTTTTCAGTATGTTCTTATAAAAATCCTCACAATTTATATAACGATAATGAGAATTTCTGCTAGATGGATCAACAAGAGTTGTTTTTAACATTTCTAGGTAGTTTTCTTACTGCATTTCTCGCAGCGCTTGCAATACTCGCAGTAGAGAAATGGTGGACTTATAGAAGCGATTTTCTGAATAGTATAAAAGGATTAGAAACTGAAATCCAAAATAATATTGATCGACTCGAACAGCTTAAAGAAGTAATAAACAGTAATCTTGCTGAATTTGAAGAGAGAAAAATAATAGGAGAAGTTATGGATATTCCGCCAGTTTCACTCCTTCACGATTCATTTGATTATTGTCGATTTAAAGGATATTTATCCAAACTTTCTGAAAAACAGTTGAATGATGTAAATTATCTCTATGCAATGTCAGATATTATCACAACAATAGTCGATCGGGATTTCCAGATAACAATATTCGAACGAGGGGAAGCTCTTTTTATAAATAAAAAACGACTTTGGATAGCACTTTTAGCCTTGATTAAGAGCTATAAAGATTATCGCCGTGAAGTCAAGTTTTAAAATATTTAAAATTATTTGTAATTTTTAATTCCCGATAAACACACTCTTCATTATCTCCCAATTCCCTTCTCCCCGTTCGAGCAACTAAAAGAAAAGAATTATTAATTCATATTTCAGACAACTGCAATATGGCCTTTTGCCGATTTAATAAGTTGGGCACTTAACAAAGGTATTCGTCCTGAAAGAATAGAAAGGCAAACGGGTTCGTATCTTGTTAATGGATGCATTGAAAGTGGAATAGATTTCATTCTTTGATCAATTATGTGGTTTAACCTAGCAGTAATTGAACTTGTTATCGGGGCTATTATCTGTCTGGTGCTCGAAAACAGAGAACAAAAGAAAGAGGGATCTAAGTTTTCTGGCTATTGGAAGATCTTCTTTACATTTGGAGTATTTTTTATGATAGTTGGTTTTGTACTGATGATTTTCGCTCTAAACACAATTGAATGGGTCGCCTTAGGTTTCACAATCTATGGGGTGGGCATAGCTTTTGTATCATTAGGTGCAGCTGATCGATCAGAAAAAAAAGTTATACAAAAATTGACAGAAATCGAGGATAAAATATCGTTATCGTTAATCGGATTTGAAAAAAATCAAGAACCAAATAACAAGTAAATTTATCTAAATATTTATTGCATTCCGAATCAGATACACCCAACAAGATGAGACAAAAATTGGCAAAACCAATTTTAATAGAATATACATACAGATGTGTCTGTGGTCGTGAAACTCAAGTGAGGCACCGATATGAACCTGGAGATATATTTCCAGCTAATCCTGCTTTTCAAAAATGCAATCAATGCAATTCATATTTTGTAAAAGTTTTTCCACCAATAGGAACCATATATCATATGAAAATCGAAAGGCTGAAT